>Ga0315283_10006243_pt1 | contig 10609 bp, 6 predicted proteins | sample YL17G09_0_MG_FD_204541 | JGI IMG/M metagenome (GOLD analysis project Ga0315283, IMG submission 204541) | Sediment microbial communities from Yellowstone Lake, YNP, Wyoming, USA - YL17G09_0 | ecosystem: Environmental > Aquatic > Freshwater > Lake > Sediment | place: USA: Wyoming | collected...
GACCTTCCGCTTATAAGGCGATAACCATCTTCAAATTCGGACTTTTGCAAATCTTGTTGGGTAGATGACGGTGTTGTAGACGCTCTGCCGCTGAGCTACAGGAGGTTTTTTTGGAACTACCCCTAATTTTTTCTTTCTTTTTAATGCTCTTATTTCAAAGCCTTTTTTTTGGGACTTGTCGAGATTCGAACCCATGTTCTCATTGGTGTATGAGAGTAGATGTTTCTTGAACAGAAGGTTTCCCACTAAGCCATGCGCTAACTCGCACATGCTTATAACAGTATGTTGTTTTTTGATATACTAACATGATGTCATAGTCAGCACCTCACACGTCTTTTTTAAAATAAAAAAAATAAAAAACAAAATGATTTTATAATGTGATATATCCTATTTTTTTATATTTATAATCTATTATTGAATTTTATTTATCCATCATTTGTTTTATTGTCATTTTCAGTTTTTTATTTTCTTCTTCAAGTTCATCGCGTTCTTCTTTGAGACTGTCGCGTTCACTCACAACCCTGTGGAATACAGTCGTCAATTGTTTTAGTTCCCTTTCAAGACGCATCCTTATTTGATTTTCGTCATGCCACCCTTGCCACATTGTCCACACCATTGTATATGAATGAGTTGTTTGACGAAGTTGTCTAAAACATTTTAATACAAGGATACAAAAATCAATTTTTATTTTATTTTTATATTAAAAATAGATGAAAAATAGATATTCAATAAAATGAACTTTACTAATTTTTAAACATTTTCAATTTCTCTCCAACTTGTTCAATCCGACCATATTGGTTAAGCTCCTTCACATCAAATGGTTTCCCGCTTGAAGAAAGAGTTTCAAATGTGTCATCCTTATAATAAACTTTGTTTGTTTTAAGTGAACGAATCAACCTTTCACCATTTTCGCCCTTGTACGCTGCAGGAAGCACTTTGAACTCTTCTTCTTCTACTGCGACATTTGCGACGAGTTCTTTTTCTGTTTCATCCAGTTCAATATTTGGAACATATGAAAATGAACTTGAATCCGGCGTTCCCAAAAATTCAAAACACTTGGTTCCCTTGTGTATTTTGCAATCAATAGATGTATTTTTGACTGCATCCAATAACTCTCGATTGATTTGTTCCTTCTTTTTGGAAATATCAAAGAGCGACTGGTCTGTTGTCTTGCCGCCATCAGTTGTCTTGAGTTCTTTATTCAAAGTTTCTTTTTGAGTTGGAGAGAAGACGGTTAAATATTCAAACACTTGAACAGTTTTTTCATCTTCAGATAAGTCTTCGTGACTACAAATGCGGCGCGCTCGCCCTATAACTTGTTCAACGCGCACAGCATTCCAGTACGGTTCGGTTACGTGAACAAAACGCACATTTCGTAAATTAATTCCCTCTGAGCCTGATGCCGTAATCATAAAAACTTTAATAATTTCTCCGTATTTATTTTCTAATTTACCAGATGTTTTTTTCCTTCTCTCCAGATAACCTTTTATGTTTTGCGGTGTAGATGCAAAGTCGCTGTTGAATATGTTTCTAATAATTTCCTTTTCATCCGTGTCTTCCGTTCCTGTATAAAGCGCATACATGGGCTTTTCCTGGTCTTCTGGCGCAATGTTCACAAACCATCCTTCGTTATCTTTATCTTTTTTTATTTTGAATTGCGCAAATCCATTTGCATTCAAAACGAGAGACATCATTCCAATTCCTTCGAGAGAACGAAACTGACTATAAATAAGATTGAGTCCTTTATTATCCGGATTTGTAATATTTTCAAGCATTTTCAAAAACTTTGGACTGTATTCATTCAAACGACCTCCTTCATCTTGGGGTTTCAAGTCGTCTCCGTGTGTTTCATAATATTCAAACAGTTGGCGGATTTTGTCATTATAAGAGCCATCAACAGCGGATTCCGATTCCTGCGCTTCTTCTTCACCGCCTTCAACGAATGTTTGTGCTTCTCTACGAGTACCAGCGCCTTCATCCGAGAGCAAAAAGGCATCCACATTTTGTTCATTTAATTTATCCTTTTTCGGTCTTGCGGGTCTTCCGGTTGTTTCATCAGCGGGAGGAAAAACAAAATTGCAACACAATCGAGAGAAGATGCGATAAGAGTTGGAAGAAACTTCATACATGTTCTTATTTTTTTGAGATCGTTTTGTTTTTGTTATTTCGTCAGTTCTAATATCCACATATTCGTTGTACTGCATATTACTCATTCGAACCGTTTCGAGTTTGATGTCTAGCAGTCGCGGCATGAGCTGTTCTTGCGCACTTTTGAAATATGATGCTAGCCCGAGAATTCTGCGCTGGAATATGGGCAACTCTTTTACACCGATGATTTCAAATGTGTCTGGATTAACTTTCAAAAACTTATTCTTGAAATCTTCGAATTTATCTGGAAGCGCGGTGAAGTTTGTAATAATGGGGTCTTCAGTTTTGATGCGTTCGGCGTCAAACATTTTTTTTATTTTCAGAAGAAATTGTTCATTTGATTCGTCTCCCGCTACATTTTTTATGACTCCGGCATATTCGCCACCCTTCAATGCAGGTGAGAATCCAAACGGATTTCGCGTTATAGTAACGGTTTGAGAAGACGGTGTATATTTTACATAATCGTAATTTGCCACATTATATTTTTTCAGCATGGCAATAATGGATGATTCATCAAACTTTTGTTCTTTATCAACTGTTAATTTAAATGACCACGTTTTAATGTAACCGCGCAATATATTAAATAAAACAGCCAGTTCATTTGGATAGTTGATAATTGGCGTTCCTGTTAATAATATTACTTTGGCATTATCTGCATTCTGCAAATACTTGTACAATTGTATAGAAATGTACGTTTTCGCCTTTTTTTCGTCTGTTTTCGTGGGTTTTATATTTTTAAGTTGATTACTTATTGAATTTACAATTCTGTGCGCCTCATCAATAATTACCACAGCATTGTCAAATGGATTTACTTTTCCGCCCTTTGTTAGTTCTTCTATTTTTTTTTTATTGAGACCGTTGTAATTAATGAATTTATATTTTGCCTCAATCATTTTATCCAGTTGCGCTTCCAGTTGTTGTTGTTCTTCGGTTGACAAGTCGGGATAATTATTTTTCGAGTTGCTCACGTTGATCATCCAGGCGCCGCCATTTTCTTTTATCATGGCAACATCAATGTTCAATATTGTTGCCAATTGCGCAATTTTTTCTTCCTTGTCTTTGACATTTACATCTTTGATGGAAATAAAATCCCAATGTTGATTTTTCTTGTAAAATTCATCGCCGCATTTTTTAAGATCATTTCTATAGTTTGCTTGGAGAGATGCTGGAGTCATAATAATGATTTGTTTTTCCGTTTTGATTCCTTCTGCGATTGCGATTGACGAGCATGTTTTTCCACTTCCAAGTCCGTGAAACAGGAGCAATCCGCGATAAGGAGTGTACAAATTTAAATAATCTTTCACAATTTGCTGGTGCGGAAACAGCGACATTGCGGCGCTGTCTGTTTTTGCATTACTTATTTGTTTGCATGTGATTTGTCCTTCTTTTCCAATATCTTTGTACCTTGACGCAAAGAACTTGTTGATAAAATTAACGAAAATTTTACGGTTATTCATAAAATAAGGAGATGCTATGATTTTTTCAGACGGAGGGCGCATTCTTTCTCTCAGCGCAACTGAACCAATAATTGTATCTGGATCAACCACGCTTTTGCCCTTAACAGAAACCGGTTCGTCTTCTTTTTCTTTTTCTGACGATTTCGGTTTTAAAACTTTAATTTTTATTTTCTTGGCGGGTTTTTCTTTTTCTTTTTCTTCATCTTTTTCTTCTTTTTCTTTTTCTTCTTCTTCAATAACGGGCGCAACAACGATTGGTTCGTCTTCGCCTTGTACTTCTTCTTCAGAAGGTTTCTGCTGGTATTCTTCCTCTTGAATGGGTAGAGGCGCGGACACAGGCGCGGATGTTTTCTTCTTTTCTTCGCCAAATTGTATTTGCACATTTTTCAACGTTATTCCGTTGCACACCGAAGGACGAGATTTCATTGTGTATTTTCGAATAATGTCAATTATTTTCTTAAATTGTGAAGCCGTTTGCACCTGTTTTGCGGACGACATTTTTGAAAACGCGGTAGATGTAAGAAGTTTAATTAAATCTTTCTCAAATTTATCACCGAGAGATGTTTTCTTACCATCCTCACTTAAAACTGAAATATTTGTATAAAAAGTTCCATCCATGTTTTCAACCTCGTTACAATAAAATCGAACCTTTCCTTTTTGTCCTTTTTGATTTATTTCCACGGCATACTTGTCAATAAACATTGCATCTGTTGCATATGACATGTCAAACCGCATCGCAACCGGAACAAAGTCGTCATCTTTCATAATGGCCCGAATATTTTTCAAAACCACTTGATACAATTTATCTGTGAGTTTTTTTAATTGAAAATGGGTTTCATTCTTAGAATTATATACAAGGTTGTCAATAATTTTAATCTTATTTTTATCATCTCTCTCTATTCCAAAACAGAAATAGTCTACAAATTTTCCACCCAAGTACCACATTCTGTATTCATTTTTTCTATTTGAAACAATTTTATTGTATGGTTCAGCAATAACAACAAGGTCAACGTTATTTTCGCGAATAAAATCAGTATAAATATCTATCAATTCGGAAACATTTTCATTCATAACAAAGCGTTTATCTTGAGGAAATGCCTTTTCAATTTCTTTTGGCAACTCTTTTTCGCTTGCCGCCTTTTGCGTCATGACCAAATACACATCTGTCATGTCTGCTGAAAATCCATTTTTAACAATAACGTAATCCGTTTTTTCTTGCACATCTTTAAAATATGCAAAAATTTCTTTCCGCGTTTGGTTGATGCTAGGGTTGCCAGAATATGAAAATAAAAATGTTTTACTATTCGGCAATACAAATTCCTCATTTTCAGGCGCGTGCAAGTCGACAGAATAAGTTTTTGAATTTGTATAATAGCTAAATTCTGGTGGAGGGTATATAACGGTTCCATTTGACTGCAGCTTTTTATAGAACGCATATGCGTCTGCAAGGTTCATTCCCGAAAAGAAACGCGGAACAGACTTGTCAATAAACAAATCTTCAAAATTCAATAAAAGGTCAACCTTTTGTTTTACGTGTGTTTCCTTTGTTAATTCTAATTGTGGTGGAGTTGTTTCCTTTATTTCTTCAATTTCGCCCCGTTCGCTGTGTTCACTTTTACTTGTTTGAGGGGTGTCGTCAGTACTTGGACTTAAATTTTCTAATTCTTCTTTTCCAGAACTTTCAAGTTGTTTTTCTATTTCTTCGAGTTCTTTTACTTCTCTCTCTCTTTGTTGTTTAGCAGCTTCTGCAAATGAGATTCTAGGTAACCCCTCCTCGCCTTCGCCTTCTGATTCCGCATCTGATTCTGTTCCCAAGATGTCTCGCTCTATCGGCTGCGCAACCTTTGAACGCGCTTTTTCAAGTCGTTTTTTTATCAACAGTGCGCGTTCCTCTTTAGTTTTCTTTCCTCCTCCGTCCATTTCTGCTTCGTATTTTTCACCTTGAATTTTTTCAATGTTTGAAATGTAATCATCTTCAAGCAACTTTACAGTAAACCCTGCGCGTTTTAAAACATGTTCCAAATGTATATAAAACGGAGTCAATCCTTTTTTCGTTTTTATATTGTACTTGTTATTTTGAATAACGCACAGTTTACCCTTTGCATCAAAATTGGGAACGATGTCAAGCTTGTCTGCGGCTGCTGATGATGCTGCCGAAACAGATGCAACAAACGAATCTTTATTTTTTGCAATTAAATCATTTAATGCCGGGTATTTATCTCTCATCATTTCTTTGCAAAAACGAATGTCATCTTGTCCTGATGACTTTTTTTTAAAAACCCACATTGGCGACTTGTAATCCTTTTTTTTGTTGTACCCGCTTGCACCCACCACTCCGTCAAAACGCGCACTTGAGCACCAGCCACAAACAAATAGCACCATCGGTTCAATAATTCGATGTTTTTCAGTGCCTTTGCTGAAGTCGTCAATGTGTATTACCATATTTCCGTCGGATACCAACGATTTCCAGGCGATATAGAGAGATTTAAATAAAAAATGCACCATCCACTTGTCAAATGTTGAATGGGTAATAATGGATTGCTCACCTTCTGTGGTAAATACTTCTAAATCAAAATAGGGCGGACTTGTAAATATCAAATCGAATTCGCGTCCTTCCAAAATTGCCTCTGCGCTTTCAAATGGTGCATCAATCACTTTGTACCGGTCTTTATTTGAGAGTTCATGACTCACATGCGGTACGAGTTGATACACGAGTGAGCCTTTACTGCTTATACCGGGTACAGAAGAGAACGTCTCGTCAATCATGGCCCTGTATCCCGGTTGCAGCGACGCATTCGGGTCAAACGCCAAATAAGAATCCAGGTTTTTTGCTAGCGCTGCAAGTAAGCGGTCGCCCCAGCCGGCGCTAATGTCCAATACACGCGTTTTTGTGCTACCTTCTAGAAAATAGTCGTAGACGGAAGCTGCAAGTGTTGCTTTGAAAAAATTACATTCCATATTTTTATATTTTTCAGGTAATTTACTGCTTAATTTATAAAATGATTCTCTCAAATTAAAACTTGTCAAATCTTCTTTATCTTCCATATATTTTTCAATGACCAGCTTCATGTAGTCCTTGTTGTTCCACGCGGCAAACGGAGAGAGCTCTTTGCCTTCGCGCTTGCATTTCATTCGTTGCAGTCCTGTGAAACAATCGATTAGTTTATCCGCTTCGTAGTCACCGGGTTGTGTGTTGATATACGTGTATCCTAATTTGTAACCGTCGACAGGTAAATTCATTTTTTGCCACACTTCTCGCCCTAGTTTTTGTTGATAGTTCGAATGTCGCGAGTTTACTACTTCCGGTTCATAATTTTTAAGTATTTGAAAAGCATCCTCTTTAAATTTCGGAGTGCAATATTCAGGCGGATGCGGGAATTTCAGCTCGCCACTTTGTATTTTATCAATAATTTTTGTCGCAATGAATTCCTTGTCGTATTTTCGGTATGTTTTTTCTGTCAAATTTATTTTTCCATCTTTTATGTAATCGTCAATATTGAATGATTCTGGTTCCATTATTAACTATAACTAATAAATATTAATAACTAATAATATTAAATACTATATATATTATTAGTTATACATTTTGCTAAATCAATTTCTGCTTATTCATTATTTCAATTTATTTTTTTAATGATTTTCTTGAATATCTTTTATTTTTAACTTGTTTATTAACTTTTTTTGACTTGTTTTTATTTGATTTCTTTTTTTTCCGAAGAATATTTTTGATTCTTCCTCCTAAACTATCCGATCTACTATCCGCTTCTGCGTACGCCTGTGACATAAGGTCTCTGCGAGCTACAAGTTGACGCGCAAGTTCTTCTTCTTGACGTCTGCGGTTATCCGCTTCAGCTTCGGCGCGGAGCGCGCGCGTGTGGTCGAGTCGCATCTGCAGTTCGGCGAGTTCTGCTCGTTCACGTTCTTCGCGTTCTTCGCGTTCACGTTCTGCTCGTTCAAATTCTTCTTGAATATCATATTGACGTTCACGTTCTAGACGCGCTCTTTCTTTATTTGATGGGGGGGGTACCTGTCTACCACCTTTCATACCTTTCATTATGATTTAAACTTTTATATATAATGACTATATATATTTTTTTTACCAAATAACAAAATAACTAAAAACAATATTAATGATATTTCAAAAGTTCATTTAGAGCCAACTCGCAGGCAATTTGTTCTGCCTTTTTCTTGATCTTGTGTGTTCCCTGAGCAAAAAACACCACAATTTTCGACTCGGTATCAACAATTGACCTTATTTTTAAAAAAGACTGCAAATCGGAATACAAGTACGCATTTTTATAATCGGCTTCATAAAATTGTTGTCCGAGACACAAATACACACCCATAGTGTATCCTGTTTCCAACGTGTGAGAAATCTCAAAATAATCAGGCGTCGTTTTGAATTCCTTCTGAATTTTCACTTGAAGAATATTCTTATAATTATCATCATTCTTTATCAAACTCACCCAATCAATGTGAGTATTGAATACACTTTCAATGAAAAGTTGTGCCATTTGAAAACCAGGACCAGTAATAAAAATGTTCTTAAACCAATCATCTTCATCTTTGACAGAAATCTTATTAAAGTCTAAAAAAAGCGCACCGATGAATGCTTCAAATAAACAACCCAATTTTTTCAAGTTTGTTCGCGTATGTTTTTCTTCTGCATGCTTTGAAATAACCAACCACTTATGCAGTCCCATTTCATAAGCGATTCTTCCGATGGATTCATTCTTAACAATTGCTATTTTTTTTTCCGTCATGAATCCTTCATTCTCTTTAGGAAAACGACGGTACAAAACGTACTTTGTTATACATTCCAAAACTCCGTCTCCTAAAAATTCTAGCCGTTCATTTGATTTTGTTTTAAGAGACAAACAATTATCCGGTTTTTCAGCGATTGTAATATTGTCTCTAGCATTTTCAGCCATTGGGCGTTTTGTGTATGATTTGTGTATAAACGCTCGCTTGTAAAGTTCTATATTGAATACAGTTGGACAAGGAACACCGTATTTTTGGAGAATAGATTGAACTTCGCTCAATGTAATCTCCACATTATTTTCGTTATACGGATTGAAGACCAATCCGCCATTTTCATTGTACATGATGTCTTCGTCGTGTTTAGAAGTCATTTTTTTGTCGGGCACTTGAATATAAATGGCAATATAAGTCTAAGTTGTTTCAGCAAATAATATACTCTGCTACTCCACTAACAAATAAAGTATTTTAATAATTAATTGAATATTTTAATTAGATTAAATTATTCAATAGAAATATAAAATAAAATATTTAGACAATGTATAAACAAATAAAATGGTGTTAATGAATGCAGGAAAAGCCGCAAGGTATCAACAAAGCATAACGAATAATAATGCTAAGAGCTATGGATTGAAAATGGGTGGCTTAGCTCCGCTTGTCGGTAGAGGTCAATTTGCAACCATTGCAATTCAGCAGCGTGGTGCTTATTGCGGCTGCGTGCCGTATGGATTTACTTCTGGTTTGCTTTACATGAAACAGAGGGGTATCTTTCAAGTTAACCAGGCAAGTTCTGGTGGTGTTGGTAGAATGCATACTCAACCAGGCATTGAAAATGCTCTCGGATAAAGAGAACCTTTACAATAAGTAGGGTTAAAGGACGAAATGCATGGTAATTAAATTTGTATAAATATATAATTATATAAAATGTATATAATTATATTGTTACCAACATTTATTATTTATTTAGCAAATAAAAATAAAAATAAAAATAAAATATGAAAGATAATTCATTACAAAATATTGAAAATTATAAAAAGGATTCAGGCGATGCAGTGGTTTTGTACAATGAAATGGATATATACATGAAATATGTGAATGTAATTAATCAATATTTATTATTTGGAATTGAAACCATAAAAAATAAAAATTCAGAATATTTAAAATATATTTTGATAAAAGGACTATTTACAATTTCACATGTTTTTAAAATGTTATTATTATTCACTCAAAATTTGGATTTAACGTATTATCATTGTCAGAAGTCGTATTCTTATTACATTGAGTTTATTGGACAAATTGGAGATGATGCCGTAACATATTTGCAGTTGAATTCCAAAGATGCTGCACTTTTCGTTTATAAAAAGACAATATTTGACATTAACCCAGAGTATAAAAAAAATTATTATGAAACAAAAAATGAGGAAATAAAAAACAATATTGTTTCAATGCTAATAGAAATGTACAATAAAATAATTGAAACCGAACTAACTCAGTTGACGCCTGAACAACTTCAACTAAAAAATGGAACAACTATTAATAAAATTCACACCAACGTGGCACACGTAAATGACAAGTTATATAAACTATATTATTCTTCGCAGACACCCGCACAATCCGCACAATCCGCACAATCAAATGGTGGAACTCATACAGACAATCGTGAATTGCTATATAATAAATTAATGTATATAAAACAATTTTGTGATATTATTATTTCGAGAAAGACTGCACACGCACATGGCAGTGAAACAACAACCGATTATTGTGAAAATTATAAAGACTATATTAAAACAATCGAGTATTTTATCAAAAAAATCAGAAAGTTGGGACAGATTGATGCGAGTCGACTCGAATCTCTCAATTCATTATTTATAATAAAGTATTTTTCACACGAGTTTGAAGAGAGAATAAAAATGCGCAACGCGTTGAAATTCATAAATTGGATTTTTTTGCCACAACGCGATTAAAAAAATAACATTATTTTATTTGTGTAATAATGTTATTATGATATTACAATCTTAACAAGTATTTATAGTCGTATTTATATTATTTATATTATTTATATTATTTATATTGTTAACAATAACTCTCGTTCTCAATTTAGGAACATGTTTTTTGACAGCATCTTCGTGGTTAATAATATGAGAACCCACGTTTGTAAATTCGACGCGCAATAATTCTTTAATGAATGCGTAAATGTCGTGCAAAACGTAGTCTTCGCATTTCCCAACAATGAGAACGCTTCC
>Ga0315283_10006246_pt1 | contig 10607 bp, 9 predicted proteins | sample YL17G09_0_MG_FD_204541 | JGI IMG/M metagenome (GOLD analysis project Ga0315283, IMG submission 204541) | Sediment microbial communities from Yellowstone Lake, YNP, Wyoming, USA - YL17G09_0 | ecosystem: Environmental > Aquatic > Freshwater > Lake > Sediment | place: USA: Wyoming | collected...
GGCCCGCTGGCGCTCGAGGCGGTCGGCCCGCCAGGTGTCGCCGGCGGCCAGTGATCCGCCCCCGATGAGGAGCGAGGCGGCGAGCAGGGATCCGGTGGCGACCTGACGGATGTTCGTCCGCCGGATATCGACCGGTCAGGGCCGGGCCTCGACCCGAAGGCTCAGCAGGGGGCCTTTCTCGGCCACCTGGTACTTGGTGCAGGTAGGTCCATGTCGCTGGTGCGCCGTCCCCTGTCGTCACCGACGCCCGGGGGGTAACGGAAAAGGCCCGCCCCATGCGTTGCACGGAGCGGGCCTCGAGCGGCAAGGGCCGTCAGATCATTCGACGCCCAGCTGCATCAGGATCTCGTCCCGACGCTCCTCGAACTCCTCGCTCTCCAACTCGCCGGCGGCGTGCTTCTCGCTGATGATGCGGAACTCCTCCATCAGCGCGTCGAGGTCGGGAGCCTCGTCGGTCTCGACACCGTCCTCTTCCTTGTCCAGGCGCCGGGCGCGCTTCGCGGCCTGCTTCTCCTGACGGGCCTTCTCGCGCTGCCGCTTGGCGAACGTCTCTCCACTTCGTGCCATGTCACACCACCCTCACGTTGCGGGCCTCGTCACCTTTTCGACCCTGGGCGATCTCGAACGACACCTGCTCGCCCTCGTCGAGGACACCGCCGGTCACGGTGACGTTCGTGTGGTGCACGAAGAGGTCGTCGCGGCCGGGCACGGCGATGAAGCCGAAGCCACGGCGGGTGTCGAAGAACTTCACCGTACCGGTAGGCGAGCCGATTTTCCGACCACCGTGAGGCCGTTCGGCGCGGGGTCGCGACGGCTCGATCGAGACCGAACCGGGGGCCGTGATCTCGCCCGGAAGACCCAGCTTGCGCTGCATCTTGCGGTTGTCGGAGAGCTCCTCGTTGCGCACCAGGGAGACCACGACGCCGGTGGCGCCGGCCCGCGCGGTGCGCCCCGAACGGTGCAGGTAGGTCTTCTCGTCCTCGGGCGGATCGAAGTGCAGCACGCAGGCCACACCGTCGACATGGATGCCCCGGGCGGCCACGTCGGTAGCCACCAGGGCGTCGACCCGACCCTTGATGAAGGACTCGAGGGCCCGGTCCCGCTGGCCCTGGGAGCGGCCGCCGTGGATGGCGGCCGCTTTCACGCCGCTCTTGGCCAGCTGCTGGGTCAGACGGTCGGCGCCGCGTCGGGTCCGGCAGAACACGATGGTCGGGCCCGCGTCCTTGATGGCGTCGACGGCATGGTCCTTCCGGTCCATGTGCGCCACCTTCCAGAACAGGTGTCGGGCGGTGGTGATGTCGGGCTCGACGTCGCCCACCTCGTGGCGGGTGGGGTTGTCCTGGTAGCGGTCGGTGACCACCTTCACGTCACCGTCGAGCGTGGCCGAGAAGAGCACGGTCTGGCGGTCGCGGTTGGTGGCGTCCAGCAGGCGCTTGACGGCGGGCAGGAAGCCCATGTCGGCCATGCGGTCGGCCTCGTCGATGACCACGATCTCGACTTCGTCGAGTTCGACGTCACGGCACTGGATCAGGTCCTCGAGGCGGCCGGGGCAGGCCACCAGGACGTCGACGCCCTTGCGCAGGGCCTGTCGCTGAGGGCCGTAACCCACGCCGCCGTAGACCGAAACGGCCCGGCGCTTGCGAATGGCCAGCAGGGGGCTCAGTTCCTTGTGGATCTGCTCGGCCAGCTCGCGGGTGGGGGACAGGACCAGCGCCCGGGGGCGGCGCGGTGTGCCCTTGCCGACGCGGGTGGCCAGCGGGATGCCGAAGGCCAGGGTCTTGCCGGAGCCGGTGGGGGCCCGGCCGCAGACGTCACGGCCGGCGAGGAGGTCCGGGAGGGTGGCCTCCTGGATGGGGAAGGGGTCGGTGACGCCCTTCTGGGCAAGGACCCGGACGACGTCGTCGGGCACGCCGAGATCGGCGAAGGAGGGGGACATGGGGGTACTGCTCCTGACTGCCCGCTTCGAGCGGGCCGGCGCACGTTGTGCGTGCGTCGCGGATCGAAACGGTGGAGAGGCGATCCAGCCGGAACGGGGGTTGATGGGGGATGCCGTGCCGGGGAGCTTCGAGTAAGACGCTTGCCTCCACCCGGCGGCAGTGACCCAGGGTACCGGACCCGGGTCGGGCTTCCTCGGTCGTCAGGGGGGCCGGCCGTGGCCGAGATCCTCGGCCACGGCCGCATCGACGTGCTCGAGGCGGGGTCCTGGCCCCCGACGATCCGGTTGAGCCAGTGGCGACCCCGGCGACGTCGAGTTCGCCGCCGACCCGGTCGGCGCAGGCGAGAAGCTCGAGCGCGTACGTCCCCGCTCGGCGGTGGTGGTACCACCATCCGCCGAGCACCGCTCGAGGTCAGGCCTACCGTTGGCGGGTACGTCGACATGAAGGGGGAAGGTATGGACGACACCAGATGGGAGCGGACCGCTCTCCTCGGGGGACCCGTGTTCGTGCTGCTCCAGCTCGTCGGGGGGTTCCTGCCCGGCCCGCCACCGTCGCCGGATGCATCCGCTGACGAGATCGTCGCCTATTTCCACGACAACGCCGGTGCCCTCTCGCTCGGCTCCTGGCTGATCGTGCTCGGTGGCCTGTTCATCGTGTTCTGGGCGGCCAGCCTCTGGCGGGCGATGGTCCGTGCCGAGGCCGGCCGGCCGCGACTGGCGCTGGTCGCCGTCCTCGGCCTCGTCCTGGCCGGTGCCATGGCACAGGTCAGCACGGCCATCTACGCCGCATTGGCGCTTCGGGTGGACGACCTCGCTCCGGACACGGCACATTTCGCCTTCACGCTGTCGGGCACGGCCGCCTCAATGCTCTACGTCGGGGAGGCCGCGATGGTGGCGGCCGTGTCGCTGCTGGTTTGGCGCACGGACTTCCTGCCCCGCTGGATGACCTGGGTCGGCGGGGTGGCCTTCGTCGCCTCGTTGCCGGCCTCGGCCGGGGTCGCCAGCGATGCCGAGACCTGGGTGTACTTCGCCCTGCCCGCCTTCCTGCTCTGGGCGGTCTGGATCGTGTTGATCTCGGTCCAGCTGCGGTCCACTACTCCGTCGGCGACCGACACCGCCTGATCAGGCCACGACGAGGGCGGCGAGCAGGCTCATCAGGCCGATCGTCAGCAGGAACGGGGCGGCCAGGGCGCTGATCCCGACCCGGACGAGGCGGGTGGGGACCATCGCCTCGCCCAACGCGGCGGCGGGGGCGAGGTGACCCTCGGTCAGCTGCTTCACGTCGGCCCGCAGGCCCCAGAGGGCCTGGCCCAGAGTGACGACCCGGCCCAGGCCCCGGGCTTCGACGAACCGGCGCTCGCCGTCCCACAGGCTGGCCCTGAGCGTCCCCGCCGCCAGCTTGAGCTCGGCCGCGCTGACCTCGGGCAGCCTCCGGATGGGGCCGATGGCGGCGGCGAAGCGGGCCAGGACGAACGCCACGTAGAGGGTCATCGCACCGATCACGGCGGCGAGTACGACCCCGCTGCTCTCCCAGTGGCCCACCAGCCCGATGGCCACGACCATCGCCAGGGCGCCGCCGGCGGCGGCCCCGGCCAGCGCCCACACGGTGGACTGGATGACACCGATGACGGCGGCGACCCGGGTGATGACGTCCTGGATGCTGGTCACGGCCGGATCTCGACGGGAGGCATCGCCACGCCGTCGACGTCCAGCACGGCGACCAGCTCCTCGACCGAGGTGGTCGAGCCGTGGAGGCGGGTCAGCGAGGCGGCCACACCCTCACGGTAAACCGGGGGAGTCAGCTGTTGACGACGAAGGTGTCGAGGGCCCGCTCGAGGGCCTCGATGTCCGCCTCGTTGGTGATCTGCACGCCGACCACGCCGTGGAACGACTGGTCGGCGGGCTCGAAGGCCAGCCAGACGAAGTCGTTGGTGCCGCCGCCGCAGTCCTCGAACACCTGTGAGACACCGGTGTAGAGGGGGTCGGTGTAGGGCTGGCGGGCCCCCACCGTGCACTGGGCGGCCTGGCCCTGGCTGACCGCGTCCAGCACCTCGTCGGGCGTCTGGTTCGTCTGGATGTCGGTCGCCTGGAACTCGATGCCGGAGACGTCGTAGGTCTGGAAGAACGCCTGCACGTCGGTGGAGGCGGTGACATCGGGACCGAACAGGCCGGCCGACCCGTCCACGTCGGCCCAGGCGGCAGGCACCTCGACGGTGAGGAACCCGGTGTCGTCGCTGACCGACACGTACTCGCCGTAGGTGGTCGTGTCGGTGGGCACGTCCCCCAGTTGGTCGTTGACCTCGTCGCCGAAGTCACCGATGGCATCGCCCCGGTCGTCTGCGGCCACCTCGGTCGTGGTGGTCGTGGTGTCCTCGGTCGTGGTGGTGGTCTCCTCCTCGGGCGCGTCGGACTGGTCCTGGTTGTCGCCGCTCGAGCTGTCGTCGCCCCCACACGCCGCGACCACGAGACCGAAGGCGAGCAACAGGGCGAGCATCCGCAGGAACCTCGTGTCGAGCATGGTCATCTCCTCCGCCAGTGGATCGGCCCGGATCCTAGGGCGGTCGGGGGATCTACGATCGGACGCCCATGGCGAACACCACCATCCATCTGCGTACGTGCCCCTTGTGCGAGGCCATGTGCGGGCTCGAGCTCACCGAGGAGGACGGGGCGGTCACGCTCATCCGAGCCGACCGGGAGGACGTCTGGAGCCAGGGCTTCCTGTGCCCCAAGGGCACGACGCTGGGCCACCTCCATGACGACCCCGACCGGCTGCGGGCGCCGTTGGTCCGGGACGGTGACGGCTTCCGGGAGGTGACCTGGGCCGAGGCCTTCGCCGAGATCGAGGCGCTCCTGGCGCCGGTGCTGAGCACCGACGGCGTGGACGCCGTGTCGTGCTACATCGGCAACCCCACGGCCCACAACTTCTCGCTCGGCCGCTACGCCGGCGCCTTCGTCCCCATGAGCGGGATCACCCAGCTCTACTCGGCCGGAACCGTCGACCAGTGGCCCAAGAACCTGGTCTGCGCCCTGCTCTACGGCGGGATGTGGACCATCCCGGTGCCCGACCTCGACCGCAGCGACTTCGTGCTGATGTTGGGGGCCAACCCCGCGGCCAGCCAAGGCAGCCTGCTGGCCTGCGCCGACGTGCTCGGCCGCATCGACGCCATCCGCGAGCGGGGTGGACGGGTCGTGGTCGTCGACCCGCGGCGGACCAGGACCGCCGACCGCGCCGGCGAGTGGCTGCCCATCCAGCCCGGGACCGACGCCCTGCTGCTGATGGCCATGGTCCAGGTCCTCTTCGCCGAGGGTCTGGTCGATCTGGCCCATCTCGCCCCCTTGGTCGACGGCGTCGACGCTGTGGGCCGCGTGGCCGAGCCGTTCACGCCCGAGGCGGTCGAAGCGGCCACCCGCATCCCGGCCGGGACCATCCGGGACCTGGCTCGCACCCTGGCCGCCTCGCCCGGAGGCTCGGTCTACGGCCGCATCGGCACCTGCAACCAGGAGTTCGGCACGCTCGCCTCCTGGCTGGTGGAGGTGCTCAACATCCTCACCGGGAACCTGGACCGTCCCGGTGGCTCCATGTTCGCCGACCCCGTCTGCTGGTCCCTGACCACCGTCCGGCCTCCGGACCAGGCCGGGGGCTGGAGCTTCGCCCGGTGGGCCAGCCGGGTCCGGGGCGCGCCCGAGGTGCTGGGCCAGTACCCGGTCTCCTGCCTGGCCGAGGAGATCGCCACGCCGGGCGACGGTCGCATCCGGGCCCTGGTGGTCATCGCCGGCAACCCCGTCATCAGCGCCCCCGAGGCCGATCGCCTCGACGCCGCCCTCCCGCAGCTCGAGGCCATGGTCAGCGTGGACAACTGGCTGAACGAGACCAGCCGCCACGCCCACGTCATCCTCCCCGGCCTGTCGGCCCTGGAACAGCCCCACTACGACGACCTCATCTGGGGCTGGTCGACCCGCAACGCCGCCAAGTTCTCCGAGGCGGTCCTCCCCCCGGCCCCGGACCGGCCCGCCGAGTGGGAGATCCTGCTGCGCCTCGCCGCCATCATCGGCGGCCAGGCCGCGGCCGACATCGACGTGCCCGGGTTCGACGACGGCTACTTCCTCGGCATCGTCATGGCCAACCAGGCCCAGGCCGGCTCGCCCATCGCCGACCGGGACCCGACGGAGATCGTGGCCGCCACCCCCGGCCACGGCCCCGAGCGCATCCTCGACTTCGGTCTCCGGGTCGGGCCGCGGGGCGAGGGCTACGGCCGGGACCCCGACGGCCTCACCCTCGAGGCCCTGCGCACCGAGCACCCCCACGGGATCGACTTCGGCGCCCTCGAGCCCCGGTTGCCCGCCGTGTTGACCAACGGGACCGGGCGCATCGACCTGGCCCCGACCTACGTGACGGCCGATGTCGACCGCCTGGCGGGCCGCCTCGGTCGGGCCGACGAGGGCCTGGTACTGGTCAGCCGCCGCCACCTGCGCTCCAACAACTCCTGGATGCACAACGTCAAGGTGTTGGTGAAGGGCAAGGAGCGCTGCACCCTGCAGGTCAACCCGGGTGACGCCGACCGGCTCGGGCTGGCCGACGGGAACCGGGCCCGGGTCAGCTCGGAGGCGGGTGCACTGGAGGTACAAGTCGAGGTCACCGGCGACATCGTCGCCGGCGTGGTCTGCCTGCCCCACGGTTGGGGCCACGACAAGGCGGGTACCCGTCTCTCGGTGGCCCGGGAGCACGCCGGGGTGAACAACAACGTGCTGGCGCCCGGCCACCTGATCGACGTGCCCAGCGGCAATGCCGCCGTCAACGGCATCCCCGTCGAGGTCGTCGCCCTCTGAACGCTGCGAAGCGGAGCGGAGCAGTTCAGGGGACGTTCGTCGGAAGCTGCCGTAGGCAGCAGGAGCCGCGTAGGCGGCGACGAGGGGCATGGAGCGGAGCGGAGCAGTTCAGGGGACGTTCGTCGGAAGCTGCCGTAGGCAGCAGGAGCCGCGTAGGCGGCGACGAGGGGCATGGAGCGGAGCGGAGCAGTTCAGGGGACGTTCGTCGGAAGCTGCCGTAGGCAGCAGGAGCCGCGTAGGCGGCGACGAGGGGCACTGCCCGCGCCGGTAGCGTCCTGGGCCGTGGCTCGACCGGCTCGGCGGAGCATGACCGTGGTGATGGCGGCACTGGTCGCGCTGGCGCCCACGGTGGTCACCGGCCCGCGCCCGGCCCTGGCCGAGACCCCGGAGGCCCTGCCCGCCCTGGTCGACATCGGCCCGGCGCTCGGCCTCAGCCAGGACACCCACAGCTGGGACCTGGTCGTCGGCCGCATCGACGCCGACGCGATCCCGGACCTGTTGATCGCCGACCACGACCGCATCCAGGTGTGGCTCAACCGGCGCCCGGGCCTCGAGGCGGGCCTCAGCCGCGACATGTCCGATCCCCACGGCTGCGCCATCGGCGACGTGGACGGCAACGGGCTCGGTGACGTCTACTGCACGCAGGGGGCGGAGCGGGGCGCCTCGCGGGGTCGCAACCGACTCTTCCTCCAGGCGCCCGAGGGGACCTGGACCGAGCGGGCGGTCGACTACGGCGTGGTCGACGAGTTCGGCAGGGGCCGACGCACGACCTTCGCCGACCTCGACCACCGGGGAGGGATCGACCTCTTCGTGGGCAACGAGGTGGGGCGCACGGACGGCGAGGTGTCGGCCAACCGCACGTTTCTCGGCGAGGGCGGCCCGCCGATGACCCGGCGCCGCCTCGGGCCGTTGGGGGACAAGGGGGCGGTGTGCGTCCAGGCCGTCGACCAGAACGGCGACGGCTGGCAGGACCTCCTGTTGTGTGGGGGCAGCAACCAGCCGGACCAGCACAACTCGTCGGCCACCGACCGCCTGTACCTCTACCGCAACCGACCGGCGGCGGCCGGCGGCCGGCGCCTGGTGGGGGTGGCGGCCCGACTGGGCATCGCCTTCAACGGGGTGCGCGGTGCCCGCCTGGCCCGTCTGAACGGCGACGGCCTGCTCGACCTGGTGGTGGTGGGGACCCACCGGCTGTCGGTGTGGCTCGGCAACGACGACGGCGGCTTCGACCCCCCGACCTACACCCGTTCGCTGAGGGCCGGCAACGGGGTCGCGGTCGGCGATGTCGACGGCCGGAGGGGCAACGACCTCTTCGTCGTCCAGGGCTGCACGGACGCGACGGGCAACGCCCGGGACCTGCTCCTCCTGCACCGCCGGGGCCGCGGCTACGACGAGGTCCGAGTGCCGGTCGTGAGGCAGGGGTGCGGTGACACCGCGGCGATGCTCGACCTGGACGGCGACGGTGGCCAGGAGATCGTGGTCGGCAACGGCCGCTGGGCCAGCCGGGGCCCGATCCAGGTCCTCACCACCGGCCCCTGGCGCCCCTGACCTGCGTTCAGGCGCCAGAACGGGTCGTCAGCCGTAGTGGCCGCCGCAGTGGGGCCAGGCGCCGAGCCCGGAGGCCGCCCGGACCCGCTCGGCCACCTCGGCCTGACGCCAGGCGGCCTGCTCGTGGGGCATCCCGGTGCCGCCGTAGGCCCCCCAGGTCCGGAGGTTGAACTGGAGGCCGCCGTAGTGGCCGTTGCCCGTGTCGATGTGCCAGTTGCCGCCGCTCTCGCAGTCGGCCACGCCCTGCCAGCGGGCGACCAGCGCCTGGCGCTGACGCCTGAGTGCGAGTTGGTGCAGGTAGGCCCGCAGGACGCGGGCCTCTCGCTGGAAGGCCCTCCAGGTGTGGCCCGGCGTGCCCTGGCCGCTGCGGTACTGGACGTGGCCGTGGCGGGCGTGGAGCCGGGCGATGTACTCGGCGTCGATGCTGGGGCTCCGATGGGCCTCCGCCGTACCGGCGTCGGTCGCCAGGGCCAGGGCGGGCAGCCCCAGGCACAGCAGGGCGAGCAGCAGGATGCGTCGCATGGTTGATGGTTGGCCTCCTGGCGGCACCCGGGGACGCGCGTCATCACGAGTCACGGAAGGGGAGCCGCCGTCTGGTCCCGGGCGGCCGACGGTGCCACGCCGGCGATCGCTCTTCGTCGCGACGCTGCCGGGGCCGTCGGGCCAGGGAGCTCTTCTTGATCGGTGATGACATTGTCGTCACCTTCGTCACCGAACGGGAACTTTCACGGGTGTGACTTGTGTCACGGGTCTGTGACCGTCGTCACCGCGGCGGGTCAGACGGCGGGTTCGGGCGCACGCAACGGCGGGGCGTCGAGGGCGGCCAGCCCGGAGCCGAGCACCGCTGCGGCCAGCAGCCACCGGCCCTCGGGGGAGTCCCGGCGGACCGCGGTCAATCGTCCTTCGGGTCGTGGTCTCGGCTCAGGGCCAGGACGAAGACCCGCACCTTGTCGAAGCCGCGGAGGCGGCGGATCGACTGCACCCGCTGGGCCTCGACGACATCGCCGTCCGCGAGGCTGGTGGCCACGGTCTCGTCAGCCAGGACGTTGCCGGACCGGGCCACGTCCACCAGGCGGTGGGCCAGGTTCACCGGGCTGCCGAAGACATCGCCGTGGCGCAGGATCACCGGCCCGGCGGCGACGCCGGCCCGCAGTGGGGGCAGGCCGCCGTGCTCGCCGACCTCGGCCACCAGGCGCAGCGCCGTCGTCGCCGCCGCGGCCGGGTCCGTCGAGGTGAACATGACCTCGTCCCCGATCATCTTCACCACCCGCCCGGACTCCTCGGCCACCACGTCGGCCGCGGCCTGGGTGAAGTCCTCGATGAGCTGGGACAGCTCGTCCTCCTCGAGGTGGTTGGCCAGCTTGGTGAAGCCCACGAGGTCGGCGAAGCCCACCGCCAGCGTCGGGTTGAGGTGCTCGGGGTCGTCCCGTTCGAGCAGGAGGGAGCCCTCGACCGCGGCGAGGAGGTGCCGCCGGTAGAGGTAGACGAGGAGGTCGTCCAGGTGGGGCAGGATGTCCTTCACGAGAGTGGCGAGGCGGTCCCCGTCGTGTCCGCCGGGCTCGGTGATGTCCAGGTGGGCGGCGGCGATCGTGGCCAGGGCCTGGCTCATCACCCGGGTCTGGGCCCGGACGGTCGGGCCGTCGAGGAGACCCCCCGACTGGAGGTCGAGGGCGGCCTGCAGGGCGGCCACGTCCCGGTCGGTGAACGCCACCTCGTCGTCGGGCACGTCGGGGAAGCCCATGGCCCGCCACAGCAGGTCGGCGGTGTCGCGTTCACAGCCCGTGAGGGCGCAGACCTCGAGGGCGGTGTACCGGCGTTCGCCGTCGAGCAGGGCCCGGGCGGCCAGGTCGAGCAGCGTCTGGCGCTCCTCCTTGCTGTTCCTCGCCCCGGCGGCCACGGGCGAACGCTACCGGCCCCTTGCGGAGCCCTCGGGCGCCGGGGCAGGATCGGGGCGACAGCGCTTCCCCCGTCGTCACCTCCCTCCGAATGGGGAAGCTCATGTTGTGTCCGAAGCACCTCCGCGCGCTCGCCTCGGCGATCGTCGTTCTGATCACCACCCTTGGGCTCCTGGCCCCGAGCCCCGTCGAGGCCACGACCGGCCACGGGGCCACGGCCACCCCGGCCAACATCACCGCCCACCCCTGGCCCTACGACGGCTGCTCGGCCTCGCCCGAGCGGGGACCCGGGTGGGACTTCCATCACGCCTGTATCCACCACGACGGCTGCTACCGGGGCCACTGGGCCGGTCGCCACACCTGCGACGACTGGTTCCACCGGGACATGCGGGCGTCGTGCC
>Ga0315283_10006252_pt1 | contig 10604 bp, 9 predicted proteins | sample YL17G09_0_MG_FD_204541 | JGI IMG/M metagenome (GOLD analysis project Ga0315283, IMG submission 204541) | Sediment microbial communities from Yellowstone Lake, YNP, Wyoming, USA - YL17G09_0 | ecosystem: Environmental > Aquatic > Freshwater > Lake > Sediment | place: USA: Wyoming | collected...
CATTTTTGCCTCCCATTGGCTCGAAACCGCCGCCCCATAAGCAAGGCAGGACGGCCCTTGCCCCGCTGATTTCACTTTCGTTTGTCATTCCCGCGCGGGAGCGAATTAAACCACTATATTCACTAATCGAGACTTAATCACAATAACCTTCTTTGCCGCTTTACCACCCATAGCGCTGACCACTTTTTGTAAACCTAACGCCTTTTGTTTTATCTGCTCCTCATCCGCCTCCGCCGCCACTACTATCTTGTCCCTTATCTTGCCGTTGACCTGCACCGCAAGCTCAATCTCCTTTTCCTTGATAAGCTCCTTGTCATACTCCGGCCAACTCTCGCAAGCCAGGCTTTTATTATGCCCCAATCTGGCCCATAGCTCTTCAGCAATGTGAGGCGCAAACGGCGCCAAAATCAAAACGAATTTTTCAACGACCGATTTCATCGACAATTGACTATTGCTTCTAACACTCTCTGTGTCCTCTGTGTTCTCTGTGGCTAATTTTTTATTGAGGTGATTTACAAAAATCATCATCTGGCTTATCGCCGTGTTAAAACCGAAGGTTTCAATATCACTGCCGACCTTCTTTATGGTCTGATGCAGCAGCCGCAGCGTCTGCTCATCCACATTAGCATCTTTCACCGCCTCGCAAAGACCGCCGCTGTCCTCGTCGATTATTATCCGCCAGACCCGCTGCAAAAATCGATATACACCCTCAAGTCCCTGCATACTCCACGGCTTGGTCGCCTCTAACGGCCCCATAAACATCTCATAAAGCCGCATTGAATCGGCGCCGTAATCAGCGACAACCTTGTCAGGATTGACAACGTTGCCGCGCGACTTGCTCATCTTCTGGCCGTCCTCGCCCAGAATCATCCCCTGATTAACCAGTTTCTTAAACGGCTCTTTCGTGCTGACATACCCCAAATCGTAAAGCAGCTTGTGCCAGAACCGCGAATACAAAAGGTGCAGCACCGCGTGCTCGGCCCCCCCGATATACAAATCGACCGGCATCCAGTATTTTTCCTTTTCCGCCTCCCAGCCCCGCTTGTCATTATCCGGGTCCATATATCGTAGATAATACCAGCAACTACCCGCCCACTGCGGCATCGTATTGGTCTCCCGTTTGGCCTTCGTCCCGTCAGGCAGGTTAACCTCGACCCACTCGCTAATCTTGGCCAGCGGCGATTCGCCCGTCCCCGGCGGCTTGTAGTCTTTCGTCTTCGGCGGCAGCAATGGCAAATCCTGTTCTGTAAGCCCAACGACACGCTCATCGCCAATATGCAGAATCGGGAAAGGCTCGCCCCAGTATCGCTGCCTGCTGAAAAGCCAGTCACGCAGCTTATAGTTTATGGCCTTTTTGCCCAGCCCCCGGCCTTCAAGCCATTTCGTAATTTCTTCCTTGAACTTTGCCGTCGACAAACCGCTGAACCGCCCGCTGTTAATCGCCTTGCCGTCTCCGATAAAGCACAATTTCTCCTGCCTGGCCAGTTCGGCCTCTTTCTCATCGGGCGGCTCAACAACCTGTATGATTGGCAGGTCAAATTTCTTTGCGAATTCAAAGTCCCGCTCATCGTGTGCCGGCACCGCCATAATCGCGCCCGTCCCGTAGCTTATCAGAACATAGTCGCTTATCCAGATTGGTATCTTTTCGCCGTTGACCGGGTTTATCGCATAAGCCCCCACAAAAACACCGGTCTTTTCCTTCGCTAAATCCGTTCTGTCCAAATCGCTTTTGCGGGCTGTCTCCTCGCGATATTTCTGAACCTCTGCTTTCTTATCTTTGCTCGTAATCACATCAACCAGCTTATGCTCCGGCGCCAAAACCATATACGTAGCCCCGAAAAGTGTGTCTGGACGCGTGGTAAAAATGCGAATAACGTCGTCGTGGCACGGCCATCCTGGCCGTGCTTCCACAGGCTGGAAGCCCGTGCCACCTGCGACCTTGAAATCCACCTCCGCCCCAACGCTTTTGCCAATCCAGTCGGTCTGCAGTTTTTTTATCGATTCCGGCCAATCCACTTCTTTCAAATCATCGAGCAGCCGTTCAGCGAATTTAGTTATCCGCAGCATCCACTGCCTCATCGGCTTCCTGATTACCGGATACCCCCCTCGTTCGCTCACTCCCCCTATGACCTCCTCATTCGCCAATACCGTCCCCAGTTCGGGACACCAGTTCACCGCAACCTCAGCCTCATAAGCCAGCCGATGGTCGTCTATGTATTTCTGCTTCTCTGCCTCACTCAAACCTTCAGGAATCGGCAACTGTTCGATTGGCCTTGCCTTTTGCGGCTTTTCATCGAAATAGCTATTGAAAAATTTCAGGAATATCCACTGCGTCCACTTGTAGTAACCGGGGTCTGTGGTATTGACTTCCCTGTCCCAGTCATAGCTAAAGCCCAGCGCCTTTATCTGCCTGCGTATATTCTCTATGTTATTATTTGTGGTTATGGCAGGGTCGGTGCCGGTGCTGATTGCGTACTGCTCCGCCGGCAGCCCGAAAGCGTCCCACCCCATCGGGTGCAGAACGTTAAAGCCCTTCATCCTCTTATACCTCGCGACTATATCGCTTGCGGTATAACCCTCCGGATGGCCGACGTGAAGTCCCTGTGCGCTCGGATAGGGAAACATATCCAGCACATAATATTTCGGCCTGGATTTATCACAGTCAGCAGCTTTGAACGTCTTATTTTGTTCCCAGTATTGCTGCCACTTCTTTTCTATAACGTTGAAATCGTATTTTGAGTTTCCCATTTATCAATCATCAATTCCCTGCGTGCGGGCATTTGAAATCGCTGCACCCGTGACACTTCTTTGATTCGCCTTCTTTGACCCTCGGCGCAAACGCGGAAATCTGCTTTTTCAAATCCTCGCTGCCGCAGTGGCCGCACCGCTTCACACCCCTTTCGCTCGCCGTTTCCAGAAATTCACTTATCCTGCCGCACTTCCCGCACTTATATTCGAATATAGGCATTTTAATAAATCCAAATAACCACTGTAAACTCTGTAGTATACTATAAAAAAACGGTAAAAAGCAAGGAAAAAGAAATCAACCACGCTAAAGCAAGAACGGCAATACTTGCTTTTTTACCGGGTTGTTAATACAATTCCTGTGGCATGAAAAGCTGGGTAAAAAATGGCCAAAAGAAAATTTCATCAAAAATCTGATATAAGTAAGATTTCTACTCCATCCAATATGCCGGAGCTGGCCTTCGCTGTTGACTATGGAGTGGATATACAGGCGCTAATCGCCAATCTTAATCGGCCTGTAGCCGAGCGTATCAGACGACACCAGATTGCGTTGGATACTTTTCAAAAACTTCGTAATGCAAAAAAATTATGAAACAAGATTATCTCGATTTACTGGTGCGGCTAAAAAAAAACGGCGTTAAATTCGTAATAATAGGCGGATTCGCAGGGGTTGTGCACGGCTGCACTGTTGTAACGCAGGATATTGACATCTGCTGCCGGTTTACCTGCGATAACCTTTTGCGATTACAGGCTGCCTTGGCAAAGTTGCGTCCTGTTCATCGAATGACCCCTCAAAAAATAAAGTTATCTTTAACCAAAGAGAATTGCAAAGACCTGAAAAACTTATATCTTGACACAGACTCCGGCCAGCTTGATTGTCTGAGTTTTGTGCAGGGAATAGGCGATTTTGAAAGTGTCCTGCAGGCAAGCCAGGCCATAGAGATGGAAGGTATTAAATTTAACGTCCTCAGAGTCGATGCACTTATAGAATCGAAGAAATCGCTCAACCGTCCGCACGACAGGGAAGCCATTATCCAGCTCGAAGCGATTAAAAAAATTCAGAAAAATTCAGGAAAGTGTTCTTCTTAAAGAATTATTGGTAGGATTATGACCCCCGCCTTACAAAATTTATATTCAAAAATCGGCATAACAATTTCTCCGTCATAAACAAAAAATCGGGGCGAGAGGATTTGAACCTCCGACCTCTGCGTCCCGAACGCAGCGCTCTAATCCAAGCTGAGCTACGCCCCGATAAGTCAAGCTTATAGTCTATCACACAAATCCCTTGATTGCAAGCTACAATAAATTCACCGGGTCCATATCCACAGCGACCTTCACCGCAGGCCTAATCGGCTCCTCCGACCGCAACGCCGTAAACAGCCGCAATACATTTTCCGCCTGCGGCCCCTGAACAATTATCTGCATCCTGTGAAACCGTTGTATACGGTTTATCGCCGCCTCAACAGGCCCTCGAACAATCAACTCCAGCCCCTCCCGCTCGATAATATTATCTATCCTTTCCCGCATCAGTTTAGATGCCGCCTGGAGTCTCTCAAAATTCATGTCCTGCATTACCACAACCGCCATCCGCCAGAACGGCGGCAGATTGCACGCCTTGCGGTGCTTCAGCTCCTCCTCCACAAATCCGCTGAAGTCCCCTTTCAGTGCAAACTTTATCGCCGGCTGCTCAGGCAAAAACGTCTGCACAAACACAACCCCCTTTTTCGCAGACCGCCCCGCCCTGCCAGCAACCTGCGAAATCAACTGGAACGTCCTCTCGTTCGCCCGAAAGTCCGGCAGGTAAAGACACGTATCGGCACTGATAATCCCCACCAGCGTCACGTTCGGAAAATGCAGCCCCTTTGCAAGCATCTGCGTCCCTGCCAGAATATCAATCCGTCCCTCGCTGAAATCTCTCAGCATGTGGTAGTAATCCTTCCCCGCCATGGAATCGCTGTCGACCCTCGCAATACGGGCCTGCGGAAATTTACGCCCCACTTCCTCCTCAAGCCGCTGCGAACCCATCCCTATCATCGCCATTCCCTTGCCGCACAGGGGACACTTCTCAGGCACAAGCGTCTGCGCCAGGCAATAGTGACACACCGCATAACCGTAATCTATGTGCCTGCCCATCACCGTTTGCATCCGCCAGCCGCCTGAAACCCCCGATTTGTGAAAGGTAAGCGTTACATCGCAGTTCCGGCAGTGCAGCGTATGCTTGCACGATGGGCAAAATATAAAATTGCTGTACCCTCGCCTGTTCAAAAGCAGTATCGCCTGCTCTTTTCTCGCCAGAACGTCCTTCAGCCGCTCCGCCAGCGGCTCGCTTATCAGCTCAAGCCCCCTCTGCGCAGAATACATATCCTGTAGACTGACAAGCCTCATCTCCGGCATCGGCAGGTTCATCACCCTCTTGGCCAGCCTCACCATATCGAAATGCTTTTTGATCCTCGTGTTCAGCAGCGTCTCTAATGATGGCGTGGCGCTTCCGAGAATACAATGTGCATTCGCCAACTGCACCCGCTTTATCGCCACGTCCCTGCCGTTATATCTCGGTGCGCAGTCCTGCTTGTAGCTTGGGTCGTGCTCCTCATCGACAACGATAAGCCCCAGCCTTTGCAGCGGCGCAAATACCGCCGACCTCGCCCCGATGACCACGTCCGCCTCGCCCGCCTTTACCTTCTGCCACTGAACGTTCCGCTGCGCATCCGTCAGCCCCGAATGCATCACCGCTATTCTCTTGAATCTGCTGCTGAACCGCTGCACCGTCTGCGCCGTAAGCGCAATCTCCGGCAGCAGCACAATAGCCCCTTTGCCCTTTTTCAAAACATATTCGATTGCCCTGATATAAATTTCCGTCTTGCCGCTGTCCGTAACGCCGTATAAAAGCGTAACGCCGAAATTTCCCTCGTCGATTTTGGAATTGATATGCGACAGCGCCTTTTCCTGGTCTTCGTTGAGGATGACTTTTTCCGCTCTCATCATCATCCCCTCCGGAATGGCCGGCAGCGACCTAAAAACTGTCCTTTGTGTGATTTTCACAACCAGCCCCTGCGCCAGCTTCTTCACTGGCCCCTCCCCGCACCCAGCCGCTTCCAGCACCTCTTGTAAATTTACTGCCGTTTCCGGCCCCAATGCCTCCTTATTTTGCAGATATTCTATAATAAGTCCCTGCTTTTTACTTTTTGATTTTTGATTTCTGATTTCTGATTTCTTCTCTGTGTCCTCTGTGCTCTCTGTGGCTGATTTCGGTCTTTGGTCTTGAGTCTTGAGTCTTGAGTCTATCAGGTATACGTATTTTTCTGTTTTTACACCTATCCCCTTTTTCACCGCCGCCGGCACCATCGCCGCCAGAACCTGCCCGAGGGGACACACATAATAGCTGCTAATCCACCGCGCCAGCTCCATCAGCTCCGCATCCACCAGCGGCTCTTTATCAACCACCCTCAATACTTTCTTTAGCTTAAACCCTCGCCTTTTTTCTTTTCTTTTTATCTCTGTGTCCTCCCTGCCCCTGCAAGTCGTAGGCAGGGGTGTATCCTCTGTGGCTAAATCTATCCCCACACAAAACCCCGTTTCAAGTTTATTTTTCCTCCCGAACGGCACTTCGACCCGCTGCCCCACCTCTATCGGCCAAAGCTCATCCGGCAGCAGATAACTGAACTCATTATCCACCCCGCTCTCAAATGCTACCTGAACAATATGCCCGCAAATCTCTTCCTCGCCCCCTTCTGATGCAAACAAACTGTCGCTTTTGTATTTACTCATTTATTAACCAGATATGTTAGTTGGCACATACAGCCTGGATACCATGGTGGAACATCATAGAGATTTAGATTTTGAGACCACCGAAAAGACTTTTCCTTTTCTTTACAATAATCGGAGCAATCAGGGTGAATTTCTATTCTTTTCGGCTCGTTATCCTGAATATCCTTATACGACCAGAATTTTCTCTGTACAAAATCTTCAAGGAATTTTGCCTTCAGTCGTTGGTATCTTAGCCAATCTTGTGGCAGTCTATCAAAAGGAGAACGTACTGCTTTGACCCACCCATTTTTGATTTCCGGTATTATATTCGTGATTTCGTCTGGAGTGGCTCCTGACAAAATTTTCTCGATAATTGTTTCTTTTGTACGACCTTTACCAGCATTCAACTGATTACTAATTTCTCTAACTTTATCTATTGGCATCTGCTTAAGAAATCCTTCAATATCAGTTGGTTGGCCAAACTCGATAAGTTTGTGTTTCTCTAAAACGCTGCGAATGGCTGGTGATATCAGCCTTCCAAACCATGGGAACAGTTGAGTAACTTCACGAGGAAATTTACAGTATATCTCGTATGCTTCACTATAAGATAGAGGTATCGATGGTTCTTCTTGCATCTCTTCATCATCACCGCAACGAAATTGCCACATTTCTGGCCATGAATCCAACTTCTGAAAAATCTTTCTCCAAGGCTCTAACCATTTACCAGTAGGATTACCAATTAACGCTGCCTCCAGATGTAGAGGCGTCCTGTTACCTTCGTCAAAATCTTTAAGTAATGCACTCCTTATAGAATTCCACTCCTCAGTTGTCACTGTAAGAAGTCGGCTCAAATTTAGGCTATTTACGAAAATATGGAAGCTATCATCCTGTATAGTCGGGATTGATTGACCTTGAGCATCCATACACCAGCGACACAGCCCTTCTCCCTCAGAATTTTTGTCCTTTGTTAGGGTTGTTGTTGGACGACCACAAGAACATCTTTGCATATCTAACGACAACGACTCAATCGCTTTTTTCAGGGCTGTCACTATATCATTTTTACCCTTAATGCGTGCTAAAAGTTTTGAAGACTCAAATAAAAGATTGCCTATCTGAACACCATCAAGAATATGCCACGCCGTCCAAGAATTAAAATACGGGTCGTAATGTCTAGTACCTGCCTCCACGCCACATAGCGGACACCGGATTGTAAATATTGTGCGTGATCCGTCAAACTTATGTAGAGGTGTTGCATTTGGCCGCTTACCTATCAGTTGCACCAATTGTTTAATGGAATCTCTAAGTTTTGGCTGCCAAGATGCTGCTTGTATATTAGGCAATATCCAAGCCAACACATCAAGAAACGACTCAAGCATTTCACTGGTTTTCGGCCAGTTAAATTCTTCAAAAAGCACTTCATTAGGATGGGCGCCACAAACCACACAGTTAAAATGAAATATTGTTTTCATACGATAACTCAATTTATGAACTTGGCAAATCTGAGTTTTTCTTGCCGAACGGCACTTCGACCCGCTGACCCACCTCTATCGGCCAAAGCTCATCCGGCATCAGATAGCTGAACTCATTATCCACCCCGCTCTCAAACGCCACCCGAATAATATGCCCAGCGTCCCTTTCTTTGTCATTCCCGCCCCTTATGTCATTCCCGCGAAAGCGGGAATCCATTCCTTCAAACAAACTGTCACTTTGGTAACGACCCATTATGAGGGTCCTCGCTCTTTAACTTTCCCTGCTCTTTTGGCCGACAGTGCCACCAACATTGCTGCAAGGGAAATCGCAACAGCCAAAACAGAAGTAACTACTGCTAATGGAGGCTCTTTCAAAGACACCTGCAATGCTCCATTTCTTATCGGCAGCCCCTTATCGCCCTGAATGTTCACATCTACAGGCAATCTCTGGCCGCCTTGCGCCCTTATCTCGATAGGCGTCTTGACCTCCACAGGCAGCCTATTCCGTGCCTCTATCTCCACCGGCGTTTTAATCTCTACCGGCATCTGCTGATCAGCCTTTATCTTCAAAGGCGGGGTTTTTTCTTCTCCACCCTGCACCGCCACCTTGAAATCCGGCCTTGAATTTCCCGCACACCCGCCAAAAAATCCCAAAACCGCCAACATAAAAACCGCTTTCTTCATTTCCATTTTACTCCTTACATTTCCCGCAGATTGTCGCACCCCCGGCCTCCTATGTCAAGTTTCGCCGGTTTTCCCCTATCAACCCCCCAATTTTTTGTTCCAAGAGCAGCGAAAAACCTCGTTCGGAATTGCGGATTTGCTGCAGGTTTAGTATTTGGCGACTCTACGTTCCGCCCGGCTGCCGTCCCTAAAAAAATTTTGTTTTTCTATTGCATATCCAGACGATAAACAGTAATATAAATATTGGCTGACAGGACAACAGCCAAATTAATCTGAAACACTGAGATTTCAGACGTTTCAACCCGAACGGCTGGTTTGTTTGTTGAGGGAACGTTTGATAAGCTCGGTGCTCTTTGTTTATACAAAGGGCACCGATGTCTTTGTGCTTTTGACTGCACAAGACATCGCGCCCTGTGTAATCCGGTCTACAGGGAGCATCGCTTGTCTTTCGCGTTCCTCAAGGGCTCTAGCCGGCCTGGGTTGAGCGCGATTGCGGCGGTGCTCTTTTACTTTTCAAACCTGCCGCAATCCTATAAACAGTGCTGAGGGAAACTCGATGTACAAAAAATGCTTAACGGACAACACACAAGAAGTTGCCGTCCCTGTGAAAACAGGGACGGGAATCCATCTGCGATCTGTGAAATGCCGCATTTACAAGGTGGCGTTTCATTTTTTCCCTTTCAATCCGATGGTCTTGCGTCTCAGGGCCATCGGATTTTTTTGCTCTTATGCACTTATGCTCTTGTGCATCTGTGCTTATTCTGTTTCACCGATATACGAAATACTAAAGGAGGATGGTCTATCTCTGCGTCAGTGAATTAGCGGCTTTGATTATTCATGTTTTTCCCTTTCTATGCGGATGCCGGGTAAACCCCGGCGTCCGCTATTTTTTAAAACCCTTTGTGTCCCCTGACACTTTGGCAGCCAAATTTGCGGTCAGCTATCCGAATCTTCAATCAGTAATAGGTATCTGGTGCGATGGCTACCGAACTTCCCTGTTCAACTGTGCAAGTAATATTCCCTGAAGCTTGTGCAGTTCTGCAAGACAGCTTGCGCATTCAGTTAATTTCGCCTTCTTGTCGGAAAATCTCTTTAACTCTTTTTCCGAAATCGCCCTTTTTGCCGTTTTCTCTTTGTTTTTTCCGTATTCCGCCATTTCTTTACAAGCTCCTTATTGACTGAATTGACGTTCGACTCTACAATCCACAATTATATAAATCGGTTTCTTGCGCCGAAAAATTAACACATTTGCGAAATATTGCAAGAAATATTTCACATTAACGTAAAATATGTTTGTTTTTGATGAAAAAGCAGTAATTGAGCGGATAAAGGCTTTGCGAAACCGTTATGCCGGCCCTCGCGGCAAAGGCAAATTCGCTCAGGCTTTAGACATAAGTCTTTCTACTTACAGCTATTATGAAAATAACCGCATCCCGCCGATTGAGACCCTCCTGAAGATGTGCGAGGTTACAAATACCGACCTGAACTGGCTGCTTACAGGCAAAAAAAACCCGGCTGATACAAAAAAATCGACATCCGGGGCGGATGAATCCTCGACAAACCAGAATGTTTCGCTTATGCGAAGTTTAGACGGTCTGCTGGGAGAAAACCCGGATTTGGTTAAGTCGATTACTGCTTTTGTTGAATTGTTGTGCGAAAAAAAGGGGATTGAAAAAACATTTCACTCCAAAAATCCGCCAACTGTGCCGCAGCGGCTCGGCTGGATTCCAATACTCGGCAGAACCGCCGCAGGTATAGTTTACTCCTGGGACCAGACCCTGCTGACTAATCCGGCACAGGCTGTCACCGAACTTGAAGAGCTGGTAAAAAAACAGCTCGGTAAAACGATAATCGATTCTCAGGATGGCGCCGTCCTGATTGATTTACAGGCCCGGCTGCTGGTGGAAGGCCTCAAAACGCAGCGGGCAAACCTGATTCAGGTCGGCGGTGACGGGGGCG
>Ga0315283_10006254_pt1 | contig 10602 bp, 4 predicted proteins | sample YL17G09_0_MG_FD_204541 | JGI IMG/M metagenome (GOLD analysis project Ga0315283, IMG submission 204541) | Sediment microbial communities from Yellowstone Lake, YNP, Wyoming, USA - YL17G09_0 | ecosystem: Environmental > Aquatic > Freshwater > Lake > Sediment | place: USA: Wyoming | collected...
GTCCGCGCTGATGACCGTGGCGATCTTCGTGTAGCCGCCCGTCGTGCCGCGGTCGGCCATCAGGATGATCGGCACGCCGTCGCCGGTGACCTGGACGGCGCCGAACGCCGTGCCGTCCGACACGATGTCGGCGCCGGACCGGTGCGCGACGCGCGGACCCGCCAGGCGGCAGCCCACGCGATCGGCGTGCGGCGTCACGGTGTAGGACTCGGCGAGGAACGTCGCGATCCCCTCCGGCGTGAACGCGTCATCCTGCGGCCCCATGACGACACGCAGATGGTGGATCGGCCCACGCGCCGGCCACGCGCCCGGCGGAAGGCGCCCCGTCGTGCGCGCGACCTCCGGTGAGCACGCACCGATCGGCAGGCGGTCGCCGGCCCGGAGGGCACGGCCCAGGTGCCCGCCGATCCCGGATGGCGTGAAGGTCGATCGGCTGCCGAGCACGACCGGCACGTCGACGCCGCCGGCGACGGCGATGTACGCACGCAGGCCGGAGCGCGCGCCGGCGAACCCGAGCACGCCGCCTGCGCGCACGCGGTGTGCCTGCCACATCGCCATCGGGCGCCCGTCAATCCCGGGCCGCAGGTCGGCGCCGGTTACCGCGATGACGGCGTCGATGTCGAACTGGATGGTCGGACCCGCCAGCGTGGCCTCGAGTCCGGCCAGCGCGTCCGGATTGCCGACCAGGAGGTTGGCCGCGCGCAGCGCCCACGGGTCCATCGCCCCGGCGACAGGCACGCCATACCGCTGCACGCCCGTGCGGCCGAGATCCTGCACCGTCGTCAGCATGCCGCCATCGAGCACCGTGAGGCCGGGCGCATCCGCCGGGGACTCCGCGCCGGTGGGTTCGCCCGTGGCCTGCAGGCTTGCCATGGCCGCGTCACGCGGCTCGATCGGCACGAAGCGCACGTAGTCGCCGGCGTCGATCATCGCGGGAGGCGTCCGCTGGACATCGAACAGCGTCACCATCGTCCGGCCGATGAGCCGCCAGCCGCCCGGGCTTTCCGTCGGATAGATGCCCGTCTGCGCGCCGGCGATGCCGACCGACCCGGCAGGCACGATGGTGCGCGGCGTCCCGAGCCGCGGCGTCGCGATGCGGGGCGACATCCCGCCCAGGTACGGGAAGCCCGGCATGAATCCCATCATGTAGACGAGGTAGTCGGTGCCGGCGTGGATCGCCACGACCTGGTCCGTGCGCATCCCTGCGCGCGCCGCCACCTCGTCGAGGTCCGGCCCGGACTCGCCGCCGTAGACGGTCGGCACCTCGACCACGCGAGGCGCGGGCAGCGCCACCGACGACAATCGCGCGTCCGCGTCGCGCACGAGCGGCTCCAGGGCGTCGGCGGGCAGGACGGACGGGTCGTAGTGGATCATCAGCGACCGGTAGGTCGGCACCGTCTCGACAAGGCCGGCGGGGGCGTCCCGGTCGATCACCGCCGCGAGCGCGCGGACGCGGGCGTTGATGTCGGGATCGATGGTGTCGCCGTACTCGACGACGAGGGCGCGGTCGCCGGCGGGCAGGAATCGGGGAACGCCGCCCATGCGTCAGCGCGCGATGAGGGTGGCCATCGGCACCACCGGCACGCCGGCCCGATCGAAGGCGTCCCGCAGCGCCGAGGCGAGGCCGACGGCACCGGGCGTGTCCCCGTGCAGACAGATGGTGTCCGCGCGGCGCTCGATGGTCTCGCCCGTGATGGCGGTCAGGGTCCCCGTGGTGACCATCTGCAGGCTCCGCTCGATGACCGCGGACCGGTCGTGAATGACGGCGCCGGCCTCGCTGCGGGGCACCAGCGACCCATCCGCGCCACACGCCCTGTCGGCGAACACCTCCCGGGCCACGCGCACGCCGAGGCGCCGCGCAACCGCCTCCCAGCGCGAACCGGCGAGGACGACGAGGATGAGGTGTTCGTCGACCGACAGCACGGCCTCGGCAATCGCGACCGCGATGTCGTCGCGATCGACGGCCATGTTGTAGAGCGCGCCGTGCGGCTTGACGTGCTGCAGCCGCTTCTCGCGCGTGAACGCCGTCAGCGCGCCGATCTGGTAGACGAGGTCGTCGCGGATCTCGGCGGGCGACGCCGCGAGAGTGCGCCGGCCGAACCCGCGCAGATCGGGAAACCCCGGATGCGCCCCGACGCCCACCCCGTGCCTCTCGGCAAGTTCCACGGTGGCGCGCATCCAGCCCGGATCGCCCGCGTGGAACCCGCAGGCGATGTTCGCCGACGTCACGTGCCGGATGATCTCGCCATCCAGCCCCAGGGTGTAGGCGCCGAAGCCTTCGCCCATGTCGCAGTTGACGTCGATCTGCGGCGGCGCGGATTGGGTGGGCATCGGGGCACAGGCTAGCGGTCGCGAAGATATGATGTCAAGCATGTCCCGTCAATCGGCTCCCGTTGCGGCATTCGTACTCGTCATGGCGGCCGCGAGCATCGCGCCGGCGCCATTCCGGCCGCAGGCGGCTGCGGCGTTGCCGGCCGCAGGGGCCTCCCTTCCCGCGCTCCAGGATGTGTTCGCGCCCGGCGGCCCGATCCTGCGCGACCGAAACGGTGATGGCACCATCGATCTGGCGGATGCCTCGATCCTCGTACCCGACGCCGCCACGCCGGCCGAGGTCGCCGCGGCCGCCAACATCGCGGCCCGCCTCGGCTTCGAGTCGGCCGAGATGAACCTGCCGCTGCGATCGAGCGGGCACGTGGTCATCGCCGTGGGCGCCGGCGCGCTGACGCACGCGGGCCTTGCCGGCGGCGTCCCGGGCATCGTGGGCGCTCCGGCGGGCGAAGGACTCGTGCAGATGGCCGGCTCCGCCGACCGCCCCGTCCTCGCCATCGCGGGAAGCGACGATGAGGGCACGCGCGCGGCTGGCGAGTACCTCGCCGGCCGGTTCCCCTTTGCCTGGGACGTGAAGGGCGCCACCCTCGCCCAGATCGTGAAAGACGCGGGCGCCTTCCTCGACAGGAAGTTCGCGCCGGGCGCGCGGCTGTCGGTCACGTCGGTGCGGGTGCGCGCGGGGGGCGATGCCATCGAGCGCCTGGAGATGGCGGCGGCCTTCGACACGGTGGCGCAGTGCACCGCCGCCCTCGCCGCACTCAGGGCCGCACGCGCCGCCGCGCCCGCCGATCCCAACGCCCCACGCGCGCTCGACTACCCCGGTGTACGCGTGCTGCGCTTCGCGTGCACGGCTCCCGGCGTGCCGGATGTCGTCGTGGACGTCGCGCGTCAGACCGCTCCGGCCGCCGCGCCGATCGGCCGCCGCGCCGGCGGCGCGAAGGACTCGCTCGATCTCTCGTCGCTCTACGCCAACGAGGGCCTGCTCGGCGACAGCGACAGCAACCTGATTCCCGATCGCACGGAGGCGCTGCTGGTGGTCGACGGCCCCGGCACCGACCCGGTGATCGACCTGGCCGCCCGCCTCGGTCTCGAATCGACCGGCGTGTCGTTCCCGCTCGTCTATCCGGCGGCCGCCATCGAGAAACCCGGAACCGAGCCGACGCTCGTGCTCGTGGGTACCACCCACCGCCTCGTCGATCAACTGGTCACGGCGAAGAAGTACGAACGTCCGGCGCTGAAGCCCGGCGAAGGCGTCATCCAGATCGTGCCGAAGGCCTTCGGCGACAAGAGCGCCGTCGTCGTCTACGGCGCCGATCCGGCCGGCCTGCGGCGGGCCATTGTGCAGGCGTCGGAGCGGCTGCCGCACATCTGGCCGCGCGGCAAGGATCGGCCGACCCTCGACGACGTCGAGGAGGACGCACGGCGGTTCTTCGCGGGGCGGTCGCCGGCTGGCCAGGCCGCGATCGCGCTCTACAAGCTCGATCAACTGCTCGCCAAAGCGCCGCCGATCGGCGACCTCGCGCAGGTCGTCGTTCAGGTGTCGGTGGATCACCCGGCCCCGGCGTTCAGCGATTTCGTCTTCAGGCGCATCGAGGAGCGGTTCAAGGGTGCGCACAACACGGTGTCGGTCGAGAACCTGCACGCCAGCGGCGCGACGGTCGAGACGGTCGGCAACGAGAGGATCGGCGGCGAGTACGCGATCCCGTGGGAAGTCGACGAGTTCCGGGCACTGGTCCGCACGACGGTGATTCCGGCGATCCGGAAGCGGCAGGTCGTCGCCATCGAGGCCCGGCTGAGCGAGCCGCCCGCGGTCCGCACGCTGCTCCAGCGCGAGGTTTACGCGGAACTGGTCAAGGCCGGCGCGGATCCCTCCTCCACCGTCACCGTGCTGTGCGCCTACAAGCAGGGGTATAGCTGGCTCTACGACGTCGTGCGCCCGGCGCTCGCGGGCAAGCCGGTTGATCGCCTCCGCATCCGGTTCGCCGCCGCCGCGCCGCCGCCAGCATGGACACAGCAGGCGATGCTCACGCCGACGCGCTGGCTGCTGGAACTGTTTCCCATCGACGAGGTGCTGGCGCGCGATCTCCCGATCGAGCGCGCGCGCATCGTGTTCGAGCAGGCGCCGGCCGACGCGCCCACCTACCAGGTCGACGCGACCGCGAAAGACGGGCGGGTGCTCTACGCGGCGTCGTTCACGCCTGCAATCGTGGTGCGCCCGTACTTCGACCGCTTCCCCGACTACGAGAAGGTGCGCGTCACCACCGGCTGGGTGACGGCCACCGCGGGCGGCGCACCGATCCTGTCACAGCGGATCGAGACGGACCCGGAGCGCGTCTGGGACATCTTCCAGTCGAAGACCCTTCCGCGGATCTACGACTACGTGATGCGTGTCGGCGAGGGGAAGCCCCGGCCCGAGGACGCGCCGCACTTCGGCGAACTCACCGTCGATGTCAGCCTGAGCGAACCGGAGTACGCCCTCGGCATCGACCAGGAGCGCATCTCGTCACTCGAGGCGCTGCACGAGGATCTCTACTTCGGCACGCTGCACTTCTTCGACGTGCTGGGCAAGATGGGCCGCGGCCTGCCGCTCGACTACCCGGGACACATCGTGCCGATCATGCGTCCGCTTCGAACGGGCCGGGGCGGGCGGGCGACGATCTCGTTCAAGGGGTTCACGACGCCCAGGCCCATGGTGTCGGTGCGCTTCGTCCGCACAGACAAGAGTTGGGAACACGCACAACTCGATATCCCGAAGGCCGCGGCAGAGCGGCCCTCCGCCATCGCCGCCATCGTCCGCGACGGCACCGAGGGGATCGAGCGCCTCGACCTGCGGATGAAGGTCGACACCGAGAAGGACGAACGCGAGGCCCTGGTCCGCCGTGCGCGCGCCGAGCGCGTCGACGAGCAGATCCTCTCGGCGGAACAGGTGGCGGGCACCGTCGCCGCGCTCGGCCGGCTTCGCGCAGCGGGCCTGTATCGCGAGGCGCTCGCCTATCCCGGGTTGCGGGAACTGCGCGTGCTCGCGCACTGGACCGCAGATCCCTCGCCGGCCACCCAGGTGGTCGCTGCCCTGCCGGACAACGGCACGCCCGCGCCACTGCCGGACATCTCGAAGTACGCCACGCCGCCGTCGCCCGCGCCGGGGCCGGGGCCGATGGTGCCGTTCACGACCCATCTGGGTCCGGCGGAGACGTGGGCGCTGCTCGCGCGGATGTCGCAGTTCAAGGAGGCCACCGTCTACAAGGCCGGCGAGAGCTACATGGGCCGGGAGATCTGGGCGATGGATCTGACGACGCCGATCGCCTCGACGCACTGGTCGCAGGCCAAGGCGACGACGCTGAAGCCGACGGCGCTGTTCACCGCCCGGCAGCACGCCAACGAGGTATCGTCCACCACCCACGTGCTGCGGCTCGCAGAACTACTCCTCACCGACGAGACCTGGCGCAAGACGCTCGACACAGTGAACGTCGTCATCCACCCGATCACCAACCCGGACGGCGCGCAGATTGCCGAGGACCTGTCGCGGATCACGCCCGAGTACATGCTCCACGCCGGGTATCTCGGGTCGCTCGGCGTCGATGTCACGACGGCGCAGTGGGAGGCGGATGCCATCTACCCGGAGTCGAAGGTGCGCGCGCAGCTCTGGCGGACCTGGCTGCCGGACCTCTATCTCAACCCGCACGGCTACCCGTCGCACGAGTGGGTGCAGCTGTTCTCGGAGTACGCCGGCTGGGTGCGCAACCGCGTGACCGAATCGCGCGACTGGTGGGGCATGCGCGGCTGGTTCATGCCGGGGTTCTCCTACATCGACGACCCGAAGTACCCGCGCCACAAGGACGCCGCCATGAAGATCCGGGCGGCGATCACGCAGGCGATCAACGGGGTTCCCGAGGTGAAGGCGCTCAACGCGCGCGCCTACGATCGGTACAAGCGGTACGGGTTCGATTTCGATCCGGAGAACTTCAAGCTGGATTTCACCGACGACGTGCTGATCTACAGCGCGCTCAAGGGCGGCAAACCGAACCCGCGCGGGACCGATCCGATGGCGCGCCAGCCGAACATCACGATCTGGAGCGGCACCACCGAGGCGCCCGACGAGCCGGCCAGCGGCGACTGGATGCGGCTGGTCGCCGGCGCGGGGCTGGCCTGGGACAAGGCGATGGTGACCTATCTCGCCGAAGGGCGGCACGAGATCGAGCGCAAGCAGGACGTATTCTGGGGCGGCGTCACGCTGAGCCTCAACCGGCCGCGCCCTCCCAAAGACAAGCCAGACGCCCCAAAGAACTAGAAGCGGTCCCGAAAAATGGGGACAGGTACATGTTCCGCCCTGCGGAAATTGTACCTGTCCCCATTTTTCAATCAGCGGAACACGAGGATGGCGGCCAGCGATGCCGCCGCCATGAGCGCGAGCCCCATCCCGGCGACGAGGCGGAACGGCGCGCGCGCGACCGCCATCGAGAGCGTGAGTTTCAGCAGCGTGTTCGAGAGGATGCCCACCGCGACGGCGAGGGCCGGCGCGCCGACCGACCCGCTGACCTGCGCCGTGCGGGCCATCGAGATCATCAGGGCATCGACATCGGCCAGGCCCAGGATGGCTCCCGACACAACCAGCCCGACGTCGCCCCAGATCGCCCGCACGCCTTCGACCAGCAACAGGACCACCTGGAACAGCAGCGCCATCTGCAGGGCCGCCCCGAACTGCAGGGGATTCTTCGGGGCGTTGACGTCGGCCTTCTGCTCCGGCGCCCGCCGCAACCCCAGGAGGATCGCGATCACGCCGACCAGAAAGGGCGCCGCCAGCAGCGGCACGAGCGCCATCGCCAGGGGCGCGTAGAGCACCCCCACCGCCGTCATCACGCGCACGAACAGGACCGTGCACGCGCCGATGACCCCGAAGGCGAGCGGCCGCCCGAACGCGGTGTCCTCGGTCCGGCTCGCGCGCGAAAACGACAGCGTGACGCTGGTGGACGAGACGATGCCGCCGAGCAGGCCCGCCACCAGGTAGCCGTGGCGCGCGCCGACGAACATCCGCGCGACGTACCCGGCGAAGCTGATCCCCGAGAAGAACAGCACGAAGATCCACAACTCGCGCGGCTTGATGCCGCCCAGCGGGCCGTACGGCCCCTGCGGCAGCAGCGGCATCACGACAATCGCCATGACCGCGAAGCGGATGCCCGCGCGAACGGCGATGTCGTCCATGCGATCGACCATGGAATGGACGCGGGACTTCTCGACCAGCAGGAGCGTGGTGATGGCGACGGCGGCGCTCGCCAACGCCATCTGGCCGATGCCGGCGAGCACGCCGGCCGCGATGGTCACCAGCGCGGCCATCTCGGTGGTGCCCCCGATTTCGCAACGGGACGTGGCGGCATACGCCACCACCACCAGGGCGACGCTGCCGGCCACCAGCACGGCGGCAATCACCGGAAGTCCCGACGCCCAGAGCCACCCGCACAGCCCGGCGTACCCGCCGAGCAGGGTGAACGTCCGGACGCCCGCGAAGTGCACGCCGGGCCCCGCCGCGTGCCCGGCGCGCTCCCGCTCGACCCCGATTGCGGCGCCCCCGAGCGTCGCAATCAACACACCCACCGTCCGGAGCTCGATGTCGGTCATTACATCCTCGGCGAGGTCACGGGACCGGTGCCGTCAGGGCGACTGCCGCACCATGGTGGCCGCCAGCACGGCCCACAGCGCATGGGCCAGTCGCGACCGATCGTGGCGCGCGATCTCCGTGCGCCAGAATCGCCCGCTGACGAGCCGGCAGGTCGCCGGCAGGTCGCCTAGCTCCAGCGGATGCTTGTGCTCGGCAGCATAGCGCTCCAGCACGTCGGCGGCCGGCAGACCGTCGTTGAACACCAGCGCGTCCACGGGCCGGCCCGTGGCGCGCTCGAGCTTGCGGATGGCGTCGGCCGCAGTGAACCCCGCCATGCCGCGGCCCTCGGTCAGCAGGTTGGCCACGAGGATGACGGGGCCGTGCACCGACGCCAGCACCTCCCGCACGCCGTTGACGGCAAAAATCGGCATGAGACTCGTGTAGAAGCTGCCGGGGCCGATGACCACCGCCTCGAGCTCGCTGATCGCGCCGGCGACGACGCGGTGGATCTGCACGGGCGGGTCGAGCCAGATCGAATCGATGCGATGGCCGTCGTCAAGCTGCGCGTCGACGTCGACTTCGCCTCGCGCGAGGCGCCCGTCCGCGTAGCGCGCGCAGAGGCTCGCCTGCTCAATGCTGACGGGCCACACGTGGCCGCGGCACCCGAGCAGCGCCCGCAGCCCTTCGACGGCCGCCAGGAAGTTGCCGCTGTAGCGCTCCATCATCGACAGGAGGAGGTTGCCGCCCGTGTGGCCGGCGAGGCGCGAGTCCTCGAGCGTCGGCAGGCGCGAGAGCAGCAGCCGGCGCGCCTCGCGCTCGTTGCGGGCCAGGGCGAGCGCGCACTTCAGCACGTCGCCCGGCGGCAGCACGCCCAGCTCGTCGCGCAACTGCCCCGAGCTCCCGCCACTGTCGAACATCGTGACGACCGCGTGCAGCTCGAGCCACGGGTTGCGCTTGAGGCCGCCCAGCACGCTGGGCAGCCCCGTGCCGCCGCCGAAGCAGCCGACCTTGATCACCCGCATCTGCATAACGGGATTCTACCAGCCCTCTCCGCTACAATGCTCCCTATGAGCGAGCGCCACCTGCCCGAGGCCGTCGAACGGCTGGTCAACGAGCGCCAGGGGGTCTTCGGAAAATAGCATGCGCATCTGGCCCGGGAAGCCTCATCCGCTCGGCACGACCTGGAATGGCCTGGGGGTCAACGTGGCGCTCTTTTCCGAGCACGCCACGGCCGTCGATCTCTGCCTGTTCGATGCGCCTGGCGACGCTCGCGAAGCGCACCGCATCCGCCTCCCCGAGCGTACGGACCACGTCTGGCATGGCTACCTGCCCGATGTGCGCCCGGGCCAGCTGTATGGCTTCAGGGTCGAGGGGCCCTGGCAGCCGGAGGCCGGCCACCGCTTCAACGCGGCGAAGGTCGTCCTCGATCCGTACGCGCGCGCCATCGGCCGGCCGCTGGCCTGGGACGACGGGAACTTCGGGCACACCGTCGGCGACGCGCGGGCGGACCTCGCGCGCGACGATCGGGACAATGCGGCGACCGCGCCGCTCTCGGCCGTCATCGATCCCGCCTTCACCTGGGGCGACGACCATGCGCCCAGGCGGCCGTGGCACGAGACCGTCATCTACGAACTGCACGTCAAAGGCTTCACCCATCTCCACCCGGACGTGCCCGCACCGCTGCGCGGGCGGTACCTCGGCCTGGCCTCCGACGCGGCCATCCGGCACCTGACCGATCTCGGCGTCACGGCCGTCGAGTTGATGCCCGTCCACCAGCACGCCAACGACCGGCACCTGGTCCAGCGCGGCCTCACCAACTACTGGGGCTACAACTCGCTCGCCTACTTCGCGCCGGACGTCCGCTACGCCGCCTCGCACGGCCGCATGGCCGCCGTCCGCGAGTTCAAGGTGATGGTGCGCGCGCTGCACGCCGCCGGGCTCGAGGTCATCCTCGACGTGGTGTACAACCACACCGCCGAAGGCGACCACCTCGGGCCGACCCTCTCGCTGCGCGGCATCGACAACGCGTCCTACTACCGCCTGATGCCGGGCACCCCCCGCCTCTACCAGGACTTCACCGGGTGCGGCAACACGCTCAACATGCGCCACCCGCGCGTGCTGCAGCTCATCATGGACAGCCTGCGGTACTGGGTCGTCGAGATGCACGTCGACGGCTTCCGCTTCGACCTGGCCAGCGCCCTGGCCCGCGAGCTGTACGACGTGGACAAGCTGGGCTCGTTCTTCGACATCATCCAGCAGGACCCGGTGCTCTCGCAGGTGAAGCTCATCGCCGAGCCGTGGGACCTGGGCGAGGGCGGCTACCAGGTGGGCAACTTCCCCGGCGGGTGGACCGAGTGGAACGGCCGCTACCGCGACGACGTGCGCCATTTCTGGCGCGGCGACGGCGGCCAGGTGTCGCAGTTGGCGAGCCGGCTGGCCGGCAGCAGCGATCTCTACGCGCCCGGCGGGCGACGCCCGTACGCCAGCATCAACTTCGTCACCTCCCACGACGGCTTCACGCTGCGCGACCTGGTGAGCTACGAGCGGAAACGCAACGAGGCCAACGGCGAAGCCGGCCAGGACGGCGAGACGAACAACCTCAGCTGGAACAGCGGCGTCGAAGGCGAGACCACCTCGGCCGTCGTGCTGACGGTGCGCGCGCGCCAGATGCGCAACCTGCT
>Ga0315283_10006255_pt1 | contig 10601 bp, 8 predicted proteins | sample YL17G09_0_MG_FD_204541 | JGI IMG/M metagenome (GOLD analysis project Ga0315283, IMG submission 204541) | Sediment microbial communities from Yellowstone Lake, YNP, Wyoming, USA - YL17G09_0 | ecosystem: Environmental > Aquatic > Freshwater > Lake > Sediment | place: USA: Wyoming | collected...
CGATAATTCATCCCACGGGTTAATAACCCACTGAATGTTAGTGGTGTCAAGCTTTGAGTTGTTTTCTGTAAATTTGACTTTTGTGGTGGTATCGGGAACATTGCTGATACAAACAAGGACTTTCATTGGGGTACTTATTAAAATTATACTTGGTCGATACTGTATTATGTTATTATTAATGAATATTTTACAGTCATTAATAATCTATAAAGTCTCTTTTTCAGGCCTACAAATATAAAATAAAATAGAAAAATACAATGAATCAGTTTCTTATTTGGAATTGGTAAGGATTAGTCGCTTTCACGCGTCCCATAGTCAACAGCAGGCATTCCCCCACCCCATTGTTTTCCCGATTTATCAAAAACAAATGTTGCGAATACAAATATTAAGTAAATTTGCAATGGAATTTTTCTGCCTGATGAAAGCGCTGTTACAACGTACCATAGAGCTCCTGAAAAGACGGGTGAAAGAAAACCTTGATGCAATCAACCATAACCAGGCTGAGATCAGGCAACTTCTTAACCAGCCTCTTTCTGCTGAAAGAACGTATTATATTGAAAAACATTATGACCTCAACAAGTCACTGATGACTGAAAACAACGATTTTATCAACCTGCAGTTAACCCTGATGAATTTCCTTGATAAATACAGGGATGCGCCTGGAATGGATGAGAATGATGCAATGGAAAATCCCATGGATCTGCCTCCAGATGATGAAATATTGTTTGAATTGACAGTAAACGGTGAGCTGTTATTTGACAATAACCATCCCAAATTTGGAGACGAAGCGTTTTTCAGAAAATTGCTGCAGTTTTATTCTGCAATGGAGGCTTACGAAAAGTGCAGCGCCTTGCTGAATCAGAAAAAAACCGCCGGCTGATTCAACCTACAGCCTACAGCCTACAGCCTATATATAACTGACATTGACCTTCTTCAGGAATTTTTCTTCCAGCAACTGAGCGATACGATTCACCACAGTCCGCCTGATCTCCAGTTCAACTGGCAGGTGCGGATCCTGGTGTGCGATGTTGATCCGGGTGCCAATGATAATTTTTATAGCATCACTTTCAAGAATAAGCCTCACAATTTCATCGGCCGGACCCTTGCCAAGTTTGAAATTCGGATTGTATGCCTTTAGTATTTTCTCCACCTTGTTAAGGGTAAGGATGCCTTCGGTGAAAAGATCAATACCTTCCATCTTGTTCAGTGGTGGTAACTCAGGATCCTCAAATTTGAAGACATCTTCAATGGTAAGACCCAGTTCACGCGAAACAATGTCGCCTGTTGTTGCACCCATTACTATTTTTTTGCCGTTAAATTCATTGACTGCAGCAGCCAGTAAAGGATCATCCTCCTTGTTATAGGGTGGTCCGGTACATATTAACAGCTCGCGCGGTTCACGAAAGTAAATAATGCCGCAACTGGTATCGTCTTTTGACTGGAAGCCGTCGTTGCGGTATGCCATGTTCAGGATTTTACCGGCCAGGTTGCGGGCCGAAATCTGGGGATACTGCTTGATCATGTCAATGCAAAAACGACCCATGTTGTCAACACCCCAACCGAATGGGAAACGTGGTGTACCAAGTCCCGACTGGGTTACACCGTCGGTACAGAAAATAATCCGGTCACCCTTGACGGGTGTAAACGAACAAACCCTTATTTTTTTTCCGCAATTCGCTTCACCGCTGAGTACAAGGCTTTTCGACTCAGTTTTTAATATCTTACGCTCCCGGATGATGATACACTCAGGATTTTCATATTCCAGCAGGGTCACCTTGTTGCTTTGCTCCACATCAATGATCGTAAATGTGGAATAGTTCATTTTACGTTCACTGCACTCTGGCAGAGTTTTCATAATAATCTCTGCAGTTTTCTCAGGTTCCTTGTGTTCCTTGGTGAAATTTACCGCCATTGTCGCTGTCAGCGTGGCCAATACACTGGCCTTAACGCCGTGCCCCATGCCGTCCGATAACACGATAACAATACGGTTTTCCTCTTTTACCTTGCTTGTAAGGAAAATATCCCCGCAAATCCGCTGGCCTTCAAAGCTTTTTTGCTGGCAGTCGACTTCTACAAAAAAATCCTCCCCCATTCCAGGCTAATTATTTGTTTTCGCTTTTATAAAACTCAATAATGGAGTTGAGCATCCGTTCAATATCGGAAGCGCCTTCTCCCAGCAAGAACCCGATCTTCTGAACCATTTCAAGATTCTTGTCGATTACCTCTGTGATCCGGTTGATCACCTCGGCGCGCTGTACTTCGGGAGCACGCATATCGCGGATAATTCCTCCCGCCACCTTGCCCTTTACAATGGGAAAGATGGAAACGTTTAACAGGTTCTCGCCGATTTTGACATCCCTGTTTTCGATGCTCTCATTATCAGTAAGAACGTATGAAAACAAATTGATAAAACTCGGAGGTATCAGCCTGTTCAAATCAGCACCCACAAGTCCGGGAATGACTTCGTTGATTAGTTCGGCATCCTCGCCAAGAATAGTTGTAAAGGTGGAATTAGCCTTCACAATCTTCAGCATGTTGTCAACAATTACCACACCGGCACGCAATTTTTCAAGCATGGCATTGGCAAGTTCTGAAGCCTGAAGGGCACTTTCTTTTTCGAACTTTGTTTTTTCCTCCGATTCGCGCAGTGCCTTCCTGGCCTGCGCCAGTTTTTCATTCAACTCGTGGAGCGAATCTTCGTAACTCTTGCTGTTTCTCATGGCATAGGAAATGCACATTTCAGGGGTAGTAAACCCAACAGCAATGTCTCTTGCAAAATCACGGCACGAAGCATAGCCACATTCAAGACATCCCATGGTATCAGTTTCCGACCGGCCCAGATCAGTAAGAATTTCCAAAATCCTTTCAGACGAGGGGTCGGGCATGCGCTGATCATCGGCATTAAAACCTCTGGATAGGTCGAGCTCGAGAAACCGTTGAAGGTTTTCGTACCATTCTACCCTGAAGAAATTTTGCAACCGCTTATTGGCATAACTGGTAACAAGATGCTCCTTATAAAGTCTGTTGCCCCTTTTTGTCATACCCGGTCCGTCGAGAGAATTTCCATAGGAAACAGCAATATGGCGCTGAATGGTACTGATTTTAGATTCAAATTCCGCGATTGAATCAATCATTTCCTTTTTGCCTTCAATGGTGACCAAACTTGCGGTAAGCAGGTTTTCATCCATATCTGCAGCCTGGGCAAATCCGTTTCGCATGGGATACAATGAACCCTTATAACTCAATGGCGCATCTGCTTGTGAAAACTCAAGGTTTGATTCATCGATCTGATAATCTGTGAATAATTTCCGCAATTCCTCAAAAGTAATGGCAACATCAACCTTGCCATCCTCCTCAAATCTTAAGGCTTCTTCCTTGGTAGCGATTTCAGGACCAATGTAAATAACCTTGATATCCTTACCGTACATGTTGCGGACAACCCGCGCCATCGCAATCATGGGAGATACAAGCGGAGCAAGGTTGCTGATCAGGTTGGGATGATATTTTTCAATGTAGGAAACTACAATGGGATCACAGGATGTGATATAATACCTGCCCTTAAAATCATTCAGAAGGTTCAAATACTTATACGCCATCAGATCAACCGCAAAAGAAACCTCGTTCACCCAGGTAATGCCAAGTGACTTGATCATTGTAAAGAATTTACGGCGATCGGAAATATCGTCAAATTCAGCAGGAATACTTGGCGATAAAAGTGCTGATATTTTTTCACCGGATTCAAAGAGCGCTTTGGCTTCGTCAATGGAACTCCGGTAGGTAAGAGCGCCGGGATTGCACAGCGTAATGCAGCTTCCGCAACCAATACACATGTTATCATTTACTTCAGGAACCGCACCGGCAGTTGAGACATGAATGGCTTTTACCGGACATATTCTGACACATGCATAGCAATTTGTGCATTCTTTGCTGTTTAAACTGACAAGTGGTTTCAAGTCAATTCCTCCTTTATTTTAACAGGTCGTGAAGTGCTTCTGCAAGGATATGATGTATGTTTTCTTCACTAACCTGCTTGTATCGTTTTCCGCCGATTTCAATATTGGGACCCACATTGCATTCATCAAAACAATGATCGCCCTTGAAGAATACCTTGTCTGTTAATCCATGCTGGTTTATATACCGTTGGATGATCTTTAATAAAACTTTGTTGCCCCGCGCAAAACAGGAACTTCCGAGACAAATAACAATTTCGCGGCGATGGTTCATTGTAAGGTCAGAATAGTGGTGTAAAGATAAAAAAGAATGCTGCTGATCCAAATGATAAAGACAAACATGTAAATTGTTATTTTTTTGTATTTTAGCCTCACTAACCAACAACTTCCCATGAAAAGCCTTCCTGAAAAAACCATTGAGCGCCTGAGCGAATACCGGAGAACCTTATACCGCTGCCACGAAGAAGGAAAAACACATATTTTCTCCCATGAAATTGCCAGTTTGCATAACATCACAGCCGTTCAGGTAAGACGCGACATTATGTTTATCGGTTACGCCAGTCAGGGTCGCAAAGGTTACGGCATCCTTGATATTATCCGGGTAATATCGGGCATTATTGATCCATCGGATATCCTCAATGTGGCAATTGTTGGATTCGGAAACCTGGGCAAGGCAATATCGTCGTACCTTCTTAATAAAAGGCCGATGCTTAAACTTGTGGCCGCGTTCGACATTGATCCTAAAAAAATCGGTCATACAAACTCCGTAGTTCAGTGTTATTCCATTGAAAGGCTCCGGGAAATCATTGATACACATAACATCTCTATCGCTATGCTTACAGTACCTGCTGATGCGGCCCAACAGATGGCTAAGATCCTTATTTCATCGGGTATCCGTGGCATCCTTAATTTCACCACCGTCAACATAACTGTGCCAGATGAAATCTATCTTGAAGAATTCGACATGATTACCTCGCTTGAAAAGGTAGCATATTTTGTAAAACTCGGGAAATAACTAACCCGCTATCTCTGGTACTTTTACAGGCTAATCAAGCTTTACGGCACGCTGTGTTTGCTGACTTATGTATGCCGCCTGAATAATGCGTATCCCGTTCAATGATTCCTGCGGTTTTACTGACAGTTCGCCGCCATTTACGAGGGTTTCATACAAACTGTTGTAGAACATCTGATAGCAACCCGGCCATGTTTCAATCTTTCCGCGGAAATGCAGACCCTGAAGCGTAGTATTCAGCAAGCCCCATTTTTCTTCAGGCTCCCTTCCCCAATCGGATTCATCCGGAAACCTGCCTGCATTGAGTGCTTCTTCCTGTGGATCCGCACCGTACTTTATAAAAGAACCTTCGGTGCCATGCAGGATATACCTTGGCCCCTGTTCACGCACAAGGTAACTTCCCTTGAGCGTTACTTTAATATCAGGATATTCAAGGCTGAGGTCAAACAGGTCATCCACCTGCGCACCTGTACGTTGGTTCCTTAGATCTGCCTTTATGGCGGAGGGCATTCCAAACAATACAATGGCCTGGTCAACAAGGTGCGATCCCAGGTTGTACAAAGTACCCGTATTGTTTTCCGGCTTTTCTTTCCATGAATCACGGATATAATTTCGGAAACGGTCAAAGTGTGCTTCGTACTCAACCAAACGACCCAACAGTTTCTGCCCGATGATGTGGCGGATTGTTAAAAAATCCCCTTCCCAACGACGGTTTTGGTAAACCGTTAATACCTTGCCCATCTTTTCTGCAAGCGCAATCAGGGCCATCCCTTCTTCCGTTTTCTGAACAAACGGTTTTTCAACTACCACATGTTTCCCGGCTTCAAGTGCAGTTTTTGCAAAATCAAAATGGGTATGGTCTGGTGTATTTACAATTACCAAATCAATCATGGGATCGTTGGTAATCTCCCTGATATCTGTAACGATTGTAACTTCAGGATAATGCTCCAGTGCACTATTTCCGGTTCGTTGCATAATTTTGGATATAACAAATCCCGGATTCACACGCAACAGGGGTGCATGAAATACCTTACCGGACATACCATAGGATAGAATTCCTACCCGAATGACAGGTTTCATAGTTATCTTAGTGTTAAAAGAAGTTCTTTTTCCGGAACAACAATACTCCCAGCGAAGAGGCTGCAAGCGAGATCAGGATTACAATTACAAAACCGAAACGGTTGCTTCCAAAATTATTGGGCACGTTCATTCCATACAAACTTGCAATAAGTGTGGGTATCATCAGAATAATGGTAATAACAGCAAGCTGTTTCATTACCACGTTCAGGTTATTGGATATAACACTTGCAAAGGCATCCATCATTCCGCTCTGAATATCACTGTAAATATTTGCCATTTCAATGGCCTGACGATTCTCAATTATCACATCTTCAAGCAGATCTTCGTCAATATCAATAGACTTAATGAATTTTGAATTGCGCAGTTTAGCCAGCAGTATGTCATTGGATTTAAGCGAAGTTATGAAGTATACAAGGCATTTTTCCATCCTTAACATTTTATGCAATTCTTCATTGCGGGTAGATTTTTCAAGATCCTTCTCGATATCCCCAACCTGAATATTGATCAGTTTGAGATAACGCATATAAAGGTTGGCTACCTGTAGAAATATATGCATAACAAAATTGGGCTGGTTGTTAAAGTCCACTTTCTTGCTGCGAATCACCGAAGGTATCAGTTCATTTTTGGCTATACAGATGGTGATAATCAGGTTATTTGATATTAAAATGCCAAGGGGTACGGTTGAAAAAGGCATTCCATTAAAACTACCCGCTATCGGAATGCGGATGATGATGGTAAACCATGATTCATCCGTTTCTGTACGGGCGCGTTCATCAACGTCGAGAATGTCATTGAGCTCCTCAGAGGGAACCTTCAGTTTGCCCGTGAGAAATTCAATTTCTTCAGGTGAGGGATTTGTAACAGAGATCCAGCTGTTCTTCTGAAAAGTCTCAAGTGCGGTAAAACCGTTGTTATAGGTCCAATAGGTAATCATAGTAACCTCCCTGTTTTTAAACCGGCAACAGGTCACCATGATGACCCTATGCTGGCTAAATTAGAAAATAACTATATGGGCTCGCGTGATAGTCGTCCATAATAAAGTTTTATAGTGGCACAAAGTAAATAAAAATCATTTTCAAACCCAATTTTTCTAACCCTTTTTCCGGCCGCTTAACAATTTTTTTTGAACAATTATTTATCCAAAATGGCATTATAAATGAGCTGCTGTATTTGGGTTCTGACATTCATTTCGGCCAGTTTCGTATTTTCAGCATCAGGATAAACCCGGTTCGATAAAAAGATATAGATCAGATCATTGCGGGGATCAGCCCAAATCATGTTCCCTGTAAAACCGGTATGTCCGAAACTCTCCGGAGAAGCGTCCGGACTTGTATTCTGTGGTTTCGATTTATCCGGCTCCGGTTTATCGAATCCAAGTCCCCGCCTGCTTCCGGGAACTCCAAGGTATTCCTTTGTAAACAGCTCGATCGTGCCGGCTTCTAAGTATTGTTCACCGGCATAGGTTCCACCGTTGAGCATCATCTGAAGGATTTTGGCCAGATCGCCTGCATTGCCAAATAACCCGGCATGGCCGCTGATACCGCCAATCATTGCTGCCCTTGGATCGTGCACATAACCCCGGATAAGTTGCTTTCGGAACAATTGATCATCCTCAGTGGGAGCAATCACGTCTTTGGCGAAACGACCCAGAGGATTGAAGCAAAGGCTTCCGGCTCCCAGTTTCCGGTAGAATACCGAATCTATGAACGTGTCAAACGGAAGTTGGGTTATGCTGTCAACCAATTGTTTAAAAAGCATGAATCCAAGATCACTGTAAACATATTTGTTGCTCTCCTTAAGGGCTGAAGCGGCAATTCCGTTGTAAACCGTATCTACCCAGGAATTTAGAATGTACATATTATCTGCCACGAGAAGACGATACCTGGCGGAATAAACAGGTGAAACAATCTCTGGCTTATACCGGGTGTATCGGTTTAAATACTGTCCGGCCCCAATTCTAATCGGATTGGCATCCGTGATTTTCTTGCTTATCAGTGGCTGATGCTGAAAAACCGGTTCCATCGTTGAGAAGTAAAACTGAATAAACTCCGTTAACCCGGATTGGTGCAATAAGATATCCTTGATGGTAAGGTCCTTTTTGTTGGAATATAACAGATAGGGAAGGTAAGCAGAAAGCTTCTGGTTAATATCCAAACAGCCCTCATCCTTAAGTTTCATAATGGCCTGGGTTGTTGCCATAACTTTGGTCACCGATGCAAGGTCATATAAATCCGAAGTTTTCACGGGGCGCTTGCCTCCATATACCTGTTGGCCAAATGCCCTGTTAAAAACGACGATTCCTTTTCGGGCTACCAGCACCTCGCAACCTGGCATGGCTTGCTGCCTGATCGCATTTTCAACAATAAACTGTATCCGGTTCAGCGTATCTTCACTCATGCCTGCTTCCAGGGGCAGGGAATGTTTCAACCGTCCCAGGGCGGAAAGTTGAATACCCGACGTAAGTGAATGCCACGTACCTGCAGAAACAGGCAGCAGGCCTTTTGCATCTGTTGCCCCAAATACAAGCTGTGCGGCCAGATCCTGAACTACAGCTGAATTCTCATAACAAACCACAATGGATTTAAACTTGTTGAGATTCCGAAACTGGTTTAGCAGATAAGGATTGGCAAAAAGGCAAAGGACTAAAGGCTGTCTGGTCGACAACGAATCCAAAAGTCCGAGCATGGAATCACTTATTCCGTATTGTTTGCCTGACCTCAGGTCATTGGAATGCAATCCTGCGATCAGCAGACTGTATTTACCCATTTCGGCAAAAAGGCTGTCCATGTTGTCTGTTCCATCGCCTTTCAGTTTAAAATGATGCACAGGCATATACAGGCCAAGGGTTTGTGAGAAGACCGTATCATTTTCATTGGTGAAGGCAACCGATGCAACACGCAGGGTTTCAAGATGGCGCAAGGGAAGCAAATTGTTCGTATTTTGAAGCACGGTGAGGGAAGACTCGATCATCTTTCGCTGAAGCAGGCTGTATTCGGATTTATTCAGGTCCTGATGCAGGTTTTGTAAATCCACGGGTTGCAAATGATTCAGACCGGCCCAGTATTTGGCAGCCAGCACACGACGGCAGTGGTTATCGATATCCACCTGGCTTATTTTCCCCCTGTCAACCAGCCGCATGATATGTGAAATTACGTCCGGTACTTCTCCGGGCATCACCATGATATCATTACCTGCCTCGAGGGCCTTTTCAGCGGCAACAACCGGCTTGTAATAATTGGTAATGCCTTTCATGTTCAGCGCATCGGTAAAAATAAGACCCTTAAAGCCCATTTTATTCCGCAACAAGGAATCAATGAGAATACCCGACAAAGAGGAAGGGGTTTTACGGCGTGCATCAACTTCAGGAATCTGCAAATGAGCGGTCATGATACCCGATAACCCATTATAAATCAGTTCCCGGTATGGATAAAGTTCTAAACTGTCAAGCCTTTCCCTTGAATGGGTAATTACGGGCAGGTCATCATGCGAATCGGTTCTGGTATCACCGTGTCCCGGGAAGTGTTTTGCTACAGCAAGTATACCGTTGTTTTCCAGCCCAATCATATAGAACAGGGCTTTTCGTGTAACATTGTCCTTATTCTCACCAAAAGACCTGCTGTTAATGACCGGATTATAAGGATTATTATTGATATCAATCACAGGGGCAAAATTAATATGCACACCCATTCGTTTCAACTGACTTGCCACCTGTCGTCCCATTTCGAAAATCAGCCTGTCGTCCTGAATGGCTCCCAGTGTCATCTGACGTGGATAACGGACAGTGCTGTCGAGCCGCATGGCCAGGCCCCATTCTGCATCCATGCCAATCAGGAGGGGTGTTGCAGCCAGTGATTGATAATGATTGGTAAGTACTGCCTGTTTATAAGGAGAACCCTGAAAGAAAATAATGCCACCGATTCCATAGTCACGTATCAGTACGGCAACTTCCTCCTCGTTCTTGGGATTGTTGTTGGAATAGGCGGCTACCATGATCAGCTGGGCTATACGCCGCTCGGGCGTAAGTGAATTCATAACTGAATCAACCCATTCATGCGGTGTGTATAAAAATGCAGGATCCGTTTTAGCATCTTTGAAATGGTAATTTCTGGCATTTAGTTTTTCTGCCGGAATAAACCTGTAAAACAAACCTGCCAGTATGATCACCCCAACAATCAACACCGATCGCAAAAAATACCTGTCCATCGCACGCCAAATTTTCAACATGTTTACAATTGTTTTACTTGGTATTCAATATTAGGTTGCATTTTCAGGCGAAAATCAATGATCGCTGCCTGCAGGAAATGTTCTGATTGTCCGGCCCGCATCAAAGAGAACGAGAAGATAACAAACAGCAGAAAACATCCAGATAACGGACAGGTTAAACCAGATTGTATCTGTTTTCTGACCGTTAAAAAGTTTAAACGGCGCAAACATTCTGGCCCGGCCTAAACCGGATGCGGGTTCCTGAAATATGTTGTCTTTCTTTCTGATGATTTCCTGCTCAATTATATCATATTCACGGTGACCATCCGAATTTTTCACCTTTTTCTCAAGGTCAT
>Ga0315283_10006256_pt1 | contig 10600 bp, 6 predicted proteins | sample YL17G09_0_MG_FD_204541 | JGI IMG/M metagenome (GOLD analysis project Ga0315283, IMG submission 204541) | Sediment microbial communities from Yellowstone Lake, YNP, Wyoming, USA - YL17G09_0 | ecosystem: Environmental > Aquatic > Freshwater > Lake > Sediment | place: USA: Wyoming | collected...
TCCATGCACCTAAACATATCGATGTGGTTCCCGTCGCTATCCCGTGGGATGCTTTACCAGCATCACAAAGAGTGGTGCAGCTAACAGTACCAGTGCCGTTTCCTGTCCCGTATAGGCCAATATTGGCGAGCCCTGCTTCTGTTCTAACACCAGCGTTCAACGTGGGAAGAGTGCTGCCATTGAAATTGTGAGTATCTGAACAATTTGCTGGCCCAATTTCCCATGCTCCGGTACTGGAAGACGACATGATGGTGGATCCCCCACTCGTAGACGGTTTGCCAAGACCAGTGAATCCTTTCTTGATATAGACCGACCCAGAGCTGGAAGATGTTCCGAGATACAAATCATTCCCGCTTTGTTCGATAGCTCCGTTGTTTCCAGCCGGAGACACCCATAGATTTAGAAATGGTCCGTTAGCCGATTGCAACGTGACCGCATCTCCCTTTACAATATGCGTTTGCGTGCCACTCGCAGCTCCAAGCGTAAAAGATCCTGGGTTTGAAATCCCGCCAACGGTAGTAATCGTTCCCCCAATATTTGAGAAGAACGAAGTGGCACCACCCGAGACAGGATTGCCAATCGGCTTGGTGTCAACCCCGAGTGCTATCGTCGCTGAAAAGAGGGACAGGAGAAGGATTAGACGTTTCATATTGAGAGGCTCCTTTTCAGAGTTCGGCGTCGGCTGCCCAGTGAAATTGAAAACCATATGCGCTTGTTAAGTCAGTGATATAATTAGTAAACCCGATCTCTGAAGGAAAGTTTGCCGTGCAGGTTATGTTTCCGGTTGCACGATTACACCTCGCTGCTGCACCGGTTCCGCCATTAGCGGCAGAATCGTAAAGATAGATAGTCGGAGTAGGAGTTCTTTTGGCTACCCTAAAAGGTACATAGTAATTGTACTGAGCTGTAGAAAGAGCCCCGTATAGGACATAAATTGAACCGTTATCCCCAGCTGTAGGCACAGCAACTGAAAGTCTGTAACTCTTCTCATAGTAACGCTGTGCTAATAAAAGTTCCCCACCAATCGTCCCCCCTGCCAACTGGAAGGGAGCGGCGACGGAACCTTCGTTGAGCATGACTTGTGCTAATTTGAAATTAGTGGCCCCACTCTGCACCCCATTCACTTGGCCAGCACCACAGTGGTAGCTGCCAGCCACCCATGTGCTAACCGAAGGAGCTTGAAGACTAGAACCACACACCAAATGCCATCCGATCATCAATCCAATACCAGTAGAAAGATCCCACGTTCCAATTGTAGGAGCAGGGACTGTAATGATCTTCTTTTCCCAAGTGTCTGTCACATTCACAGGGAATTGTGCTATGTAAGTTGCGTCCACCGAACCAGACCTTAATGCTACGTTGTACAACCCAATCTGCGTAGCCTTAACCCAAAACGATAGAGTAAACGTCTTTCCGTAGAGAGCTGCCCAGTTATACCCCTCAACTCTGTGGGATAACATCAACCAGTCAGAAGAACCAATTGAGGCTTGTGGCGTTGTTAACGTCATGTTAAAACTGTTTGTTGATGCCCACTTACTCTGAGCCAAAGTAGGAACATCATTAGATAGTCCCACCTCATGAACCATTGTACCGCTTTTATCATAGCGGTAACGGTCTACGGAATATTGAGCAGTAACGATAGAAGTGAACACCGTCCCACGTTGGAAAAACGTCATATCGCCGTTGATGATATAATTCTTCCCCGCAAACCCGCTCCCACTCACGCCATTCACAGGATCAAAAGTCATGAGCGTTTGAGCAGTGCCTGTGGCGTTTTTGGGTGCAATGATGACAGATCCACCATTACCACGGGCTGGAACCACCCAATCATCGGATGTGGCCCATGACTGGCCAGCCGTAAACAAAACCAAAAAAGCAAAAATGAAGCGCATGGATTCTCCTTTATCTTACTGTGATTCTCACAGGTTCAGACACAGACGGCACCAGAACATCGATGTCCCCGCGCAGATACTTGTTGCCATCAGCAGTGACCCAAATCGAGTCAACGATGGGGACAGGCTGCCAGCCATTGGTCTTCTTCTGAACCACGGCAATCTCTGTCGGGCTGTCACCAAACATCTTCGAGCAGACGTAAGCCGTGCTCCCAGATGCCAATTGCCCAAGAGCCGTAAACTCGAACATGCTGCCCATGATCGGAGCTGCTGCCTGCGGCAGAGGAGAACCACCAGCCACGATTTTATATTTCAGCGTGCTCGATGGCGTAATGCCAGTGCCGTCAAAATAGATCGTGGTGTCGTTCCAGTATGTGACTAAACCAAGCGTACATTCCCGCTGCTTGATTGTTCCCGCTGTCACATCCCATTCGAGGTAGGACACCGCTCTGATCGCGAATTTGTCCGCCTGACCGTGCGTTGCGCTTGCGGGGAGCGCCGAATCAAACCATGGACTCTCGTATTGCTGCGAGCTGGAGACGAATCCATTGGCCACCCTGGGACAGTAATAGAGACCAATCTCGACACGATCACTGGAGGCAAACGTCAGAGAAGAAAAATCGAAAACCGTTGTGGTCGCGTTGTTGTCGGTGCAATACGTTTCAGCGGAAAGCGGAGTCCGTTTGCCCGTCAAAAATGTCACAAACTCCAAAGTGGGAGGAAGGTTCGGCCTACCACTCAATCCATGTGTGACAGTTTTGACCGCAGCAGACGTGGCACTGTCCAGTTTTTCCTCGATGTAAGAAAAAAACGATCCGAGCGGATCATGGCGCAACGACGCCATCGTCGCAAATGTTGATCCTGTACCCGACCATACCGTCCCTGTTGTCGCCGATCGAATCACCCCACGCGCAACATAGCGATTGAGGTTCGCGACCTCTGGAGCGGTCACAGACAGGACCAGATTGGCCTGAGTAACAGCGTAAAGTCTGCGACCATTGTCTGAGCAAACCGTTACTGCTCCAAGCGTGTTCAGATCGATGTACAAAAAATAGGACGTGGCATTGGCTGGACTTCCGCCCAAGATGGTGTCCAGATTTACCGTCATGTCTTTGCCGAAATCAGTCGATGCTCCACCAGTCCCGTCGTAAGTCGCAAGCTCCCTGCCATCAGGGAGCATCAAATATCCCCCCTTGAGGATCGCATTGGGATCTGTGATCGATTGCAGCTTAAAGGAGGCATCTCCAGAGGCTCCCGGCTTCCAGAGCTTCGTAGCGAGGTCATAGACCATCGCCTGACCATCTTCTTTCCCTGCGGTATCCACATCGGTCAGCTCATTCAGCTCCAGGGGATCGTTGAAGACCATGAGGACTAGATCGCGTTGAGCACCAGAATTATTGGTCACAGTGAACTGTTTTTTGGTGTCACCGACTTTGGCGATGATGCCAAAAGACGCCAGCGTGGGAGTCGTGTCTTCTGTGAGGAGTGTTATTTCCCCAGTGACCGTGTCCCACAGATAGAGGTCGTAACGTAGATTGCCAATTAACGTGTTGAAATTATGGTCACAATCAACAGAAGTAGAGTCATTGAGGTTTTCGATCGTAAAGAATCGGCTGGAAAGAGAATCACCGATTTTTAGATAGATGCTTTCGAGGCTAGAATGTAAACCAGCGCCAGCAGAGGTACCGAGTATTGGATGATCTAATTTCAATCGTGAAATTATTGTCATTTAAAACCTCAAAGTTTCCACGCAGCTAAAATGTTTTTCTTGTCATGTTCGCTGCGTTCCCGTCGCCTAGACGAGCCATCAACGAAGACCTCACATCTAAAATCCCTACTGATACCTGCCATTCCCACGATCGTTGATCTGAGCGTTACCGTGCCCGACGAGAAAGGCGAACCCATTGGAGCACCAGCCATCCACTCGAAATTGACGAATTCTGAGCCATCACATTCCCAGAGTGCAACTGTCTCCCACGTGCGCGTGTCTTCAGCCTCGATTGCTGCCCGAAGCAAATTGGTCTTGTTAACACACCACGCACCGTCCGTAGCAAGAGCACCGCTGTTATTCCAGATCCCGAATCGAGATCGCTTATCGTCTGAAAAATCAAAACGCCAGCGCAGACGATAGAGCGATTTATCGGTGTTCAATCCCCAAACTTTTTTTGGCGTGGTCATGAGCATAAATCCTTATAGGACTAGGCAGTAAAGCTATAAGCGACCACATAATCCCATTGCAAAATACCGCCATCTGGAGCTGCTGATTCGAGATAAAAACGTAATTTTATGTGCGCCCGATCACCGAGCGTGGTGTCCGCAGCTTTCCCGATTTTGCCAGTTACTGGCGTAACGGCATCAGTCTCAGTTCCCGCGTTGTTGTAGGACAAGGCGTCAACGTGCAACGGGTAAGCAGACGCGAGATCGATACCATCCGTGCTGCTGTTGCCGTAAATTTCGACCTGTCCACGGGAGGGCAGAAACGCGGAAAGACCAAGACTAGCAGCGATGTCAGCGTCGTGTTCGATCCTGAGACCGCTCGACAGGCCGTCGCTGTTATTCGATGTGGCTTCATTGTCAGCTGCGCCTTTGGCAATCAGCGTGGCAATATCGTTTACAGAACTATCAGCGCCACCGTAGGTTCCTGAAAATTCAGCGATAAACGTCTTGACGTCGGTAATGGGATCGATCGTCGCGTTGTGCCGAATGAACAGATTCATCCATCCAGTGTTCGCGGATTTTGACGTGATCGGGCAGTATTCGTTGTTGACACAAGAGCCCAAATCTAATCCGCTCGATCCACCAGCCAGCGAATCAGCAATTTGAGCGCCATTGATCGTTTTGGCAACGGTGAGAACTACGGCCATGACTTACCTCTCTCAGTTACGTTTCTTCTGTGATAGTGGCCGCGTAGCCACCGACGATACCAGCATAACCTGGATTCCAACCAGGAAACGGGACCAATTGCATCGACCACAACTTCATAATTATTTTGACTCCGCTCTGGTCTTGACCTATGTCCCGAATCATAGCAGGCACGTTCTCAAATATCGATGCGCCAAAGGAAACATTAATCAAAACCCAATCCCCAAGGTCTTTTAGCATTGCCCGAGGAGAGACGTTTATTTCGACTAGTTCACTCTGCGCCGATGCTAAACGCAATATTTCTGTGCATTGCGCTTTGACCGTGATTTCGTCATACAGATTTGGGAAAACGATTTTTTTGCTAATCTCTTTACCCATTTGAGTAATGGCCGCTTGATTTCGTAACACGCCTGTCTGCCGTGTGTTGCGCTTATCCAAAGGACTGAAATTGTAATCTCCTGCCACACGGTTGAACGTGTTGCGGTCATCCAGTTTTGGTCTGAATGAGTCTCTCTCAGCATCCCAGGTCTGGATCGAGAAAGAAGGCGCTGCTGGCCAATCTTCAAAATGCATTGAATTTATTTTAATTTTTCGATTGGAATCGATAAATGCTTCGAGTCGCACTTGCTCCAAAAGGCTAAGTGCAAACTGCATAGCCTGCTGTTTCTCAGCCTCAAATACTCGCGCCTTGAACGTGGCCACAGCACTCTGTGCTGGCGTGATCTTAGCCATGTACGTAGCCCAATTGGCGTGGAAATCACCTGCTACGGCTCCACCGTATGTCTGCAAGATATCAGCAGCAATAGCTACAATGTTGTCGCTGTTGCCGCCTAAGTTTTTGCCACGGCATCGGACAACAAACACATCAGACGACGAATAGAGAAATTCCTTACCGCCCACCCACAGCACACCCAAGTTATTCTGTGTCACAGTAAACTGGTTATTGGTCCCAACCAGTCCTCCGATCTCGGATATCGGAACTGCATAAAACCCATCACTGCGCTTGAGATAAATCTGGTCGGTCTGTAACTCTAGCAATGCCTGTGTCGTGATCACGCATTGCACCGCAGCCCGAGTGCCTATCGCAGCTGGCCGAAAACGATGCTGTCCCGTTTGTGGTCCCGTCATAGCGATGGCCAACCCACCAGGGAGCGTGGCCAAACCAAAATTATCAACATCGAGCACGACGGCGTAATAGGTACCGCCAGGGCTCAGAGGAGATGGGAGAGTCCCATTGGTGTCAATTTCAATCGGATCGTCTGTATCGAGGCAATGAGAAGCCGCAGTTACTATTCCTGGTGCGCCTACAGTGATCTCGATGTTGCTGTCGCGCCAATCGAGAAAAGGATCTCCAGAATTGACCACGACCGCAGGAACGATGGCAGGATTTGGATCTAGTGCCACAGTCCAATCGCCATATATTACTGGGATATATGTCCCCGCCACGGCAGCACTGATTTTTGGGTATGTGGCCTGATCCCATACCGCCATCGGGAAATCAGCGTTCAGACGATCAAATTCATCCCTAGCGATCACAGTCAATGACTTGTTATCCCTAGAGAATCCACCAACTTCTGTCACATAGCCCTTGAACACCGTGGTGTAAGATGATGCGATGTCGAACAATCCACGTTTAATCTCCAGAGCCTTTCCCACCCATCCCGACCAGTTTATTCCTCCTGGCATTAATGGGTTATAGATGCCGTCCACGTTTGAAACACTGATCTGCAACGTCGAGAATTCCAGCACAGGTGCCAGCCATTCGCCGATCGTGCGCTTGATCGCTGGAAGCTGTATCCGTGATCCGTAATATGTGTTTCCAACATATTTGTTTCGGTCACTGGCATGAATCGTGGCAGATGGCGTTTCGATATCTGCGATGGTTTCCAGGCGAAAAACCAAATTGTCAGCGCAGGCATCGAGCAATACCTGCGTGATTAACATGGCAGTTTCGTAGGGACGCCTATCACTCCAAGCCATGGTTTCCCCTTCAAAGGCTTTCGTCTACTTCGATTGAGAACGTTAGATAGTCAGTGCCACCATCTTCCGCGTTGCTGATTACGGTCATGTCTGGCAACTGAGTCAATTTAGCAAACACCGAATATCGTTCAGGATTATATGGCGTTGGAATCCAAAGAACTTTACTGGTTGTGCGAGCCGTCTGGAAGACGGTATCCAGTTGCTGATAATTCTGACGATCAAGAGCCAAATTCTCAAACTGTAGGCGCAGACTTCTGCGCAACGCACGGTCGTTAGAGACGTTGGTGTAACCTTCCGTTGCCATCACGTCCTTGAAATCACGCAAACCAGAAATCAGTGGTTGGACGAAGTTTTCGCTCATCGTGAAAATCCTTGCAGCACCAAACAGGACAATCCCGACACGCACAAACGTATCCGGGTTTGCGTTGTCGATGAATGTCAAACGCCAGTACCGCCAACCATCATGTGGCAGCGATGGAGAGATATAGTAAATATCTCCAGTCGTTACCTCAATCGGGATATTCACTCCGGTAGTCGCAAAATTGTCGTTGCTGCCTTGCAGACTGACTACGGCTCCACGAGTGAGATTGTGGTTCAGGATGGCTAACGTATCCAAGAAAACGCCTTGAGGCAGACCAGAGTCACACGTCAACGTGACAAATGCACTGGTGCCATCAGGAGAGCGGAAAACTTGTTCTGGCACATCCGTGTTGACGTTATTTGGGGAGAAATCTGGATTGCTTTGGTAGGGATAAGACGTCCAGTTATTCCCCAATAAAGCAGCTGTGCCTCGACTTGGGAAGACATCCATAAAGCGCAAGCGACGAGTGTTGTAAATGACGGCTGTAACCTGTGCAACAGTACGATCTCCACGCATCATCTGCGCTTGATGATGCGCTGGAATCTGCTTATGGATGATCATCTGAATCTGAGTATGCTGCTCAACTTCTCGGTTGATAATCCCCAAAACCTGGAGAGGGAGTGGATTAAGTATCCGAATGCTGTTGTAAACCTGTGTGGGATTGGCAAGCAGGTGATCGACAATGTGCATCAGCACCTGGACGTGGCGATCACTATCCTTTTTGACCACTGCCTCCACCTGCAGATTGAACTCAACTTCTTTTTTGTTCTCCAAAATAACTTGCGTGTGTTCGTAGGCACCCATCCGATAAGAGCAATATCCAACACCGCAGTATGGATCTTCGCAATATCCGGCAATGGCATGGTGGGCCAATTTGTCGAGCAGCACACTGCCGTGGATTATTTTGCTCTGATCTGCAAGGAACAATGCCACTTGCGTACGTAATGAGGCCGTGGTGCTCCGAAGCATCTCAACCTGGGTATTTGTCGCATGCAATTGAGCAGACAGAAGCAACTCAGCCTGGGACATTGTGGAGACCTGTTTCTCGACTATGCCCATCAGCGTTTGGCTCGACGCAGCGCCTTCTCGGTCTGAGACATACCGCATGATTTGCGATGGCAAGGTATCCAATGCGGCAACAATGTCCAGGCTTACCTGACAAGGCATCGATGAGAGGGATCCAATATCTATTGTCACTTGACTTGGCGCAGCGTCTTCTCGGTCTGAGACATACCGCATGATTTGTGACGAAAGAGCAGCTAACTCGTCAGCAATTATCATGCCTGTTTGAGAAGATACCGCCACGCTCGCTTCGATCACTAGTTCAACTTGCGCGTTAGATGCTTCCTCTTGATCGAGCACAAACATGGAAACCTGGGATTGCTGAACTGCTGGCTCATCGACGATTGCCATCAGTACCTGGCTATTCACCGCATCCGTGGCATTCACGAGCTGCAAATGCACTTGGCCGTTTATTTTGTTTGACGCATTAATTATCTGTGCTACCTGCGCAGCAATGCCGTCTTCTGCTCTCCCTCCACAGTACGTTTCCTCGCTGGCGTAAGCGGTTTCGCAGTAGCCATAAAATGTCAGACTCATGGTTTACCTCGTCTGTACGCCAGCAGCAGCCAGCACAAAAGCACCGTCAAGAGAACGACGTTTGAGATGTTGATCGATAGCCGGTATCACCTGGCGTTTGATTTCATCCGCATCCAGTATGGTTTTGGCATTGATCGTTACGTTGAGTTGTACGGTCTGTGGTGCTGATGTCCCAGCAGATGACACGGGAATCCCTCGACTGGCATTTATGGCAGCGAGTGTTCCGGCATTAGCCGATGCGCTGCGAGCATTGACGATAAATTCACCAGGAGAAGCCATAATCGGGATGATGTCCGCGCCAATTGGCCGAGGCACAGCAAGACCTTCCGCAGCATAAATCGGCTGTAGCTTGCCACCTGTTGACCAGGGAGGCCATGTTGCACCACCACCACCACCAACTGCTGGTATCTCTAATTTCCAGTTCACAAGAGACGAAACAGCATTGATGAAGTTCTGTAGCCAGGTTGGCGTTGCTATAGCGGGGAATGAAGGAAGTGCTGGAAAACTTGGCAGACTAGGGAAAGACGGCAATGCTGGCCATTTGAAAGCGTTGAATGACGGCCACGTGAATTTGGGCATCGTTGGCCACGACCAGTTTGGTAATTTAAACGATGTCAGCGGAGTGACTACTTTGTCGATCACAGTCTGCCATGCTGAGTTGAGACCGTTGATGATTGGGTTCACGATCGAGTCCAACGCGAACTGCCAAACAGCTTGTAACCCGTTGATGAGCGGGTTCACGATCGAATCTAGAGCGAATTGCCAGACGGCCTTAAATCCATTGATGAGTGGATTCACAATCAAGTCCAGAGCGAACTGCCATACCGCTTGTAGACCATTGATGAGCGGCAAAATTACATTATCGAGAACCCACTGCCAAACGGCTGTAATTCCTTGAATAATTGGCGTTATTACCTTGTCGATAACCCATTGAAATACAACCGTCAACGCGGCCCAAGCTTTTCCCAGCAGGTCAAATATTCCGCGCCAAACTTCTGTCAAAGCAGTCCACGCTCGACCAAGTAAATCAACGATTCCTCGCCAGACCTCTGTCAGCACAGCCCATGCCCTATTCAAAAGATCAAAAATAAATAGCCATACCTGACGCAATAATTCCCAGACTGTCGTTAGCATTCCGATGATTCCACGCCAAACCTCGACGAGACCAGCAATCATGCCTTCCCAAACTTTCGAGAGCCAATCGCTAAATTTACTCCACCAACTGTTCAGAGATTCCTCTCCAGCCGTGGTCGCCTGTGTAATCGCATTTCCGATCGATGTAGCAACAGATGTAGCACCTTTACTGACACGCTCAAAATCCTTGACCGCAAACAACTTGCTGGTATCTGCACTCACGACCTGGCCGAGTTTTTTAAAGGCTCCTTCTAATTTTTTGGGCAAATCAATCAACGCTGCTGGTGCCTTGATTGCGCCAAAACCTCCACCCATTATGCCTTTTAAAGCCTTGCTCAAGCCTGATGCGATACCGCGTACAAGAGCGAACACTATTTTTGGAATCGATCGAATGATAGAACCAATAAGGCGTTCAGCACCACCTTGCATAAAAAACTGATCGATAAACCCACCGACGATTTCTCCTTCAGAGGCAATCAATCCATCGACAAAAGCAAAAATAACGTCATCTATGTTTTCCAAGAGATTCGCCACGAGGGAAGGAATGGCACGGAAAATCTCGACAGCTAATTTTGGTAACGTCTGGAAAATGCTCGTCAGGATCGCAGGTAATTTGTCAATGATAATGCCTACAGCATTGACCAATCCATCGAGCAAGGGAGCAATGATTGACGGCAACATTTCCACCAGTTTTGGAATCGCATCCATCAGAGCGGCAATGATTCGCGGAAATTGTTGACCTATGGTTTGAGCAATTTTTGGTAATGAATCC
>Ga0315283_10006258_pt1 | contig 10599 bp, 16 predicted proteins | sample YL17G09_0_MG_FD_204541 | JGI IMG/M metagenome (GOLD analysis project Ga0315283, IMG submission 204541) | Sediment microbial communities from Yellowstone Lake, YNP, Wyoming, USA - YL17G09_0 | ecosystem: Environmental > Aquatic > Freshwater > Lake > Sediment | place: USA: Wyoming | collected...
GCTGATATAAGTGACCGCCTCGGTTTGGGCGGGATGAAGAGCGAAGATCAAGGCGCAAGTCCAGGCTCCTGCCTCCAGAGGGGCATGCGAATGGCGCTTGAGAAAATTCCGGGAAAGGTGATAAATCAGGAAGGCGCTGATCAGGTGGACCAGGGTGTTGAAAAGATGAAACCCGAAGGTTCCCACTCCCCACGTCCAGTTCAGCATATAGGTGAACTTCAGGAACGGGCGGATGCCGGAAGGCGCATCCGCGAGCCAGGCCTGCCAGGAGTGGATAGTGGGGTTGCCGACGATGACGTTGAAGTCGTCAAACTGGAATACGCCCCCGAAGGAATTCCAGTAGGCTAGGGCGAGGGCCCCCGAAAGGGCCAGGGAGGGAAGAAGATGTGTCATGGCTTTGAATCGGCCGTATTCGCCATCCCGAAGGCTCTATTGAGAATCGCTTCCGCGTCCCACCAGCGGTTGGGTGCGTTCAAAAGGACCAGGAGGACCTTTGCGCCCCCCCGTTCGGCCAGCGCGATCAGACATTTCCCCGCCTTCGGGGTGAACCCGGTTTTCACCCCGATCGCTCCGGGATAACGCCCGACGAGCTCGTTCTTGTTTTCGAAAAAGAAGGGACGGCCTTCCACGGTGGTGATATAGGCGCTGTCCCATTTTACCTGCTCGGCAAAGACTGGATGCTTGAGGGCGGCTCCGGCAAGGATGGCCAGGTCGCGGGCCGTGGAATAATGCCCGGGATGGTCATGGCCGCTGGCATTGGTGAAATGGGTTCCTTCCAGACCCAACTCTTTTGCCCGGCGGTTCATCAGGGCCACAAAGTCAGCTTCATTGCCGCCGATATGCTCGGCGAGGGAGCGACAGGCGTCGTTGGCGGACCCCAAGAGACTCGCCGTCAGCAAGAAATCGGTCCGCACCCCCTCTCCCCGCCGGAGGCCGATACGGGTCCCCGTCTCCCGGGAGACCGTCGGGCCAATGGTAACGATTTCGTCGAGCTTGCCCCGTTCAAGGATCAGGAGAGCGGTCATGATCTTTGTGAGGCTGGCGGGTGAGAGTTTGGCGGCCGGCTTGTGAGCCCATAAGGTTTGTCCGTTCAACTGCAGAAGGTAGGAGGATGCAACTTGGGGAAAAGGGTCTCTGGTATTTTGGGCCCCCGAGAAGGAAGCACAAATCAATAAACTTAAACAGCCCGCAATGGCGACAAGGGAACGCATGTACATGTCTTCCCTTCATCCTTTCAAAGCAGAGGCAGGGACGAAGGGGGAGAGAAAAGGAAATTCGGTGCCTCTGCCAGACGGAATAAGAGATTATTCCCCTTGGATGAACCCTTAGGCGATTTTCCTCCGGGCGGAAAGATCAGGCTAGCGGCTCCACTCGCTCCCGCCAAATCCCCCGGTCCTGTTGACGGCCCGCAGGAAATTAGGGGCGACGATCTGGAGGGACATCTCGCCGTTATGCATAATCTGGCCGTGAGGGACATCAGCCCAGCTGCCGATGACCTGGCTGCCCTCAATCCGCCCCTGGAAGACGTTGGTCCAGGTCCTGCCATTGTCGCCGCTCTGGCCATACCACCAGAGCTGATTGCCCACTTGGCGGAGGAAATACATGCCCCCGTCGTTGCTCCTCCATCGGCCAGTAAGATTGAAAGAGGCCGAGGGAGTTCTAGGGATGGCGCCCGTGTAATCCCTCCCGGTTTGCTGGCTTGAAACCGGTGCAGAGGAGGCATACCCCGCCCCCCCGAAGACCTCCACTTCGGCCAGCTGGAGGTAGTTTGCCCCGGAGAGTTGTACCCGCACGTACCGACCGTTGCGGTTTACGCTAATATCCGTCGTCCGTCCGGCGACCGCGTCATGGTAGTAGTCCCACACCCCGGGCTGTTGCCGGGCAACATTTAGATCTCCCGAGGCAAAAGGATAGTCTGACACCAGGACATGGAACTTGGCCAAACGCTCCCCGCAGCAATCCGTCCGATTCCAGATCCGAATATTTCGGATTCCCTGGGCCGCCCCCAGGTCCACCTGCCACCAGGGCATTGCCTGGTTAGCCGTGTGAGAAACCGAATTACCCCCCCAGTTCCCATCGGTGTTCCCGTCCACGGCCCGCCGGACGTCCCCGCCCCAATCCGTGCTCGACTGCTGTACCGGCTTGCCCAGGGCCAGATTCACATCCGCGGCCGCAGCCGGGGCCGCACTCTGAATCATGTTTCCCAAAGAGCGCCACAAGTTCTGGTTTCTATCCTGCTGAACCAAGGGCGGCGAAACAAAAACCAATGCCAAACCAACGGTGATAAAAACCAACAGCTTTCCTTTCATAGAATCCTCCTCTCTGACCTCTGCGCCCTCCTGATTTCTGCACGGGAGCCCTCCAGGAAGCCCAGTTGCTTCCGGATCTCCGGGATATGAATTTAGGCATTTCCCATCGTAATTCAAGGCAGGCCCAAATTCACCTCCCCAAAATGGAAATGAGGAGCGAATTATTTGGTCAGAATATTTTTATGCACAATTAATGCCGAAAAGACTTCCCGCTGTTGGGCTTCTAGCAGCTTGATTTTATGAACAGAAATGATCCATGCCAAGAATTCAGACCACTCCAGCGTCGGAAAAATGACCCTTTCATCTCTGCGGCGTTCAAAGCCCCGAACGGGGACAGGCCATTTCGAAAAATTGAATTGCAGCTTCTCTACTAAACTTGTTGGTTTTTCGCACAGATCCAATTAAAATATTGGAATCCTAAAAGACGTAAGTAAACGATGGGGAAATCAAACGCTACGCGGCTTCCAACCCGCCACTCCCCTTCGAGAGATTAAGAGCTTGTCCGTAAATAATTTTCCCCCCTTTTGTAAAGGTGGGTGAGGGGGGATTTTCCCGAGACTCCGAAAGCAAATCCCCCTATGTCCCCCTTTTTCAAAGGGGGATTTAAAAGCGAGCAATTATTTAAGGATAAGCTCTAAGTCACTTTAAAAAGCCCCGAGAGGTAAGACCATGAGAACTTTATGGCATTCAAGAAGAGGCGGGTTTTATGGAGATCTTCAATAACTGGCGGTTATTGATTTTTTGTTACCTCATTATTGTTGGGGTGTGGGGAGTGTTGGTTAAACTTGCCTCCGCTCGACTGAATCCTTTTACCCTTGCCTTCGTAGCTGGGACAACCGCCTGGTTCACGGTACTTTTATTTTCATTCAATAAACTGAGTTGGCAATCGGGGGCGGGAATATTAATCGCAGCCCTTTCTGGCATTTTAGGGGGCATTTCCATCCTTATGTTTTACGGTGCGCTGAAGCTTGCCGCCGCCAATGTGGTCATTCCATTAAGTACTTTATACATTTTTGTCACGGTTGTTCTGTCGTATTTTTTTCTCGGCGAGACCTTGACCTTAAAACACCTTTTAGGGATTATCCTGGGGTTCGTCGCGGTTTTTTTGCTCACTTCATAAAAAAAAGTCTAAAGTGCGCTAAAGTGCCCACGTCCGACCCTGATGACGCAGGATGACGGGACCGATGACGGATGCAAGGTCCTTAAGATTCTCATCGAGAAGCGGGGGGCGACGCAAGACCTAGGCGTGTTTAGTGGTAGCATGCAATCGTAGACCCAGGGCCCTCACGACCTTAAGCACCGTCGCGAATTCTGGATTGCCTTCGGGAGACAACGCTTTATAAAGGCTTTCTCGTCCCAGACCCGCTTTTCGGGCTATCTGCGCCATCCCCTTGGCACGGGCAATATCCCCCAAGGCGGCTGCTACCAACGCAGGGTCGCCCTCTTCGAGCGCGGCTTCCATGTAGAGGGCCATGTCCTCTTCGGTTTTCAGATGTTCCGCCACGTCCCAGGGGCGGGTTTGAGTCTTTGCCATGACAGCCTCCTATAGTTCTCGCAACGTCCCCAAAACCCATAAACTTTTGGCCCTTTTGACCTCACCCTTAGTAATTTGTCTTTGAACCAACGTCCCAGTCTCCCTCATCCGACGCCCATTCTTAGAAATTAGCAAGAATAAAAACCTGACCCCGCGCGCGAGCTGTGGCGCCTTCATCGCAGACGTTGATTCTCACGGGGCATAACCGATTGGGTCAACGGTCCTCCCCTTTGGGCTACGGCGATGCATTGGGTGGCAACCAGAAAGGTCCCGTCTTTCCAATCTCCTTAAGCGTTTCCACCCTTTCCTTGCGATACTCCTGGCTGCAAGAAAAATAATCCGGGTCAAGACGCCTGCGGAATAATTCACCCGAGAAAATCTTTACCAGATCCTTCAGCGAAATCATTCCATCTTCGTTACGCGAATCGAACTGTGCCCATTTCCGAATATGCTCTTCCGACCGGAAGAAATTCATCGTGCTTCATGAATAGGGAAGATTCTCGTACCATTGCCACATGGGAACTGCCACATATCCCATTACCCCCTGGGGCTCAACTCGGAGGAGGACACCATCCTTTATATCCACCCGGATCGGCATCCCACAATCCAGACAGGGCGCATCGATCCGAACCGTCTTCCCTGGGAAAAGCCAGCAGACCGCCAGCGATTCAAAAGCTCACTGACCAAACCACTTCTGCGCGCCATCGATCGTCAGGCGATATTGCGTGGGAAGATTGTTGAAGGGGGCAAAAGAGACGATAGAGTCAGCCCCCGGGAACAACCACGCGGGGATTCTCAGGCTAAAGAGCTCATGGAGAGTTTTTCTCCCTTCCTCGGGTGAAGCCCCTAGCTCCGCGGCGATCTCCGTGTAGTGCGGAGCTCGTCCCGTTTCTATCATCCGCCTTAGAATGAAATGATAAGTTTTATCAAGAATTGCGGGTTCACTCATGACAGGCCTCCTTTCCTTTTCCGCTTTCCTCCCCCCAATCTACCCGATCCACCCGGCATTCCGGCCACTGGCCGTTCCAATCAAAATGTTTGGAAGAAGGTTGCGAGGCTGAAAGTGATTGAGATCCAAATCAGGGGTTTTTCTCATCTCGGACGAAAATTCGGAGTATTCGGTTTCAGTAATTTTCCCAGGCGTCGAGGAGCTGTTCTCCAAAATGCATAAGTTCACTTTACACCAACGTCCCGATTACCCCCAACGTCCCGGTTACTCCCCACCTGATAAGGTGTACGGTACCTCGGCGCAATACTTATTTACTTATGCCTGATCCCATCCCCCCCTTCCTTCAGCCCTCCATAACCTCTCAAGGCGTCGGCTTCGATACACACATCGCAGCATTCTGACTCCAGTACTGGTTTCTATCACAAGGTTCATTGTCACGTCCATAATAAGGGGCAAGGGAGCAGCCCCATATGAGTAAACTGAAAAAGAGAATATCCGCCAGCAAATAAAATATGGGTTTCCAGATTTTCATAGGTTTACTCTCCAATTGGGCTTGAACGGGTCGGGCGTCTGCATCCGTTGGTTCCAAGCACATCTTCACCCAGGCTTATTCCCAGATGGTTGGCGAGAGCAGCCAGGAAATTCCCCAATTTCCTGGAGCGTTAAGGCCGGCTGATCTCCGCATAGTCCCTTCCTTATCGTGCGATCTCCTTTCATGCCAAATGAATTATTTAAGGGCGTCCCCCTTCCTCCACGCAAGTTGAGCTTCCGCAGCGCCGCGGCGAGCCGCCCCTTGAGCAGCACCTCGCGGAAGTTCTCCCGCTCCGTCAGCTCCGGCACATCCGTGTCGCCCTCCAGCCAATCCCAGCCCATCCCCTTGAGCTGTTCACAGAAGGGCTTCTCGACGAGGTCGTATTCCCACTGGGTCTTCATGCCGCAATCCCTGTCGCTAAATGTCGCGATTCGTGTCGCGAGTTTGTCGCAAGTTTATCACAGCCCATGGCGCGGGTCTGTCACAGCTCGATGTCATAGCTTGTCACAGCTCCTTGGGGAAAAGATTGGCCCCTGGTTCATAACCACGGTTGGGATCGGTGGCAGAGCTTCCGGACTCCCTCAGTAATCCCTTCTCCAACAACCCCTTCAAGTCTCTCTGAAGACTGCGGCGGTTGCTTTCCGGACACAGTTTTTCGTAGTCTTGGATGGCAATCCTGCCGTATTCCAAGAGGAACCGAAGCGCGGCGGTTTGACGCGCGTTGAGCCGGTGCTGTCGGGCTAGCACATCGGCTTTGATCGCCCGCCTGCCGCGCTCGGTCACCTCGTCCATCTGCGTCGCCAATCCCTCGACGAAGTACTCGAGCCATCCGGTCAGGTCCATGCCCTGGTCGCGCCCCCCCTGAATGGCGGCGTAGAAGGCCGGCCGGTCGCGGTCATAGAACTCGCTGATCGAGAACAGACGCTTGAAGTCGTAGCCGGTCCGGTACAGGCAGAGCGTGGACAAGAGCCGCGAGGTCCGGCCGTTGCCGTCCACGAACGGATGGATGTGCACCAACTGGAACTGGGCAACACCGCTCGTGAGCACCGGATGGGCATCAGAGGCCGTGTTCAGCCAGGCCGCCAGTTCCGCCATCATCGGCGCCACGTCTTGAGGTGGGGGCGGGGTATAGATCACCTGCCGGGTAACCGAATTGACCACGAAATTCTGCACGCGCCGGTACTCGCCGGGCGCGGCCGAACCTCCCCGCACCCCGGCGACCAGCCGCCGGTGGATTTCGCGGATCAACCCCTCGGTCATCGGCCCGCCATCGTTGAGGTAGCCGCTGACGAACTCGAAGGCAACGCGGTAATTCAGCAGTTCCCGCGCGTCGTCGGGATCGGTCCCCGCCACCGTCTCGCCCGCCAGCAAACGCTCCGCCTGCTCCAGCGTCAAGCGCGTGCCTTCGATGTGCGTCGTGTGATGCGCCTCCAGCAAGAGCGCGCGGGAACGCATGGTGGCCAGCCAATCTTCGGATAAGCGGGCCGCCTCCAGGAAGCCGCGCGCCCGTTCGATCCGCGTCAACCCCGCCGTCATCCGGTTGGTGATCCGGTACAAAGGCACAAAGCTCATGGGGCGCTCCTTCCTCGATCATGGCAACCCTGGACCCGAGCGAACAGCCCGCACACTTGGTCCCCTTTCCATATGGTGCCGCGCTGCAACCCCGGCAGGGCCATGCGTCGGCTGTCGATGTGATCGAGGATGGTGGAGATTTTCATGTGTGGGGTACGGGACGTTGTTTCCGAGTGAACTTATGGGTACTTTTATTTTTTCCGAAAAATCCTGCCCAAAATTCTATTTTCCTCACGCCAAGGCGCAAAGGACGCCAAGGACTGCCCCGCCAAAGTCCCGAGTACTGGGTCTCAAGTCGCCCCGAAATTTCGAGTCGTCCTTTGCCCATCGTACGCCTATTCGTGGACAAGAGCGATAGCAAACTCATCCGGATTGAATGAGCCCCCCTCGCGAACCCCTTTCCTTGGTATGCTGACTTTGTACCAAGGCTCCATCGGGTTAACCTCCAGGGATATGGCTTATACGGATTCGACCGGGTTGGACGGTGACAAAACATCCGGTCAAACTCTCCCCTTTTTGCTTTAAAAGGTTGGAAACCTCCCCGGAAATTTGCTGCCGGGCTGAAAAAGGAAATCGTAGAAAAATCACTCCGAGTGTCTTTTGCCCATGCGCATAGACCAGTTGACCAAAATCCTTGTCTTCTGTTAACAGGATTCGTTTCTCCTTTAAAGCAAGTTCCATAACCTCGGAGTCTTCCGCCCTGGGAGCGATATCCGACACAATAAGGACATCATGGCCAGCCGCTCGCAGGGCTTTGACCACGATAAGATCGCAGCTTTCATCGGCAAGAAAGCGCATAATCCCCCCGGCTTCCTGATCTGGTTAGCTTAGGAAAACAATCTCTTCATGTGCCAGTGTATCCGCAGCATATCTGATGGCAGCTTGAATATCCTCGTGTGTTAGCTTGGGATAAGCTTCTAAAAGATCTGCTTCGCTCGCCCCTTCACTAATCTTTCGGAGGATGAGTTCTACGGGAATCCGGGTCCCGCGAATAACCGGTTTCCCCATCATCACCTTCGGGTTAACCTCGATTCGGTCCGTAATGGTCATGGTAAACCTCCTATCTGCTTGCTTTTACCTCGGCATGGCCAAAAGCATGGCATCGAGAAGACGCTTTTCCTCTCTCTCCTTATAAATGGGGTCAGACATAAATAATTAAGTATTTCTGCTCGCTGAGCATTCATATGACGGCTTCGATCACCCAAAACCTCTTCTCACGCAAAGGCGCAAAGGACGCAAAGGGTGCTCTTGGCTAAAAAGTTTTAAACACTTCTAACTTATCTAATATTCTTTTCTTCGCGAACCTAGCGGCTTTGCGTGACATAATAGCTCTCGCCAAGGCACAAAAATCAGAAAGCCCCCAGAGGAGAGAAAAGTTTCCCCCGTGGAGGCTTCGTGTTAAGACCTTCCGGAAATTTTTCTTCATGATGAGCTCCAGAAGGTTAAGGGTTAATCAGGAGCAGTAGGGAATTCGATTACCTTTTTGTCCTTTAAATATTCTGAAAGCGGTGAAAAGTCAAGGAAAAAATCGGGTAAAACCGCAAGGCGCAAGTCGTCAGGGACCAATCTCACGCTAAGGCGCAAAAAACGCTAAGGTTCTCTTAGTTTTCCTCATTTACATGAAATTCAAAAATAATTTCTGATTTCAGTTTGAGTCAAGCCGGAGCACTTCTTTAAGAATATTGCGAAGGGTGACAAAAAATGCAGCAGCAGCTCGTCTTTCTTCTGACCGAGAAATGGCCGTGGGAGGGCGAGATTAGAAAATAGCGGCCCGTATTTTATCTCTTGCTCGCCCTTGCAAAATGGGCGGAAAGATGAGATCTTTTCAAATAGTCTCCGGTCGCGGCCTTGCCCGCTAAAGGGGCTGTGTCATAATTCGTCATGCCCGCGAAGGCGGGCACCCAGAGGGCGTAAATCTTGAATAGAATCAAGACTGGATTCCCGCTTTCGCGGGAATGACGGTTCTTTCTTTTCATTACGACACAGTCTCTAAAGGGGAGGGGATCCTTCAAATGGGTTGTCGAAAGACCGGGCCGGAAAAGAAGGAATTTTGGACCGGTGACCGAAATGCAGGAGATCTGTGATGGTGGAGACGGTCGAGTTCAAGCTGAATCACAAGCCAGTGCGTCTGAAAGTCGAGGGATGGCAAGAATGAAAGAAGATAACGCCCAGGATTTCTGTGACCCGAAGGTTCCGCCTCGTTCCTCGATTGACCGGTGTCAGGTTATTTGAGCTTCCCATGACTCCGGAGCGAATCAAAAAAGCACTCGCCAAGTCATAGGATTAAACCCGCCCCCCCTTTTTCCTGACCACATGGATAGAAGTGGCCTTGAATGAAGCGACCACCTCTTGCCCCTCCGTCAGGGCTAAATTCTCCAGGGAGTGACCCGTCACATAGGCAACCAGGGGGAATCCGCAGTGGAGCTGAACTTTATGATAAAGCCCCAGGGGGATGATTTTTACGATTTTCCCCGGAAAGACATTCCTGGCACTCGAAGATTCTTTCGAAGGATGCACGGCCAGGGTCACATTTTCCGGGCGGATGCAGAAGACAACGGACTCCCCCAATTCCACCTCGCCCACGGCCTCAACTTCATGGCCCATAATGGAGGCTACAAAGCTGCCGCCATTTTTCTTGATCACCCGGCCCGGAAGGATCGTCTCCACCCCCACAAAGGAGGCGACAAACTCATCCAGCGGCTGGTTCATGACCTCTGCGGGAGGACCCACCTGGAGGATCCTGCCCTGATTCATCACGGCGACCCGGTCGGAAAGCCTTAGGGCTTCCATCCGGTCGTGGGTGGCCATGAGGGTTGTGGTCTTCGTCTGTCTGAGGATTGATTCCAGGTCGGCCAGCAGGGATTCCCGGGTGGGGGGGTCGAGGGAGGAAAATGGTTCGTCAAGCAAGAGGACCTCAGGGCGAGTGGCAAAGGCCCGGGCCAGAGCGACTCTCTGGGCCTCTCCGCCGGAAATTTTTCGAGCTGAACGGTAGAGCAGGTGGGAGATTCCAAATTGTTCCAGGTTTTCGGCGACAATTTTACGGATCTCCGGCCTCTGCATCCCACGGATTTTTAGGCCCGACGCAACATTTTCAAAGACGGTGGTGTCGAAGAGCAGGGGCTCTTGAAAGACCATGGCCACCCGCCTGCGGTACTCCAATTCAGAAGGGTTGGGAGAAGCCTTCTGGCCTTTGAAGAAAAACTCTCCCGCGGAAGGCTTGGTCAGGCGGGCGAGTGTTTGCAGAAGGGTCGTTTTGCCAGCCCCGTTCGGCCCGATGAGCGAGAGGATCTCCCCCTCTTCAACCATTAAAGCAGGGATGTCCAGTACGAGGCTCCCTGCCTTTATAACCTGGAGGTCCTTTACTTCCAGTATGGGCGGGGAACCATTCATCTTGGCCTCTCCCTCTGCTGGATCTGGGTGAGGATCAAATTGATGAGAAACGCCAGCAAGAGAAGGATAATCCCCAGGGCGATCGCTATATCAAAGTTTCCCCGGCTTGTTTCCATTACGGTTGCCGTAGTGAGGACGCGGGAATAGCCCCTGATGTTGCCGCCCACCATGATGGAGGCGCCTACCTCCGAGATCACGCCGCCGAAGCCGGCCATCACTCCTGCAAGAAGGGGAAGTTTGGCCTCTTTAATCAAAATCCAGACCATCTGGAGCCGGGTGGCGCCCAGGGCCAGGATTTGCAGCCGGAGGTTTT
>Ga0315283_10006262_pt1 | contig 10596 bp, 9 predicted proteins | sample YL17G09_0_MG_FD_204541 | JGI IMG/M metagenome (GOLD analysis project Ga0315283, IMG submission 204541) | Sediment microbial communities from Yellowstone Lake, YNP, Wyoming, USA - YL17G09_0 | ecosystem: Environmental > Aquatic > Freshwater > Lake > Sediment | place: USA: Wyoming | collected...
CCCCAACCCGACCCCCCAACCCGCCAGGTCCTCGCGTCCGTCGTCGCGTACGACGCGTCCGGCGTCCGCCTCGCCGCCGGGAGGCATGCGACGGTGCTGAACTCGATCCTCGTCGACCTGCCCGCCGACCACCCCGCGTGCGAGCACCGCGACCGGCCGCTGCGCGACTCGCTCGGGCACACCCCGCTGCAGGTGGCGGCGGGGGCGGCCCTGGGCGCGGTCGCCGGCTACGGCGTCGGCTGCCTGTACCGGTGAGGGAGGGGGAGGAGGCGCGGCCGCTGTTTGCACTGTTGAAAAAAAAGGTTTCCTCCCCCCCCCCTCCCCTACCCCCCCCTCTCTCTGCCGCCCGCCCCCGCCTCCACCTCCGCCGTCAGTGCGGCCGCCAGGCCGGCCGCCTGGCGGCGGGGCACGCCGGCGGCCCCGCCGACGCACGCGCAGAGCGCGGCGACCGCGCGCGCGTCGAGGCCGGGCGTCGCGAGCACCCACCGCCTCAACTCGGCCCCCCAGGGAACGTAGTAGGCCTGGATGTAGGCGGACACGCGCGCGATCGCGGCGCCCGCCGCGCCGCCGCCGTCGGCGCCGCGCGCTTTGCTCAGGGCGGACGCGAGCGCGCCGGCGTCCAGGGACATGGCGCTCCTCCCCATGGCCGTGCAGTGCGCGCGGTCGCCGGCAGCCGCGAAGCCGTCGATTGTGGCCGTCGCCAGCGCTTCCAGCGCGGCGCGCCAGACCACGTCGGCCGCCGCGGCGCTCACCCCCGGCGCGAGCGCGGCCAGGCGCGCCGCCAGCGCGCCCGCGCCCGCGCCCGCGCTCTGCACCCAGGGCGAGGGCGCGGTGGGCGGGTCGGCGTGGTCGTAGGGCGTGGCCGCGACGGCGGCGGCGACGGCCGCGGCTCCGACGGCGTGCGTGGCGGCGGCGGCCAGCGCCAAGACGCGCACCTCCTTGGCCGCGGCCAGCGTCATGAGAAAGGTGTCGACCGAGGGCGGAGCCGGTGCGCCGGGGAGCGCCGCCGCCGGCGGCCCCGCCTCAGCCGCCGCGGCGGCCACCCGCGCTGCCACTTCCACCAGCGCCTCTCCCGCCGCCACCCGCTCCGCCAGCGCGTACGCGTTGCCGGGGTGGGATTTAGGGGTGGGGGGCGGGGGGTGGAGGCCGGGCGGGTGGTGGAACGCGGCGACGCTCGGCCGGGGGGCCGGCGCGGGGGCGGCGGGGCCGCCGACGCCGCCGACGCCCGCCGGCACGCCGTACGCGGCCGCCAGGTCTGGCCGGGTCCGGGTGAGCACGCGGGCCAGGGTGAGGGCGAGGCGGGGCGGCACGCCCGCCGCGCCGCGGCCGGGCGCCGCGGCAGCCGCGAGCGTCGCGCTGCCCGCGGGGGCGAACGCGGCCGCGCAATGCACCACGCACGCGTCGACGGCGTCCAGGGCGACGGACCGGCTCTGGGCGTCGACGGCGGGGCAGGCGCGGCCGAGGGCAGCGGCGCGCGCGGCGAGCGTGAGCGCGCGGAACGGCGCGGCGGCGAACGCGCCGCCGGGGCCGCCTCCCGCGGGCTCGGCCGATCCGCCGTCGCCCTCGTCGGTCCACGGGTTGCCGAAGTCGAGCCAGGCGTCAAACGATGCGCCAGGCGGCGGGAGGCGGGCGCAAAAGGGGTGGCGCGCCGCGCCTCGCCCCCCTCCCCCGCCAAACGCCACCTCCGGCGCCCCCCCATCGGGCACGTCCAGCCGCGCCCACGATTCGTCGTCCAGCATGGCCTGCAAGGACGCCAGCTCGGAGGCGGCGTGGGACGCAAACGCCGCGCGCGCGTGCGCGGCGGCCGCGGCGGCGAGCCGGTCGCCGTCGGCGCGCCCGTCGGGGCCGGCAAACGACCGCCCGGCGTCGCTCAAGGCATCGACCCAGGCCAGGGTGGCGCCGAGGCCGCCGCCGGCAGCGGCCGCGGGCGGGGACGCGAGCAGCGCGCACACCGCGCCGACCGCGCCCGCCCACGCCGGCGCCCGCGCGGCCGCCAGCCCCGCCGCGCCCGCGGCGAGCGCGGCCGCCATGCGTGGGGCGACGCCGGGCGCGTGCGCGGGGTCGGCGGCGGCGGAAGCGTGCCAGCGCTCGGCGGCGGCGGCCGAAGTGAGAGACCCAAACGCCACCGCGAGCGCCTGCCGCAGCGCCCGACCAAAAGCCGACGGCGGAATCAGAGCCGCCAACGCCGGCAGGTCGCGCGCCACGCGCACGGCTTCGACCGCGGCCCGGCCGCCGCGCGCGTGCGTGAGCGCCGCGCCGCGCACAGCCTTTGCGACCGCGGCGGCGGGGGCTCCCGCGAACGCGGCTTGCATGGCGGGCGCGAGAGCGCCTGGGTCGGGCGAAGCGGCCCAGGCGGCGACGGCGGCGGCGTGGCGTGCGGGGTCGAACGCGGCCGCGCCCGCGGCGAGGGCGTCGGCCAGGGAAGCGCTGGCGGTGGCGCGGGCGGCGGCCACAGCTTCGGCAAGAGTGCGGGACACGTCCAGACGCGCAACGCGGGCGAGGGCGGCGTCGGCGGCGGCCGCGGCTGCAGGGTTGCCGCCGTCGGCGGCGGCCGCGACCGCCTCGCGCGCCGCCGCCAGCCGCTCCACCCCGTCCAAAGCCGTCGCCAGCGCGTCCCGGCGGCGAGCAAGGCGGGCGACGAGGGAGGCGGGGGCGCGGGCGGCCGCGGCGGCCGCGCCCGCCTCCCGAGCGGCCGCCGCCGCCGCCGCCGCCGCGGCCAGCTCGCCGTCGGTCGCCGCCACCGCGGCCGCTCCCGCAGCAAAGTGAGGGGCGCCGCGGACCAGGACGGTGGTCAAGCGGGCGGACACGATCCCGAGGGCGGCGTCGAGAGCAGCGGCGCGCGTGGCAGACGCGTCGGGCGGCGGGAGGGCGCCCGGCTTGGCTTGAGGGAGGTCGTTCAGTTCGAAAGCCGCTGCGTCAAATGTCGGCTCATAGTAGGCCGGCGGCAGCGCGTCGAGCGCGGCCGCGGCGGCGTCGGCGAGCTCTGCAGGAAGAGGGGAAGAGGGAGGACGGCGGCGGTGAGCCCAGCGACGCCGCGCGCCCGCGCCCGCCCACCACGCACACATCCATCATCATCGCACCCCGTCTGCGGGCCGCCGTCAGCTCGCCCGCGCCGGGCAGCGGCCGCGGCGGCATCGGGCACCTGCGCAGGGGTCCGGATTGGCGGCCGCGCCCGCGGGCTGGGGTAGCGATTCGCGGCCGGCACGGCGGGCGGGGGCGCCGGCGGCCGAGGCCGGCGCGGCGACGACTGAGCGCGTCCGCAGCGACGCCCGGCCATCGAACCGCGCGCCTCACTCTCCCGCCGCGCCCGCCTCCCTCGTCCTCGCGCGATGGCAACCTCCGCGGCGCCCACCCCAATGGACGCCGACCCGCCCGCCGCGTCGGCCGGCGCGCCCTCTGCGCCGCGTGCGTCGGCGCCCGGCGCGGCTGGGACCGGCGGCAAGGCGTACGAGCTGCCCTGGGTAGGAGAGGAGGAGAGGAGTGGCGATGGAGGGCGGCCGGCGGCGCCCGGCGCGGTCGCGCCCGCGGCGCGCATCACCTGCCCATCGCCGACCCCCGTCTCTTCCTCTGTCCTCAGGTCGAGAAGTACCGCCCGCACACCCTCGACGACGTCGTCGGCAACCGCGACGCCCTGGATCGCCTGCGCGTCATCGGCGCGGACGGCAACATGCCAAACCTCATCCTGGCGGGCCCGCCGGGGACGGGCAAGACGACGTCGGTCCTCGCGCTCGCGCGCGCGATGCTCGGCCCGGCCGCCAAGGACGCCGTGCTCGAGCTCAACGCGTCGGACGACCGGGGGCTGGACGTCGTGCGCAACCGCATCAAGATGTTTGCCCAGGTAGGGGAGCGGGAGGGAGGGAGGGGAGGGGGTCGAGGGCGCGCGCGCGCGCCGCGCGCCGAACCCGTTTTCGTTTCCCCTCCTTCCCAGAAAAAAACCACCCTCCCCCCCGGCCGCCACAAGATCGTCATCTTGGACGAAGCCGACGCCATGACCGCCGGCGCCCAGCAAGCGCTGCGCCGCACGATGGAGCTCCACTCCGCCACGACCCGGTTCGCCCTCGCCTGCAACGTCTCCTCCAAGCTCATCGAACCCATTCAATCCCGGTGCGCCGTGCTGCGGTTTGGCCGGTTGACGGATGCCGACATTCTCGGGCGCCTGCGCGAGGTCGCGGCCAAGGAAGGGGTCGCTGTCGTGGACGACGGCTTCGAAGCCCTCATCTTCTCGGCCGGTGCGCGGAGGGGTGGGGGTGGGGGGCTTGGGCGGGAGCGACTGGGAATGAGGCCCGCGGCGTCGACCCGACCCGCCAACCTCCTCCCCTCCTCCCCCCCCCTTTTAGACGGCGACATGCGCCAGGCGCTCAACAACCTGCAGTCCACCGCCGCCGGCTTCGGCCTCGTCTCCCGCGAGACCGTGCTCAAGGTGTGCGACGCGCCGCACCCGACGGTCATCGCGGCCATCGTCGCGGATTGCGCGGTCGCCCAGTTCGACGCCGCCCACGCCCGCCTCACCTCCCTGCTCGACGCCGGCTACTCGACCATGGACGTGATCGGCACCCTGTTCCGCGTGCTGAAAGGGGCGCCCCGGGACCAGCTGTCGGAGTTTGCGCAGCTCGAATGCCTTCGCGCGGTCGGCGCGGCGCACGCGCGCGCGGTCGACGGCGTCGGGTCGAGGCTGCAGCTGGCCGCGCTGCTGGCGCGCATGTGCAGAGTAGGCGGCGGGGGTGGGAAGGCGCAGGGGTGAAGGGGGACGGAGGAAGGAGACGGAGCGCACACGGACCACAGTCCTTCTCCACCCCACTCTGTCACTCTCTACCGCACATGCTTTTGCAGCACGCCGTACGCGGCGACGAGGCGCTGAAACGCGGAGGACGCGTCGGGGTGGGCGCACTTGTCGGGGTGGAGGGAAATCGCCAGGGCTCGATAGCGCGCGCGCAGGCCGCCTGCCCCTCCTGCCCCGCCTCCCGGGGGCAGCCCCAGCACCGCGTAATCGTCCGACGCCGCCAGCACGCGCGCGACTTCGGCGGCCGACGCCGCGGCCGGCGCGGCCGCGCCGGCCGTGCGCGCCGCCGCGGCCGCCGACCGCGCGTCGGCTGCCGCTGCCGCGAAGGCGGCCGCGAATCCGGCGTCCAGGTTGGCTTTGCGGGAGGCGGCGTCGGCGGCGGCGCGCGAGGAGGAGGCCGCGGCGGCCGCGTCGGCGCGCACAGTTTTGGCCTGGAGAGACGGAAGGGAAAGGGCTCGATTTCGCCCGCTCCGACCCCCGCCCTCTCCCTACGACAACCCCGCACACCCACCTGCGCTTTCTCCAGCTCGCGCTCTCGCGCGGCGACCGCGGCCCGCAGCGCCGCGAGCTCCGCCGTGCGCGCGGCCGTTCGCCGCGCCGCCGCGGCCGCCGCGCGCCCAGCGGCGGCCGCCGCGTCGTCGACAGGCGGGGCCTCGGCGTCGGGAGCGTCCGGGTCGGTCCGCGGCCTCGGCCGCGCTGTCCCTCCACGCTCCTCGGCCGCCTTCTCGGCATCCTCGCGCGTCCACACAAGCTTGCGCTTGTCGCCCGCCACCGGCGGCGGCGGCCCGCGGCCGCGCCCGGCGCTGCGCGCGGCGCCGCCGTGGAACGGCGCGCCGCCGCGCCCGCGGCCGCGCCCGCGGCCGCGCCCGGTGTCGGCCGGCGGCGGCGCCAGGGGCGCGCCGTCGCGCGTCCAGGTGAGGGAGCCCATGGGCGGGGCGTTTGTGTGTCAGGGCGCATGTCGCCGAACGCGCTCTGCACTCCCGCCGCCCGCCATCTGCTTCCCGATGCCCGCCCTCGCGCCCGCACGCTCCCTGCGCCCCTCCCGCCCGGCCCGCGGGGCGGCGGTCGCGGCCTCGGTCGCGCCCGCGGCGCCCGCGCGCGCGGCGAATCTCTGGGTGGCGACCACGTTCCAGGTGAGGCCCCGCGGGCGCCGATGGCCACGGATGGGTGCTTGGACCGCGTGCGCGCCCAACGATGGTGGTTGCGGCCGCGCCGAGGCTGCCGGCCAGATTGGCGTCGACGGACGGTGCGCGCGCTCCCTCCCCAAAAGTCTCTTTGCCGACGCCGCCCTCTCCCCTTTCTCTCCCAGACCTCGTTCGGCGAATCCGTCGCCGTCGTCACCGCTCCGTCCTGGGGCGCCGACCCCGAGGCGCCGCCCGCGCGGCTGCGCTGGGGCGCGGGCGACGAGTGGGAAGGGGACGTCCCCCTGCCCCCCGCCGCCGCCGCCTCCCCCGTCGAGTTCAAGCTCGTCCTCGTCGCGGACGACGGCAGCGACCGCATCGTGGCGTGGGAGGGCGGCCCCAACCGCGCGGCGCGCGCTGGCGCGCGCGCGCGCGTCGCGTGGGGCGAGCCCGGCGGCGAGATGGTGGTGGAGGAGGACGATGCAGCGGTTGCTGAGCCCTCCCTCCCTGCCACCGCCGCCGCGGCGCTCGCTGTGCCGCCCGCGGCGGACGCGGTCGCGGCCGCCGGCGCGCCCGCCGCCGAGCCTGCGCCCGCGCTGCGCTCGTTTGTCGAGTCGTCCGACGAGGCCAGCGAGGAGGACGAGGCGGTCAAGGCCGAGGCGGTGGCGGCGGTCGAGGCTGCCGCCCCCGCCCCCCGCCCCTTCTCCCGCCCCCGCCTCGCCGACTCGCCCGCCGCCCACGCCGTGCTGGGCGCCCTGGGCGGCGCCGTCGCGCTCGGCGCGGCGGCGGCGGTGGCGTCGGCCCTTGCCGTCGACGCGGTCGACCTGGCGGTCATGGCCTCCGTCGCCGCCGTCGGCGCCGCGGTCGCCGGCGTCTCCAACAAAGCGGAGGAGAATAAGACGGACGGGGAGGAGGAGTGAACGCGGACGCGGCCGCCAACGGCCCGCGCCGCCATTCGCGCGCGGGTCGAGAGTGTAGTCAGGCAACATCACACACACCCCTCCCCCTCCCCTTCCCGCCCCTCACAACCGGCCGTCCAGCGCGGCCAGCACGCCCCGCACCGCGGCGGGCGAGTCGTCGGCGAGCGCGAGGGACAGCAGGAGCGGCCGCCCGCGCGCACCGCGCCGCGCGGCGAGCGCGCGCGCGCACGCCTCGAGCGCGGGCACGCCCCGGCGCCCGGTCAGGGTGGCGACATCGGCCGGGGGGGGGGAGGGGTCGCCGTCGTCAGGGCCGCCGCCGCCCCCTCGCGCTCGGAGCGCGGCCGGCCCCTCCCCAGCCCCCGCCGGCGTGACCCGCAGCAGGGTCCCCACCGCCCCCGTTTGGCTTGCCGCCACAAACGTGACATCCGAAAACGGGGCGACAAAGAAGCGGGTGGGCACGCCGGCGACCGGCGCGTCGAACGCGGCCGCGCCGGCGAGCGGGTGGCCGATAGGGGGGGCGGTCATCATGCGGTGGCCTGCATTGGCGCTGTCGGCGTCTGCGGCGCCCGTTGAGGGATGGGAAGAGGGGGAGGAGCGCTGGAAGAGTGCAGATTGGCCGCGCCGCCGCCGCCCCCTCTCCCACTCCTCCCGCGGTCGCGCATCGCGGCCGCCCGCCCTCGTCCTAAATGCTGCTGGCCCGCCGCGGCCGCGCCCTGACGGCCGCCGCCGCTGCCGCAGCCCGCGCGGGCGCGGCGGCGACCGCGCCGGCGGCCGGCCGCGCCGCCTCGGGCGGCGCGGCGTCGTGCTCGGCGGCGCAAGGACACGTGCGCGCGGTCGCGTGCGGGCGCGGCTTTGCGGCGCAGGCCGCCGAGGCGGCCGACGACGGCGACGACGGCGCCGGCGACGACCGCGGCGCCGGCGGCGTGCGCTACGTGGACGACGTCCCGCCGGGCAGCCGGTGAGAACGACAGGGGCGGGAGGGCGGTGGGTGGTGGGGGGCCGGCCGCGGCAGAGGGCCACCCCGACCCCGTCCCCCGTCCCGCCCCCTCCCCCAGCCGCACCGGCGTGCCCGCCGTCAAGGTGGGCATGACCCAGGCCTGGGACGCGCACGGGCGCCGGGTGCCGCTCACCGTGCTCTGGGTCGACGCCGCGGCGGTGACGCAGGTCAAGCGCGCGGCGGCGGGCGACGCGACGACCGCGCTGCAAATCTCCGCGGGCGCGGTCAAGCCCAAGAACGCGCACGGGCGCCAGGCCGGGCACTGCGCCAAAGCGGGGCTGGGCCGCACCGCGCGCGTGGCGGCCGAGTTCCGCGTGACGCCCGACGCGGCGCTCCCGCTCGGCCACCCCCTCACCGCCGCCCATTTCGCGCCCGGCCAGTTCGTCGACGTCGCCGGCACCACCCTCGGCAAAGGCTTCCAAGGCGTGATGAAGCGGTGGGGCTTCGCGGGCCAGCCCGCGTCGCACGGCGCGTCGCGCTCGCACCGTTCCGCCGGCGGCATCGGCGCCTGCCAAGACCCGGGCCGCGTGTGGAAGGGGAAGAAGATGGCGGGGCGCATGGGGGGGGCGGCCCGCACGGTGCAGAGTCTGCGGGTGGCCAAGGTGAGGGAACGAGGGCGGGGGGGGGGGGTGAAGCGGTGGAAGGAGGGCCTCTTCCTCAACCCCTCGCTCCCTCGCTCCCCAGATCGACGCCGACCGCAACCTCGTCTACGTGCGCGGCGCGGTGCCCGGGCACGCGGGCGGCGACGTGCGGGTGAGCGACGCGGTGTTTCGCCGCCGCGGGCGGCAACCCGTCCCCGTCCCCTTTCCCACGTCGCGCCCCGGGGCGGTGACTGGGGTGGTTGAGGCCGACCCGGGACCCGACCCGTTTGCGGCGGCCGAGTGAGGGAGAGGAGGGGTGGAGGGGGAGTCTGTGCGCGCGCGACAAAAAAACGGGGGCGGCGGTGTGCACACCGCACACCACCCTCTCGCGCGCCCATCGCCACGGCCCACACCCGACCCTCCCCACCACCCTCCAATGGCCGCCCGCTCGGCGCGCGGCCGTGGCGCCAAGACCGCGCGCGCCGCGCCGGCCGCCGCGCCGCCGCCGCCCCGCAAGCGGGCCCGGGCGGCGCCTCAGGAGGTGGCGGATGAGCCGCAAGAGGAGGCTCCCGCCCCGGCGCCGGCCGACGACGCCGCCCCGCCCGTCGCCGATTGGCGCCCCACGTCCCGCCCCGCCGCCCGCGATTTCGTCTCCGCCCGCGTCACCGGGCGCAAGCGGGACGCCGTCCTCATGCGCGCGTGGGCTGACCTGCTGCGCGCGCCGCCGGACGAGGTGGCAGCTGCGGCGGCGGCGCTCGACGCGGGCGTGCAGCCGCGCGCCAACGACAAGGCCGCGCGCGCGCGGTCGCTCGAGGCCCGCTTCCCGGAGTGGCGCGAGTGGATGCGGTGAGATTGATGGGAGGGGAGGGGGACGGCGATCGGCGCGCGCGGCATCGCGCCGTTTTTTCCGCAGCCAAACCGCCCCCCTTCCCCAGCCGCGGCTACTCCGTCCTCCTCTACGGCTACGGCTCTAAGCGCGCCCTGCTGGACAAATTCGCGGCGTCCGCGTCCCCCGGCGGCGTCCTGTGCGTCGACGCGGGCGCCGCCGGCGCGACGGCGCGCGGCGCGACGCTCGCCGCGGCCAAAGCGCTCGGCCTCGCGCCCCGCGGGCGGTCGGCCGGGGCGGCGTTGGACGCGCTGGGCGCGGCGCCGGCGGGGCGTTGCCTCACCGTCGTCGTGCACGGCGTCGACCGGTTTGCCAAAGCGGGCGACCACGACGCCCTCTCCCGCCTCGCCGCGGCCCCCCCCATCCGCCTCATCGCCTCGTCCGACCACGCGGCCGCGCCGCTGCTGTGGGACAAGGAGGTGGCGGGCCGCTTCAACTGGAGGTGGGCCGACGCGACGTCGTTCGCGCCGTACGGCCGCGACCTCGGCCGCCTGCCCGGCCTCTCGGCCGGCGACCGGGACGAGGCGACGGCCGAGTCGGCGGCGGCCGTGCTGGCGGCGCTCGTGCCCAACGCGCGGGCTGTTTTCGGTCTGCTGGCCACCGCCCAGCTCGCGCGCGGCGACGGCGACGGCGTCCCCCTCGACGCCCTGCAGCGCGCCGCCCGCGAACGCTTCTTGGCGTCCTCGGAAGCCGTGCTGGGGGGCTACCTGGCGGAATTCCGGGACCACGGCCTCCTCACGACCAAGCGCGGCGGCGGCGGCGGCGACGCGCTGTCGATTCCCCTGCCCAAGGACGCGCTGGCCGCGCTCGTGGACGCGCTGGCGGCGGATGAGGGCGAGGACAATGGTGGGGGGGTGGAGGGCGTCTTTTGAGTGAACACGGGGTCGGGCCGACCGGCGCGGCGCGCTGAACGAACACGCTGCCCCACTCTCCACGTCTCCCTCTCCCCTCCTCCCGCCCCTCCCCTCCTCCCACTCGGTCGCCGAGGCTCGGGCCTGATGCCGCGTCGGTTCATCGTCGGTGCGCGGCGGAGGCGCGCGGGCGGCGCGGCGCGCGTCGGCCCGGCGGTCGCGGCGATGCGGCGCCCGCGCGGGCGGGCGGCGGCGGTCAACCCCGCGCCCGCCCCCAATCCTCAGGCGGCAACTGGAAGGCGGTAAGCGAGATGGGAGGCGGGTGGTCTGCGGGGCGGCGAGGCGGTTGGGGCCGCCCGACCCCCAGGGGACGCGGAGTCGGCGCCCACCCCCTCCCCCCCCCCCCAGAACGGCACCCTCGCCTCCGTCGCCGACCTCGTCGCCGGCCTGAACGAGGCCA
>Ga0315283_10006263_pt1 | contig 10595 bp, 8 predicted proteins | sample YL17G09_0_MG_FD_204541 | JGI IMG/M metagenome (GOLD analysis project Ga0315283, IMG submission 204541) | Sediment microbial communities from Yellowstone Lake, YNP, Wyoming, USA - YL17G09_0 | ecosystem: Environmental > Aquatic > Freshwater > Lake > Sediment | place: USA: Wyoming | collected...
AAGAGATGTCAGTCATGGAATCCTCCGACTGGAAACAGGAAACTGGAAGCTGGAAGCTGGACTGCCCGCTTCATAGGTTTGGACGCTGAAATGGCCGCCGAGGAGCCAGCTTCTAGCTTCCAGCTTCCAGCCTCGCGATCGCCTGCCTTCTGAGCAGATCCAGCGACCGCAGCACCACCCAATTGCGCGCCAGCACGCCGCTGCCGCCGTAGGGGAAGTGCCGGACGATGGTGGCATCCGGCGCGCCCAGGGCCACAAAGGTCTGCCCCGTCTCCGCGCCGTAGACATCGTCGCTCACGTGCAGGTCTCCCAGGATAGCCAACCCCCAGCCGCCTTCGTAGGTATCGATCAGGGTGGCGGCGGCCTCGGCGGCACACATCTCGCTCACCCAGCCGAACGCCTCCAGTTTGGCGGGCGACAGGCTGAGTCGCGCTGCCAGCATCTCCGGTCCGTCGACCACGTAAGACGCAGTGACTACCCCGGCGCCATCCTCAGCGGCTCGAAGCAGCCGCGCCACCTCGCCACCGGTGGCGCTTTCGACGATGGCGAGCTTGACCTCAGCCTGTGCCAGCAAATCGACCGTAACCTGCTCCAGCCTGTCGCTGCCGGCGCCGAAGATGGCGACATCACCGATGGCTGCGCGCACCTGCGCCTCCATGCCCGCGATCATGGCATCGGCGGCCGCAGCATCCTCAGCGCGCGCGGTGATGCGGATGTCCACGATGCCGGAGTGAGCGGCCAGTCCGACCGTGGGGTTGGCGGAATGCATCTGCGCGTCGATCCGCTCGTCGATCCAGCTCTCGCCCAGGCCGACGGTTCGCAGGGTCCTGGCCTTGATGATGGTGCCGCCCGCGCCCAGCCGACTGCGGAGATAGGGCAGCACGGTGTCGCCCATCAGCCGCTCCATCTCCCGCGGCACTCCCGGCAGGGCGATGATCGTTCCCGCCTCAGCTTCCAGGATAAAACCCGGCGCAGTGCCGACCGGGTTACGGATGGGGGTGGCGCCCACGGGCAGATAGGCCTGGCGCAGGTTGTTCGCGCCGACCGGCCGGCCCCATCGGGCGAAGATGGTTTCGATCTGCGTCAGACACTCGGGGTACAGCAGCAATTCCCGACCTGTCGCCAGGGCGACCGCGTCGCGCGTCACGTCATCCACGGTCGGGCCCAGCCCGCCTGTGGTAATGACCACCTCGGAACGCGCCAACGCCTGCCGCAACACCAACGCCATCCGCTCGACGTTATCGCCCACCGAGGTCTTGAAATACAAGTTCACCCCGATATCGCGCAAGGCGCGGGCGATGTAAGTGGAGTTGGTGTCCACCGTTTCGCCGAGCAACAACTCGGTGCCGGAGGTGATGATTTCTGCGTTCATTGTTTGGCAGGAGCCAGGAGCCCTGACCCCTGTTTCCTGTCCCCTGTTTCCTGTCCCCTGTCCCCTGTTTCCTGGGTCACACCATCAGCATCGCCTGCGTACGAATGTCTCGCAAGCGCTTGGCGGTATTAACGAACTCTGGGCTTTCGCTTTCGCGCTGAGCCATTTCCGCGGCCATGGCGTCCATCAACTCGAGCACCTCGGGCGTCACCTCGGCCCGGTGCTCCAGCAAGAGCGCGCGTGTGCCGTCCGGATAGGGTGCCCGCAGGATGTTGTTGATCAACTGTACCTCGGGCGGCAGCCCATCTTCGACCATAAACATGACTTCGTCATAGACCATCTCGAAGCGTTCCAGCAACGCCGCGTTGTGCCCCTGCTCGGCGCGCTGCATGTTCGCGGCGAGCACGCTCATAAACACATCATCGATCTCGCCAATTCGCTCGCGCGCGGCCGTCCGCGGGCTGGGCGAGTTGATGATCTCCCCAAGCAGCTTGATTGCTTCCTCTATCCCGGCGCGCGCCGATTGATCGATCCTCTGGGTGACGTCCAATAACTCGTCACGCAGCTTCGTCAGCCGGTCGCGTTCGGTGCCCTGGCTGGCCTCGATGCGCGCGGTTAGGGCTTCGAAAAAGTTGTAATCGAGCGCCGGACGAGCGGCGATGGCGATGGCTGTGGCCTCATCCGGATCGGCCGCAATGACCCGATCCAAAAACTCCTCGGGGCTATTGACATCCTTCAATGACTCCACGGCGGCTTGTTGTTTCGCCGCGCGCTTGCCGTAGGTGGTCAGTGGCATCAAGTTGTCGTGCAGCATCCGCAGCCGTTCGACGCTCTTGGTGTCGCCCGCCGCCTCGGCCCGCCCCTGCATGCCATCCAGGATCCCAAAGAATTCGAAATCGAGCAGAGCATCCTGGCCCTTGACCAACATCTGCAAGCCCTTGATGTCGTCGGCCATCACCATGTACTGCTCGACCATCTTCATCTTCTTGCGCTGCCGATCTAACTCCTCCTGGCTGATCCCCATCGTGCCCAGGACGGCGTCCGTCAAGCTTTGGCGCGTGGCGAACTGGCGCGGGCTGAGGAAATAGCCCTTGCGCTGTTCGGGCGGCAGGCTACGCATGAGGCCCTGCGTCATCTCGCCAATCATGCGCTGCTTCTCCATCTCGGAGATGCTAAGCTGCTGCGGAAAGTAGATGGCCAGGAACTCGGCAGCCGGGTCATGATAGACGAGCGGTACTTCGAGCATTCCGCCGGCGCGGCACTTCGGACAGACCGCCACATTGATCTGGCCGGACAAAAACGCCTGCCGCAACTGGGGCTGCTGCCCCACATCAATGATGGTGCGCACGGGCGTCTGGTATTGATTGCCACAGTTCGGGCATTGAATCGGGACGGTGTTCGTTTCGGCCATGAGGTTGAACGACTTCCTTTCGTGTTGCGTGTTGCGTATTGCGTATACCAAAATTATCCGCTATCGGCCATCAGTCACCGGTCATCTGCCGCAGCGCTGCCTCAGCAATGATCGGCACGCCGAGTTGGTTGGCTTTGTCCAGCTTCGATCCGGCGGCCTCGCCGGCCACCAGGTAGCTGGTATTCTTGCTCACGGAGTCGGTCACCTTGCCGCCGTGCGCCTTGATGAAGTCTTTCGCCTCATCGCGGCTCATCGCCGGCAGCGTGCCGGTGATGACAAAGGTTAGGCCGGCGAGGGGCTGAGTCTCAGCCTTAACCTCAGCCTCAACCTTAGCCTGCGCCATCGTCACGCCTGCGGCTTTCAGCTTCGCGATCACCCGCCGGTTGGGCTCCCGGGCGAACCAATCGAAGACGCTCTGCGCCAGAATCGGCCCAATGCCGGGGATGGCCTGGAGTTCCTCCACCGGTGCGGCGGCCAGGGCGTCCAGCGCGTTGTAATGTGCCATCAGGTCTTCGGCGACCACTTCGCCCACCCCCTGGATGCCCAGCGCGACCAGGAGCCGAGCCGGTGGGCGGGCCTTAGATGCTTCAAGCGCCTCCAACAGATTGGCGACCTTCTTCTCGCCATAGCCTTCTTGCGTCAGCAGCTTGCCCGAGTCCAGGTAGTAGACGTCTGCCAAGTCCGCGATGTAGCCCAACTCGACGAACAGCTCCGCCTGTTTGATGCCGAAGCCGGCGATGTCCATCGCGCCGCGGCTGACAAAATGCTCTACCCCGCGCACCAATTGGGCGGGACAAGCCGAGTTGACGCAATAGGTCGCGGCCTCACCCGCCACCCGCACCGCCTCCGACCCGCACACGGGACACGTTCCGGGCATCTCCCAGACACGCTCGGCGCCCATACGCAGCTCCGCCAGCGGCCGGAGCACCCGTGGGATCACCTCACCGGCGCGCTTCACCGCCACCATGTCGCCGATGCGGATGTCGTTGTCGCGGACGTAATCTTCGTTATGTAATGTGGCGCTGGAGACCGTCACACCGCCCACCTGCACGGGCTCCAGCACGGCCATCGGGTTCAACGTACCCGTGCGGCCTACGTTCACCTTGATGTCCAGCAGCCGCGTCACTGCTTCTTCGCCCGGGTACTTGTACGCCATGGCCCAGCGCGGATCCTTACCCGCAAAGCCCAGCCGGGCCTGCGTGGCGAAACTGTTGATCTTGATGACCAGCCCATCGGCCTCGTAGGGCAGACGGCGGCGCTCGGTTTGGCCCCACTCAACGCAGTAGCTGACCAAGGCGTCGAAATCGTCGAACAAGCGATCCCGCGCCTCCACCGGGAAGCCGAGAGCGCGCAAGTAGGCCAGCGCCTCCCACTGCGTCGCGGGCGGCTCGATCTCCGCCCCTCCGAGCGCCACGATCTGATAGACCCACAGCTTAATCGGCCGGCCCGCGGTGATGCGCGCATCCAACTGTCGCAGTGAACCGGCCGCAAAATTGCGCGGGTTGGCGTAGGTGCGCTCCCCGATCTCGGCTTGCTCTGCGTTGAAACGCTGGAAGTCAGCGATGGGGACGTAGGCTTCACCGCGGACGACCAATCGTGACGGAGGACGAAAGACGAAGGACGAATCTCCTCCACTCCCCCTCTCCTCTGCTCCTCCGCCCCCCTGCACCGGCACCCGCAACGGCACCGCTTGCACCGTCCGCAGATTCGCAGTGATGTCCTCGCCCACCTCGCCGTCGCCCCGCGTCGCGCCCAGTGCCAGCCGGCCGTCCTCATAATGCAGCACCACCGTCAGGCCATCGATCTTGGGCTCAACGACGTACTGCACCCGGGCCAACTCTTCCGCCGGGAGCAGCCTGGCAAAGCGCTCGCGCCAGGCTACCAACTCCTCCGGACCGAAGGCGTTGCCCAGACTGAGGATAGGAGCGGGATGGCGCACTTTGGTGAAGCGCTCGGCAGACGCACCGGGCACACGCTGCGTCGGACTGTCCGGCGTCAGCAGCCCGGGGTGCTCCGTCTCCAACGCGACCAGCTCGCGCCACAGCGCGTCATATTCCGCGTCGCTGATGGCCGGGTCGTCCAGGACATAATAGCGATAGGCGTGATAGCGCACCGCTTTGCGCAGCGCTTCCAGGCGTTCGGCAACCGTCGGCATCGCCCTCTCCGGCATGATTTTCGCAGTTCGCAAATCGGCGGGCCGAGACGTCCCGGGCCCGCCGTGTGTGGACCCGATTATACCGCCGTTCGCGGGGCATTGCAAAGGTTCGGGCCTGACTTGACAAGGGGCTGCGTTGGGGGCACGCTTGCCATTGGCCATTGCCCGGTTTCGCCAACGATTGGTATGGTGGGGGAAACATGCACAGCAACACGCGGCAGTTTGCATCGGTTTTAGCTTTGGTGTAGGATAGGCTTACGCTGAGCTCATTGGAGACAGGCGAGTGTTAGTAGGGCCGTCAGCCCACCACGCTGAAAGGAGCGACCAAATGTCACAACTCATTGTCATCAAGTTCGATGACGCCGAACAGGCCGGCAAGGTCCGCGAGGCGTTGCGCCAGCAGGAGAAGCAGGGCCTCATCAAAATGGAAGATGCGGAGGTGATCGTCCGGGACGCAGAAGGCAAGATCCAGCGCAAGGGCGAAACCGATCGCGGCGTGAAGATCGGCGCCGTCGGCGGCGGCATGCTGGGGCTCTTGTTGGGGCTGGTTTTCTTCCCCATTGGAGGGTTGCTCCTCGGAGCTGCGGCCGGGGCCTTGATCGGCAAGTCGCTCGGCCTGGGCGTCGACAAGAAATTCGTCAAGGACGTAGAAGCCGCCTTGACGCCCGGGACCTCGGCGCTCTTCGTCATCGTCGTGGACGCCAATTCGCGCGCCCTCTTCGGTGCGATCGAGCCTTTCCAGGGCACCCTGCTCCAGACGACCCTGTCGTCCGAGGACGAGGAGACCCTGCGCCGCGCGCTGCAATAGGGTCAATCCCCCGGGGCCCACATCGGCCGCGGATCATCAGGCTTTCGTCAACTGGGAGGGGTTGCCGGGTTCGGCAATCCCTCTATTTTGATTATGTCTCAGCAGCACTAATAGACCCGGACCACCGGGAGTGGTGTTCAGCGGATGAGCACCACGCTCATCTCCAGTTGACGCACACCGACCAGGAAATGTAACGCGGCCAGGGCGCGATTGAGGTCCGAATCGACCGGCACGTTGTTGAGTGAAAAGGCACGACCGCGATACAGCGCGGCCAGCGCCTGCAGCAGGGTGCGCCCGGCGGTGACGGCCCCCACCTGCGGGTTGATCCCCACATCCATCAGCGTCAGGGTCTCGCCGCGCTCGCTGGTCAGACAGTAACCCGCTGCCGCGCCGTCCATATCCAGGCGGTAGCCGCGCAACCGATCCACCATCTTGCGGAGGGTCGCCGCTTCGCTCTGCCAGCAGGGCGGTTGGTCGTGCCAGGCGTCGAAGTGCGCCAGCAGCTCTTCCGGCGGAGCCGCCGCCAACCGTTCCTCCGGGATCGGCAAGGCGTCAGCATCGGCGGCGCGGCGCCAGCATAGCAACTCGCGCTGTTCCGCGAAACCCAGTCCAGCGTAGAGCGCCCGCGCCGCGGCGTTCTGCGTGATCACCTCCAGCGATACCTGCGCGCCGCCTGCCTCCCGTGCGTTGTCCAGCACCGCCTCCATCATCGCCCGCCCCACGCCACCTTGCCGCCACGCCGGGAGCACGCCCACGCCGCTGATCCAGCCCCGCTCGCCGCGCCGGGAGAGCAGCGCCATGCCCACCGGCTCGCCTCGGGCGTGCGCCACGACCGACCGGGCCAGGTCCACGTCGTAGAGCCTATCCACGGCTCGCATACTGTCTGGGGTCAGATGCATGGGCACATAGTAGCCGGCGTACGCGGCATTGATCAGCTCCGCGCGGATGGCAACTTCGACGTGGTCGGCGGGGAAAAGCTGGATGCGCATCACGTCGGCCAGCATAACACGCACCCCAGGGGCCGTCAATCGGTGGAGTTCGCCTATCTCACGCCAAATCCAAGCAAAAGGCCCCGACTGTAAGCCTCCTGCCTTGCCGGTAGCGCTTGGGGCGTCTATAATCCAAACGCCATGAAAACCCTCACCGCGACGAGTATCTTTACGCAAGCTACGCCCAGGACCCGAAAGCACACCTGGATCATCGTGCGGCGCAGCCTCGGCTTAATCTTCATCTGCCTGGCCATCGCCGTGCTGATCCCCAGCAACGGCGAATTGGGCGCGGCGCGTACCAACTTCGCGATACAGCAAGCCATCGGCGGTCGCGGTTTCCGGCTGGCCGCGTGGGAGACACAGGCGCTTGCCCAAAAGGCACGCGATCTGGTGACCCGCCCTGGCGTGGAATTGACACCCGCGGAACAGCACGATCTGGTCACCGCCTATTTCGCTGCGCTCGGTCGGATCGATGAACTGTCAGGCAAGATCGAGCGCATCTACGCCGATCCCCAAAACGCCGATCCGGCCGGGCTGGCAGCCCCCCTCCAAGCCGAGTTGAACGCACTACGCACGACTCAGGCGGAGCGTCGTCCGGCAGTCGAGCGAATCATCGAGGAACAGGTGGCAACGGTGCTCGATGAGGCCGGTCTGACAAGCGGGGGGCAGGTTTGGCCGCCCGTGCGGTTCGCGTTTACTGAAAGCCCCGACTATCTCATCATCTCGCCACGGGATCACATCGCCGTTAAGGAGGGTGTGTACCTCGATCCTGGCATCGCCATCACCGATATGGAACAGATCGAGGCGCAAGTGGCGCGGGAATTGGATGTCAGCGCGCTGGTGGACGGCACGGGCGGCTTCTCGTCCTACCCGACCATGGTGGTGGCGTACCCCGACCTCGAATGGGTGCTGGATACGGTGGCCCATGAGTGGACGCACACCTACCTCTATTTTCGACCGCTGGGCTGGCATTACGGCGGCAGCGGCGGCATGCGCACCATCAACGAGACGGTCGCCTCGATCATCGGCGGAGAAATCAGTCGGCTGACGCTGGAACGCTTCTACCCGGAGCGGGTGCCGCCGGCAGGGTGGCCGCACCCGCTTTCGATGCGCTCCGACTGGCTGGGGCAGGCAGCCGACCCACCCCAATTCGCATATGGCCCCTTCATGCGCAAAACGCGTTTGGAAGCGGATCGCCTGTTGGCTGAGGGCAAAGTCGATGAGGCCGAGCAGTACATGGAAGCCCAACGCCGCGTCCTGGTGGAGAACGGCTACGCGATCCGCAAGCTAAACCAGGCCTATTTCGCGTTCCATGGCTCATACGCCGTCGGATCGTCCGCCACCGATCCCATCGGCGGCAAGCTGCGGCTGCTACGTAAACAGGCCGGAAGCCTGGCCGAGTTTCTCCGCACAGTCGCGAAGTTCTCGGAGCCGGGCGATTTGGATGTCGCGCTGCGGCAATAGCAGCGCAACCGAACTTCTTCCGGAGTCGTGAGGGCGTTCAATCCTCCGGCACCCCCTTCGGCACCCAGAGTTCCTCAGGTTCGTCCAGCAGTGCGGCGCGTTGGATCGACGCGTCGCCGAAGCGACCCCGAATCCGGTCGAGCGCGGTGTTGAGCTGCGCCTGGCGATTTGTCTCCTGCTCGAACAGCCGCAGTTGGCGTGCAGGCTGTTCCAGGTTGCTCGTGCCCACACCCACCAGACGCACCGATCGGCGTCGATCCCAGGTCGCCGCGAACAGCGCCAACACCTGGGCGTAGATCACCGGCCCGCTGTCGGTGGGTTCCGCCAGCGTCGCCTGACGGGTCAGGGTCGTGAAATCGCTGTAGCGCACCTTGAGCCCGATCGTGCGCGCCACAAAGCCGTGCCGCCGCAGCCGCGATGCCACAGATTCGCTGAGCCGCAGCAGCTCGTTGCGCAGCAGGATCGGATCGCCCACGTCCTGGGCGAAGGTTTCTTCCCGGCTGAGCGACTTCTCGTCGCGCTCCGGCGTGACCGGACTGTCGTCAAGGCCGCGCGCGGCGCGCCCCAACCCTTCACCGCTGGCGCCGAAGCGGCCGCGCAACTCTTCGAGCGCGAAACGCGCCAGGTCGCCGATCGTCTCGATGCCGAGCTTCGCCAGTTCGCGCCCGGTGACTTCACCGACACCCCACAAGCGGCGAATGGGCAACGGCGCCAGAAATGCGGCCTCCTGCCCCGGAGTCACAACGGTGATGCCATGCGGCTTCCGGTAGTCGCTGGCGATCTTGGCCACCAGCTTGTTGGACGCGACGCCCAGGGAGGCCGACAGTCGCAGCTCGTGCTCGATGCGCTCTTGCAGGGTTTGCGCCAACTGCGCGGGTAAGCCGTAGTGCGCCTCGGTGCCGCTGACGTCGAGGAAGGCTTCGTCAATGGAGATCGGTTCGACCAGTGGGGTGTAGTCACCGAAGATCGCCATTACGCAGTGCGACATCTCGGCGTAGCGCTCGCGATGGCCCGAAACGAGCACCACCTGAGGGCAGAGGCGCAACGCCTGGGCCGTGGGCATGGCGGAGTGGACGCCGTACTTGCGCGCCTCATAGGATGCGGAGGCCACTACCCCGCGCACCTCGGCCCGGCCGCCCACGATCACCGGCACGCCGATCAGCGCGGGGTTGTCGAGCCGCTCAACTGCGACGAAGAAGGCGTCGAGGTCGGCGTGGATGATGGTGCGAGAATACACCAGGGCACTCGTGAACGCATAGCGTGCGTGAGACGTGATGCGTGAGACGTGACACGTGATTCGTGATACCTGATACCTGATGCGTGATGCGTGATTCGTGAGACGTGAGACGTGAGACGTGAGCGAAATGCGCAGGGCGTCGTCTGGCAGACATCACGTTTCACGCATTGCGTATTACGGGGCACTACTCCGGCTTGGCTGCGGCGAAGATCAGCCCGCCCAACGCGCCCAGACCGGCGCCGAGCAACAACCCGGCCGGCAGGCAGCAGATGAGCACCAGGCCCGCCATCGTGCCGCCCCCAAAAATCACGTTCGGGTCGAGACCGGCCTGCTGGAGCGACTGGAGCGACTCAGGCGGCAACTGGCTGAGCAGCGCGGAAGTTCCGCCCGACAACTTCATGGACAGCGGCGTCAGGATCGTGCGGATGATGCCGCTGGCGACGCCCGCGATGAGGCCCGCGAGTGCGCCTTGACCCGCCGCGCGCCCGGTTGCCCGCGGCGGGACGATCCAGAACCCTGCCAGCGCGCCGATGGCGATGTAGGCGACCAGCTCTAACGGCAGACCGATACAGCCGATGACCGGGATGATACCCATCAGGTTGACCATGAGGACAATGAGGGCGCCGATCAGGCCAGCTTTGACCGCAGGACTCTTCATGGAGGCTTCTCCTTGTGCGGAAATCTCGAAAGCGGGGAACGCTTCAGGCAGGCACCCGACCTGCCCCGACAAGACGAATATAACACAGCCGCGCGCGTCTTGTCAATCGAATTGTGCCTCAGCCCGCGCTCACAGTTATAATGTTCCGCGGTCCCTGGCTTAGTCGGCTTGCTGCGTCCCCCGCATCAGGACGACCCGCCGGAGCCTATCGGCCCAACCTTGAGAGGCGGTGCACCGCATGTCCGCAGTTGCCAAAGAAGGAGATGTCGTCCTCCTGGTCAGTCCCGACGGCAAACGCTACCTGATCCGGCTGAAGCCCGCTGAGGAGTGGCACTGCCACAAGGGCTGCATCCGCCACGATGATTTGATCGGCAGGCCATTGGGGCGCACGATGCACACGCAGCACGGCTACGCCATGTTGGCGTTGGAACCCTCGACCCACGACCTGATCCACGAGCTGCCGCGCACGACGCAGATTATCTACAGCAAGGATGCCGCGCA
>Ga0315283_10006266_pt1 | contig 10594 bp, 8 predicted proteins | sample YL17G09_0_MG_FD_204541 | JGI IMG/M metagenome (GOLD analysis project Ga0315283, IMG submission 204541) | Sediment microbial communities from Yellowstone Lake, YNP, Wyoming, USA - YL17G09_0 | ecosystem: Environmental > Aquatic > Freshwater > Lake > Sediment | place: USA: Wyoming | collected...
GCCACCGACCCGATCCAATCGGCTGATGACCAGAACGCCAACACAGACGGTCACGGCTCACTTGCAGACAATCTGCTTCCTTCCCTTACCGATCCCTCGGCAACCGATCCGTCTCCACTGACGATAGATCAGGCTTCCGGCAGCTAAACCACCTGAGCCTGCCTACATGAGGCACTTCGCCTCATGTAGGTGCAGGTCCAAGTGCAGAAGCTGAGGCAGGCCTCCAGCTTCGCCTTCGCATCGCTCAGAGGCTCAAACCCGTTTCGCTATGTTGTGCCGGCTGATGTGGGTACGATAGGAAAGAACCGGGATGAGGGAAACACGGCTAATTGGAGAATCTTCGACTGGTCTTCTTCGTGTCTTTCCATTTCCACGGCGGCATGGGATTGGAGTCTGCCCAGAGGCCCTTGCGCGATGCCCTGGCCAGTTCTTCGAGCACCTCGAGGCCGGTATCGCTGGAGACCGATCGTTGCCACCAGGCCAACCCTTCTTTCAGCAGCTCGTGCCCCACATTGCGCCCGTCATGCAGCAACATCTCGGCAGACACCCGACCCTGCTTGTCTCGCGTGAGCCCTCGCACGACCACGTCGCGATTCCCCACATAGCCTGCAATAGCGTGCTTCGCCTCTTTCCCGTAGGGCTGCTTGAGTTCTGGACAATCGATATCTTTGAGGTAAATCGTCTCACTTTGGCCGTCGTGACGGATCGTGAGACGATCGCCCTCATGGACGGTGACGACTCTCGCGGCAAAGTCAGCCCATGAGAGAGCCGGACATGTCGCCAGCAAGGCAAGCACAAGACCGGTCATGATGTAATGTTTCAGCATGATTCCACATGCTAGCGTCCCCTAGACCACCCGGCCAACTATTTTCGATTTTTGGACGAGGAGGCAATCCACAGGGAGTGAAGAATCTAACAGGTTGCGGAAAAACCATGTCGGCACGCGAGGACTTCGAGGGTGTCGCCGTTGTTCATAGGGTCTTGCGGGCCACTGAACGCGGCTAAGCGCTGAGGCGGACTGTCTGCGCACTCAATGGCCAATGGCCTCCGGCACAGCGTCGAGCCTCGCTGCGAGGATTCCGTGAACCATCCTGCCCTCAAGAGGGCAACGACCACAGCAGGCGAGTAAGCGTTGCCGATTCGAGTGCGGGTAAGTCTTTGAACTCAAGACCGAAGACGGAATCCCTTTCCCAACGTACAACTGCGCAGGAGACATAAACGGGAGCATGTTGGTCGGGCCGAATATGAATTTCTATCGGAATATCGGGGGGAACGTGAATTGCGCTCGTCAACCGACACCCTTCGAGGGATAGGTCAGTCACGACACCGTCCTCAATATGCACACCGTCAGTGGAAAAGATACTTTTGAAACGTACAGGATAACGTCGGTGCTTACGGTGCTCCATCATGGGTTCCAACGCGCCCTCCTCGTATCTCTCTTTTTTAGTGAGACGGAACCGGTGGTCAAATAAGCTAATCAATCTTGAAAAATCGCCGCCATGATCACCCCCTACGATTCGGCTCACAAGCATTTCGACCGTACTGATAGCGTCCCAACTCCCGTGAGACTTTTGTGAGAGACGGCAGGTCCTTCTTGGATGTTTATAGCTCTTATTGTGTGTGCGGACACCTGGCGATTCCGCCAGGTATGCCTTATCAAGGGACGCTCTTGATACTGGAATGGGTCTTGAGCAAGAAGGATGCCATTGGTTTGCGCAGAATGTATTTCTCGGAAAGGTCTTGGCTATGCGTTGAATTCTAAGGGTTTCAGTCAACAGTTGATCGGCAGTACCGATGGAAGCGACTTGATGCCATTCTGAATCAGTTCAGATACATGGAGGATTGATTTTAATTCAGTTAGGGCATCTGCTGTCACTCGGTTGACGATGACGTGCCACAACGAGGGCACCATTGCCGCGCTGTTGCGCCATTCGACCACGGCCCTGATCAAACCGGTATGCCCACCTGAGTCCATCGCGCCTGAAGGCAGCGGTTGAGGGGGTCTCGGGGTTCGGGAAGGCGCCGGCAGTGGTGCGAGAGAATCAAATTCCAGCAGGGGAATCCGAGCCGGTTTCCAAGGAAACTGTGACAGAAACCGGAATGGCGGTTTCTGTTGGACCGGAGAGCGATGTCCAAGTGCGCGAGATATTTGGAGCCGGCGATCCGGATTGAACGGACGACCTGCGGTTTACGAATGTGAGCAAGACGCTTTTAAAAAGGCTCGGTGTTTCAAATGGTTTCCCCACTTTTCTTTCTGTATCAGGCTCTTAGATTGCTTTCACTGTCTACACTGATTCCAATGAGTCTTGGCCTTTAGGGGAATTTTTAGCACAAATTTAGCACAAATTCTGTCTAATGCTTCGAGTTCTGATCGAATACCCGGCCGGATAAATCTGGCCTCTGGAGAGATGTGTTTCGCATCCAATCGTACGCGAATGAATTCCGAGCCCGTATTTAACATGGGCTTGGCTTCGCACTCTTTTCTCAAACCAAAGCGACACCCTTAGTTGCGAAAAGCGGCGCGACCAAACCATGCAGCCCATTGAAAGGGGCAAAGAAAGAGTTGCTTGATTAGTCTCGGCTAGCCCTGGGCATTTTTCTCACATTCCATCCTAGGTCACCGCCATTAGCAACCCATGAAACGGTCCCATCCACGGGATTCACGCTGATCCATCGGGAATCCTTGTCAGGATACACTCCCACCGCCTTGGCGGGATTCCCGTGTTGATCCTTGCCCAGATTGTTCTCGCTTCAGAACCATCAGTGGTCCTTGGCATGGTGAGTGGGACCGCAAATGAACATGGGCTTGACAGCAATTGTGAGCTCTGACAAACTTCAACATCGTAATACGATATCGATATATGATATTAATAACGTTCAGTACAACCGGAATGAATCGCTTTTCGCGGGCCGGGATGTTTCTGCCATTCCTGGCATTGAATTTGGGGAATAGAGGAGGAGAATGGGGATGAGGAGGGTTTTCCGTGATTCCGGAACCACTCGCCATGTAACTAGCATTGTCGGGAGCGCGGTGTTTGTTTTGGGATGGGTCCTTGGAGCGGCTGCCCAGTCCGTGGACCAGCCGCCCTCCCCGCTCACGATTACGCAGGCGATCCAGTTTGGGATCGATCACTTTCCTTCGGTGCGCGCGTCCCTTGCCCGCGTGTCTGCCGCACAATCAGGGGTGGACCTCACACGTACGGCCTACCTCCCCCGTCTTGACATTGGCTTCCAAGGGAGCCGCGCTACCTTCAACAATGTGTCCGGGTTATACTTTTCGAACCCCTTTACGCAATCCATTTCAGGCCCGGACCTGGGAACTCGGTCGTACTCCACCGCCTGGGGCAGCGCCGCGGGGGCAGCAGCAGGGTGGGAGCCGTTCGATTTTGGGCTGCGGGCGGCGAACGTGGAGACGGCCCGTGCGGCTGAACGTCAAGCCGCTGCGGGAGTCGGCTTGACGCAACTTGATGTGGGCCTCGGAGTCGGCGATGCCTTTTTCGTGGTGGCGATGGCCGCGCAGGCTGTTGAGGCCATGAGAGGGAACGTCGAACGACGACGCGTGTTCGCAGACACGGTGAGCGTATTGGTCAAGAGCGGCCTACGGCCCGGCGTGGACCTTTCTCGCACACAGGCAGAGCTGGCGCAGGCTCGGACTCACCTGATTCAGACCGAACAAGCCGAAGACATTGCGCGTGCCACGCTCGCCGAAGTGCTGGGTGCGGCCGGCACTCCACTCGTTATTCAAAACGACCCCTTGCTCACTCTGCCAGCAGTCAGTCCTCTTCCCGAGCCTGCCCCTTCGACACACCCCCAGGCGCTCGCCCAACTTGCGACTGCGGACATCTTCCGGAAGCGCCAAGACGCCCTCGATCGGTCCTGGGTCCCTCGCTTCAATTTACAGGCTGGCTACTTTGGTCGAGGAAGCGGCTGGGATAATCAGGGCAATCATGAAGGCGGGGGTGCCGGGTTGGCGCCGGATGTCCCGAATGTGGCGGGCGGGCTGACCATGACGTTTGCGCTGTTCGACTTTGCGTCTATTCGAGCCCAGCGATCCATCGAACATCATAATGAACAGGCCGAACGTGCGACGTACGATCAGGTGATCCAGTCCTTGACTGGGAAGCATGCCAAGGCAGCCGCGACGGTCTCGGCCGCGCGTCGAGTTGCCGAGAACACGCCGGTCCAGGTGAGCGCTGCCCGCGAAACTGAACTGCAAGCCCGGACACGGTACAAGGCAGGCTTGGCCACCGTGGTCGAGGTAGCCGAGGCCCAGCAGTTACTGGTCCAGGCGACAATCGACGATGCACTTGCGCGTTTGGGTGTATGGCGGGCACTGCTAGGCCTGGCAGGGGCGCGGGGCGACCTGCAACCGTTCCTCGAACTTATACGTGAATCGGCTGTGAAAGGACCCTAACACATGTGGCTGATTCTCGCTGCCTTGCGGCGACCCATCACGATCTTAGTGGCGATCGTCGCGATTACCCTCTGCTCTTTCCTGGCTCTCAAACGAATGCCGATCGACATTTTCCCCGACTTAGGGCTGCCGGCGATTTACGTGGCCCAACCCTATTCGGGAATGGACTCCGCTCAAATGGAGAGCTATCTCGTCTCTTTCTATGAGTACCACTTCCTGTACATTACCGGGATTGAACATGTCGAGTCCAAGTCGATTCAGGGCGCGGCTTTGATCAAGTTGTTCTTTCATCCCGGCACAGACATGACCCAGGCACTGGCCCAGACGGTGGCCTATGTGAATCGTTCCGGGGCCTTTATGCCTCCCGGGACTGTTCCGCCCTTCATTGTACGGTTCGATGCCGGAAGCGTCCCCGTTGGGTCCCTGGTCTTTCGCAGTGAGACTCGCAGCGTGGCCGAGATCCAAGATCTCGCCTTGTTCCGCGTCCGACCGATGTTTGCGACGCTGCCGGGTGTCTCCGCCCCCCCGCCCTTCGGCGGCAATGCGCGGACAATCGTCATTCATGCCGATCCGGACCGCATGCGGGCCTATCAGATGTCGCCGGAGGAAGTCGTCCAGGCCGTCAACAAGAGCAATGTGATCGTGCCAGCCGGCAATGTCCGCATTGAAGACCTCACGACGATCACTAGGGTCAACTCTGTGATCCCGACGATGGCGGGATTCGGGGACATTCCCATCCGAACAGGGGCCGGCCCCACGGTCTTCTTGCGTGATATCGGCTACGCGGAGAACAGCACCGACATCGTGACTGCCTATGCGCTCATCAACGGGCGGCGCGCCGTGTACATCCCCGTCACCAAACGCGCCGATGCGTCGACGTTGGCTGTCGTCAATCGTGTCAAGGAGGCCATTCCCAAGTTTCAAGCGTCGGTGCCTGAGGATATCTCCATTAGTTTCGAATTCGATCAGTCGGTTCATATCAAGAACGCGATACGGTCTCTCACCATGGAGGCGGTATTGGGCGCGCTCCTCACGGGATTGATGGTGCTGCTGTTTCTCCGGGACTGGCGCAGTGCCATCATCGTCCTGCTGACCATTCCGATCGCCCTCTTGTCAGCAGTGGTGGCTCTCTGGGCCGTAGGACTGACCATCAACATCATGACCCTGGGCGGGTTGGCGCTCGCTGTCGGCATTCTGGTGGATGAGTCGACGGTGGCCATCGAGAATATTCACGCGCATCTCTCCAGAGGTCAGGCCCGAGCGCGGGCAGTCGTGGATTCAGGCCTTGACGTCGCGGTGCCTCGCTTGGTCGCGATGCTGAGTGTCGTGGCCGTGTTCATTCCGTCGTTCTTCATGGAGGGCGTTGGACGAGCCTTATTCGTACCACTGGCTCTTGCCGTTGGATTTGCCATGGCAGCTTCATATCTCCTGGCGAGTACACTCGTGCCGGTTCTGGCCACCTGGCTGCTGCGCTCGGAGCCGCACGTCGAGCACTCAGAACGTCCGTTCCATCGAGCACAAGAACGTTACGGGCAGCTCATTGCCGTGCTCATCCGGCTTCGCTGGATGGTTCTTCCACTTTACCTCCTGCTTGCTGCAATCGTGATTTTGACGCTGATCAGCCGCCTGGGTACAGAGATGTTCCCCAGGGTCGATACGGGACAATTCCAGCTCCGTGTCCGCGCCCCGGACGGCACGCGGATCGAGCGCACGGAAGTCCTGGCGCAACGGGTGCTCGACGCGATTGCCGAAGAAGTGGGAGCGGAGAATGTGGCGATCACACAAGCCTTCGTGGGCGTGCAGCCCGCCAGCTATCCGGTCAACACGATCCATCTCTGGACAAGCGGGCCCCACGAAGCCGTGCTACTCGTGGCCTTGAAACATGGCGCCGGCCTGTCGGTCGACGCGGTCAAGGAACGGCTGCGAGACAAACTGCCTCGGCTCTTTCCAGGCACCAAGTATGTGTTTGAAGCGGGCGATATTGTCAGCCAAGTCATGAGCATGGGGTCGCCTACCCCCATTGAGGTCTCGATCAGTGGGCCCAAACTCGAGGCCAATCGAGCCTATGCAGAGCGTGTGCGGCAGGAGATGGCGCAGATCTCCTCGTTGCGCGATCTTCAGTTCGGACAACCCCTGGAGTACCCCACGACTGAGGTGATGGTAGATCGTGTGCGGGCCGGCCAGCTCGGCGTTACGATGGCGGATGTGGCGCGCGCGCTCGTGTCGGCGACTTCCTCGAGCCGCTTCATCCAACCGATGTTCTGGCGTGACCCATCTTCCGGAAACGCCTATCAAGTCCAGATTGAAATTCCGCAGCACCTCATGACGTCCAGGGAAGATGTCCAGAACGTGCCGGTGATGCCCAAAGGCGTCGCAGGCCCCTTAGTCCGAGATCTGGCGCAGGTGGCCCCCGGCAGAATGATCGGTGAGTATGCACGGTACAACATGCAACGGATGGTGACCCTCACCGCCAATGTGGCAGGGGAAGATCTCGGGCATGCCGCGGACCGCGTGTCGGACGCCATTGCACGGGCGGGCGAGCCGCCTCGCGGGGTGAGCGTCGCCCTTCGCGGACAGGCGACCCCCATGCGGGAGACCCTTGCCGGGCTCCAGGTCGGCCTGGCCCTGTCAATCGTGGTCATCTTTCTCCTGTTGGTCGCGTATTTCCAATCGGTGTGGAACGCGGTCATTGTGCTCTCCACCATACCGGCGGTCCTGGCTGGCGTCACGATCGCCCTGTATCTCACTGCCACCACGTTGAATGTGCAATCCTTTCTCGGTGCCATTATGGCGATTGGGGTCGCGGTCGCCAATGCGATCCTGCTGGTGTCCTTTGCCGAAACACGATGGCAGGCCGGGCGTTCCGCTCGAGAGGCCGCCATTGAAGGTGCAAAAGGACGGCTGCGCCCGATTCTGATGACCAGTGCTGCGATGATCGCCGGGATGATCCCGATGGCGCTGGCGCTCGGGGAAGGGGGAGAGCAGACGGCGCCGCTTGGCCGAGCCGTAATCGGCGGGTTGGCCGCCGCCACCCTGGCGACCCTGCTGATTCTGCCGACGGTCTTCACATTGATCAAGCGCTGGCGCCACCCTGTTGCCCCATCGTTAGATCCTGATGACCCGCAGAGTGCGTACTATGACGGTTCGCGAACGGGGTCACAACCGGAAAGGCTCACGTCATGAGGCAATGGTTCGTCATCGGAGGACTGCTCGCGGTGCTCGTCGTGACCGGTCTCGTCCTTCTGTTGGCTCAACGAGACGGCGGGACGGTCGACAACGTACCGTCACAGCGTCGAGAAATCGCGACACCATCGGTGCCCCCACGTGGTGGCATGCCTCAGGTGACTGTCGTACCCGTAGTCACGAAGCGCTTGGATGAGACGGTCCACCTCCCCGGCGAACTGCAACCCTACCTCCACGTCGATCTCTATCCCAAGGTGACGGGAGTTCTCCAGTGGATCGGGGTGGACCGCGGCTCGCAGGTCAAACGGGGAGAGGTGCTCGTGCGTTTGATGGCGCCCGAGTTAGCGGCGCAGCGGGCAGAGGCCGAGGCCAAATGGCGCTCCGACGAGATCACATATGAGCGATTGACGACGGCCGCCGCTACGCCAGGCGTGGTGGCGCCCAACGATCTGGAGATCGCCAAACGGACCGTGGAAGCGGATCGCGCGTGTGTGCGGTCGCTGAAAGACATGGAAGACTATCTCGTGATCACGGCCCCCTTCGACGGCGTGGTCACGACGCGCAATGTACACCCGGGCGCCTTGGTGGGTCCGGCTGGAGGCGGAGGGGCGGGCTCCAACCCGCCGCTGATCCGATTGGAGCATACGGCTCATCTCCGTCTCATGGTTCCTGTACCCGAACAATACACCGGCGAAATCACACCGGGTCACAGCCTGAAGTTTTTCGTGCCGGCGTTTCCAGGCCGGACGTTTCACGGCGCGATTACACGTGTCGCGCATTCCGTGGACATGAAAACCAGGACCATGCCGGTGGAGCTGGATGTGGACAATGCTGCAGGTCTCCTGGCGCCCGGGATGTTCCCGGAGGTGGAGTGGGCGGTGCGGCGATCAGAGCCCACACTCTTTGTTCCTGCCAAAGCGGTCGTGACGACAACTGAGCTGGTGTTCGTCATCCGCGTCCGTGATGACACCACCGAATGGGTCCGGGTACAGAAGGGACAAAGTGTCGGGGATCTGATCGAGGTGTTTGGCGATTTACAAACCGACGACCTTGTCGTCGCACGGGGAACCGATGAATTGCGAGCTGGGACCAAAGTGACCGTCGCCTCTCCTCAATAACACACATCATGAAGATGGCTCGAAAATCGTCAAAGGCCCTGTCAGCCACTCATCTCCGGCGTTCGGATCAGTTGGACCGCCAGTTCTTTCTCGGCTTTGTCCGGACCCACGTCCTCTTTCATGCGGCAGAGTCTCCGATCTGCGGGGTAGAAATTACTGAGGAATTATCCCATCACGGGTACCGACTGAGCCCCGGGACGCTCTATCCCCTGCTCCATGGCCTTGCCACTAGCGGCTATTTGCGGTGTCGCCCCAAGGTCGAGAGCGGACGGGTGCGGAAGTACTACACCATCACGTCACACGGTCGCTGGGCGTTGGGCGAGGCGAAAAAGCGGCTAACGGAATTGGTGAAGGAAGTCCTCGAGGGAAAGAGATGAATACCAATGATGCGTCTTGGTTCCTTACAGCCGGATTCTTCATCCGATGCCCTCGTGATCCTGACGACCCCTATTCGGCTCCACAGGTTTCCACCGAAGGACGTGTGCGCATGCTCCAGCCCGTCAGAGCGCGATCCTGACGATGTCTGACGTTGCGTACAAGTCCACAACTCGGAACGCCTTTACCTTCATTCTCCTCTTCGGAATTGTGAGCCTCTGTGCCGACGTCACCTATGAAGGGGCTCGAAGTATCACCGGCCCGTACCTGAGCATACTCGGGGCTACTGGGACGATCGTAGGCCTGGTGGCGGGTGGGGGGGAACTGCTCGGCTATACGCTTCGGCTTCTTTCAGGGTATCTCGCCGACCGCACAAAACAGTATTGGCTCCTCACAATTATGGGCTATGCACTCAGTCTGGGCGCCGTTCCTCTTTTGACGTTCGCAGACCACTGGGTAGTTGCCGCGGGGCTCCTTACGGTTGAGCGGATCGGGAAAGCCGTTCGCACACCAGCTCGCGATGCGATGCTCTCTCATGCCACGAGCGAAGTTGGACGTGGATGGGGATTCGGCGTGCATGAAGCCCTTGATCAAGTTGGTGCGATCTTGGGGCCCCTGCTCATGATGCTGGTTCTGCTACGAGGTTACGATTATCACACTGGTTTTGCCATCCTCGCCGTGCCAGCGGTCCTGGCCATCGCGGTGGTGGTCTGCATTTACAGACGGTATCCGCATCCAAAGAGTCTCGAGCGGGTGAGCCTCGAATTAGAGACGAGCGGATTTCAACCTCGGTTCTGGCTCTATCTCACCGCGGTTTGCCTTATTGCAGCAGGCTATGCCGATTACCCGCTCATCGCCTATCATTTTATAACCACCTCCGTCATGTCAGAAACCTCGATCCCGCTACTGTATGCCATTGCCATGGCCGTGGATGGTCTGGCGGCCCTCGTCTTTGGCTACCTGTATGACACCAAGGGAATTGCCACGCTCGCCGTGGCCTCCGTTATCTCCGCGCTATTCGCGCCATTCGTGTTCCTTGGTGGACTGTCATCTGCGGTTATTGGCGCGATTTTCTGGGGAATTGGAATGGGGGCGCAAGAATCGATTATGCGAGCAGCCATTCCTTCAATGGTGCCGGCAGCCAAGCGGGCCTCGGCTTATGGAATCTTCACGAGTGGCTTTGGTCTCAGTTGGTTCCTCGGCAGCGTGCTGATGGGGTGGCTCTACGACGTGTATCTGCCCGCTCTGATCGTGTTTTCCGTCACAACACAGCTGGGAGCGGCCCTCCTGTTTCTCTATCTGCCCACGCACCAGCAATCCCAACCCTCCCCCAATGTGGACCTGCATACGAATCATATGAGTTGACTGGACCAGCGTTCTCGCAGAGCGCGACTGGTTTGCTTGAATCACCCAGCCATCGCGAAGTCCTCCCACGGATCAGGAACGGTTACAGCGGTCAATCGACTCGAACGGTGGACAAGTGCTGCGGTCCTCTCCGCCGTAT
>Ga0315283_10006270_pt1 | contig 10590 bp, 9 predicted proteins | sample YL17G09_0_MG_FD_204541 | JGI IMG/M metagenome (GOLD analysis project Ga0315283, IMG submission 204541) | Sediment microbial communities from Yellowstone Lake, YNP, Wyoming, USA - YL17G09_0 | ecosystem: Environmental > Aquatic > Freshwater > Lake > Sediment | place: USA: Wyoming | collected...
TTTCCCGAACAGGGTTGGATTATTCTGAAAAGCCTTAAAGATGTATTCACAAAATATAAAGCAATTTTGGCGGGGGGAACCGCATGCGCCCTTCATTTGGGACACAGGATATCAATGGATCTGGATTTCTTTACCAAAATGGACTTTCATATTGAATCTGTCATTTCAGAGATAAGAAAGGCAGGTCCTTCTTTTCAAATTATCTCAGAGGGTGAGGGATATTTAGTCGGAACTATTGAAGGCATAAAGTTTTCTCTCTTCAAATACGAGTATCCTTTCCTCGAAAAAACGATTGTCTACGAGGGGATTCGAGTAGCCGAAGTGCTTGATCTCGCTTCAATGAAGGTTATAGCTATCAGCCAAAAGGGAACGAAAAGGGATTTCGCCGACCTTTATTTCATTCTGCAGGAGATGCCCTTTCACAAGATTGCCGGTCATATGGTACGGCGCTTTGGAAAAGGGAGAATAAATCCTGTTCATATAGGCAAATCGCTTGTTTATTTTTCAGATGCTGATTCTCACCCTGAGCCTGAATATGTAAAGGGCAGGGATGTAAGCTGGGAAAAGATCAAGAGTTTTTTCAAGAACCATGTCAGGCAGTTTGTCCTTGACCTTGATGCTGCGGTTAAGGCGGGCTCAAAATCCTAATCAAAAGATAAATCCTAAACTCTAAACGCTAAATTCTAAACAAATCCAAAATTCAAAACTCAAAATTTCAAAAAGAAATACTATACGCTAACCGCTATACGCTATTGAAAAAATAGGGGAGGATGATTTTATTGCCTTCTCTCCGCGGTTTATATTTCGTCATTCTATCCATGGCCATAGTGAAAAGGAGGTTCTCTTTTTCTTTGTCCCGGGGCTTTTTCCGTATCTTCCCCTTTGCAATATCAATTTCACCTTTCATTACAAGCTCTGCCCTGACTTCAGATGCGATTTTCTTGAGTTTGTCGTACTCTATTTCCATTTCTTACTCACCAGGTACAAGTATTTCTTCGAGAATGTCCAGAAGGTCTACTTTCTTTGCTCTTTCCCTGATATAGGCCACATCGAGGCCGTCAATTGACTTTTTAACCCTGATGAGAACCTTAGCCCACATCAGATTGTCTGTATCACCCCACCATTTGAAGGCACCAAGCCTGTCAATAACAAGATCCTCTATAGAGATAACCCTGATTTCGAGTTCTTCAGTTATTTTGATAAGAGCAGTCCTTTTTTCGGCTTCTCCACCTTCTTCAAGTGAACTGCCAAGCCAGTCCACGTAAATATCCAACTCTTTGTTAAGCCAGGGCCTTCCGGCTTTAATAAAACCCCATTCTTTCAGGACAGCCTCGGTTAATTCAAGAGGCGACTTGATGTCAATATCCCCTGTTGTGTAATTTCCCTGAGTATAAATTTCGACAGCCTCGTCGCCAACAATTATTGGTGCTTTGCCACCTCTCTGAACAATTTCCCGGGAGAATAGGGCTATGAATAATGCTTTCCGCTTCACGGGGTCTTCGATGGAAAGGAGTTTTTCGATGTCTTTCATGCTTGTATCATACAGGATTGGGGTTCAGGCTGCAAAGGGTGGAAGACTGTGGAAGGCTTAAGGATCGCCAACAAAAACGTTAGAGGTTGGAGGAGCACTTCGTTTGAGGATCGCTATGCTCGAGGGCATCAAAAAGACGTTGGAGGTTGAAGGATCGTTTCACTTGAGGCAAAAGGCGAATGTAAAATATGGAATTTTGTAGCCGCAGGCTTCAGCCTGCGTTAATCAGCGCAGCCTAAAGGCTGCGGCTACCACTTGTGATTGAGGGTTACTATGAATAGAAGTTACTTCTTGAGATTGTACCTTCTGAAAAATGCAAGGCCTGTAAGGCCGGCGCCGAGGAGAACGAGAGTTCCAGGTTCAGGAACTGAAGCGGTTTGAAACTGCAAAGAAACGCCACTGGTATTATAGTGACAATCGGGGTCTAAGCCGAATCCGACAATCCCGTCTTGTAATGCATTATTCAGGGCAACGAGTTCTGATTTATCGAAAGGGTATATATAATTCTCTGCAGTACTGCCTGTATCAATATATTCGTCGAGCAACAGTCCGGTTTTTGCAAAATAGTTTCCATACCCCTTGTCATTGTATTTTTTTACTCCCAGAGGAGCGTTCTCCAGCAAATTTATGTAGAGGACATTTTGCTCAACTTTCCAGTTATTTATATCATAAATGGTCAGCGATGCTTCTGTGATGATTTCATCTGGTTCGAGGGATTGACTGATGCCCCATTTATAAGCAAAATCATGGTTCAAATCCATCATGTTAGGATTGAGACTAAATGTATAGCTAACTGCATAAGCGTCATTTGCTGCATTGAATGAAATGATTGCAAGTACTGCGCAAAGGATGATTAATGACCGTTTCATAATTGTATTCTCCTTAAAATATAAAAAAATTATTACTGACTACGTGAAAGCAAAATTTATACCATGAGATTTTTTGTTATCCGAAATATCCATGAAATGTAAAACGAATATGTGCAGCATGGTTCAGTGACTGCATTTGTGTAACTTATTTAGTTAAAAGAAAATACCTATAAAAATGTAAACCCATTTATCTGTCTGAAAAGAATAATAAAGCTTAGTAAAATCATTTAAATAAAGGCGCTGCAAAGGATTGCCGCCGGCAAAGTGTAAACTTTCTTTACATAACCCTATAGTTTTAAAAATTTAATACTATAGTTTGAGCAATTATAGGAAATGGGAGGTAATTTTCCTCCGCCAATCACTTTCCGGGTGTTTGTTTCGAAACGAAACAAAAAATGTCTTGATTTTTGTTTCGTTTCGTCTATTATATTAGGAATATACTGTATCGCTAAGTGGGTATATATACGTAGCAAATCATAAGGCTTAATACCTCACGGTTCCGCTGAGGTTTTTGTACATTCGGAGGGATATTTTAGGGGATACGTATCAGGACATGGGGGAAGTGTTTCCGGGGGAATAAAAAACAGGCCAGACTCCTCCGCGTAGCAACTCCCAACTTTCTCATACAATGAAGAAGATTAAATACTCATATTATTTCTGCGTTGACAAGAACTTGTGTATCAGTTCCTGGGGAAAAGAGATTGCGCATTTTACCGGGAAGACCTCCCTGTTAGCGCTCAATAAAAAGTATTATGAGGTATTTCCACGGATATGGATGAACGGGAAGGACATTGTGGAAAAAAGCCTTCAGGATAACAAGGCATCGATTCTCAATGGCCATACGTTTTGCTGTCCGCACGGGCAGAGCAAATCTGATGTCAGAATAGACCCGCTCAGGGATGTAAGGGGCAAGGTCATTGGCGCAAAAATCTTGGTCTACACATATCCGACATGTCCGGGGGTAATAGCACTTGACGACTCCCAGCATTTTATCAGCATAGGGAAGCAGGCTACAATCTTCGCACACAGAATCAGAAATCCCCTGAACGCAATAAAAGGTGCCGTTGTTTACCTGAGGGAAAAGTATCAAAAAGATCAGGTACTGGGGGAATTTACTGACATCATGAAAGATGAAATTGCAAAGCTTGACAGCTCCATCTCAAAGTTCCTGGGTGCTTCGCTGTCGGATATGGAAATGGTGGAGTCAGACATTAATCCAATTTTGAAAAAGATAGAAATTATCACTTCCCTTCAGGCAAATGCCTGTAAAATAACATCGAGCTATGAATACGGGAAGGTTCCGCCGGTCAAGATAGATTCTTTTCAGTTTGAACAGGCAATCCTGAATGTCATCAATAATTCCCTGGAAGCAATGCCTGAAGGAGGCGAGCTGAAAGTCAGCTCTAAAACGACTAAGCGCCTGGGGAAAAAATGGGCTATGCTCGAGATTTCGGATACCGGCGGAGGGATTTACAGGAATGAAAAACGGAAATCTTCCACACCTTCAGCAGATGAGGGGAGGGGGTTTGGGTTGTTTATTACCCGTGAAGTTATCCAGTACTTCAGGGGGGACATGGAAATAAAGAGTAAGAGAGGTGCAGGCACCACAGTAAAAATGTACCTCCCTGCGATGTAATGATGAGGATATAAATAAGTACACATTTCAACACCCTCCCCTTAATCCCCTCCCCTCGAGGGAGGGGAGATATAATTGAGCCCCTCTCCCTTGGTGGGAGAGGGTAAGGGTGAGGGGGGATTACCCAATGAATATTTTTGCAACGTTTGAGTTAATAACATGAGAAATACGGACAATAGAGGCAGTGTTTTAATTGTTGATGACGAGCCGAACGCCGTTAAGGTGCTTTCAGCGATACTGGGAAACGATGGCTATGCTGTTCATGAATCTCATGACACTACCGGTGCTGTCGACATACTCCAGCGCCACGCAGTGGATGCGGTCATCACAGACATCAAGATGCCCGGGAACGACGGCCTGTATCTGTATGAGTATATTTCCGAAAAATATCCCGGGATTCCTGTTATCTTTCTGACGGCTTATGGCACCGTCGACTCCGCCGTCCACGCGATACTCGATGGCGCATTTTACTATTTCATTAAGCCGCCGGACTACGAGAAGCTCAAAAGCATACTCTCACGGGCGGTGGAACAGAGTCATCTGAAGAAAGAGCTTGAATATCTCAGGAAAAAACTCCCCTTTGAGAGTAGTCGTTACCGGATGTGCGGTGTTACACCCGAAATGCTCAAGATATCCCAGACTATTGAGGCAATCAGAGATTCAGAGAGCAGTACCCTCATCTGCGGTGAAACAGGGACAGGTAAGGAGCTCATTGCAAAGACATTGCATTACAGCAGTATCAGAAGCGACAGACCTTTTATCGCAGTCAACTGCGCTGCAATCCCGCGGGAACTGATGGAGTCAGAACTCTTCGGGTATGAAAAAGGTGCATTTACCGGAGCACTGTCAAGAAGGATAGGAAGGTTTGAGGAGGTTGCCGGAGGCACGATTTTTCTGGACGAAATCGGTGAACTGGAATTCTCACTCCAGTCGAAACTCCTCCGGGTGCTTGAAGAGAGAGAAGTTGAACGACTCGGAAGCAACAAAAGGATAAACGTGGATTTCAGGCTCCTGTCTTCAACCAACCGTGACCTGAAAAAAGAGGTTCAGAACGGACAATTCAGGGAAGACCTCTATTACAGGATAAATGTAGTGCAGATCAATGTGCCGCCCCTGAGGGAAAGGAAAGATGATATCCATCTGCTTGTGTCTGATTTCATGAGGGAATTCTGTGCACGGGAGAATAAAGTGCTCGAGGTATCGGACGAGGCGTTGAAAGTGTTCCAGCATTACGATTGGCCCGGCAACATCAGACAGCTCAAGAATGTCATAGAACGGGCGGTTGTCCTCACGAAAAAAAGCAGTATCAGCATCAGGGATCTTCCCGAAGAGTTTTTGCATTACAGAAAGCAGCAAAGCCGGACAGCGAAAATCCGGAGTTTGAAGGAATTCGAGATAGAGCATATTACAAAGGTCCTGGAGGAATGCCAGGGTAACAAATCCAGGACTGCAAAGATTCTCGGCATATCAAGAAAAGCCCTCTACAAGAGATTTAAGGAATTTCAGATTTCGTAGTGTGTTGCCCCCCAAATTTTTCGATGGAGATTCTGAATCAAGTTCAGAATGACACAGTGTCTTGATAAGGACATATTCGACAATTATTAACAGTCTCATAATAGTCCGTACATTTTCGGCGTCATTCCCGCGAAGGCGGGAATCCAATTTGACCGGGAAATGGATGCCCGACTGAGGACATCGGGCATGACGGGGAAGGGAAAGAATCCATAAATACTATTATGAGCCAGTTAGTAATTAGAACCCTATCTCAAAATTCCTCTTCATCATCGGTCCAACCCCGGTCGTCATTCCCGCCCCCGTCTTCACGAGGGTAAACTCCGGCGGGAATCCAATTTATTCACATCCCCAAGTTGGCATACAAATCTTCCCATTCGGGGTTATGCTCCTCAATAAGCCTGAGTTTCCATGCCCTATTCCATTTCTTTATCTGTCTTTCCCTCGTGAGCGCTGCTTCGGCGTCCTTAGCAACCTCATAATAAACGAGCCGGTGCACCCCATATCTCTTTGTGAAACCCTCAACCATGCCGTTTTTATGTTCATAAACCCTTTTTGGGAGATCCGAAGTTACCCCAACATACAGAGTCCCTCTTCTTTGGCTGGATAGAATGTAAACGTAAAAGTTTTCTTTCATGTGCAGGTTCATATGGAAAAAAATGGATTCCCGCCTGCGCGGGAATGACGCTTTTTATTTTAGCTCTTTGTCTGCAAAAAGTTACCCTAATTTTCAAAGACAAACCAACCACTTCTCAAAAAAGATATTTTTCCACTTAGGAGGTTATGCTTCATGTTAATTATTGGGGGAACTCTTGAGGGTATATTTAAGATACCTCGTCCCCATCCCGAATGCGCTCGAGATTCGGGACTTCGGGGTAATATATTCAACCAATGTGTACCTTCCCGATTTCTGTATCCAAAGGATACACTTTCCTGAAAGATCAGAAGGGGGCTATTTAAAAGAGATTTTCGATTTCTCTCCTGACGGTTGTATCCATACGAAACATTTTCAATCCCCGTAAAAAGCATCAGTTATCGTAAGATCCTCTCTATTAGGCATTCTTCCCATACGGCATACAATTTGCAATTAAATACCGCTGATGCCCCACGGTTGCAAAAAGATTCTTATTATTGATGAAGCAGGTTTTTCGAGAATATGTTCTGCTATTCTCGAGCAGGACGGCTATCGTGTTGAAACGATAACGAGCATACATAACGTATCGAAAAAGTTCTCTGACGATGACTTTGGCCTTATCATAACGAGCTACCCGTACGGCGTTTATTTTCTCAGGGAAATTCAGAAACGGGATACCCGGGTGGCAAAGCTTGTTCTTGCCGACCAGTTCAGCGGTGACCTTTTAACCATGCTTGACAGGTTGAATAATTCCTGCTGCATGATGAAGCCGCTCGATTATACAAAATTCAGGTCTCTGGTAAAAGACATGGTATGCGGCGATCTTAATTTTATAGGAGGATACAACATTGTTTAAGAAATATATGGTCATCCTGAGCATTTTCGTTCTCGTATGCGGATGCAACCCGAAGACGAAGGAAGAATTATTTCAGGAAGGCGTTGGACATTTCAAGAAGAATAATCCACAGGGGGCAATCGTTCTCTTTAAAAAGGCGCTTGAGAAAGATCCGAACTTTTTTGATGCACGTGTTGAACTGGCAAAGGCCTATCTCGCTGCCAGAAAATATGACCAGGCAGAAAAAGAATTCCTGAAAGTTCTCAAGCAGAACCCATCCCGCACAGAGACTCACATTGAACTCGCCCGAGCCTATGTCTATACGAACAAGCCGGACGAAGCGATCAAGGAGGCAGAGACATACCTTCAGTCTCATAACGACGACCCCCTTGCCTTTGAAGTCATAGGCATGGGGCATGCCCTCAAGGGAGACATGAAAAAATCAGAGGATTTTTTCCGGAAGGCTCTCGAAAAAAATGACAAGCTCGTTTCAGCACGGCTGGGGCTTGCACGAGTCCATATGGCTCAGAACGACAGGAAAGCTGCGCGAGCAATTCTGGAGGAGACAATACAGACGGACAGTAAAAATACGCAGGCTTATTACATGCTCGCCAGTCTTGAAACTGCCAATGGTGATCAGCAAAAAGCAGTTGAGATGTACAAGAAGATATCCGAAATCAATCCCGCGGATCTCAATGCCCAGTTCATGGAAGGTATCTTATATATACAGAAAGGGGACCTGAAAAAAGCCCACGAGATAGCTGATACTCTTAAGAAAAAGAGTGAACGTCCGGAAGGATACAGACTCAAAGGAATTCTCTTTTTCTATGAAAAGAAATTTGATGAGGCTATTGCTGAACTTCAGAAATCATTGAAGGAAACCCCGAATATCAGTGCCTATTACTTCCTGGGATTAAGCCATTACTACAAGAAAGAACTTGAGCAGGCCCTGAGCCAGTTCCAGAAGGCTATCGACTTGGATCCCGGATTCGTCAGGGCGCGCCTGATGGTATCCGTCATCCTCCTCCAGCAGAAGAGAGTGGACGATGCCATACAGCAGGCCAAATGGATTTTGCAGCTCGACAGTGAAAATGCACTGGCACATAATATCCTCGGAACTGCTCTCCTCGCAAAAGGTCAAGCTGATGAGGCCATGAAAGAGTTCAATGAGGCTCTTGAATCAAATCCCGACCTCATCGACGCCCAGTTGAAGAAGGGCATTATCCACCTTGGGAAGGGCAAAACAAAAGAGGCAGAGACTGATCTGGTGACGGCTGTGAAAATTGCGCCTGAACTCCTGAATACACGGCTTATCCTTTTCTCCTATTATGTAAAACAGAAGGACTACACGAAGGCCAAAAAAGTTCTTGAGGAGGGTGTCGCAGGTAACAAGAATGACGCCCTTCTGTACAACAACATCGCAGCTCTGCTTTTTGCGCAGAATAAACCTGAAGACGGCCTGAAGTATCTCAAAAAAGCAAAAGATACCAATCCTGAGTATCTGACGCCGTATTTTAACCTTGCAAAATATTATGCAACGAAAAGGGAATTTGCCAAATCGGTTGACGAGTACAAGTCCGTACTGAAGATTGACAATAAGAACATTGCTGCAATGCTCGGCAGTGCTGCAATTTATGAATTAGAGGGAAAAGACAGCGATGCACTGACATATTACAAAATGGCAGAGGCCACGAAGCTCCCTGCAGGGTATATCGCCCTATCGGAATATTTCCTGAGGGAGAAGCAGAATAGCAAAGCCCTAAATGTACTGGAAGAAGCAAAGAAAGCACATCCCAAAGATTTGGCAGTGCTGGATCTCACAGGCAGGATCTACGTTAGTGATAAAGAGTACAAAAAGGCAATTAAGACATATGAAGAGCTCGAAAATATAAACGCAGAGATGGGCCTCCAAAAGACAGTTGCGGTTTATGCAACGAGCGGTGATTACAAGAGCGCCCTGAAGAAACTCGAGGGCAGCCTGAAGAAGCAACCCGAGAGAATGGACATCATGGCTGAAATATCAAAGATGTATGTCCTGATGAAGGAGCCTCAGAAAGCCAAAGAGAATGCCAACCAGATCATTCAAAAGAAACCGAATTCAGCGTTTGGGTATATGGTTCTTGCCTCGGTGCATGTCAGTCAGAACGACCTGAACAGTGCCATCGAGTCGGTGAAAAAAGGTCTGTCCGTTGAGCAAAACAATCTCGCTGCGCAGATGATGCTCGGAGATTTGTATACAAAGAAACGGGATTACGCATCGGCAATGAAGGTCTACGAAAGCACGTTGAAAAGCAAACCGGGATATATCCCCGCGATGCTCTCACAGGCGGCAGTGTATGAGATGACAGGGAAGAAAAAAGAGGCAATAAATAATTACCGTGCGATCCTCGAAAAATCTGAAAATTATGTGCCGGCGCTCAATAACCTCGCCTATGCCTATGTTGAAGGAAGCGGCAGCAAGGAAGAGGCGCTGAAACTTGCGCTGAAAGCGTATACTGCTGCTCCAAATAATGGGGCTGTCATAGACACGCTGGGATATGTCCTTCTGAAAAACGGGAAAAAGGATGATGCAAAAAGGCTGCTTGAAAGGGCAGTGGCCCTTCTCCCAGAGAATCCTTCGGTGCATTACCACCTCGCCCTCGCATACAGGGAGACGGGAGATAAGGAAAAGGCAAAGGGACACCTTGCAAAAGCAATCGAGAAGAAGGATTTCCCGGAGTACGAAAAGGCAATTAAGTTACTGCAGGAGTTGAAGTGAGAATACGATGAGGATTTTCGCGAATTTGTGTAAATATGAGAGACTCCTCTCCCTTGAGGGGAGAGGTTGGGAGAGGGTGTTAAATGAATAATCTCAATAGGGATATTTGGAAATAATAAGGGATAATCTGAATCACCCTCCCCTCAAGGGAGGGGAAAAAGTGAAGGGAATTCACCTCAGGGAAGGGAAGAAAGCGTTGGAGATGCTCTATGGTGGGGATTGTGGATGAATTTTACAAACGAAACACAAAAATGAAAATACAATGATTTCGAAGAATCCCGCGGTTACAGGAATGGTATCACTCATCTTCGGTGATATCCTCATCGCTGCGGGTGCATTTTATATTGGTATTTACCTGAGGTTTGGAGGGATCGAAGAGGGCTTGATTAAATATCAGCACATCGTGATACGCAGTATGAGCTTTGTTTTTGTACCCATCCTCTGCTCATTTTTCATGGAGCTCTATGACCAGCAGAAAAACCGCGGCAGGAAAGAGATCCTTCTCAGATCCCTGATTGCAGGGGTGTTCTCCCTGATTGTCCTCTCAGCCATCTATTACATAATTCCTGAGACAAAGCTGTGGAGGGGAAATCTCGCTTTCTCACTCCTCATTTTTGCAACAGCACAGTTTGTCTGGCACGCTACCTATACCATCTTCCTGCGCCTGCCGACTTTTGCCAAACGGGTACTGATTCTGGGGATAGGCCAAAAGGCTGAGCTTATGGGAAGTATGATCGGCGCTACCAATCATAATTACGTGCTCGCAGGATACATTGACTGCCCGAGCGAGGCTCTTGCTGTACCTGCATACCAAA
>Ga0315283_10006272_pt1 | contig 10588 bp, 10 predicted proteins | sample YL17G09_0_MG_FD_204541 | JGI IMG/M metagenome (GOLD analysis project Ga0315283, IMG submission 204541) | Sediment microbial communities from Yellowstone Lake, YNP, Wyoming, USA - YL17G09_0 | ecosystem: Environmental > Aquatic > Freshwater > Lake > Sediment | place: USA: Wyoming | collected...
AGCATATTTTTTAAACCAGGAGAGTAACTGCGAATGTAAAAATCCGGGAACTTCCGGTTTTTCGAGCATTTCTATCAATTGACTGTTATCGGTGGCATACAGAAACTCCCTGAATGAACAGGGAAGTAAGCAAATCAGAAAAAGGGTATTCTTTTTCAAATACATTTGAGAATCCATTCTTAACAGGAATGTAGAAAAGTCGAAAAACAGCAGGCCTTAGCAGGACATGCTGATAAATATGAAATATTGAAAGTGGTTTGTAAATGCCTGACTTTTATCTTTAACCTTTTGTCTTTTATCTTCTGAATGAATAATGCAGGTTAAGAAACCAGGTGTACAGCCTGAATAAGTTCCTTACCACTTGCGATGGCTTTTTCGTTTTCCGGGATCGTCACATGATGCCGGGCCGGGAGCGATTTCTGCAGTCCTTTGTGAATAAATTCCGGGTCAACCAAAGGTTTTATCTTCAGGAAACCACCCAGTACAATCATATTGAATACCCTGGACAATCCAAGCTTGCCAGCAGCTTCGGCTGCTTCGATGCTGTAGATGTTTATATCGCGGCGTTCAGGATGGCGTGTAATGCCGTTAGGATCGTAGATGAGTAATCCTCCTGGTTTAACAGACTTTTCGAATTTATCCATGGATTGCTGGTTCAGGATAATAGCCGTATCGAACACACTAAGTATAGGAGAGTTGATGCGTTCATCGCTGATGATTACCGTGACGTTGGCGGTACCACCTCGCATCTCGGGGCCATATGATGGCATCCAGCTCACTTCTTTATTCTGCATTACGCCTGAATAAGCCAATATCTTTCCCATAGAAAGTACTCCTTGTCCACCAAACCCCGCAATAATGATTTCTTCGGTCATAACTCTGCAATTTGTATTGTTATTTCTCTTGTTGATAATTGACTCCGCCTTGTTGCATGCAACACTATTGAAGTGAAAGCAGCCTTCCTGTCCAGGATGTTAGTCTGCGTTTACCTTGATATCACCCAAGGGGTAGAAAGGGAACATATTTTCAACCATCCATTCGTTGGATTGAAGCGGGGTCATTTTCCAGCCTGAATTGCAATTGGAAACAATCTCGACAAACGAAAGACCTTTATTCAGTTTTTGGTTTTCAAATGCTTTACGAACTGCTTTTTTTGCTTTACGTACAGCAGCAGGTGTATGCACAGCCTGCCGGGTAACATATATGGTTCCCGGTAACGTAGCCACAAGTTCAGTCATTCTCAGGGGATTTCCCATAGTTGTAACATCGCGCCCATAAGGGGAAGTAGAAGTTTTCATCCCCGGAAGTGTAGTTGGAGCCATCTGCCCGCCGGTCATTCCGTATATACCATTATTGATAAAGATGATAACAATATTTTCGCCACGGTTGCATGCATGAATGGTTTCAGCAGTGCCAATAGCTGCCAGGTCGCCATCACCCTGATAAGTGAACACAAATTTTTCGGGCATAAGCCTTTTTACACCTGTAGCCACTGCAGGAGCACGCCCATGGGCCGCCTGTTGCATATCAATATTCATGAACTCGTATGCAAGCACCGAGCATCCTACTGGTGCAATACCAATGGTCTGGGATTGAATATCCATTTCTTCGAGCACTTCCATCACAATACGGTGAGCAGTACCATGCCCACAGCCGGGGCAATAGCTCAGCGGTTTATCTGTGAGCAGGCTGGTACACTTGTAAACCAGGTTTTCCGGCTGGCGAATTTCTTCTTTTGTTATATCTGCCATAATTATTTTCCTCTGATAATGAGTTTTTCCAATGCGGTTACCACTTCGCCGGGGGTATGAATAACGCCACCCATCCGGCCGAAATGTTCCACTTTAGTGCGGCCTTCCACGGCCAGGCGTACATCCTCTACCATCTGTCCGGCGCTCATTTCCACCACAAGGATTCCCTTTACTTTTGCTGCAATGGAAGCAATGGGGATTTTCGGGAAAGGGAAAAGGGTAACAGGTCTGAGCAACCCTGCTTTAATACCTATGTCCCTGGCCAGCTGAATTGATTTAAGGCAGATACGGGCACTTGTGCCATAGGCAACAAATATGTAATCAGCATCTTCACAATTGACTTCCTCGTAACGCACCTCATGATCTTCCATGCGACGGTATTTTTTCTGCAACTCGATATTGTGTTGCTCCATGTGCGATGAGTCAAAATCGAGAGAAGTGATGATATTGCGCTCGCGGTCAGGCGTTTTGCCTGTAGTAGCCCATGGCGTATTTTTTAGTATTTCTGCTTCGGTGAAACGTGGGCGCGGTTTGTCAAGTTCCACTTTTTCCATCAACTGGCCTATAGCTCCATCTGAAAGTATCAGCACCGGGTTACGGTATTTAAAAGCCAGGTCGAATCCCAACCTGACAAAGTCGGACATTTCCTGAACGGATGAAGGCGCAAGCACGAGCATGCGGTAATCACCATGTCCTCCGCCTTTGGTAGACTGGAAATAATCTGACTGTGCGGGCTGTATTGTTCCCAATCCGGGACCACCCCTGACCACATTCACGATGAGACAAGGCAATTCAGATCCTGCCAGGTAGGAGATTCCTTCCTGCTTCAGGCTGAAGCCCGGACTTGATGAGGAAGTCATAACACGCTTGCCACAGGAAGCGCCACCGTATACCATGTTGATGGCTGCTATTTCGCTTTCGGCCTGAAGCACAATCATTCCTGTGCGATCCTGCGTTTTTTCAGCCATAAGATATTCCATCACTTCCGATTGCGGTGTGATAGGATACCCGAAATAGCCGTCGGCACCAGCGCGGATAGCAGCTTCGGCAATGGCCTCATTTCCTTTCATTAATCGTAATTCCTTCATTATCTACCTGTTTTACGCGGATGCTATTCAACTTTTTTACGGTATACCGTTATCACACCATCAGGACAAACTATAGCGCAGTTAGTACAACCGGTGCAGTTATCATTTACGGTCTCGAGGTAACGGTAGCCTTTCCTGTTCACGTTTCTCGACAGCGCGATGACATCTTCGGGACAGGTAGGAATGCATACTTCACACCCTTTACACTTCTCGGTATCGATCACGATACTGCCTCTCATCTTAGCCATATCTTGTAATATTTTTAGGAATGTAAATCAGGGCGAAATTAAATAAATAAATGGAATGCAACCGATGCTAATGAAATTGATTTCCTTCTAAAAAACATAATTTATACTTGATTTAAATTATTTCAAGTTTTAAGGTTAATGATTAATAAAAAAGCTTGTAACGAAAACCTATAGAAAGTGTACCAGCTGCGCTAAACATTTTAAAGTATTTTGGTTAACTGATTTTTCTTTATAACAAGAGATACCTAAGGAGCTGTTACCCGATGGTGCTCCATAAATTTATTTAGCCGGAATTCGAGATTGGGGAACTGCGAGCGCTTCACCAGCGAAACACAAGCCCGCAAACCTTCTAATCGTTCGCTTCCGGTTATGGCAAGTGATATGGCGCTTATTCCGTAATAAATAAATTCCTCGATGAGTTCCGAACCGGAAAACCCAGGATAGGAAATGGTAAAGTAGAATCCATCAGCCACAGGTTGATCAATATCTTTATCATATACAATATGGAACCCATTATCGGTGAACATTTTTTTCATGATATGAGCCTTTTCGCCATATTCCTTTACTACTTCAACAAAATCGAAACGGCCTTCGTTGGCGGCTTTTAACATGGCTGTGAGCGCATATTGTGGTGAATGAGCAGTGCCCGAACTTAATGAGTATATGGTTCCATACACCATTGCCCGCCCGAAGATATCGCTGTTGAAGTAACGCAACAGATCGGGAGCTTTCACTGCAAACAGTTTATCCGAAATTACCATCATCCCAATACGCTGACCAGCATAACTGAATGCCTTGGAACTGGAAATAAGCAAAATATAATTCTCAGTGTATTTAGCAACTGTGGGCTGATAAGGTGGCTGACCAGGCCGGGAGTAATCCTTCCGGAAATCCATACCGAAATAAGCCAGATCCTCAAGAATGACTACATTGTATTTATTGGCCAGATCGCCGATAGTGCGCAATTCGTCTTCATTAAAGCATATCCACGAAGGATTGTTGGGATTGGAGTATAACACCGAGTGAATATTTTCTTTGCTTAAATAGGATTCAATTTTTTCGCGAAGTTTCTCACCACGGAACTCATACACATCGAAACTTTCGAATTTCTGCCCCAGTACATTATGCTGCAATTTATGTACCGGAAAACCCGGATCAATAAAAAGAGTTGTGTCGCGTTCCTTGTACATCCTCGATACTGTGAGGAAAGCTGCATAGCCTCCTTGCATAGAACCAACTGTAGGAATGCAACATTCAGCTTTTACATTTATATCGAGAAAGTTTTTCACGAAGTGCGATATTTCGGTTTTGAGTGGGGGAATACCGTCAATATCCGGATAAATGGCTGCAACACCGGCACGCAAGGCTTTTATTTCGGCTTCTGTCCCAATAGAAGAAGGAGGCAATCCTGGAACACCCATTTCCATGCGGATGAATTTCTTACCCGTGGCACGTTCGATGGTATCGATCAACTTTTTTATTTCACGGATTGAAGCCTTTCCAACGCTGGGAAGATTCAATTCTGCAATCTTTTGATTAACAATCCCGAAATTTATGGGAAGGTCGTTGATAAAAGCTTGGTCCATATCAGCTGAATAATTGGTTTACAAATGGTTACATGCAGGTGGAAGACTAATAGATGAGCAGGCAATTTATAAATTTACCTGACGGTAATATAAACTCAGGGAAAATTATATTCAGTCCAAATAAGGAGTAAAAACTATTGAAAGAATGAAAGTACAGGTCTTTTTTTAATGTTCCTTAATTGTTATGAAAATGGCGGGGTGGCTCAGAGTCGCCCCGCCAGTATATTCAAAAGGCTGCATCCTTTTCTCGTTACACTGCAAATATTGTTATAGAATAACAATTTTTTTGCTATGACTTTTCATTCCGTTATAAATTTTTACAAAATAGATTCCTTCAGGGAAATTTGTAAGGTCAATCTCTCTTGATGTTTGCTGCTTGCATTTGAGATTAGTGTAAATCCTTTCTCCCAATAAATTGTAAATTTCTATGGAGCTTACACTGCTATTGCTGCTAATTGTAATCTTTCCACGACTTGGATTGGGATAAACAGTAATGCCTCCAACTATCATTACATTTATTCCAGTCCCCCCCCCATGAAAATAATAATAGGTGCTATCACCGCTTGATATCTCAGTGCCATTGTAATTCCAATATTTATATGAATCGCTCATCATAAAATTGTTCGCATCGTAAGAATAGATGTCTTGCGAATAATTCTCCCAGGTGCTACCGTTCCAGCTTTGTTGTAATTCTTTTGTCCTATTATTATTTGCATCGTAAGTATAGGTATATAGCCAGTAATTCTCCCAGTCGATGCCACTCCAGCTTTTTTCTAATTCAATTGTCAGATTATTGTTGGCATCATAGGTATTGGTGCCTTGCGAGACATCCCACCATTCGCTGCCGGTCCAGAATTGAGACAGATAACCTGTCTGATTATTGTTTGCATTGTAGGTATAAGTGATTTGCGAGGAATTCTCCCAGGCGGTGCCGTTCCAGTTTTGGCCTAATTCACTTGCCCGATTATTGTTTGCATCGTAGGTCCAGATGTATTGAAAGTAATTCTCCCAGGCGCTACCGTTCCAGCTTTGCCCTATGTAACTTGCCGGGTTATTATTTGCATCATAAGTATAAGTGTATTGTGCTGAATTCTCCCAGGCGCTGCCATTCCAGTATTGACCTAATTCACTTGTCTGATTATTGCTGGCATCGTAAGTAGAAGTGCTTTGCAAGGAATTCTCCCAGATGCTGCCGTTCCAGCTTTGCCCTGTGTAACTTATCAGATTATTGTAGGCATCATAAACTATATTTATGAATTTAGATTTAATCTTCCATCCAATGCTGATCGTATCCCATTCCCACCGGTAGGCACTATCAATTATTGGGATTAATGAGAGCTGCTTAAGTGTTTGATATTTGATAGCTTGTCCCAAACTCCTTCCGGAATACCTTCCGGATGTTTTCCAGCCTCCATCCTCCATCCTTCTCTTAAAATTTTCCTTTGAATCTGATAATCGATATTGCGTATCAGGTGTTGGTCGTTTGATTTGTGCAAAAGCATTGATTGACAATGCAAGAATTGCAAAGAGTAGCGCTTTTTTCATATTGAATAATTTTAAATTTATTCTAACGCATCTGCCTTTGGGGAAACGCATCCGAAATATAAACCTTTGCGGGCAGGCCCGTTTTTACATTTAGTTTCTAGTCTCCACATATCTAGATTAAACTATTTCTTTCCGTGTGACAGGAATATTATAACTTAATAAATTCCACCCTGCGATTCAGCGCTTTATTTACCGGTGTATCATTAGGAGCTACTGGTTTTGTCTCGCCCATACCATCCGATTCGAGGCGAGCGGCATCGATGCTGAAATTCTTTGCCAGCTCATTCTTTACCGAAGCGCCACGGCGTTTTGAGAGATCCAGATTCGCGGCATCAGCACCATCGCTGTCGGTATAACCAACTATTTTTACACGCACATCAGGGTTTTCTGTCAGCACATCGGCAATTCCTTTCAAGGTGCCATAAGATTCAGGCTTTACAACATCCTTATTTACATCGAAATAAATACCATAGGTAACCAGTTTGCCTTCAGTCAGAAGTTTGTTTCGCAAATCGGGAGCACCCACTGCAATGCGGATATTACTTACCATTCCGGCACCCTCTTCAAACCTTATCCTGTCCATTTTTAAAGTTGCAACCGGAAATGCTTTCGGGAGGTCGAACAATTTGGTTTCATTCTGGTATAACCTGACCCGTGATTTTTGGACCCATATAGACATGTGATATTTCTGGTTTATTTTCTGCTTATTATTCTCAACTTCATTATAGCCAATCAAACCAAGTCCCTCGCCTTCCTGACCATTAATATAAGTTCTGTAACTTGGCCTTCCAAAATACTCCATACAGAACACAAATCCAGATTTACCAGGAACAGCACCAGGGTCAAAAGCTTTGGCATTAACGCTCTTCATCAATCTGAAGTAATACCCGGCCATACCTTCTCCTTGTTCACCTTTGGTTGTAATAATATCAAATTCAATGGTGTAATTCTCAGGCAATTTCAGTAATTCATCTGTCCAGACAGAATTATTGCCAATGAATTTCATCCACTTTCCGGGAAACAGATTGGTGGTAACCACTTCAGCTGAACCATTAGTATTCCATAAGGCAGGGAAATCGCCTACTGCATCCTGGCTGAAATCTTCGTAAAAAATTACCTTTTCGCCAGGGATAAAGTCGTATTTGGAATAGGATTGCAACGCCGGCTGATCCTGCGCTCCGGCAGGTGATTGGGAATCTGCATCTTTCTTTTGGTCTGCATCCTGACCGGGATTCTTATTGTCCGGATTTTCGGCAGGTTTTGATTTATCTTTTTTCTTGAAAACGCCTTTAATACCGCCTTCAATAGCATTAAGACCTTTGTCAACGCCTTGATTGGTTTTGGAATCTACCTTTTCTTCGACGTTAACCTGGCCCGATAGATTGACCGATAGTACTATCAGTATCGTACACATAATTGAAAATGGCAGTTTTTTCATATGCTTTTTATTGATTAGAAATGAGTAAAATGTTATAAGGCCGGTGAATTACCGGATATGATTTTGTTGTGTAAAAATATGACATTCCCGGAATTATGATGCACCCGGAAAAATAAACTTTATGAAATAAGGCTTAACGATAACCAGCTACAGGAACTGGCATGTAATGATTCTATTGACCCAATACTGTTGTTACCATGCTGGCTGCTTCCTGGAGCAATGTTGCAGAATACACCTTGAGACCTGACTGCGAGATCAGTTCTTTGGCTTCTGCAGCATTGGTGCCTTGCAGCCGAACGATAATGGGAACGGGAATATCGCCAATATTTCGGTAAGCATCCACAATACCCTGGGCTACGCGATCGCATCGAACTATTCCGCCAAATATATTTACGAGAATCACCTTAACTTTCGGATCTTTAAGGATTATGCGAAATCCCTGCTCTACGCGCTCAGCATTAGCCGTACCACCTACATCGAGAAAATTGGCAGGTTCGCCACCCGATAATTTGATAATGTCCATTGTAGCCATGGCCAGCCCGGCACCATTTACCATACAGCCCACGTTACCTTCCAACTTTACATAGTTCAGATGAAAAGCTCCGGCTTCAACTTCGGCAGGATCTTCTTCATTGATATCGCGCATAGCAGCATAATCAGGGTGACGGAAAAGCGCATTCTGATCAAGGCGCATCTTGCAGTCGGCGGCCAGGATGAGATCGTCGCTGGTTTTGACTACCGGATTTATTTCCATGAGCACAGCATCAACACCCATATATGAATCGTAAAGCCCACGCACAAATTTCTGCATGGCATTATGCGCATTACCTGTCAACTTGAGATTATAGGCAATTTTGCGACATTGAAAATCGCGGAGGCCAACATTGGGCTCAATCGTTTCGGTAAAAATAAGTTCGGGTGTGTGTTCGGCTACATGTTCAATATCCATACCACCTTCTGTGGAATACATGAACATTACCTTACCTTGTTGGCGGTTGAGCAGTAAACTGATATAGAATTCTTTAGGATCGCTGCTGCCTGCATAGTAGATATTCTGTTCCACCAATACCTTCCGCACGAGTTTACCGGCAGCACTTGTTTGAGGGGTTACAAGCATCATGCCCAGAATCTTGCCGGCTTTCTCTTTCACTTCTTCAAGCGACGTCACGATTTTAACGCCACCCCCTTTGCCACGGCCACCGGCATGAATCTGAGCCTTCACAGCCCAGCGGTCGGAACCGGTAAGTAATTGAACTTCTTCTGCGGCAAGCACAGCTTTTTCGGCCGTTTCGGCCACAACACCAACAGGTACCGGCACGCCGTAACTCTTCAATATCTGCTTGGCCTGGTATTCATGCAAATTCATAAAATGGGTATTTTTAATTTACGTTTCAAAAATACATGATTTCATTGGATCACATGTCACTACCTGATTATTTCATGAAAATTAATGCTTACCAGATGTACCTGTGAATTTGTACCTTTGCAGGAAGGCGGCGGAATGGCGGAATGACGGAATGACGAAATATCGAAATAGCGAAATAGCGAAATGACGGAATGACGAAATGGCGGAATGGCGAAATGGCGAAATGGCGAAATGGCGAAATGGCGAAATGGCGGAATGGCGAAATGGCGAAATGGCGGAATGGCGGAATGGCGGAATGGCGGAATGGCGGAATGGCGGAATGGCGAAATGGCGAAATGGCGAAATGGCGGAATGGCGGAATGGCGAAATGGCGGAATGGCGAAATGGCGAAATGGCGGAATGGCGAAATGGCGGAATGGCGAAATGGCGGAATGGCGAAATGGCGGAATGGCGAAATGGCGAAATGACGGAATGGCGAAATGGCGAAATGGCGAAATTGTGAAATTGTGATAAGCGAATTACATAATCTTAATTTCGATTTTCGATTTTCATTTTTCATTTTTCGATCTTCGTCTTTCGATTTTCGTCTTTCGAATGGCAGATTGCAAATTAAGCTTATTAAGACATATACTATGATTCAAGCGCAAAATATCCACAGATCTTTTGGCAGCCTCGAAGTTCTCAAGGGCATCGATGTAAAGATCGATACAGGTGAGATAATCTCTATCGTGGGCGCTTCGGGAGCGGGCAAATCCACCCTGCTGCATATCCTTGGCACGCTCGACAGGCCAACTGCAGGAACTTTGAAGATTAATGAAACAGATACTTTGACGCTTAACGATCGTTCATTATCCGATTTCCGTAACCGTAAAATAGGCTTTGTGTTCCAGTTTCACCATCTTTTGCCCGAGTTTACGGCACTCGAAAACGTTTGTATTCCAGCATATATCGCAGGGAAATCACGCAGGGAAGCCGAAGACCGTGCCTACGAACTGCTGGATTTCCTGAATATGAGTCACAGGCTGGAGCATAAACCCGCCCAACTCTCCGGGGGCGAGCAACAAAGGCTGGCTGTTGCGCGCGCACTGGTTAACAATCCTGCAGTGGTCCTGGCCGATGAGCCTTCAGGGAACCTCGATTCCGCCAATGCCCGTGAACTACATCAGCTTTTCTTTCAGCTGCGCGAAAAATTCAGCCAGACTTTTGTAATTGCCACGCATAATGAGGAACTCGCCACCATGTCCGATCGAAAAATTATCATCCGCGACGGCGTTATCCTGCATCAACAATAAGCTTTGGCAGCATTCAATAAAACAGCAAAGCCGGCGTTATAAAGTAGTAATGAACATTGACACATGCTTAATGTTATACTAATCCATTCACAATAAGCCTCCTATTAATATATGTCAGACACTCCCTTACGGATCATTCATCATATTTCAGTCTGTTCAAAACCTTTTCTGATTTTCATCCTGGCGTTAACCCTTATGGATGGTTATGCGCAAAAAAACACCGAAACCAAACCAGGTGAGGCTTATACGCAAGCCATCAATAATGGAGATAAAC
>Ga0315283_10006273_pt1 | contig 10588 bp, 7 predicted proteins | sample YL17G09_0_MG_FD_204541 | JGI IMG/M metagenome (GOLD analysis project Ga0315283, IMG submission 204541) | Sediment microbial communities from Yellowstone Lake, YNP, Wyoming, USA - YL17G09_0 | ecosystem: Environmental > Aquatic > Freshwater > Lake > Sediment | place: USA: Wyoming | collected...
TTTGCGGGGGAGAGGGGAAGGGTGAGGGGGCTTAACTTGATTGCATAGGAAATTGCTTTTTGGACACGGATGAACTCGGATTATCAGGATGGGCGAAAGAAAATGATTATCTGAGTTCACCTGCGAAAATCTGCGTCCTATTAAATTTATTTCCGGGTTTTGCAAATTATGCCGGTACAAACTCCAGGGACAATTGGGTAATTGTTTCTCCCCAGAGGGTAAACACCTATCCTGTACTCAAATCCCCTTGACGTATAACCGTCTTCCCAGTATAATTTCTCTATTAAAAACAAGGTCCTATTAAAATGTCCAACCCTGATTTTACCCAGCTCATCGGCCAAATTCGGGATTTCGAGCACCTGATGATTCCCGCGGGAAAGACCCCATGGGTCAAGCAGTATACTAAACCCACTCATCCGGTGGACGTGGTCCTATACCTGGGATGCAACATTCTTCGTACCGCTCATCTGGCTTTCGAGGTTGTCGACCTGTTTCAAATTCTCGGAGTAAACTTCCTAGCGGTCGCTGGCCCGCAGTTCTGCTGCGGCATCGTGCATCACCGGAGTGGCGACGTCGAAAGTGCCGCTAAGTTTTCGCGAGCGACTGTGGCGAAGTTCGAATCGTACGGGGCGAAGCAGGTCGTCATATGGTGTCCCACCTGCCAGCTTCATTTTGGGGAGCTGATTCAGGGGGGGATAATGCCCCGTTTTCCGATGACCCATGTCTCGGCGTTCCTGGCCGAAAAAGCAGACCAGTTCGAATTCCGTCGTGACCTGCGCACCCGGGTCGCCGTTCACACCCACGTTGGGGCACCCCAGCGAGAGCTGGATGCAAAAAGCGTTATCAAAGTACTGCAGAGTGTTCCTGGGGTGGAAGTGGCGGGACTCCTCTCTTCCCCCGACCTGGGATATCAATGCGCCCCGAGTCTACTGCTCCAACTCGGCCCCGAGCGGTTTCGATCGATCCGGGACGGATTGGCCCGCCAAGCCAGGGACTTGGGGGCAGATGAGGTCGTGACCCTATACCACTCCTGCCATCGGGAGTGGTGTGAGGTCGGGGGAACGGGACTATTGGTTCGAAACTACGTGTCCATAGTGGCCGAGGCCCTGGGCTGCGCTCACCGGGACTACTCCCAGGAATTTAAGAAACTGAGTACGCCGGGTGCCATCGTGGCTCTGTCCCATCCCATGTGGGGGTCATATGGGCTGAGCGAAGAGCGTGCAAAGGAGCTGGTGACCAAGTACTTCATGCCGACGAAAGGCTGAGAGGGCTATGCGGGGTCCTCAATGCATATTCTCCGGTTGGCGTAGGACAGGAGTTTATCCTCTCTCGTTTGAACCGCGACCCTCATGCAGAAAAAAAGTGGCCGATTGGTTTTTTTCTTAGCTGTATTGTCCCTAAAGGGCGACCTTAAACTTCTGGAGCATCTATCAAATGGATTTGCCAGGAGGTATCGTATGAAATTGGCAGCGGCAGTAGTACTGATCTTGTGGGTGTTGGTCCCGTCGCCAAGCAACGGTGGACCGGTCGAAATTCCGATTACCCGGGTCGTGCTGTTCAGCAGCGGGGTGGGCTACTTCGAACACAACGGCCCGGTAGAGGGCAATGCGAGCTGTCGTCTGATGTTCAAGATCGAACAGATTAACGATGTCCTGAAGTCCATGGTGGTAATGGACCCTGAAGGGACGGTCAGCGGTGTCCGCTATGCCTCCCAAGAGCCGCTGATTCGGGCGTTGCGAAGTTTCGCCATCGATCTGAGCGGCGATCCCAAGATCGCCGACCTGCTCCGCCAGCTCCGCGGAGCTGAAGTCACCGTCGAGGCCCCGGAAAAATTGACGGGGAAAATCATCAGCATCGAGACAACCCCGAAGGAGATCGTCGGCCCGATCCGGACGATCCTCCCGGAGACCCTGTTAACCCTGGCAACTGCGCGAGGCATCAAGTCCCTTTCGATGAGTACCGTTCAGAGCCTGACTTTGACCGATGAGAAGCTGACGGGCGAGCTGAACAAAGCGTTGGATTTACTGATCGCTTCCCACGACACGCAGCGTAGAGCCGTAGATGTCACTTTCTCCGGCCAGGGAAATCGGGCGGTCCGCATCGGTTATATTTCCGAGACCCCGATCTGGAAGACATCCTACCGGCTGGAATTCCGCAAGGGAAAGGAAAAGAAGGAGACCGGCTTCATTCAAGGCTGGGCCATCGTCGAAAACATTTCCGATAATGACTGGACCCAGGTGAACCTGGCTCTGGTAAGCGGCCGGCCGATATCCTTCATCCAGGACCTTTACACGCCCCTGTACCTGCCCCGACCGGTCGTCCAGCCGGAGCTGTATTCCTCGCTTAGGCCGCAAAAGTATGAAGAAGGACTGGAAGCGGCGCCCGGGATATCCAAAGAGGAGATGGCCGCTCCCAGGGAGGAACGATCATCCCGTATGGATGCGATGCGAAAAGCAGCCCCGATGGCCTTGGCCCCGGCCCCTTTCGCCCAGAAAGAAAAACTTGCCGGAGAAGTGGAGTTGGCCAGGGGAGTACAGTCGGTCGCCACGGCCGCCAAGATGGGCGAGCTTTTCCACTTCACCATCGGTAAACCGGTAGACCTGCCGCGACGACATTCGGCGATGCTGCCGATCATCAACTCGACGATTCAGACAGAAAAGGTCAGCATCTACAACGCCAGCATCCTGGCCAAAAACCCCCTGAACGGAGCCTACCTCACCAACGACACGGGCCTCAAAATGCTCGGCGGCCCCCTCACCCTCTTTGACGGAGGCATGTATGCCGGAGACGCCACGATCGACAACTTCTCTCCGAAAGACAAACGGCTGGTCAGTTACGCCATCGACCTCGACGTGACCGTTGATTCCACTTCCCAGGACACGACCCGGATCACTGCCTTGAAGATCGTTCAGGGAGTGCTGCAAGTGAAACGCTTATCCACCTGGACCCAGAAATACGCGGTCAAGAACAAGGCCGACGAGCAGCGGCAGCTCATCATCGAGCACCCGTTTCGCCCGGACCGAACTCTCGTCGAGCCGGCCAAGTTCGAAGAAAAGACCTCCGCCCTGTATCGCTTTCGCCTGCCGGTAAAAAAGGATTCCACCGAAGAGCTTCTCGCCAAGGAGGAGAAGGTCACCTCCGAGGAGATCGCCATCCTCAGCGGCTCGACGGATTCCCTGATCGTATACAGTAAGAACGAAAAGATAACCAAGAAGGTCCGCGATGCCCTGATCGAGGCCATCCGGATCAAGCAGGAGATGACGGGCTCGCAGAACAAACTGGCCAGCCTGACCGGCCAGCTTGAGTCGATCAAGTCCGGTCAGGACCGGCTGAGAAAGAATATCCAAACGGTCGCCCGGGATAGCGAGCTGGGCAGGCGTTATCTCAAGAAGCTCAGCGAAGAAGAGGATCAGATTGAACAGCTGAATAAGGTGATTCAGGAGACCCGGAATAAAACCGAGGAGCAGCAGAGGGCCCTGGCCAATTATCTGAAGAATCTCGACATGGAATGAACCCCGAAAGAGTGGTCGCGGAAGTATAAAAGATTGGAGGCCAGGGACGTACAAGAGGGACATAGTTTAAAATGAACACTTTACAGGTATGTAAAATCGGGAGCTCCCCTGACTTTTGCAGTTTCCTCGAGAATGGAATTGCGAGGTTTCTTCCGCACCCCGAGAAGCTCACGAATTGACGCCCCGGGGGCGCGGAAGGAACCGGTGCACCCGCATGAGCATCGAAAACGCCCGCCGGATCTCGGTAAATCGTTGAATCCCCCTCGCCCACCTCTTCGACCCCATGGTGAAAGATGGAGTTTTTCTGGGCGCCTTTGAAATCTATTACGACATCACCGAGAAAAAACAAAACCTGGAAAGATGGTTACGAATTTCTTTTGTCATTGTAATCTTCTTGGCGTTATCCGTTTTGATACTATCGGCCCTCAATGTTGTTAAAGGAAAAAGAAGACTCATTGAACGGAAGAGAACGGAAGACGAACGGGAGGAACTGATTGGCAAGCTGCAAGAGGCGCTAGCTACGGTAAGGACCTTGAGCGGTCTGCTCCCGATTTGCTCCTCATGCAAAAAGATCCGGGATGACCAAGGGCATTGGAACCAACTTGAAACCTATCTTTTAGAGCATTCGGAAGCGGAATTCACTCACGGTTCTTGTCCGGACTGCCTGAAGAGCCTTTACGGCATTTCCTTAGACGAGGAGCAGGATTCAAAAACGCAATAGCCTTTTCCATAAATGAAAACCGAGGCGACGGAGTTGGAGATTATCTGGGGGGTCTTTGCCGCCTCATCGCTCTGGCTCTCAACTTACGTAGCGCTCTTCCCATAAACCGAAGAGGTACGGTAATCCGCCAGGTTCTCAACGCGACCATGGCGCGAGGGAAATATTTTTGGGCATTGAAACCCGCTTCGTCGTTCACGCGATGAAGAAGGCCCTTTCTCGCTTCATAAAACCGCTCTGGGTCAACCGTGCCTTCGACGCCGCCACCTTTCTTTCGTAGATGTGCAACGAATTCGTTTCCGATCGGTTGAGATACACCTAAGATGTCAAAATTCACAAGGGTTAGAAACTGAAGGTCGCGGATTACAAGCTCAAAGGATGCCGGGGTAAATGCCCAGCAATGTACATCGCGATACTCTAAGTCGGCCGCTGCTATAGATGCTTTCCAAGAGTCAAAAGCCTCCTGAAGTCTACGGTAAGGCGCCACACAATGCGGATCATCGAATAATGACCAACTCGTCACCAATTTCCGATCGCGGTCCATACATGAACGCAGGCTATTTTGTTCAAATACCTGAGCGAACGTTGGACGGACTCTGGACTCAAAATAAGCTTGCAGCCATGCCGAGAGGGTCGTATGGGGTCTAAAGTAGTCAAAGCAGGCGCGCCGATCCGGGATGGCCATTGACAAAATACCCCCACGCTTCAATACCTTTTCGCAGCCCTGCAGGAACCGGATCGGATCGGGTAAATGCTCCAAATTGTGGGAAGAAATGATATAGTCAAATGTACCCAGCGCTCCCCTTTCGGCTACCAGATCTGCGATTGCGGTGGCCGAACCGATTAAATCGACCTCCTCGATCTCAGGAATTCGCTCCTTAGGAACATCCGGATCGGACTGCGCTCTACGCCGAAGCGTTTCGGCGTCAAACAAATCCAGTGACCAGCACTTGTACCCCTCTTTTTTCGGAGCAATCGGAGCAAACCAAGGGCCCACTTCGATGCCCACCTGTTCCTTGGTAATAAATTGGAGGATTCTCTCCCGTCGATTTATGACCTTGATCTGCGCAAATAGTCTGCCCAGCATTTCGGCAAATCTTTTCATTTTCTTATCCGCACAGGTTTTTATTTCCCTTAAACCATACCCCCCTCTGGCTTTAAGGTTGAGAAAATGCTTTCCTTCCCTTCACTACCAGCCCAGTCTGAACGGCTAGAGTCGCCAAAAGCCGTCGGCAATGTGCTGGAGCCGGGAGGAAGGCCTGTCCCGCTCAAAGCGGAACTTGGGCGGACGAAGTCCCACCTTGGCCTGGGATTGGCCCAGGCGGGCTTCCGGCGAAAAACCCGTGACCGCCTGCCCGTTATTTGCTGATGGACATGGTTTGATTAATCTTCGTGACCGTTTTCAGCTCATTGGCCAGCAAGGTTAGTGATTCGGCGCTGGTTTTGTAATAAACATTCAAATCGGCCTTCTCGAGCTGATGGGCGACCGCCGGATCCTTCATCACCTTTTCCATCGCCTGGGCCAGCTTGTCGACAATGGGCTTCGGGCAATTCGCGGGAAGCGAAAGGCCCATGCAGATGCTCAGGGACGCTTCCGGGATTCCCTTTTCGATCATTGTGGGGACCCGATCGATAGGGGGCATGCGCCTGTCCGAGGTCGTCAATATGGCGACCACGCTCCCGGCTTTGATCAAGGGGACCAGAGCGCCCAGGCCCAGGGCGGCCAGATTCACATGCCCCCCTAGAATGGCCGTCTTCACCGGGCCGCTGCCTTGAAAGTGAACGGGGACGATATCCAACCCGTAGGAAGCCTTAAAAGCTTCCATTACAAAGAAAGACGCCGTTCCCATCCCCGACGACCCGTAATTCAATTTTCCGGGGTTCTTCTTCGCGTAGGCGATCAGTTCATCCAGGTTCTTCCATGGCGCATCCGGTCTGTTGCAGATCAGCACCGGATCGATCGCGTAGAAGCAGATGGGCGAAAAGTCAGTGTATTTGTAGTTTACGGCGGGGTTTACGACCGGAACCATCGCCAGGGTCGCATTCGTGTGCGCCAGAATCGTATAGCCGTCCGGTTTGGCCGCCGCTACGTACTTCGCCCCCATTGCTCCTCCCCCGCCCCCCTTGTTGGAGATGACGACCGGGACACCCAGGGCAGCCTGGAGGGGCGATTGGATGATCCGGGCGGCAATGTCCGTGGGCCCCCCGGGGGGCATCACCACGACCATTTCAATCGGCCGGTTGGGGTATTCCTTTTCAGAGGCGAGGCCCCGGTCCGGGAGCGAAAACAGAAGACCGCCCAAGGCCAGCATGATCCCAACGATTCTGGTTTTCATTTTTTCCTCCTGTCTGTAAAGGTGAAGAGTTCGACTCCGTTCGGTTGCGGGCAATGGATGGGGAAACGGAATCTCCGTAAAAACTCTCGATTGCTCCCGAGGCCTTTTCATCCCTAGCGAAGATACTTTTTGGCATCCTCGGATCGCAGGTAGTCCTTCAAATTCACCTGCCGGATCCGGGCTTTTTCAAAGACCTTGACGCCCGATATTTCCTTGACCTTCAGATGGAAGGGCACGGTGGCGTCGATGATCATCTTGGCCTTGGTCAGGCGGGGAATCGCGTCCAGATCCCGCACTCCGACGATCGGGGGGATGCGGTAGCCTCGGCCCTCCGGCAGGATGTGGACCTGTTCCTTGGGGTTGCACCGGGTGGCGATCGCCCACTCCACCTCGTTGATGTCGTAGATGTCGATGTCCGGGTCCACCAGGATGACGGTGTCCACGTGGGTCGAGAAGGCGTAGGCGTACATGGCCAGGTTGTACTGCATCCCTTCCAGCTCGTAATGGCTCTTGTTCACCTTGATAACGGCATGGTGCCAGTAGGCGCTGCCGGCGGTCAGCGTGGCGTCGACCACGAAATCGGGGAACTGGTTCTTGAGGTAGCCGTAGAACATGGGGGCATTGGTAATCCTCAGAGCGTAGTTCTCCTTTGTCCCCGCGACGCAAACGTAGGTGAATTTTTCTTTGCGGTAGGTGACCGCCGTCACGGTCATCACGGGCCTTTTGGCCGGAAGGCTCAAGTACTTCAGGTACTCTGGCCACGGACCCTCTACGACCTCCCCATAGGGGGGGCGGATCTCGCCTTCGATCACCAGGTCGGCATCGGCCGGGACTTCCAGATCGACGGTCTTGCACTTCACCAGCTCGACCGGTTTGCCCCGCAGGGCTCCGGCCAGTCCCAATTCATCCTTGAAAATGGGAAGCTTGGTGCAGGAAGCGATGTAGATGTCCGGGTGGGGGCTGAGCACGATGGCCACCGGGAAGGGGCGCCCCTGCTTCTTGGCCCGCTCGAACTGCAAGCCGATATGGGCTTCCTTCCGGATGTTCACGATGAGGTCGTCTTTCCCCTTCATCATGACCCGGTACATCCCCATGTTCCGGATGCCGCTTTCGGGATCCTTGGATATGATGGCCGGCTGCAGATAACGCCCTCCGTCGTCCAGGCCGGCCTTGATGCTGGGGATCAAATTGAAGATATCGAACCCCGTGGTTTGCACGACTTCCTGGCATGGTCCGTTCGGCACCATAACCGGCGCAATGGGGTTGGCGATCGCCTGGAGAACCTTTTCCTTGAATTCGATGGGGTCCTGCGGGAGATGGAGGATGCGGCACAAGCGGTTCCGGTCGATGAACAGGTTGGCGCCCACCTTGAAATCATATCCCCGCACCTTGGTGAACAGGAGCGGGGGGACGCCCTCGAGTTTTTCCATCGCCACGATCACGCCGGAAATTTCCGTTTCCGGGTCGACTTCCTTGTCGATGACGATGAGGTCCCCTTGCTTTTGGAGTTCGGCGAAGACTTGACTCATACCCAGCTTTTGCGGATCGCTCATTAGGCAACCTCCTTTTCTGGAATTCCAAGACGCGATTAGACCTAAAAGCCACTTCCCGGATACCTTGATGGGGGGCACTGGATGGGCTTTTCAAGCAGCGCAGAAGCAACCTTCTGCGTTTCTTTAAACAACCTCATTACCAAAAATTACCGGTGCTTGTCAAGAAAAATGTTGCCGCCCTCGGGCGCTGAACTGCGAGGACCGGCGGGATGCAAATATTCCGAATCCAGCATTCGTCCGATCCCAGAGGCCAGGGGAAAAGGCGGGCCGACTTCGGCCATCTCTCAGACCTTTGGCCGAAGCGAAAAGAACTAGTCAACCTTGTCAACACCGAAAACATTGTTCTCTTATTCAAACCTGATGTTCTCGTAAAAAGTCGTCACTCCGGTGGAAACCGGAGTCCAGAGGATTTTTAAGTATTTGAAATAAGTGGATTCCGGCCCCTGCCCCGAACCCGATCCGGGGTTCGTCGGAATAACGGAAATTCCTCTTTTCAGACTTTTTACGACAACATCTCATTTGATGCGCTCCCATGTCAAACGGCTCGACGGGTTCTCGACCGGCGTCAGGATCAGGCGGTCAGCCGCGGCGAACTCGTACCGGCGCACGGCGTCGACACCGACCAGCCCGGGATTGATGCAGCCCTTGCGATGGTGCGTGACGGTACGCGTGCGCTCGTCGATGCTGTACGTGCCGAAGTAGGCCGTGTACCCGATGAGGGCCGTCTTGGCCTCTTCCGGGGTGGGCTGCGAGCCGGCGTATTTCGGGCGCGGTCGGTCGGGCAAGATCTGGGCGGCCATGTACCCGGCGGCGTCATAGTAGATCAGTCCCGTCGGGTGCGCGCCCCGGTTGGGATCCGCTTGGCCGTTCACCTCAATCGAAACGAGCCGCCAGGTCCCGATAAATCTCTTCGAGATGTCGGCCTGAGATGCCGATTGGCCGCTGGCGACTCCAGCCTCGATGCCCATGACGAGAACAGCGATGACGAGGATTATCCCCCCGAATCGTCCGATTCTGCGCATTTATGCTTCCTCCTGATGTAAACTCAACAGGTGCAAAAGAATTTCCTGAAATATTGCTTGGGTCCTCGCAGGCAAAGGGGAAAACCGATTTTTGCGATGGTTACGGGGCCTCACCGCCGGTGCTCTTTGCCCCCCCACCCTAACCCTCCCCCTCGGAGGGGGAGGGGAGGGTGGGGGTGATGCTTTTGATGCTTCTTTTACAACGTTTAGGTAAACATATGTCGAAGGGAGAATATATCATATTTTTACCATTTTATAATTAATAATTTCAAGAATTCCCCGCAGCCGAATTTTCATTCCCAAAAGCAACTTCGTCATGTCTTACGAATTTCTTACGGTCAGCAATCTGATTCGTAAAAACCCCATTTAATTTCTCTTCTTCGACTCTCTGAAACTCAGGACTCAGGTGGGCGTACCTTTGGGTCATCGTCAATGAGGTATGTCCCAAATGCTCTTGGACTGCGGTGCAATCTAACTTGCCATAAGAGGAATTTTTCTTGACAGCATGTGTAAAGACGGACAGGGAAGAATTAATTCCTGTACTAAATGGTTGACATAATCCGCCAAAGGATGTAGGTTTCAAGCCGTAATCAACAGAATGGGGTATTTTTTTGCTATCTTCCGGGTTCGGCAGCTTGCTTTTTATGCGGATCCACAAAAGATGCCATAATAAGCAAGGTCAGGAGATGCAATTGGCTGATTATGCATGGTTTATCGCAGAATTTTCCGCCACTCTAACAAGGGTTTATACGGGCCTCTAACGAGTGCGCGGTGTTTTATGCGGATCAACTGTTATGCCTGGGGAAAGAAGATCATGATTAAGAGCACATAAGAAGCACTAAACGCCTGACATTGCAAAAGGATGTGTACCTTATTAATGCAATTGAAAAGAAAAGTTTCCCTTTTGTCTTTATCGGTTATTGTCTTAATCCAAGGTTGCGATGGAGGGGGGTCTTCCAACAGTTCTCCTTCTGTACCTACACCTTTTGCCCCCGCCGAGTCTCCCCATAAATCAGCGTATTACCGATATTCGACCCCGCCGTCTGGCTTCACCGCTGTAGTCGGCTGGATGCAGGCAACCGACATACCGCTCAGTCAACAAAGTCATGGCTTTGACCTCGGAGGAAAGTTGGCAAAGTCTAGCCTATGGATATAAACGAATATCATTAAAAAGTAAACCTGTTTGGTTCCGGCTATGCCGGGTTAGATATTTAAATGAGAAGGGGGTAATTTATGCAAAAAGAAAGTATACCTTTCGGTGGGGCAATGGGAATGAAAGTAGCTTTTTGCAATGCCATGGCGGTCGATCTCTCCAAGGCTAAAAGAATAATTTGGGTGTCTGGGCAAATTGCATTTGATGAGAACGAAAAATTTATCGGGAAGGGAAACATCCGGGTTCAGACCGAACAATGCCTAAAAAATATCCAGGCGGCATTAAAAAAACTCG
>Ga0315283_10006274_pt1 | contig 10587 bp, 7 predicted proteins | sample YL17G09_0_MG_FD_204541 | JGI IMG/M metagenome (GOLD analysis project Ga0315283, IMG submission 204541) | Sediment microbial communities from Yellowstone Lake, YNP, Wyoming, USA - YL17G09_0 | ecosystem: Environmental > Aquatic > Freshwater > Lake > Sediment | place: USA: Wyoming | collected...
CGACACGGCCAGGCTGGCCCGGGAGAAGGGTCTCCGCAACACGTTTGTGACCAACGGCTACATGACGGCCGAAGCCCTCGAAACCATTCATCCTTATCTCGACGCCGCCAACGTCGACCTCAAGGCGTTCAAGGACGAGACCTACAAGAAAGTCTGCAAGGCCCGGCTGGGACCCGTGCTGGATTCCATCCGCCTCATGAAGCGGCTCGGGATCTGGGTCGAGGTGACGACCCTGGTCGTCCCGGGGCTCAACGACGGCGATGAGGAGCTCGCGGCGATCGCCCGTTTCCTTGCCGGCGTCGACCCGGCCATTCCGTGGCACATCAGCCGCTTTCATCCGGACTACGAATACACGGAGGCGGCCGCGACCCCCGTCCGGACGCTCGAGAGGGCCTTCGAGCTCGGAAAAAGGGAAGGCCTGCGCTTCATCTACGTCGGGAACGTTGGGGGCATTTCTGAGGATACCCCTTGCCCGTCGTGCGGCAAGGTCCTCATCCGCCGCCGCGGCTTCGACGTCGGCGAAAACCTGATGAACGGTGCGAACTGCCCCTTCTGCGGCGCCTCCGTTCCCGGCGTTTTCTGATCTTGAGAAGAAAGAATCTTATCGGCGATTTTAGGAGGTCTCCTCATCAGACGCTCCAAAAGATAGCTTGATGCGTATGGCCTTCCCCCTATGATAAAATAGCCGCATGGAGCGCTACCGGATTCTGCCGCATACCGCCGATGGAAAGTTTCAGGCCTTCGGAGAAACGCTCGAGGAGGCTTTTGCCAATGCCGCCCTAGCGACAGCGTCGTTGATGTGGGACTGGACCAAGGTCGAGCCGAAAGTCCATTTCGCGGTCCGCGTCAGGGGGAGGGACCTGGAGCAGCTCCTGGTGAAATTCCTGGGCGAGGTCATCTACTTGATGGAAACACGTCGGTTCCTGCTGGCCGGGGTCTCCGGCTTGAAGATCGAACAGGAAGAGGAGAGCTACAGGATCGAAGCGGCTTTCCAAGGGGACGAGATTTCCGGGCGCTATGAGATCTTCGGCGACGTCAAGGCCGTCACGTATAGCGACATGCGGATCGAGGACCGCGACTGCGGTGTCTGCACGGTCCAGGTCGTCGTGGATATGTAGCCGTGAAGGCGGGACGGGGAAAAGAAGGAGCGCATGGAACTTGTAAAGATCGACGAGAACACTTGGGAGGTCCCGAAACAGGGTGAAATGAGGGTCCCGGCCGTCATCTATGCCTCGGCCCGGCTCCTTCAAGACATCAAGCATGATCTGACTCTCGAACAGGCCCGCAACGTGGCCTGCCTGCCCGGGATCCGACGCATGTCCTATACCATGCCCGACGCGCATCAGGGATACGGTTTCCCGATCGGCGGCGTGGCCGCCTTCGACCCGGACGAAGGGATCATCTCTCCCGGAGGGGTCGGCTACGACATCAACTGCGGCGTCCGGCTCCTTCGTACCGAGTTCATGGACGCTGAGATTTCGCCCAGGCGCAAAGAGCTCCTGGCGGAGATCTTCAAGGAGGTCCCTGCGGGCGTCGGCAGGGGAGGTGTTACGAAGCTCAACAGGAACGTGCTCAAGGAGATTCTAGCCAAGGGCGCAGAATGGGCTGTCGAGAACGGCTATGGCACTCCCGGGGACCTCGAACGGACGGAAGAGCGGGGGAGGATGAGGGACGCGGATCCGGAGTCCCTCTCAGACCGGGCTCTCGAGCGGGGGATCCCCCAGCTCGGGACCCTCGGCGCCGGAAACCATTTTCTCGAGTTCCAGAAGGTCGTCGAGATCTTCGACGAGGGTGTGGCCCGGACCTTCGGGATCCATTCCGAGGAACAGGTCACGGTCATGATCCACTGCGGCAGTCGCGGGCTCGGCCACCAGGTGGCCTCGGACCACATCGAACTCATGGCGAACAGGTTCGGGACCGCGGGACTGCCGGATAGGGAATTGGTCAACGCTCCCTTCCGCTCGGACCTCGGACAGAGATATTACCGGTCGATGTGCGCCGCCGTGAACTATGCCTTTGCCAACCGCCAGATGATCGCCCATCGGGTGAGGGGCGTCTTTGCCCGGGTCCTGGGAAGCGCCGAAGGGATGGACCAGGTCTATGACGTCTGTCACAACGTGGCCAAGCTCGAAAGGCACGCGGTGGGAGGCGTCGAAAAACAGCTCTGCGTCCATCGTAAAGGCGCGACCCGGAGCTTCGGCCCGGGCCGCCCGGAGGTCCCGGCCGTGTATCGGGCCGTCGGCCAACCTGTTATCATCCCCGGGAGCATGGGCACGGCGTCTTATATCCTGGTCGGGACCGCCGAGGCCGAAGAAAAAAGTTTCAGCTCAACGGCCCACGGCGCGGGCCGGGTCATGAGCCGCCACGAAGCCCTCAGGCGCTTCCGGGGCGAGCAGATCCGCGACGAACTGGCCGCGAAGGGGATCGAGCTCAGGTCCACGAACTGGAAGGGCGTCGCGGAGGAAGCCGCCGCCGCTTATAAGGACGTCGACGAGGTGGTCCGGGTCTCCCACGAACTGGGGATCGGACGTCTCGTGGCCAAGGTCGTCCCGATCGGAGTCATGAAGGGCTGACCTCCCTCTTTTTCGTTCTCGCGGCCGGGGGACGATGTCACCCCCGAAACCCTTTCCGCTTCCTACGCCAGGATCTCCCGCGACCCAAGGTCCGTGGACGAGCTGCAGGCCGCCGCCCGGGCGGGTTCCCATTCTCCGGGTCGAGCATCAACGCGGGTTGACGCTCGAGTACATTGTTAATTTAGTCCTCCATGACGAGGGCTAGATCTTCCACTTCATAAAACTCTTCCCGGCTCGTCCGGGTCGACCCGGTTCGGGCCTTGTGCCACGATTAAGACTAAGCTGCGTTGTCAGGCGATTCTTTTCGCCCTGAAATAGAAAAGCGTCACCAGCACAATCAGATAATTGACCACCACCAACGAGTGCTGTGTGTAAAAACGGAACAGAGTCCATCCCCAGATCTCGACCAGGCTCGAGCCGATCACGGCGAAATTGATGACCTGGATGATCTTCCAGGCCGTCGGGAGCTTTCGAAAGAACCGGATGATCAGCATCACGGCCAGCCATGAATAGAGATAGTTGTAGTACCAACCGAGAGGGGAAAGAAACGGTATGAGGACGAGAAGAAAAGCGCCCTCCAGCACCTCGGAAATCTCGGTGGCCGGGCCCGACCGACCACGCTTCATCATCTCCAGCATGACGGCCGCGATGATCAGTACGGACACGACCAGAGCCACCGTGAGCATGGAGTTCGGCATTCCGGAGAACGCCTTCAATAAAAAACCGGAGAGTGAGGCGTTATCGTAAACTCCGAGCAGGCGCGGAGTCGATAGAGAAAGAGTGGTCGGCCATTCTTTGAGCACGGCGAGATTGCCCTGAAAACCATAAAAAAATGCCGGAACCGCCAGCCCAACCCCAAAAAGCCCCAGGCCGAAGGCCACCGCTTTGAGCCTTTTCTTGAACACGAGATAAGGAAGAAAAATCAGGACATAGGGCTTGAAAAACAGCGAGATTCCCCAGAACAGGCCGGCCCCCATCTCCCTTTCCTTGATGAGAAAATAAAGCATCAGGGTGAGCAGGACAAGGATGAAAAGGTTTACCTGTCCCAGTTCGATCTCCCTGGCGAGGAACTTAAGTAACACTAAGAACGTCCAAGCAAAAAGCGCCGCTGCAGTTTTCTTCTCGATCCCGAAAATTCGGGCGGACAGGACAAAGACGCCGGCCAAGCAGACGAATTCCAGAATATACCAGGCAAGCTTAGCCGGCCCGTAGGGGAGGAGTGAGAGCAGAGCAAAAAAGATAGCCGAAGCGGGTGAGTACTTGAATTGGAGATGTCCGTCAGATGCCCGGTAAAGGGTCTCCCCGGCGATAACCCTCTGGCCGGCCTTGTAGCAGACGCCGAAGTCCGACATATCCTTCCCGACCCCAAAAAAATAGACAGCGGCCAGCATGAGCCCGATAACGGTGATGAGAACCAGACGGTTAAAAGAAGGCAAAAGATAGGATTTCCCTTTTTCCGCGGCGCGGTGAATTTCCGCTCTGGGCGATGAATCTCCCCTCTTAACCACGCTGGCAATATACTTCCGGCCGTGCGGCGATGTCAATCGCCGCAATAAGCGGCGGCGGAAGAGCATGTTGGGGAAAAAAACCCTCTCGCACCGAATAAAAGATGATAGACTCTCCATATTCGCCCTTCCGATCCATGACATTGGCCCGTTTCTTGAGGCTTTTCTCCTGCTATGGCGGTTGATGGGTTATATCGACGATGCCATGAATCGGGTCTACGGCCGATTTTACGAGTATGAAGGGGTCGAGCCGAAGAAAGCCAAGGCCGTTGCCGAGGTCAGAAGAAAGAGCCGATATAGCCCACCGGTAGATCACCCTTGGCGCCGCCGGAATCCAAGCCTTCATCATAACAGCTATCTCGAAAGAATCTAGCCCATGGTAAAACCTGACATATTCACGTTGCCTTGACATTCCAGCGTGGCGTGTTGACAACCCCCCCGTTGTCCCCTTACGATGGAGACCGGGAAAGGCTGAACGCGTGAACACCTTCATCGTCAAGATTGAGCCGGGAAAGGTCCCCGACGAAGTGATCGAGACCGTCGCGGGCGTCCTGCTCGGGGACGGGGTGATGGCTTATCCGACCGAGACGTTCTACGGCCTCGGGGCGGTCTGCTTTTCGGGGAAGGCCGTCCGCCGAATCTACCGCCTGAAAGCGAGGGACGCCGGGAAACCGCTTTCCCTCATCGTTTCCGGCCTGGCTATGGTCGAGACGCTGGCCGTCGGTCCGCCGCCCGTTTTCCATCGCCTGGCCGGTGAGTTCTGGCCGGGACCGCTGACCATCGTCCTCAAGGCTTCGCCATCGTTCCCTGTCCGGCTGGCGGGACCGGGGCATACTATCGGCGTCCGGATCCCTTCGGTCCCGTGGCTCAGGCGCCTTGTCCACGAGGTCGGTCTGCCCATCACGGCCACGAGCGCGAACATTTCGGGGGAAGGGGAGATCTCGGACCCGGCCGAGATCCTCCGGACCTTCAACGATAAAGTGGATATCATTGTGGACGGCGGGGAGACCCCCGGGGGGCGGGCTTCGACGATCATCGATATCACGGGACCGACGCCCCGCATCCTCCGTGAAGGCGCGATTCCGTCCGGCAAGTTGGAACGGTATTTATCAGCGATGTCGTGAACCTTGCCGCGCGTGTTGTCACGGGACTATCGAGACGGGCTCTTTGCGTTTCTCCAGGCGTTTGTGGACCGATGCCTCATGATTGCCGATAAGACGTGAGTCGGAATTCCGGGACATGTACTAATACGAACGCAATAAAAGAATTTACAATGTATGAACGGCACTGAATGCCGTCCTCAAGCCCCCGTAGCGGAGGGGGGACCCGTCGGCTTTTTCGACGGGGGGAACCGACGGGACTGGTTCCTCGGGGGTCGGGGGAGTGAGGGCGGCTTCAGGCCGCCTAAAGTCAGATGTCAAACTATCTAATGCGTTCGTATTAATTCACTTGAATGGATGTCGTGTCCCTGGAATTCCGGAAGAAAGAATCCCGCCGGCAATTTTGGGCGACGCCCATGATATTGTCAGATGGCCTTTTTATCTGTATACTAAGATAACAAGTTACCCATGAAGAAGAAATTTTTCTTCATCGCTGCGGTGTTGATCGTCGCCGTTGTGTTTTGTCTTTGGCGGTTGTTTCCCAAGCACCCTGCCGAACCCAATGTCGTTCTGGTGGTCATTGATACTCTGCGTGCCGACCATCTGCCTTTTTACGGCTATCCTAAGGAGACGGCTCCGTTCCTTTCGCAGCTCGCAGCCCAGGGGGTCGTGTTTGAGAAAGCCTATGCCGCCTCCTCTTGGACGTCGCCCGCCACAGCCTCGATCTTCACTTCGCTGTATCCCTTTCAACACGGCGTCACCATGGGCTTGTTGGTCCAGAAGCGGTTGATAGACGAAGATCCAAGGATCAAGATCAACCGTATCCCCAAAGAGCTGACCACGCTGCCGGAAGTTTTTCGCATCAACGGCTATCGTACCTTCGGTGTCTCGGACAACTATAATATTTCCGAAAATCAGGGATTCACGCAGGGATTCGACCGCTTTCTGTGCTTTTCACACACGGGCGGGCAGTTCATCAATGAACAGATTCTCCGGCTGAAAAAAAAGATTCTAATCGGGGGGAAGTACTTTCTTTACGTGCATTACAACGACCCTCACATGCCCTACAGGATCCCGCTTGAAGAGGACGAAAAGAGCGGGGACCGCCTCACCGACATGAAAGCGCTTTATGACAAGGAGATCACCCACGTTGATCATTGCATCAAAGAACTCTATGATAGGTTCGGTTGGTCACAAAATACTCTGCTGATCATTACCGCCGACCACGGCGAAGAGATGAATGAGAAACACCGCTACGGACATGGAAAGTCCCTTCTCAATACAGTCATTCATGTGCCTTTGTTATTTTATTATCCGCATGGGGGGCTTTTCGGCGGGAAGCGGCTGACGGCAAATGCATCCACCATGGATATCCTGCCGACGCTTATATCTTTCCTGGATTTCCCTCGGATGAAAGGCCTGTCCGGGCAGGACCTCATACCGGAGGTTAAGGGAGTGACCAAATCTTCCAGTGAACGTTTCATCTTTTCCCATCTGCAGGTGGAAATGGGCAGCCGCAAAGATATCCTGCAGAAAGCCTGCCTTTACAGGGAGCATAAATATATCTATAAATTCCCTGACAAGCATTTGCTGTATGATCTGAAGGAAGACCCGGGCGAAAGAAGGAACCGCTTTGCCGATGGAGGGGAGATGGCCCGAATGCTGGCGGCTAACCTTTTCGCCTATGAAAAGGACAGCCCCCGCTATAACACCGCCTATGTGGACATTGAACTCGATAATAAAAGTCTAGAACAATTACGTACGCTTGGCTATGTTCATTAGCCTATAGCAAGCTGATCACTTGACCTTCGTTCCCGGCGGCACGTCGCGGTCGAAAAAGGGAACGACGGCCTTGTCGCCGATGACGGCCGCCAGGAGCATGGCCTGGGACTCGATGCCCCGGATCCTGGCCGGCTTGAGGTTGGCGATGACGATGAGGCTCTTGCCGACGAGGTCCTCGGCCGTGTAGGCGTCGGCGATGCCCGCGATCATCGTCCGCTTTTCCGTCCCAAGGTCGATCTCGAGTTTAAAGAGCTTGTTCGTGTTGGGGACGCGCTCGGCGGCCAGAATCTTCGCCACGCGCAGGTCCATCTTCATGAATTCCTCGTAGCTGATGAGGTTGGTCGCGGAGGTTGGTGCTTCTTCCATCGTTTTCTCCTTTCCGGCGGGCGCCGGTTCCGGCGCCGCCTTGGTCTTCGATTCGGATTCGGGCTTCTCCTCGGCCAGGAAGTCCTTGAGCAGGACCCTGGGGAAGAGGGCTCTTGGTTCCTGGACCGCCCGGCCGGGGCCGAAGCCGCCGAACGTCATCTCGGAATATTTCACGTCCTTGATCTTTTGCGGTTCGCCCAGATATTCCCAGATCTTGTCGCAGGAGCCGGGCATGACGGGGTACAGGAGGTAGCTTATGCCCCTTATCGCGGACGCCGCCTGGAGGAGGACCCTCGCCAGCCGCGGCCGCTTTTCCGGTTCCTTGGCCATCTTCCAGGGCTCGTGGTCGGCCAGGTACTTGTTGACCGTGCCGAGGTAGGCCCATATCTCTTCCAGGGCCCGGTTGATGGCGTAGTCCGAAAAGAGCTCTTCCGTCCGGGCCTTGAGTTCATCGAACCCGGCGCGGACCTTCACATCCTCATCCGTTTCGGGGCCGGCCTCTCCGACGACCCCCCCGAAGTAGTTCCGGACCATGGTCAGTGTGCGCTGGACGAGGTTGCCCAGGTCGTTGGCCAGGTCCGAGTTCACCCGGTGGATGAACGCCTCGTGGGAGAAGTTGCCGTCAAGCCCGATCGGGATCTCGCGGACGAGAAAGTAGCGAAGGCTGTCGGCGCCGAACGTCTTGAGGATGATGTTCGGATCAAGGACGTTCCCCTTGGACTTGGACATCTTAGCGTTGTCCTTGAGCCACCAGCCGTGGCTGTACACGGTCCCGGGAAGCGGGAAACCGCCGGCCATGAGGAAGGCCGGCCAGAAGATGGCGTGGAAGCGCAGGATGTCCTTGGCCATGAGATGGATCGTCGCCGGCCAGAACTTTTTGTAAAGTTCTTCATTCCAGCCGTAGCCGATCCCGGTCAGGTAGTTGTTCAGGGCGTCGAACCAGACGTAGATCGTGTGTTTCGGGTCTCCCGGGACGGGGATTCCCCACTTGACCGAGGTCCGGGTGATGCTCAGGTCCTTGAGCCCGCCTTCGACGAAGCTCATGACCTCGTTCATCCGGCTTTGCGGCCGGACGAAATCCGGGCGCGCGGCGTAGAAATCGAGAAGGGGCTTTTGATAGGCTGAGAGGCGAAAGAAATAAGTTTCCTCCTCGACGAGCGAGGTCTTGACACCGCACTCGGGGCAGATCTTGTATCCTTCCTTTCCCATCGGCACGTCCTCGACCAGGAAGTGTTCGTTGGAGACGCAGTACCAACCCCGGTACGTTCCTTTGTAGATGTCCCCCTTGTCCAGAAGCTTCTGGAAGATCTTTTGGACGCCCTCCTCATGATAGGCCTGGGTTGTCCGGATGAAGGCGTCGAAGGAGATGTCGATGGCTTTCCAAAGCTCCCGGAACCGGCCCACGACCCTGTCGACGTGCTCTTGGGGGGAGAGTCCTCTCTCGGCGGCGGCCTTCTCGATCTTCTGGCCGTGCTCGTCCGTCCCGGTCAGGAAGAAGACCTCCTTTCCCCGGAGGCGGTTGAATCGGGCCAGGACGTCCGCGATGATCGTCGTATAGGCGTGCCCGATGTGGGGGACATCGTTCACGTAGTAGATCGGCGTCGTGACGTAGAATTTATTTTCGTCAGTATTCTTTGCCACTGGTCAAACCTCCTCGGATGAGCATCATAGCCTCGGCCCGGGTGGCCGCATTGGTCCGGAAGGACCCTCGGACGGCCGACGTCACGGTGATCGACTTCGGCTTCTTGGCCCCCCGCATGGACATGCACATGTGCTCGGCCTCGATGACGACCATGACCCCGAGGGGCTTGAGCCGCGCCTCAAGAAGGTCCGCGATCTGTTTGGTCAGCCTCTCCTGCACCTGGAGCCTCCGGGCGAGGGTATCCACGACCCTGGCGATCTTGCTCAGCCCGACGATCCGCCCCCCTTTGGGGATATAGGCAACATGGGCCACGCCGGCGAAGGGGAGGAGGTGGTGTTCGCACATCGAGTAGAGGGGGATGCACTTGACGAGGACCATCTCGTCGTGCTTCTCGGCCTCGATCGTCCGCAGGCCCTTGGCCGCGTCCTCGATGGAGCCGCCCAGGATGTCCTGAAGCATGAACGCGACGCGCCGGGGCGTCCGTTTTATACCCGGCCTATCGGGGTCCTCGCCCACGCCTTCCAGGACGAGTTTGACCCCTCTCTCGATCTTCTTCAGGTCCATCGTCACTCCTTCGACGTCCCGCGGCGCCTATTTCTTCCCGTAATATTCTCTCAAGGCCAGCCGGCTGATTTCTTTGAGAGGGAGGCTCGTTCTCTCCGAAGCCTTCAGGCAATCCGTATACTCGGGTTGGACGTTGACGGCCTCGCCGCCCAGGCGGGACACCTTGATCCCGATCTCCTCTCCTCGGACCCGGACCTTCCGGCTTTCCCGCTCTAATACGCGCCTTTCCACCGGGAAGAAACGGACCCCGATGGAACTCGTTTCCCGGAAAACGGCCTCGATCAGGTCATCTATTTTATCAACCTCCGCGAGAAGGGTCAATTTTGTGGCCAGCCGGTTCTTTTTCATGACGACGGGAGTGAGGAACGCGTCGAGGGCCCCCCTCTTGAGGGCGAGCTCAAGAAAATGGGCCAGGAGCTGGGGAGTCGAGTCGTCGATCGTTGCTTCGATCACAAAGACCTTCTTTCGCGGTTCGAAGTCCCCGATGTTTCCATAGAACGCCCTCAGGATGTTGGGCAGGCCGGGGAGGTCGCGGCTGCCGGCGCCGCAGCCGATCCTCCCGTAGGTAATCTCGGGGAAGGGAAGAAATTCCCGGACCAGCGTTGAAACGACGGCCGCGCCCGTGGGCGTCACGAGCTCTTCCTTAGCCCCGGCCGAATAGACAGGGATGTTCTTAAGGAGTTCAGCCACGGCCGGGGGAGGTACGGGGAGGAGACCGTGGGAGGTCCGGACGAAGCCCTCGCCCACGTTGAGCGGAGAACAGTAGAAAGCGCCGATACCGAGCGCCTCGGTCAGCCAGCAGAAGCCTAAAACGTCCACCAGAGCGTCGTCGGCCCCCGCCTCATGGAGGTGCGCGGAACGGAAAGGGCGGCCGTGAACCCGGGCTTCGGCTTGGAACAGCCGCTTGAAGACCTTCCGGGCGTCGGCCTTGACGCCGGGCGAGAACGGGCTCCGCCCGATGATCCCTTCCACGTCGGCCCAGGTCCTAGTCACGGGTTTCTTGCGTTCGACGATTACGTCGACCTTGAGGCCCCGAAGATGGGACCTCTCGGCCT
>Ga0315283_10006279_pt1 | contig 10585 bp, 12 predicted proteins | sample YL17G09_0_MG_FD_204541 | JGI IMG/M metagenome (GOLD analysis project Ga0315283, IMG submission 204541) | Sediment microbial communities from Yellowstone Lake, YNP, Wyoming, USA - YL17G09_0 | ecosystem: Environmental > Aquatic > Freshwater > Lake > Sediment | place: USA: Wyoming | collected...
CATCCCAACGAGATCGGCGGTGTGCTGATCACGCGCCTGACCCAGTACGCGTTACGCTTTCGCAGCAACATCGAGGTCGTCGTGCAATACGGAAGGATGGACGTTACGCAGCCTAACCTGGCCTACATCGGGATGCTGGGGCTGCCGGGCTAGGCGCGGGTGGCGTTGGGTGAGCGGCGCCTGACTTCCCCCGGGACACGGCAGAAAGGGGGTGATTGCCTGGTTCCAATCCCGCGCGAGATGCGATTTCAGCTATCGGCCGCCCGTTGTCGACCACATTGTTCTCCGGCGGCGATCTTCATGTCCTGGTATCGGATCAGTCAAATAAAGGGAGGGAAAAATGAAGGGTCTGCCTCTGTTCTTCAGCCTGATGATCGTGCTCAGCCTGCTGGTGGGTTGCGTTGCGCCGTCGGTCGCGCCAGCCTCGACCGCTCCCGCTCAGCCGCCCACGACGGCACCCCAACCGACCCAGCCACCGGCAACAGCCGAGCAAGAAATTACCCTGTCTGTCTTCACACAGGCACCTGGCGCGTACCCGACCATATTTCCAGTAGTGATCAAGAACTTCGAAGCCAAGCATCCCGGGGTCAAGGTTGATCTGCGCGTGGTCGGTTACGGAGAATACCAATCGTCGCTGGCGTCGATGATCGCCGGCGGCCAGCCGCCGGATGTCTTCCTGGAGAACCAGGGCGGCGACTTGTGGGGCGTCGCGCAGGCTGGCGAGGCTCTGGATCTAACGCCCTATCTCGACGCCGATGGCGGCAAATGGCGCAAGGAGATGTACGACTACATCCCCGGATTGCTCTCGTGGGATGGGAAGACCTACGCCGTTGCTGCCTCCCTGAACAACCTACAACTGATGCTCAGCCGTGCTGCCCTCGAGAAACACGGCCTCCAGGAGCCGAAGACCACGGACGATCTCATTGCGATGGCGACGACCCTCAAGGGGAAGGGGGTTGCGCCTGTCGCGTTTGCCACGGCCGACCTCTGGGGCGCGGTCGACATGTTCGTCCTGTTCGTCCAGCAGCAGGGCGGTGGTGACGTGCTACGAAAAGCGGATGAAGGTAAGGAGAAGTGGAGCGGCAACCCGATCTTCATCAATGCCATGAAGACGATCAAAGACCTCAATGATGCAGGCGTTTTCATGGAAGGCGCGTCCGCTATGAACTACCACGAGGACGCCCTGCCGGTATGGATCCAGGGTAACTCCATCATGCTCTGGCCTGGTGGCAACTTCATGATTCAGGATATACCCGCCGAGGTCAAAGGAGATGCCATCTGGTTCCCCACGATGACAGGCGGGAGCCCAACCCTCACCGGAGGCACTGCACTGGTGTGGGCAGCGTCGAGCAAGACCAAGCACAAGGATCTGGCCGTTGAGCTGCTGAAGGAGCTCACTACCCAGGAAACCTACGAGGTCATGTTCAAAAACGGTGTGGCACCGGCAGGTCCCCTCGCCAAGGAAGTCAAGAGCGACTACCCACTCGCCGACAAAGTCAACGCACAGCAGGGGGATGCCGTTGATCGCTTCATCTATACTCCGCAAATCTACCAAGAGGTTGCTGTTGCCGTTCAAGGGCTGATGGCCGGAGACCTGACGCCCGAGCAGGCGGTGGACAAGATCCAGGCCGCTGCCGACGGCGTCTACAACAAGTAGTCCGGCCTGACCACGATGCGAGCCCTCCCCCGCTGGCTAGCATGAAGGGCTCGCATCCCAGATAACATCAGGGAAAACAACCGGATGGCGCGGTTCAGTGGAGTTACGACCAAGCCCACCTCGCATGCGGCCTGGTCACCAGCGAAGGGACGGCGTAAACGGATCCTGCGCGAAAATCTGGCCGGCTATGCTTTTGTCTTGCCGGCCCTTTTGATCTACGCGCTATTCCTGCTGTATCCCCTGTTCAATGTTTTCCGCTCCAGCTTTTTTGATATCAACACTCTTAGCCAGAACGCAACCTTTGTTGGGCTGGCGAACTTCCTTGAACTGGCTAGCGACGAAGTATTCCGCCGTGGGCTTGCCAACACCGTCATTTACACGGTGGCAATTATCCTGCTGATCAACGTCCCCGCAATTATCTTCGCGATGGTTGTCGATCGCGAGCGTATGCGAGGGGGTTACGTGCTCCGGATTCTGTTTTTCATTCCCGCAATCCTCGCTCCAGCACTCATTGGTGCCGCCTTCAAGCGCATCTTTGCGCCGTTCGGAGCGCTCAACATGCTTCTGACAGCCGTGAGCCTGCCGGGCCTGAAGCATAACTGGCTTGGCGACCCCACCCTCGCCATGTCTGCAGTGATCATTACGACGGTGTGGCAGTCTGTAGGATGGAACATGGTCATCTATTACGCCCGATTGAGGGAATTGCCAAGGGATCTCTACGAATCGGCAACGGTGGATGGCGCGAGCGATCTTGGGATCATCCGGTACATCAAGATGCCGCTGCTGAAGGAGACCATTGCTCTAATGGTCGTCATCAACATTATAGGCGGCTTCAAAGTCTTCGACCTGATCTACATCATGACTTCCGGCGGGCCGGCGCACAAGACCGAGGTACTTACCTCGTTTCTGTATTACCAGGCCTTCAATTTCCACCGCTATGGCTACGCCAGCGCCGTCGCGGTGGTCATGATGGTGTTGATGCTCTCATTCTCCTGGCTGCGCCTGCGAGGCTCACTGGGCTCATCTCGGTAACGGAGTCGACACATGCGAACCTCAGGTAGACGCAGAGCAAGCACGGTGCTCCTGGCCGTCACCGAATACGCGGTCATGTACAGTTGGGCACTGTTCGTCCTGTTTCCGTTCGTGTGGATAATCTCTCTGTCGCTGCGAAAAACCCAGGCGGTATACACTGCCCTCTTTTTCCAGCGCCTTGATGAGGTAACGCTCGAGAACTACTATTACCTTTTCAAGGGGCAGTTCCCGTACAGAAACATCCAGGTCTTTTTCATGAACGCGCTCGGGAACAGCGTCGTGGTAACGTCGCTGGCTCTGGTTGGCATTCTGATCGTATCGATCATGGCCGCCTACGCCTTTTCGCAGATCAGGTTCTTCGGGCGCGGGCCGCTGTTCTTTTTTCTGCTTGCAGGCATGATGATCCCAGTGCACGTGGTCATGCTGCCTCTTTTCAGGGTCGTACGACTCCTAGGTCTGCAGAATGGGTTGGCCAGCATCATCCTGCCATACATTGCCATCGGCCTTCCGCTGAGCGTCTTCCTGTTTACCGGATTCTTCAAGAACCTTCCCGACGCGCTGATTGAGGCTGCCCGGTTAGAGGGTGCAAGCCACTTTCAAATCCTCACGACTATCGTCCTGCCCTTGTCCAAGCCGGTTATCGGCGCTAACGTCATTTTCCAGTTCATGTTCACCTGGAACGAGTTTCCGCTGGCACTGGTGCTGCTCCAGAAGGCCAGCCTCTATACACTCCCGATCGAGGTAACAAAAGTGCAGGGCCAATATATGACGCCGTGGAACATCGTCTCGACGGCGGTTATGGCTGCGATTCTGCCCGTCATCGCGGTATACCTGCTATTCCAGCGCCAATTCGTGTCTGGGATCACGGCTGGTGCGATCAAGGAGTAGACGCCGTCTGGAGAGGCGCGGCCAATTATCCCTCTCTTCACAGGAGCATCCAAGATGGCCGACAATGCACGGCAGATTTACCTGAGCATCTTAGGAATGGAGCCAGCCAAGCGCACTCTTAGATGGGAATTCGGCTTCTGGGGCGCGACGCTGCTTGACTGGTACCAACAGGGTCTTCCCAAAGTGGTCGGATTTGAGCGCGATCTGATCTACGGGGAATTCGTGAACGGCCCGGGGCTCCAATACCCGATGCCCAGTTATGACGATAACGTGCAATATGCACATGACGTCTTCCGTTCGTTCGAGCTCGACCCAGGCCCGTCCCCGTTCCCGTTCAACTGGTACTACTGCCCCCGGTGGGATACCAGGGTGCTTGCGGAATACGATGACAAGGTGGAGTACATCGGACCCGACGGCATCCGGAGACTTGCATTCAAGGACGAGCGGAGTATGCCGAGCTGGCTTGGGCATCCGGTCACCTGCGAAGCAGACTGGGAGGAGATCGTCCGCGATCGTCTGAACCTGGACAACTTCCGCCAGCGGTACACAGTCTCAGATGTCGATGCCTTCGTCGCCGGCGCCCGACAGCGGAACTATCCGATGTGTCTCTACGGTTCCCCAATCGGATTCTTCGGAGTCCTGCGGTTCATGATTGGCGAGGAGAACCTGTACTACTGGTATTATGACAAACCAGAGCTGATCGAGCGCATTCTTGCGCACCTCTGCGAAATGTGGCTGGCGATCGCTGAGGAGCTGACTGCGAAGATCGAGTTTGACTTCGGCCGATTCTACGAAGATATGGCCTACAAGAGTGGCTCGCTGATCAGCCCCAGGATGTTCCGGCGATTTCTCACGCCCTACTACCGCCGGCTCATCGACTTCGCAAAAGGCAAGAGGGTCAAGCACTTCGTTGTCGATTGTGATGGGTATGTGGAAGATCTGATCCCGCTCTTTCTGGAGGCTGGTGTGACCACACTCCTCCCGTTCGAGGTTCGGGCCGGCAATGACATCGAGCGAATCAGACACAGATACCCCACGTTGGGCATCCTGGGAGGAATCGACAAGACGGCGCTCACGAACAAAGCCACGATCGACCTGGAGTTGGAGAAGGCCGCCCGGATGATCGCGCAGGGCGGGTACATCCCCTACGTCGATCATGCCGTGCCCCCCGACGTCAGTTGGGAGAACTTCAAATACTACCGAGAGCGCCTCAATCAGATCATTGATTCGGTGCCGGTCCGGCCCCAAAGAGTGACAGCCTAATTCCCGCGCAGCAGGAGAGTACCCTATGTCAGTGACTACTGTGGCTGGTCCCATTGATGCAGATCGGATTGGCGTCATCTCGCCTCACGAGCACGTCCTGATCGATATTCGCAACCAGTTCACTCCCTTCAGCGCAGCGTCGCAGCGAGCACTTTCTGAGGAACGTGTCTCAATCAGCAACCTGGATGTGCTCTCCCGCAATCCCTACGCCTTGCGCGACAACCTCGTCCTGAACGATCTCGTAACCGCAGAACAGGAGCTTATGCACTTCCGACGCGCCGGCGGCGACAGCGTCGTCGATGCCACAAGCATCGGCATCGGGCGCGACCCGGAAGCTTTGCTGAGCATCTCACGCGCCACCGGCATCAACATCATCGCAGGGTGTGGCTACTATACGGCCGACACGCATCCCAGAGAGATGGACCAGAAGACGGTGGACCAAATCCGCGATGAGATTCTGATGGATCTCACTATCGGCATGGACGGTACACGCATCAGGGCGGGCGTGATCGGCGAAGTCGGCACCAGCGCGGAGATTCTGCCCAATGAGCACAAGACACTCCTGGCGGCTGCGGAAGCACAGCTAGAGACAGGTGTCGGGGTGATAGTGCACACCTATCCCTGGGGCCGTTGCGGCTTGACGGCAGTCAACATCCTTACCGGCAAGGGTGTGTCGTCCCATAAGATTTCGATCAACCACATCGACGTCGAGATCAACCTGGCTTACTGCCGCGAGCTGTGCGCGACCGGGGCGTTCATCGAGTTCGATGATTTCGGCAAGGAGTATTTCATTGATCGCCGGAATCGCGGGTTCGCGGGCGGCGTGTTCGCGCGGGATATCGAGCGGGTGCGCGCAATCGTGTCTCTCGTCGATGATGGCTACCTGGAGAACATCCTCATGGCATGCGACGTGTGTCTGAAAACACTGCTGCACCAGTACGGCGGCTGGGGGTATGACCATGTACTCACGCACATCGTGCCCATGCTGCTCGACGAGGGTTTGACCGAGCGCCAAGTCGATGTGCTCCTGCGAGATAATCCGCGGCGCTTCCTAGATTCCCCGAATCGGTCATGACGCTGGCCCGGCAACCGGAGGCATAGGCATGAACACTCGCGAGCGATTCCTTGAAGTAATGAATTTCAACCCACGGGTGAGAGCACCGAAGTGGGAATATGCCTATTGGGGCTCCACCATGAAGCGGTGGTATGCCGAGGGCTTACCCGAGAAGCACTATCTCACCATTCCTACCACCATCCACACGACCTCGTCCTCGCTGTACACAGCGGCATGGACGCATGATTGGGCGCAGCGCAGAACCCTGTTCGAGAAGATCTACGCCGAGCGCGAACAAAGGCTGGTCGTGCCCGACGGGATGGCCATATGGGGCGGCGCGTTGTACTGGCCTAGCCAGGGCTTCCCGTTGGACCATGATGTGGCCGACTATTTCGGCTTCGACAGGAGCCAGATCCTGGCGCACGTGGAGCAGCTATTCTGTCCCCGTTTCGAGCCTAAGATGCTCGACGAGGACGCCGATTCTGTGATCTACGTAGACATCGACGGAGTGACTCGCAAGCTGCAGAAACGCGAGAGCGTGATCCCCACCGCGTTGGCCTGGCCCATCCGCGACTGGGCTAGCTGGCTGGAGATCAAGCAGGAGCGCTTGCGGCTGGATAATATGAGCGAGCGCTTTCCGCCCAATTGGCCCGAGCTGTTGGAGGAGTACAAGAACCGGGACTATCCACTGGCGCTTGGGGGATATCCACTGGGCTTTTTCGGCACGCCCGCCCACCTCATGGGATACACGAACCTGTTCTTTCTCTACCATGACCAGCCGGATCTCGTGCAAGATATCGTGGAGCATCTCACCACACTCTGGATCGCGATCTGGGAGGAGGTTCTCGCCCAGATCGACGTCGACGTGGTGCACATCTGGGAGGACGTATCGTCTGGCAAAGGATCGATGATCTCGCCCGGGACCTTTCGGCGGTTCATGATGCCCTCCTATCAACGGGTAACCGCGTTCCTCAAGAGCCGCGGGGTGCCCAACATCCACGTAGACACGGATGGCAATTGTCAGCAACTGATTCCTTTCTTCTTGGATGCCGGCGTCACCGGGCTGTACCCCATGGAGGTCAGCGCAGGTATGGATGTGGTGGCAGCGAGACGGGCATATCCGCATCTGCAGATCATGGGCGGCATACCGAAAATGGACATTGCTCGTGGACCCGCTGCCATCGATTCCTTCCTGGAATCGGTCAACTACCTGCTGGACTGTGGCGGATATATCCCCTTCGGGGATCACTCGATTCCGCCTGAGGTGCCGTGGGAGCATTTCCGGTACTATCGCGAGCAGTTGAACCGAATCATCGACAGCCACGGAGACATCTGACGACACCAAGGCCTTATGAACTCGACGGTTCTGACAAACCTGTTCAGGGACCTTTTGTCTCAAGTGCCCGAATTCACGTCCGAAGCTCAGGTAATTTCCTACTTCAGATACATCGTATTCCCGTACCCATCCTCGCTGGATCGAAGGGAAGACGTCGGCGTGCCGGTGCTCCGGAAGATCATCGGCGGCGTCACCACCGCGCCATCCGACCCGCGCACCAGAAAGTAGTAGAGGTTCTTGCGGTAGTACCAGTCCGCTTCCGCACGTGAGGACCGCCCGCCCGGCGGCATCCGGCGCCACAGACACAAAGGCGTCGCCGGTGTGCGCCGCCGGGTTTCTCAGTTCCTGCACCGCACCTGGCGGGTTGTACGCCGTATCCGGCACCGCGTACCGGATACCGTCTCCCTCGAGGCTCGACGCGAACCACGCCACGACGATCGTGCCATCGGAGAGCTGCGCGGCATCGGGGGCATAGTCCTACCTGGCATGGTCGTCGACCGACAGGTTCGCCAGGCTCATCTCTTCGTCGCTGAACATCGTCATGTTTGAGCCCAACTCGATGGACTCGAACACCCAGTCCAGGTGCGGCGATTCATTGAACAGACAGCAGCAGGGCATCGATAGCTCGCGACAGACTGCAAGGCCCATCGCCGCGTGCGGCGCGAGGTGATCGCGCACGATGCGTTCGGGGCGCAGGATGTAGATGCCGCTGAAACCAGGATCACCGGCGAGCGTGTCGCCTCGGCCGCGTTGGCCACGACCAACAGGCTTTCCAGGTTCCAGCTCTCAAAGTAGCCGGCGGCAGAGCCGTCGCGTTCGGCGCCGGCCATCAGATCGTGAAACGAGACGAGTGGTATCGGATTCTCTCGAGAAACGTGATGCGCGAAACGTGATGCGTGGTGCGTGTCGCCTGTTGCGCAGTCCGCGGAACCGCGTCTGATGGCGAAAACGGACCACGCACCACGTATAACGGTTTACCCCAGCAGCGCCTCTCGCAGCATCGCGCTCGCGTCCATCGCATCGCCGCTTGCTATCACCTGGGCGATACGCTCGCGGCCGATTTTGTCGAGCAGGCCGTGGAGGCCCTGGATCCACTTGATGCTCTCGCTGGCCGCACGGATGCCGTTCTCGCGGTAGGGGAAGATGTCGAGCGCGTACCAGCCATTGTAGTTGAGCCGGTCGAGCCAGTAAAGCAGCTCCAGCAACTCGATGGTATGCACCGAGCCGACGGTCATATCGTCGTCCCACAGCCGCCAGTTGTCGTTGAAGTGCATGTACATCAGTTTGTCGCCGAAGTAGTGCAGCAGCGCAGCGGACTCGGCGACGTTTTCGTAGGCCATCAGGCTGTGGCCGATGTCCACCATTGCGCCCACGTTGGGCCGGTTCACCTTCTGGAGCAGCAGCAGCGTCTTGCCGACGGTGGCGATGAAACAGTGGGTGCGCGGCTCTTTGGGCTTATACTCCAGCACCAGCTTGACCTCCGGCACGTGTTCGGCGCACGCGATCGTGCCAGCGATGATGCGATCCCAGGCGGCGGGATAGTCGGCCTGGAACGGGTAGTCGTAGCCGTCCTGGCCGAACCAGAGATCGACCACCTCGCAGCCGAGTTGCCTGGCCCACTCCATCGATTTCTTGACCTCCTGGATCGCGTCGCGACGGATCTGGGGGTCGTTGGCCGCGAAGGAGCCCCAGCCCCACTTACCCGACGCCCAGATGTCAGGCGTGACGCAGGTGACGACGAAGCCGGCGTCGGCCACCTGGCGGCGGATCTGCTCGACGTTGCCGTCGTTGACGTGCCACATGCCGACCAGCTCGACGCCGGTGAGAGCGGGTACCTGCGTCGCGGCCGCGATGAGTTGATCGGTGGTCAGGCGCTCACCGTAGCCGGAGAGCACATATCGGTCGGCGCAGGCATTAAACGTATTGATGTTAGCGGAGAAACGGAGTGGGTTGGACATGCATGCGTTCCTTTCTGTCGAATGGATTGGAGGCCAGGGATCAGGAGCGCGGCTCAAAAAACCTGGTAGCGCTCCCCGAACACGAGGGGACTTGTCGATGGGTCACATCGCGATGGCCTGCAAATGACCCAGGTCTTGTATACTTGTGTATACAAGTCACAGCATAGCACCACTGCCAGGCAGTGTCAAATACGCACGGACGGATCATCGTCCGGTGTCTGGGACTTCACCGGTCGGGGTATGATCATCGGCCCAAGATTGTACTCACGGACATATTACATCTTATCTGCGATGTCTGCAGCCCCAGGCTGGATCACCTGCTCCCAATCAGCGCGCGTTCTGATACTCCGATCGGTGATCTGCACTGGGACGCCCGCGGCGTTGAGCTTCTTGAACGGTGTCCAAATCGCCTCCATCAGCAGCACGCCCTGCCTGTCGCGCGGTTGAACTCCACGAAATCGCGTGCATGCATCGGCCGGCCGGTGGCTGCCGATGCCCCTTTGGCCGGATCGCCGCCGAAGGCCAGCGTATTGCCGGCGTAGCGACCGAGGAGCTTCTCGACGTGCGAGTCATCCACCAGGTTTTCGAGGTTCGGTACGCGGTCCACCGTTTGGCCGCGAATCTGAGTGATCAGACGTGCAACGTCCGGCTCACCGGCATAGGGTTCGAGCTTCACCTGACACCTCCTTTAGGATCGCGCAGCCAGCGCCTGGGCGATCACCCTCATCGCGGTGCCGGCATCGGGCGCGTAGACCTCGACGCCCCATTCGTCGGCGTTGCGCTGCGTTATCGGCGCGCCGCCCACGGCGAAGACCCGGCCTTCGCGCAGGCCTGCTTCCGCCAGGGCTGCTATCGTCGCGGGGATCTTCACCATCGTGGTGCTGAGCAGTGCGGAGAAGCCCACTACGGCGGGGTTGTGTTGCCGCACGGCAGCAATGAACTGATCAGGAGTCGCGTCGACGCCCAAGTCGACCACGTTGAAGCCTGCACCCTCCAGCGTGGCAGCCACCAGGTTCTTGCCGATATCGTGCACATCACCCTGCACCGTGCCGATGACGACTGTTTCCTGCCGGCCTGCGCCGGCCGCGCCCACCAGGTGCGGGCGCAGGGTCTCTGTTGCAATCTTCATGGCACTGGCCGACAGCAACAACTGCGGCAGGAAGAATTCGCCGCTTGAGAACAAATCACCCACCTCGCCCATTGCGGGGCGCAGGGTCTCTTCGACGATTGCCGTCGGGGATACCCCTTCAGCCAGGGCCTGCTGAACCAGGCCCGCCACCTGCGACCTCTGGCCGTCCAGGATGGCATCGTGCAGATCTTCTAAGACCGCCATAGGGGAACTCCTTTGTACACGGTGGGTCCGGCGTCAGATTGCCGGGCTCGCGCTCAGCCGCGGC
>Ga0315283_10006281_pt1 | contig 10585 bp, 7 predicted proteins | sample YL17G09_0_MG_FD_204541 | JGI IMG/M metagenome (GOLD analysis project Ga0315283, IMG submission 204541) | Sediment microbial communities from Yellowstone Lake, YNP, Wyoming, USA - YL17G09_0 | ecosystem: Environmental > Aquatic > Freshwater > Lake > Sediment | place: USA: Wyoming | collected...
GCGGTGCTGTCCACCGGCAACGAGCTCGTTCCGCACGGCGAAACTCCTGGCCCCGACTGCATTCGCAATTCCAATGCTCCGATGCTCGCGGCGCTCGCGGCGCCCTGGAGTGCGAGTGTCGAGCTGCTGGGCAGGGCGCGCGATGATCGCGCCGATTTGCAGCGCTGCCTCGCCGGCGGCCTCGAATACGATGTTTTGCTCGTGACCGGGGGCGTCTCGATGGGCGCGTACGACTTCGTGGCCGCGGCGCTGGAGCGCGCGGGGGTGCGTTTCGAATTCCGCCGGGTGGCGTTGCAACCGGGGAAGCCGACCGCCTTCGGAGTGCACTCCGGTGGGGTCGTCTTCGCGCTGCCGGGCAACCCGGTGTCGGCCCTGACGACCTTCCGGTTGTTCGCCGCGCCGGCCTTGCGCCGGTTGCAAGGCGAGGCGGTGGTGTGGCCGCGATGGAGTGCCGTGCCCGCGGCGTTCGCGTGGGAGCGGCGGCATGCGAAATGGCTGCTGCTGCCTGGACGGCGCGGCGACGGGGGAGTCGAGCGTGTGGAATATGCCGGGTCCGGGGACTTGGCCGCCTACGCGCGCGCCGATTGTCAGATCGTCTTGCCTCCGGAGCGCAGCCGCGTCTCGCCCGGCGAGGCGGTCGACGTGTGGGACCTGGGCTCCTAAGGGGAGGCCCGGTTGCGGCGCGCGCCGTGGCTGTCTATATTGAAGTGCCAGCCAAGGCTGGAACCTCGCCTTGCTTTCAGGAGGATCCTTATGTCGCGACGGTTCGTCGTGCTCGCCTTGGTGCTCGCCTGGCCCGCTGCGGTCCTCGGCGTCACGTTCCGCGTCCCTCAAGACCACGCGTTGATCCAGGCCGCGATCGACCTGGCGTCGACGACGCGCCCGGACACGATCTTGGTGTCGGCGGGAACCTATTTCGAACGCCTGTCGATTCGCGGCAAGCCGCTGGTGCTCCGCGGCGCCGGCCAGGACGTGACGACCCTGGACGGCCAGTTCGCCGGCAACGTCGTGACGCTGAACCGGGTCCAGCGCAACACCATCATCGAGGATCTGACGATCACCGGCGGTGATGCGACGCACCCCGACAGCGTCGGTGCCGCCATCTACCTCAATCAGTACGCGAGCCCGACGATCCAGCGCTGCCGCCTGATCGGCAACCGGGCCCGTGCCGGCGGCGGGCTGAACGCCTACGTGCAGTGTTTGCCGCTCATCCGGGACTGTTCGATCTCCGACAACGAAGGCGGTGCGTGCATCTTCGAACTGGGAGATGCGGACAACGGCTCGACCTGGGCCGAGGTGCAGAACACGGTGATCTCGCGCAACGCCGGCGTCGGGGTGTACGTGCTGAAGGGCGCGCGCGTCATCTTGCAGAACTGCACGATCGCGTTCAATGCCAGCGACGGCGTCCGGTCCGACCAGATCGGGCGGGTCAAGGTGCTGAAGTCGATCGTGACCCATAACCAAGGCGGCGGCATCGTCCGCCTCGACAACACCGTCTGCTTGACGTTGGCGTGCAACGACGTGTTCGCCAACACGCAGGGCAATTACCTCGGCGCGATTCCGGGTGACCCGTGTTTCCCGGGCCGCGGTAACGGCGACGTGACCATCGACCCGTGCTATCAGAATGCCGCCGCCGGCAACTTCCATTTGCAGCGCACGTCGCCGCTGTGCGCGTTGCGCGGCCCGGATTCGTGCGGGGTCATCGGGGCGTATGAAGATCCGTGCGGCCCCGGCAGTAACCCGTGCGTCGTGCGGGTGGAGGCCTCGACCTGGAGCACCGTCAAGAGCCGGTACCGGTAACGGCGCCGCGCTCGCGTCCGATCCTGCGGCCGTCCCGGTTTCTCGACGGGGCGGCCGCGTTTGTTTCCTACACCTCGAACTTCAGGATCACCGCGCCCAAGCGCAACAGATCGCCGGGCTTGATCTCGGCGCGGCCGTGCAGGCGCCGGCCGTTGACGAACGTACCGTTGGAGCTCTCGAGATCTTCCAGTTCGAAGCGGTCGGCGGTGCGTGTCAGCCGCGCGTGTTGCTTCGAGACGGAATCCTCTTCCAGGCGCAGGGTCGCGGACGGATCGCGGCCCACGACGCAGACCGGGCCGGGGATGTCGATCTTGCGATTCTGCTGCGGGCCGTTCATGCGCACCAGGCGGCCGCACGTCTCGGCGGCGAAGTGCAGCTTGGTGCCGCACTGCGCGCAAAAAAAAGCCGCGGGACGGTTCTCGTGCGTGCAGGCGGAACACAGAGCCAACATGACATTCACCTCAGGGCGTGGACTTGAAGGTCCGGACTTTTTCCAGCATCTGGCGCGCGCCCTCGTAACCCGGATCGATGCGCAGCGCTTGTTTCCACGACGAAATCGCCTGGTCGATGTCGCCTTTGCGAAAGTACACGTTGCCAAGCCGGTAGTGCACTTCGGCGGCGTGCATGACGCGCTCGGTCATCAGCAGGGCGTCGGTGGCATCGTCCATCGCCAAGAGCCGGGTGCCGCAGCGAATGCAGAACTTGTCGGTTTCGAGGACGTCTTCGAACTGGCAGCGGGTGCAGTTCATGCGGACTCCGATTTCACGATGGAGGAAGGCGGCGTTTCCGGCGCGGCGGCGGCCGCAGCAAACGCCCGTTGCACGCCATCGAGTGGCCGCGGCCCCTGGGCGGCAGCGCGAATGGCGGTTTCCAATGCCACTTCGGTCATGCCGGACCGGCGCACCAACTCGGCGACCACCGCGCGGTGGAGCTGCATCTCGAGTGCGGCGTGCAGCGCGGCGGCGGCGTGGTGCGCGAAGGTGTCCAGCAAGGGCTCTTGGTCGTCGCGAAAATTGGCGCGCAAGCGTGAATTCAGCAGCAGGATGCCCAGCAACCGGCCGCGGGCGCGCAAGGCCAGGCAGGCGGCCGAACGCGCGTCTGGACGCAATCGCAGGATCGCGGCGCTCGGATCCGCGTCCAAGTCGGGGACCAGCCAGACGGCGCGGCCGCTCTGTTCGACGCGCCGCAACACGGCTTCCATGGCATCGCGCCGGGCGCGGTCGGGGGCGGCCGCCCGGACGACGTCGCGCTCGCGCTTCAGGCCGCCCGCCAAGTCCGGACGCAGGGCGAGAAACGCCAAGTCCACGGGCAGCAGCAGGCAAATCTTGTCCAGGACCGTGCGCCGTAAAGCGTCGGGATCGCCCTCGTCCAAGAACGCTTCCAGCGCGCCGCCCAAGAACGCCAGTTCGACGAGTTTCTTTTCTTGGACGACGAGTTTTTCCTCCAGCTCCGCGTACGCGATGCGCGTTTCGTCCTGTGACACCTGCAGCACGGCCGCGAGCTGCGCGTAGGAATTCTCCAACTCGTGGAGCAACGCGTCGTTTTCGCGGCGCAACGCTTCGTCGTCGCGCTGCGGCGTGGGGCTGCCCGGCGGCGGCGGCGGGACTGCGGGGTCTACGGACACGAAGCGTCCTCCTGGCAACGGCCGAGCAGTGCTTCGACTTCGGCGACATGCTGCGCCGCTTCCAATGTTTCGAAGCGGCGCCGGGCTTCACTCAGTGCGGCGCGGGCCGCATCGCGGCGGCCGCCTTGCAACCGGATGGCGCCCAGATCCTTCCAGCATTGTCCCAGGTGCAACGCCTGGCCCAGCGGCTGGAGGGTGTCGATGGCATCCACCAGCATTTCCTCGGCCAGAGCCATGTTGCCGCTCCCGGCGGCGAGTTGTGCCTGCAACCGCAGCGCCTGGGCGAGGCCCAGCATGTCGCCGCGCTCATGACAAATGGCGCGGGCGCGGGCGACCGCGGGGGCTGCCTCTTCGGCGGCGCCCAGCTTCAAGGTCGCTTCGGCGAAGTCCAGGCACGAGACCGCGAGCAGGGCGTGCTCGCCGGTGCGCTCGCTTTCGTCCATGCCGCGGCGGAAGAAATTCCGTGCCTCGGCGAAGTTGCCCAATTCCAAATAGATCATGCCGATGTTTTGCAGGAGGCGGGCCACGGCCGCACCACGGCCGAGAGCCACGAAGCGCTGCAGGCTGCGGTCGAAGAACTGGATCGCGCGCTCCTTGCGGCCTTGGATGCTCTCGACCATCGCGACGTTGTTCGAGGCCCGCGCCTCGAGTTCGACATCGGCGTGTGCCGTGGCGTATTCGAGAACGCGGCCGTATTCGCTGGCCGCGGCGTCCAGGTCGCCGCGCTCGAAATGCACGTTGCCGATTTGCAGCGCCAGTTCGTGCAGTTCGGATTCGTTGCCGGTGCGCAGCGCGCATTCTTGCGCTTGACCGTAGCGCGTGATGGCGTCGTCGTACCGGTGGCGGGCGTACTCGGCTTGGCCGGCGGCGCGCAGGGCGCGCATTTCGATGCCGTCGTGGCCCCAGGCGCAGGCCAGCGTCGCGGTCTGATCGAGTTCCTCGAGCGCTGCATCCCAGGCTGCGAGGGCATGCAAGGCGCGGGCGTGCGCCAGACCCAGTTCGGCGCGCCGCGTCACCCCGGCCTCGTCGTCCACTTGGGTATCGGCGATACGGCACGCGAGCACGAGATCGCGCGCCGCGCTCTCGGCATCGCCGCTTTCGAGTGCGGCGTGGCCGGCGCGCTCGAGGGCGGGAAGCGCGCGCATCCCCTCACCGGCGGCCGCCCAATGGTGGCCGATGGCCGCGGCTTCGCGTCCGGCGCTTTCCAACGCTTCGGCCCAGGCGCGGTGCAGGAGGGCAGCGGCCGGCGTGGCGAGTTCCTCGCGCAGGAGCGTCGCGAGCAGCGGTGGACAAAACGCCCAGGCGTTGCTTTCCACCTGCAACACCCCACGCTCGCGGCCGAGCGTGTACAGATCCTGTTCGACTTCGGGTGCGGGCCGCTGCACGACGGTGGCGAGCATCTGGGCGTCGAAATGCGGGCCGCCTACGGCGGCGGCACGCAACAGCGATCGTTCCGGCGGGCGCAAACCGGCGAGCGCGCGGCCGAGCCAGTGTGCAGTCCCGGCGGGAAGCGTTTCCGGCGCCCGTTCCGGCCGCAAGATCCACGCGTCCTCGACGCGCCGCAGCGCCTGCGCGGCGCGGAGATCGGCGAGTAATTCCACCGCGAGGCGTGGATTCCCGTGGCTGCGCGCCGACACGAACCCGGACAGCGTATCGCTCACCTGCGGGGTTTCGAGCGCGGCGGCCAGGAAAGCCCGCCACTCGGATTCCGGTGGCGTCGCGAGCCGCACGGTCGCGGGCGTGAGCGCTGCCAGTGCGCTGCGGGTCGCACGTGCAGCGCGGCCGGTGCCGGTGTCGCTGACGGCAACCACCACTAAGTCGCCGCGGCGCGACGCTTCGGCCGCGAGCCGCGACACGAGCCGCCGTGTCGCGCCATCGCAGGCCGCCGGGTCGTCGGCCAGAATGACCTGCGGGGCGCCGAGTGCTCGGAGCACGTGGTCCTGGGCGCGGGGTTCGTCAGCACCCACGCCCGTGCGCCCGAGCCCCCGCGCCGTTCCCGTCGCGGCGCGAACCGCGGCCCGCCAATCGGCCCACGGGGTGCGGCGCGTGCCGGGAGCGCGGTGGATTTCGAGCGGTACGAAGCCGTAGTGCCGCGCGTCTTCGGCCACGGTGGCGAGCAAACGGCTCTTGCCGATGCCGGCGGCGCCGGTGAGGAGAATCGTTTGGCCGCGGCCGCCGCGCGCGGCGTGCACGGCGCGGCGCAGCGCGGCGCGGGCCTCCGGATGCAGCACGAGTGCATCGCCGGCGCCGGTCGCTTCGACAGCGAGATGGGCGGTGGCTTCGCGCCACGCCAACGACGCCGCGTGGATCGAAGCAAAACGCGCGCGGGGGTCGATCGCCAGACCGCGCTCGAGCCAGGCTTCGACGGCGGCGGGGATACTGGCGCCGGCGGACTGCACGGTGGGCGCCGTGACGATGCGCTTGCGGCGCGTCAGTTCGCGCGCGTCGGTCGAATCGAACGGCGGGCGCCCGGCGAGGAGTTCCCAAGCGACGCTGGCCGCGGCGTAGACGTCGGCGGCGATGGTGCCGGCGCTGCCCGGCTCCAACTCCGGTGCTGCGTACAACGGGGTGGCGTCCCCCTCGACCCCGACATCCAACAGTTTCAGCGACCCATCGGGCGTCAGCCAAAGGTTCTCGGGTTTGAGATCGCCATGCACGACGTCCGCGAGATGCAGGGCCTCGAGTGCGGCGAGCATGGTCTCGACGATGGTTTGCGCGGTGCGCAGCGTGAAGCGCCCCTCGTGGCCGAGGCGCGTGCGCAGGGTTTCGCCGTGGAGCAATTCGAGCACCAATGCCACCGGCGGCTCGACCACGAAGTCGTACAACTGCACCACGAAAGGACTGTTCACCCGCGCCAAGCGCTGCGCTTCGGCGCGCAGTTGCGGCTCTAGGGAGTCGTCGAGCGATTGTTTCAGTGCGACGCGGCGGCCGAGCAGCGTGTCCTCGGCTTCGAGCACGACCGCAGTGCGGCCACGGCCAATTTCGCGCCCGGGACGGTAGCGTGGGGATGCCGGCAGCATGCGGCTCCAGGCGCGCGTGACGGGCGCGGGTGCGGGTGGTGTGCCTCGACACGAATTCGGTGCGGAGGCTGCAGAACAAGCTCCGTGCCAGCGCCGCGTTCGCAGTCACCCGTTCGTGCCTGCCTGGAGCGGCATCCAGCGCGGGCTTGCGCCGGGTCGACGGCGACGGGCCGTCCGTGCGCCGATCCGGTGGCCGGGCCGGGAAAACTGCGTAGCGTGCGCTGCCGCCGGGATGGAAGAGCCGGCCGGTGCGGTATACTGGCATCCGAGTCCAAACGCCGGTCCAGTCACCGCACGGCGCGGACCGGACCGCGGTTTCGTGGGCTCAATTTGCGCGGAGGCCTGGCATGTCGGAAGCTCCACACCCGTCCGCATCCGACGTGGTCGCACGCATCCGTCGCGACCTTCGCCTGCCGCCCGCCGGGGCGCCGGCTGCGACGGTGCCGCCGGACCCGGACCCGGCACCGGCTGTTGGGTCGCCGGATCCGACGCGGCGCTGCACGGAACTGGAAATCATGCGGAGTGCGCGCGAGGTCACTTCCATTCTGGATCTTGACCCGCTGCTGCAGCGGGTGCTCGATGAGTTCGTGACGATCACGGACGCGGAACGCGGCTGCTTGCTCCTCGTTCGCGACGACGGGGGGCTCGATTTTGGCGTCGGCGCGCAACTGAACGAAGCCGAGTTCGTGGATCAGCCGCACATCATCAGCCGGAGTGCGGCGCGCGAAGTGGCCAGTTCCGGGCAGAGTCTCTTCGTGGACGACGTTTTGACCCAGGGCGTCACGATCCGCGAGAGCGTCAACCTGATGAACCTGCGCAGCTATTGCTGCGTGCCGCTCGTGGCCGATGGCCGCGTGCGCGGCGCGTGCTACACCGACAGCCACCGGCCGCGCACCCCGCTGGGGCGTGAAGACCGGGCGTTGCTCGAGTCGTTTGCCTCGCATGCCGCAGCGGCGATTTGCAACGCGCAGCGCCACGAAGCGCTGGTCGCGAGCAAGGCGCAATTGGAGGCTGAAAACGCCGGCCTGCGTCAGCAGGTGGAGCGCCGGTACCGGTTCGCCAACATCCGTGGCGAAAGCGACGTCATGCGTCACATCTTCGCCGTATTGGAGAAGGTTGCCGTGACCGACACGACGGTGTTGCTCACCGGGGAGACCGGCACCGGCAAGGAGTTGCTGGCGCGTGCGCTGCACACCAACGGGCCACGCCACAACCGGCGGTTCGTGGCGGTGAACTCGGCGGGTTTGGTGCGCGAATTGGCCGAGAGTTCGTTGTTCGGTCACAAGAAGGGTGCCTTCACCGGCGCCATCGCCGACCACAGCGGCTTTTTCGAAGAGGCGGACGGCGGCACGTTGTTCCTGGACGAGATCGGCGAGATGCCGCTCGCATTGCAGGCCAAGATCTTGCGGGTGTTGCAAGAGGGCGCGCTGATGCGGGTGGGCGAAAACCACGAACGCAAGGTGGATGTGCGGATCGTCTGCGCCACCAATCGCGACCTGTTGGCCGAGGTGCAGGCCGGAAACTTCCGCGAGGACTTGTACTACCGGCTGAACGTCGTGGGGATCCGGGTCCCGGCGCTGCGCGAGCGCGGCAACGACGTGCTGATGATGGCCGAGGAGTTCGTGCGCGAATTTGCCGCGACGTATGCCAAGAAGGACGTCCGCCTGGCAACCGAGGCCCGCCGGTGGATCGGCGAGCAGGTTTGGCGGGGCAACGTGCGCGAGCTCCGGCACTGCATTCAGCGCGCGGTGACCTTGTGTGACGACGATGCAGTCATCGGCGTCGCCGACCTCGAGTCGCCGTTTGCGCCGCCACCCCTGGTGCCGGCCGCCGTCGTGGTACCGCTCCGCGGCGCGGCGGCCGCGGTGGGCCCGCCGCTGCCGTTGGGCCAGAGGCTCGACCAGGTCGAGGGCGACGAGGTGCGCCGGGCGCTCGGGGAGTCGGGGTGGCGGATGGTGGAGGCGGCGCGGCAGTTGGGGATCTCACGCCAGTATTTGCACAAACTGCTCAAGAAGCATGGAATCGCTGGAGCGCGCGAACGCAATCGAGAGATGACATAAAAGTCTCCTTTGTGATACTTCTGCTATATCTTGCACTAATCGTCTTTTAAACAATGATATAAGCGCTCCATATTCAAGTTTGACTTGATGTGCGACCGTCGTCTTTTGATGACTACCGCCTGCCAGGAGTCGCGCGGACGGCGCCGCGAGCCCTCGGCATGTGAATACTTAAATGACATTTTAAGAATCGATTAGATATCAAAAGGCCGGTAGAGGGCCCAGGGGGAGCCATGCTGGCATCGGAGATGCAATAGGGAACTACATGATTCGAAAGTCCCCAAGCCATCCAGGCCGTTCGGAGGTGACCACGATGAAGAAGCTCACGATCGTGAAGCTGGAGAAGCGCATCGCGCCCCGCTACGTGCCGTTCTGATCGGCGCCGGGCTTTGAGTGTGGCGCCGGTGCTCCTACGAGCGCGAAACGAGGGGCGATCGTAGGGAGTTTCCGGCGTCCCTTCGGAGGTGGCGAGCTTCGGCTCGCCACCTTCACTTTTTTGGGCCCCCGCGCCTCCCTGCCCCGGATCCACTATCCTGCCCGGGAGGTGGAGGTCAGCGTCCGATGACCCCAAACGAGTCCAACCGTTGGCGGTGGAACCCGGCCCTGCGCACCAGCCTGCAGAGCCGGGATGGTGCGTCCCTAGTGGTCGTGCACGACCCCGCGAGCGGCGAGTACTTCGAGATCGGCGCCGCCGAGCACGCCATCGCGGTGGCTTTCGATGGCGAACGCGGCTTGGAAGAGGTCGCGGCGCTGCGCGCCGCGGCCGGCGAGCCGGTCAGCGTGAAGGATCTGGACGAATTCGTCCAGCAGCTCCGGGCGGCGGGGATCCTCGTCGCCGCCGGAACGAACCCCGAGGCGGCGCCCGGCGCGGCGGTGCGCCGGCCGTTGATCGAACGTCTGATGAACGTCCAGATCGCGGCTACGCGGCCGGCCCCCTTTTTCACTGCGACCGTCGATTGGGTGCGCCCGCTGCTCGGCCGCACCGCGCTCTTTGGCGCGGGGTTTCTCTTTCTGTGTGCGGCATGGATCAGCGCCGGTCATGGCGGGGAATTGCGGCACTCCCTGGCCGGGGTGTTCGAGCCCGGGGGATTGCTGCTGTTTTGGTGCGCCTATGCAGCCATCGTTGTTGTGCACGAGATGGCGCATGGCTATGTCTGCACGGCGCTGGGGGGCAGGGTCCAGTCACTCGGGTTCGTGCTGCTGTGGGGCAAGCCGTGCGCCTACTGCGACGTGAGCGACGCTTGGCTGCTCGGGAAGTCGCAGCGCTTGAAGGTGATGGCGGCCGGCGCGGCGGTCGAGCTAGTGATGTGGGCGGCGGCGACCCTCGCGTGGCGGTTGACGGCGCCGGAAACCTGGGTGCATCGCGCGGCACTCGTGCCGCTCTTGTTGTGTGGCCTGGGGACGCTCGTGAACTTGAACCCGCTACTGCGTTTTGACGGCTACTACATGCTGAGCGACTGGCTGGAAATCCCCAACCTGCGCAGCCGGGCGTTTGGAATGCTGGCAGCATGGCTTTGCCGCCAACCGGCGCCGGTGGCAACGCCGCGGGAACGCCGGATCTTCCTCGCCTACGGCGCCGTGGCCGTGGTCTACTCGGTAGCGGTGCTGGGGTTTGTGCTGCTGCAATTGGGAGCCTGGATCGGTGCCCGCTGGGGCAGCACCGGGACCCTGTTGTTCTGGGGAGGCGTCTTGGCGGTGGCTGCGAAGAGCGGAGCCGGAGTTTGGGGCCGCCTCCGGACTGCAGTGGGCGCAAGCGCCGCACGCCGGCGTTGGTGGTGGGCGGGCGGTCTGGTGTTGGCGATCGCGGTGTTGGGCGGGGTGCGTTGGCCGTTACACGTGGCCGCCGAGTCGCGGCTCGAGCCGCGCGAACGATGGGTTGTGCACAGCCCGGTCGGGGCGGCGGTCGAATCGGTGTACGTGCGCGAGGGCCAGTGGGTGGATGCCGGCGCACGCGTCGCTCGTCTGGCAACCCGCGACCTGGATTTCGCGCTGCAGCACGCGCAGGCCCAAGTGGCGGAACTCGACGCGCGGTTGATGATGCTGGAGCGCGGACCGCGGCCGCAGGAAATCGACATGGCTGGGCG
>Ga0315283_10006282_pt1 | contig 10584 bp, 9 predicted proteins | sample YL17G09_0_MG_FD_204541 | JGI IMG/M metagenome (GOLD analysis project Ga0315283, IMG submission 204541) | Sediment microbial communities from Yellowstone Lake, YNP, Wyoming, USA - YL17G09_0 | ecosystem: Environmental > Aquatic > Freshwater > Lake > Sediment | place: USA: Wyoming | collected...
TGAAGACTCACCAGCCCAGGAAGTTTTATGCCTACAAGGCGATGCTTCAATCCATCGGGATCGGGAGCGGCTAGGCTTTAATCCCAGATGAAATTCTGAATTGATTCTTAAAATGTAGGCGGGGCTGCTCTGAACCAGAGCGCCCCGCTTACATTACATCGGATGATGGTCTGGAAAGGAAACGCTGGTTATTTCGGGGTAATTCTGTGCCGATTGCCGCTCAAACATCCACCCGGTTGGGGTCAATCACATACTGCCACCAGTTGTGTACGATGCCGTTCGTGCGGCCGCTCACGCGTGGAAAATGATCGAGCCACCACAAATGATGCAGGCGGATGTCGCCGTTGCCCCATTCCGCGCAACTCACCTGGCGGGTGGACCCGGTGAAGTTGGGGAAGTTGTACCAGTCGTCGCATTTGCTGGCTACGAAATGAGGATTTTTCCAATCGTAATCACGTTCGCTGTTGGGGGCAAAGTGCACCGTGCCGCACTCCGCCTCGCCCGGATTCTGCTTGTCGTAGCGTGAAAATCGTTCGTACAGGTTCGCGTCACCAAGTGTGCGTTCATAGACCTTGGTCATAATGGATTCACAGCGATGGGTGAATGATTCGAACATCTCGCCCACACCACGCTCGAGGGAGAATCCCATCATGATGAACCGGCGCGAGGATGAGTCCGTGCCGGGCAGCGGGCGCGAGTTGCACCAGAAGGCGCCCCGCCCGGCCATGACCGATTCATGGAATCCGGCATAGGGAAATGAAAAGACCCAGACTTCATCCAGCTCATGATTCGCAACACGCTGCAGGATATTGAAACGCGTCAAGAAGGCGCTGTAATCCAGCTTGTCCGGCGAATGTGGCGCTGTGGTGCGGCGGAAAACGCTGAGATAAGTATCTATTGTGTAGCGAAAACCATCTTCAAGAGGGAGAAATTCATCCACGTCCTCGCGCTGGACGATTTGATAGCGCGCCAGCCCCTTGCTGGTCTCGGTAATATCGTCCACGTAGCGGGTGATCAAATCATCGGGACGGGACCAGCCGAGGTGGCGGGAGAGCGTTTTCCCAGTTGCTGAATCGACCACGGGGTCGTAGACAATGACCAGCACCTTGGATGTGACGATCCGGGCAGGTTCGGTGGTGCTATCCGGAGGGATGGTGGGGCGTGGAGAGGGCGGCGGGGCAGGCGGCGGAGTGGGGGGTTGGGGCTTGGCTCCGAACAGGGACAAGAAAAACTTGATAATGGAGTCTAAAAGTGACATAACAGTAAACCTCCTCGTCCGCGGGAAGTGAAATTATGGGATGTTGTCTGCGTAATAGACCATGCCGTTGATGAACAGGTACAGGGTGCGGTTCTGGCTCAACGTCATGGCGGTGGCTGTCTGGCCGGGCGGAAGCGGATTGTCCTCTCCGGGCACCGAGCGGAGCTGGTCCTGCAGTTCCAGCGTGCGCGGCACGAACCTGTAAACGGCCTGGGTGCGTGGTTCAAGCAGCGAGACAGTGGATCCGGGCGGGTACGTAAATTGCATCTGAGAGAATTGTGCATCGGGCAGCGTGGTGCCGCTGGTGCGGCCGGCGCGCGTGTCCACCAGAATCGCCGGGTCGGTGCAGCGCGTGGGGGATACGGAGATGCGGCTCAGGGTGCAGGTGGTCAGATGGCTGTCCTTGTTTAATAAATATAGGTCGTCCCCGCTGACGGCCAGGTCAACGGCATTCTCAAGCGCGGGGACCTGTTCGCCAAAGAAGTAGAAGGGGCGGTCAGGGAAACCGCCTTCTCCACCGATGTATACCCACACCGCACGGCGCGCCGGATCGAGCACATACAGGTTGTTGGCATCGAAGGTGATGGCCGCAATGGAGCCCCAGCCGGTGTCAGGAGGCGCGAGCGGCGCGGCCCATGGAAGTGATTCCGGCAGGCAGTAAATAACATTGCCGGCGGAGTCCACGCCCATGATGGTGGCATCGTAGGTGTTCTTCGGCAGGGCGACGATGTCCACCAGCGCGCCGACCTGGATGCCCTCATAATAGCCCGACTGGCAGATGAAGTTGGGGTCGAGTGTCAGCCCGGATGCGGTGCCAATAGCGCGCAGGATCTTCCCCTCGGCTGCATTAAGCATGTAGAGGTCGTTTTCGTTGGTCGCCATCTGGGTGACGGGGAAGCTGCCCAGGCTTGTGGCGAATGCCGGGTGGAAGGTCAGGCGGATGATGTGCTCGATACTGTCCAGGCTGTTTTGCGCCTGCTGACGCAGCGCCTGGGATTGGTCGGTGACGACGTAGGCGTCGGCTTTGTCCAGCCAGTAAAGTGAAGTTTCCCAGGCAGTACGTTGATTAACAGGGTCGCTCTCGCTCACTGCCTGGACGGCGGCCTGCTCGGCGCTGGCATAGTATTTTCGGTACTGTTCCGAGCGCCCGAATTGCATATATACCACCGCCGCCACGGTGATGATGATCACCGGCACGGCAACGGCAATGAATCCCATCATCAAAGGCGTGAGTGTGAACTGCTGGTCTTCACCGCCTGGCAGGACGCGGGTCGCCATGGTCTGTGCGCCGGAGGAAGCCTTGCTTCCAAAAAACCGCATGGAAGTCACGCCCCGTGCCAGCGCGCGGAAGAATTGCTTTGTACGGTTCTGCCGGGCAAGAGGCGTGATGACCCGCCGCATGCCGGGGGCGCCGGCTTGCGCGGATTCCGGCTGTGAGACCGGCGCAGGCTGCTGGGATGATTTTCCTTCGGTGGCCGCCGTGGTGAACGCAGCCGCAGCGACAGCTGCGGCTGCGGTATATACTGGCGCAGGCCCCTCTTCAGGTTGCGGGAATGGATCTCCGGCTGGGGCTAAGGCTGCGGGCAGCGGAATGTTCTCGGATGCTGAGGCAGCCTGCGGGGCGGGTGCTTCCGCGGCCGCGCGCATCACAGTTACCTGTCCGCTGCCCCTGGTCAGTTGGATCAAAACGCCATTGATGTTCTCGTCCGCTTCGCCCATCAACCGGCGGCGGAGGACTTCATTGGTGGAGGAGCGCGATTCCGCTGTCAATGAATCTTCCCAGGCGGACGGTATCTGGGCTGCGAACACCAGCCGGTCAGCGGGGCGTGCTTCGACGTGGGCATAGAAGATGCGCGCTGTCTGGCTGAAGCCCAACCCGCGCCCCGCGAGCTGCGGGTCGTGGAAATGCTGCGTGCTGGCCTCGCCCAGATGATAGACATGCGTCGGGCCTGATTGAACAATGTAAAGCTGCATTTCACGCAGCGCTCCAAGCACCAGCGTACCCATCACGTACTGCCCATGCCCGGTCGTCTTCATATTGCGCTCGACCAGGGTCGTGTTGGCCGCCTCAACGGCTGTTTTTAGCGCGTTGGTCAGCGAGCCGGCGGTCTGGAAGAAATTATCGGAGACTTTGGAGATGAGCTGACTGTAATCCGCGGAGGTTAATGGGGCATTGCCCGAAAGATTCAGATAGACCAGCAGGCGGTCGCGCTCGCGTCCGCGCGCGGACCGGCGCGGAGGGGTGAGCACCTGCAAGCCCGGCAGGGCAGGAGCATCCTGCCCATTGATCCGGTAGAGTGGTAGAAGGGTAATGTCGAATTCGTCTGCCATTGGCATCCCCGCAGGGGAATTAATTTTCCTAAATGTTCCCCTTTCATTATACTGGTAAAATTCACCCGATTATCCCACCCCTAGACGGAAAACCATGAAATTGACCATCCATAACACCTTCCCGGAACCCACTTTCATGCCCGATTGGAACGCGCTTCTGGCTGAAAGCGTCACCAATGTCCCCTTCCTGCGATATGAATACCTCGCTGCCTGGTGGCAGACGCTGGGCGGGGGAGAATGGAAGGATGCCTCGCTGTTCGTCGTCACGGCGCATGAGGCAGACCGTCTCATCGGTATCGCACCGCTTTTCCAGACGATCACCCGCGACGGCCTTCCCGCGCTCATGCTGGTGGGCAGCATCGAGATATCGGATTACCTGGACCTGATCGTTCGTCCAGAGGATCTATCCCGGTTTCTAAGCGGATTGCTCGACGAGTTGGCATCCCAACCACCTGAAGCCTGGTCCGTGCTTGACTGGTACAACCTGCCCGATACCTCTCCCACCCTGCCCGCCCTGAAGGCAGAAGCCTCCAACCGGGGCTGGACCTGTGCCGAGGAGGTTTACAAGCCAACCCCGTCCATTCTGCTGCCCGGCGACTGGGAAACCTACCTGTCGGGGATCGACAAAAAACAGCGGCATGAGATCCGCCGCAAAATGCGCCGCGCCGAGGAGAGCGGGCAGGCTGTGCGCTGGTATATCGTGGACGATGAATCCCGGCTCGATGGTGAGATCGATGGCTTCCTTGCGCTGATGGCAAACGACCCGGAAAAAGCCGCCTTCCTGACCGAGCCCATGCGCGCCCAGATGCGCGCCACAGCGCATTCTGCCTTCCGCAACGGATTCCTCCAGCTTGCGTTCATGGAAGTGAACGGCGAGAAGGCAGCCGGTTATTTCAACATCGATTATGGGAACAAGATCTGGGTCTACAACTCCGGCCTTGACCGAAAGTTCATGGAGCTGTCTCCCGGCTGGGTGCTGCTCGGTTATCTCCTGCAGTGGGCCAACGAGCACAAGCGCGCCGAATTCGACTTCATGCGTGGGGATGAGGACTACAAGTATAAGTTTGGCGGGCAGAACCGCCATGTGATGAGGATGAGAATCTCACGTTAGCTTTAGAACGGGCAGAAATGCCCGTTCTTTTTCACCCTTGAATCCGGAAGCTTGCTTCGACCCGCCCACTGTCTCACCCAAAAATCATTTTTTCGATGTATCATAAAGGAGTACAAACAAAAATGGAGGCAACTTATGCAGCCTGACCTTACTGAAAAAATTCTTGAACTGATCCGCCGCACCTCGAGCAACCTGCCTGCCGATGTGGAGGCGCGCCTGAAAGCGTCCGTCGAGAAGGAAGCACCCGGTTCGGCGGCGCGCGGCGCGCTGGAAACCATCATGAAGAACATCGAACTCTCGCGGCAAAATTCCACACCCATCTGCCAGGACACCGGCACGCCCATCTTTTATGTGTATTACCCCGAAGGCTGGAGCACGCGCAAGCTCAAGGAGCAGATCCGCACCGCGCTGGCTGAGGCGACCAAACGCTCCTTTATGCGCCCCAACGCCGTGGACGCCATTTACGATAAAAACTCCGGGAACAACCTGGGCGGCGACGATTTTCCCTACATCCATTTTGAAGAAGTGGACGGCAGCCAGCCGCTGATGATCGAGTTGATGCTCAAGGGCGGGGGGTGCGAGAATGTCGGCGCGCAGTATTCCCTGCCGAACAACCAGCTCGGCGCCGGCCGGGACCTGGCGGGAGTGCGCAAGGTCGTGCTGGACGCAGTCCAGAAAGCCCAGGGACAGGGCTGCGCGCCCGGGATTCTGGGTGTGGCCATCGGCGGAGATCGCGGTTCATCCTACGTCAAATCCAAGGAAATCCTGTTCGACCAGCTGGGAGAGCGAAACCCCGATCCCGAACTGGCATCGCTCGAGGAACGCCTGACCGAAGAGGCCAACACACTGGGCATCGGCCCGATGGGCTTCGGAGGAAAGACGACGGTCATCGATACCAAGATCACCGGGCTGAGCCGCCTGCCCGCCAGCTATTTCGTCTCGGTGTCGTACATGTGCTGGGCCTACCGCCGCCGCAAGATGACGGTCAAGGGCGACGAAGTAATCTACGATTAGGAGGCCGACATGCGTGAGTTAACCATTCCCATCAGCGACGAAACCATCCGCGAGCTCAAGGTCGGCGAACCGGTGCTCCTGACCGGTGTCATGGTCACCGGGCGGGATGCCGCCCACAAGTGGCTGGTCGAAACCTTTATCAAGAAAACCCGGGCTCCGCTGGATGATGACCTGCAAGTTTATGAAGAATTAAAGAAACTGCTTAATGGTTCTGTGATCTATCACTGCGGGCCGGTCGTATCGGGCCTGGACACGAAGGAGTACAAATTCGTCGCCGCCGGGCCGACCACCTCCATCCGCGAAGAACCCTACCAGGCTGATGTGATGAAACACTTCAACATCAAGGGTGTGATCGGCAAGGGCGGCATGGGCGCGAAGACGCTCAAAGGCTGCCAGGAAACGCCCGGGGTGTATTTCCACGCCATCGGCGGCGCGGCCTCCTTCATTGCCCAGTCCGTGACGAAGGTGCTGGGCGTGTATAAGATGGACTTCGGCGTTCCCGAGGCTTTCTGGGTGATCGAGGTCAAGGACTTTCCCGCCGTGGTGACGATGGATGCCAACGGCGGCAGCCAGCACGCCGTGGTGGATGAAAGCTCCAAGAAGGTGCTGGACGAACTGCTGGCGAAGCCTTACTGATTGCCATTAGCTAATGACCACGGTGCGACAACTCTCCCGCCGGGATTTCCTAAAACTGGGCGCCTCCGGGCTGGCAGGCCTATTCCTCTCGGGTCTGCCAGCCGATTTTGTGCATGCTGGCTGGGAGATGTCCGATCTGCTCGGGCGCATCACCAGGGGAACTGTCAAGATATTCGATGAACCTTCGACGGCGGGGAAACTCGTCAGCACCCACAAACGCGACGACCTGCTGCCCCTCGGTGGCAGCCTCACCGGGGGCGTGGAGGGAGATGCCAACCGGCTGTGGTACCAAATTGAGAACGAGGGCTACGCTCACTCGGCTTTCATCCAGCCGGTGCGGACGATCATGAATGAGCCATCGCCGGACCCGTTATACGATGGTGCCTTGGCGGAGGTCACTGTGCCATTTGTCGAATGCCATGCCCGCCCCAGCCTGGACTCGATGACCATCTACCGCATGTACTATGAGAACACCTACTGGGTGGCGCGCAAGGTGAAGGGCGACGGCAGCAGCGCCTGGTACCGCATTTTCGATGACCTGCATAAAGTGGAATATTTCGTCCCGGCGGAGTACCTGCGCATCGTCCCACCCGAGGAGTTTGCGCCGATCTCCCCCGGCGTGGACCCTGCCCTGAAGCGTATCGAGGTGCACCTGGACAGGCAGGAACTGACTGCCTACGAGGACAAGACTCCAGTTTACACAGCGCGGATTTCAAGCGGCAGGAAAGTCTATGGACGTTACACCACGCCACAGGGACGCTTCATGACCTTCCACAAGCGACACTCACGCCACATGGCAGCGGGTAACCTCGCTTCGGGAGGGTATGACCTGCCGGGTGTGCCCTGGGTCACGTACATCACGAAAAGCGGAGTATCCTTCCACGGCACGTTCTGGCACAACGACTTCGGTACGCCGCACAGCCACGGCTGCATCAACCTGAGCGCGCAGGACGCCAAGTGGCTGTACCGCTGGACGATTCCCACCGTGCCGCCTGAAGACCAGTACACCTATGAATCCTTCGGTACTCGTGTGGATATAATGGAATAACTCACTGGGAAGATGTTTTATTGGGGGAAGCTTCTGCCGATCCAGCAGGTTCTTCACTCATCTTCAGCCAGCCGGTGATCATCCATGGCAGCATGGCCAAGAGGCCGGCCAGCGCAGGACCGGGGAGCCCGATCGAGTTAGCGGCGATGACCTCTCCGAGGCCGGTCATGGTATAGCTGATGACCACCAGACGATCAAACCTCGGGTCACTGACCAGCGCCGTCTTGCCCTTGGTAAAAAGCAGGAACAAGGCAAATATGACGAAGACTGTCAGCCACCAGCCCCAATAGTTTAGCAGGGGAATACCAAAGAAGGCACCGCCAATTTCCCATACCCAATGGTCTCCCGCCACCATGAGCGGGTCCATGACCACGTCCCAAGCGGTCATGACCAGTCCGCCGACCGCCGCCACGCTCAACATGCGCTGCCACCTTTTCCATGCGGGTGGAATCAGCCAGTCCGAGATGACGAAGGATGGATACATCATCATGAACCACGCCACAGCGATCAGGTAGGGCACCAGCCCAAGGAATAACGGACCCAGCTTGGGGGTGTAATGATATGGACCATAGATCCGGCCGGTCGCCACGCCTATCGATTCAAAGGCCATGCTGATGACGAAGACCAGCCCCAATAATCCCAAGGCGCGTTTCCAACCCATGCGGACGACGGCATGCGTCAGGGCAAAGGCGAACCCGGCCAGCGTGGAGAATGGCGTCAGTACGGGAGGCGGCGTGCCGCCGAGGGCAAGCGTCCCAACGGCGATCGTCAGCAAGAAAATGTAAAGACCGAGCAAATAGGGAACAAGGCGGCGCACAGTTTTCTCCTGAACTCATTCTACTCCAGAGTAACCTTGATGCGATCTGGCTGTTTTAAATATAGGGTTATTTCCAATACCTTTGCACTGGTGTATACTCTTTCCAGCCGGAATTTTGAAAGGAAAAAACATGAAACGTGCAGTCAGTATCAGCATCGGTTCGTCAAAACGAAACAAAGCCGTCACCGTCAAGCTGCTGGGTGAGGACGTGTCCATCGAGCGCATCGGCACCGACGGGGACATGGAAGTTGCTGCGCTGAAATACAAGGAACTGGACGGCGTGGTGGACGCCTTCGGCGTCGGCGGCGCGGACCTCGGCGTGATGGTGGACGACAAATGGTACCGCCTGTACTCAGTCGAGAAGATGGTGCGCTTCATCAAGAAGACTCCTGTCGTGGACGGCACCGGACTGAAGAACACCCTCGAAAACAAGGCGGGGACCTTTGTTGAGGCGAAACTCGGCGATTACATCAAGCAACGCGGCAGGAAAGTCTTTGTCATGACCGGTGTGGACCGCTGGGGGCTGGGACATTCGTTCGTTACTGCCGGGTACGAGACCACCTACGGCGACCTGATGTTCTCGTTGAGCATTCCCATCGCCCTGCACAGCGAGGGGCAGCTCAAGACTTTGGCTTCGTTGCTGATGCCTGTTGCCGGGCGCCTGCCTTTCGAATGGATCTACCCGACCGGCGAAAAGCAGGAAGAGCGCAAGCCAAAATACCCCAAGTATTTCCAATGGGCAACGGTGGTGGCCGGCGACTGCCATTACATCAAGCGCTACATGCCAGACGACATGCTGGGCAAGGTTGTGGTCACCAATACGACCACCCCTGAGGATGTCGCTTTATTCAAGAAATGCGGCGTGAAGTACCTCGTCACCACCACGCCCGTGCTGGAGGGACGCTCCTTCGGCACGAACATGATGGAAGCGGCGTTGATTGCCATCTCGGGCAAGGGCCGCGCACTGACCAGTGCGGAATATAACGAGCTGCTGGACAAACTGGGATTCGACCCCCAGCTTCAGGAACTGAACTAATTCTTATCCCATGCCCTCCACGAAGATGGAGGCGAGGAGTTGATATGGACGCTGTTATTACTGCGGGTGGAATTCCATCCGAAAAAGATCCGCTCTATCCCTACACACAGGGAAAACCCAAGGCGATGGTGGATATCGCCGGGAAACCGATGATCCAGTGGATCCTGGACGCACTCGGTAATTCAAAGGATGTCGAGCACGTGGTGTTGATCGGGTTGGACAAGTCGAGCGGGGTGACGTGCAGCAAGCCCATGGAATACCTGGAAAGCCAGGGGCATATGCTTGCGAACATCATTGCAGGCATACACAAGGTTCAGGAAATGAATCCCAAGGCCGAATACGTCCTGGGCGTCTCGTCCGACATTCCCGGTATTACCAGCGAAATGGTGGACTGGTGCGTGGAGACGTCGATGGAAACGCAGGATGAACTGTATTACGGTATCATCCCGCAGGCTGTGATGGAGAAACGCTATCCCGGCTCAAAGCGCTCGTTCACCAAACTGAAAGGCGAAACGTTTTGCGGCGCGGACATCCACGTGATCCATGTCAAGCTGGCTGACGAGCACATCGACACCTGGAGGCGGTTGATCGACAACCGCAAGAATGTGTTCAAGCAGGCGTCGGTCTTCGGGTATTGGACCCTCTTCCTGCTCGCAACGCGCATGATCGATGCCGACGGTGCGGTCAAGCGGGTTTCGGAGAAGATCAAAATCAAAGGCCGCGCCATCCGCTGGCCTTACGCCGAAGCTGGTATGGATGTGGACAAACCGCACCAGTTGGAGCAGATGCGCGCCGACATGGAAAAGCTGCATCCGGTCAAATAGGGGAATAGGGTTTCGTGGATTTCAAGAAACTGTTGGAACTGGACGCGCGCTGGTCCGATAATCTGCGCGTGGCGGAAAAGCCGGGTCTCCTGCGCACCGTGAGCATGGTCCTGGCGCATTCGGGCGATTCGTGGTTCTGGGGATTGGGACTCCTGATCCTCTATTTCGTTACATCGAATCCGTTCTGGAAGCAGTGGGCGCTGACCCAGTTCTTCTGGATCGCCGTGCTGGCGGTGGTCGTGATGGCGGTCAAGTTCACCGTCCGCCGCCGCCGTCCGGAAGGTGAGTGGGGTGCGATCTACCGCAACACCGACCCGCATTCGTTCCCCTCGGGGCATGCCGCGCGCGCCTTCCTGATCGCTGTCATCGCGGCAGGGCTGGGACCCGCCTGGCTGGCGGTTCTCCTATGGGTGTGGGCGCCGCTGGTCGCGCTGGCACGCGCCGCGATGGGGGTTCATTATCTCTCTGATGTCGTGGTTGGGGCGCTGGTGGGGATTATGGTCGGCCTG
>Ga0315283_10006285_pt1 | contig 10582 bp, 10 predicted proteins | sample YL17G09_0_MG_FD_204541 | JGI IMG/M metagenome (GOLD analysis project Ga0315283, IMG submission 204541) | Sediment microbial communities from Yellowstone Lake, YNP, Wyoming, USA - YL17G09_0 | ecosystem: Environmental > Aquatic > Freshwater > Lake > Sediment | place: USA: Wyoming | collected...
GGGAAACGAAGGACGAGGCAAATAAGGAAGAAAACCGGCCCCCCGCACCCCCCCCCCCCTCGTCTCTGCAGGAACTGGAAGACATGGCGCGCACCTACATCTCGGGCGACAACGCCATCATCCTCGCGGTCACCCCCGCCAACGCGGACCTCGCGACGTCCGACGCGCTCCACCTCGCGCGCGAGGTCGACCCCGCGGGCGACCGCACCATCGGCGTCCTGACCAAGCTCGACATCATGGACCCGGGCACGGACGCGCGCGACGTGCTCGACGGGCGCGCGGTGCGGCTCAAGCACGGGTGGGTCGCGGTGGTCAACCGCGGGCAGGCCGACATCGCGGGCAACGTGTCCATGACCGCGGCGCGGGCTCGCGAGCTGGATTTCTTCCGCAAGGCGCCCGCGTACGCGTCGCTCAAGAACGTCGGCACGTCGTTCCTCGCGGGCAAACTGTCCGACCACCTCGTCTCCTCCATTCGGCGCGCGCTCCCGACCATTGCGCAAGGCATCAACGACGGCGTCGCGGGCATGGAAAAGGAGCTGGAGGATCTCGGCGGGCCGTCCGTCGAGGGGCGCGGCGGCATGGTGCACCTCCTGCTCCAACTCACGCGCTCCTTTGAGGACGCGTTCGCCGCCGCGGTCGACGGCGGCAAAGGGGGCGGGGAGCGCATCCTGACGGTGTTCGAGGCCAAGCTGGCCGACAACATCTCCAAACTCGCGTTTGCCAAAATCCTCGAGCCCGCCAACGTGCGCCGCGTCGTCGAGGAGGCCGACGGGTACCAGCCGCATTTGATTGCGCCGGAGATGGGGTACCGGCGCCTGCTGCAAGAGTGCTTGGCGCTGTTTGCGCGACCGGCCGACGCGGCGGTCGACGACGTGCACGCGATCCTGCGCTCCATCGTCGCCTCCACCCTGGACGCCCCGGCCTGTGCCGCGTTGGCCCAGTACCAGCACCTGCGGTCGGCCATCGCGCGCACGGCGGCGGCGTCGCTCGAGGCCGCGCGGTCTGACGCGCGCGCGATGGTCGGCACGCTCGTCGAGATGGAGCGCTCCTACCTCACCGCCGAGGTCTTCAAAGAGATCCTCAACCAGTCTGGCCGGTCCGCGGAGAGCGGGGAGCTGATCCGCACCCTCTCCGGCCGCGCCGTGGGCGACGCGGCCGACGGCACGGCCGGCTCCCCCGCCGACCGCCACCTGCACCGCATCGCCGTCCACGTCTCGGCCTACATCACGCACGTGCGCACTCAACTGAAGCAGACCATCCCCAAGGCGGTCGTGCACTGCCTGGTGCTCAAGGCGAAGAAGAGTCTGCTCGACGGGCTGCAGCGCGAGGTCGCGGCGTCGGACGAAGCCGGCCTGCACCGCCTCCTCTCGGAAGACGACGCCACTGTCAAGCGGCGGGAGGCGTGCAGCCACCGCCTCAAGCTGCTCAAGCGGGCGGCGGAAGAGGTGGCGGCGTGCACGGGGCTGTGAGGGAGAGGGGGGGTGTTGTGGGGGGGCACGGGGGGGGGGGAGGGGCGACCATGCGTGTGACGCGTGGGCCGAGAGATGGCCCCTGCATTCCCTGCGGGCTGGGCGGCGGGCGGGGCGCGCGGGCGGGGCGCCAAAGAGGGTCGACGGCGACCGTCGGCGGCGCTCACTCTCTCTCTCTGGTCGCGGCCCCGGGCGGCCGCCGCCTCCACACCCAAACCTCTTCTTACCACCTTCACCACTCCCCACCACCCCGATGCGGCGCGCCGCGTCCGCCGCGCTCACGGCGGCCCGCCCCGCGATCGGCGCCCTCCGCGGCGCCGCGGGCGACGCCGCGGTCGACCCGGGACTTGGTTACGGTCAGTGAGAGACGACAATGGGGCGGGAGGCGGGCGGCGCGAGGCGGAGCCCACAGACGTCAACCCGCGCCCCTCTTCCCTCCCTGCAGCCGTCGAGACGCTGCACGCCCGCCGCCGGGCGGGGTCCGGCCGCCTGGACGCCGCCCGCGTGCGCAAGGTGGGGAGAGGGAGGAGAGGGTGGGGGATCGAGCGAGAGAGGGAACGGAACGGAGCCGACCCCCTCCCTCCCTCCCTCTCCCTTCCAGGCCGGCCGCATCCCCGGCACCGTGCTCGGCCTGCCCGGCAACGAGGCCCTGGCCGTCACCCTGCCCGCGGCCGAGGTCGACGCCGCGCTGCGCGCGCACGGGCGCCGCGGCCTCCTCGCGCGCGTGTTTGACTTGAGGGTCCGCGGCGGCTCGTCCGCCACCCCCGACACCACCCTGCGCGTGCTGCCGCGCCAGGTGCACGCGTCCGGGGTGACGGGCGCGGTGGAGAATGTCAACTTCCTCCTGTGCCCCCCGACCACGCGCCTCACCGTCCGCGTCCCCGTCGTCGTCCTGGGCGACGCCGTCGCCCCCGGCGTCAAGCGGGGCGGCTACCTCAACCTCATTCGCCGGGACGTGCGCGTCGAGTGCGACGGCGGGGCGGTCCCCGACGGCGTGCGCGTCGACGTCTCGCGCCTCGAACTGGGCCAAGGCGTCCCCCTGTCCGCCCTGCGCCTGCCGCCGGGGGTGCGCCTGGTGGAGGACCACGTGGAGCTGCCCGTGCTCAAAATTGCGGGCCGGCAGAGCCGGGAGTAGAGAGGGAGGAGGGAGGGTGGTGGCGACTGCTTTTTCGTTCTTCAGTCTCGGTCCTGTGCGTTGCAACTGCGCCGATCCCTCCTCTCACCCATCACTGTCTCTCATCGCGGCCGCCGCGTTGGCGAGCGCGACAAAGCCCGGCACGTCGACCGCGTCGGCCCGCGTGTCGACGCCCAGGCCCGCCGCCGCGACGACCGCCGCCGCCGCCTCCGGCCCGCCCACCACGGTCGCGATCGAGTTGCGCAGCGCTTTGCGGCGCTGGTTGAAGGCGGCGACGACGACGGCCTTGAAGAGGCGGTCGTCGGCGAGCGGCGCGCGGTCGGCGGGCGCGCGCAGGCGAAAGCGGACGAGCGCGGAGTTGACGCGCGGCGCGGGCAGAAAGGCCGCCGCGGGGATGCGCTCCAACAGGTCGATGTCGGCATAGTGCCGGGCCAGGACGGTGGCGCCGCGCCAGGCGTGGGACGAGGGCGTCGCCGTCGCGTAGCGTTCCGCCGCTTCCGCCTGCAGCATCAAGTACACGTCGCTCACGACGCCGCCCAGGGGCAGAAACAGGCGCAGGGCGTCGCCCGTGATGTTGTAGGGCAGGTTGGCGACGACGCAGAGGCGCGGGGAGGGGGAGGGGGGCGCGCCGCCGCCGCCGGCCCCCGCTCTCTCCTTGAGCGCGGCCAGCTCGTCCGGCACGTGCACGCGCAGCACGTCGCCGTGCACGAGGCGCAGGGCGTGCGGGTGGGCGGCGCCCAGGGTGGCGGCCAGCTGCGCGAACAACGCGTCGTCCTTCTCCACCGCCGTCACGGCCGCGCCCGTGGCCAGCAGCCTGCCCGTCAGGTTGCCGGTGCCGGGGCCGACCTCGAGCACGCCCTGGCCGGGGGTGAGGCCAGGGGCGGCCGCGACAGCGTCCAGGACGGAAGGGTCGATGACAAAATTCTGGCCCAGCGCCTTCTTCGGCCGCGCCCCGCCATCGCCGCCCGCGTCCTTGAGAAACTGTTTGGTGGCGGCCAGCGTGGGGGTGTCGGGAGGGGGTGGCGGGGCTTCCGGCGCGCGGCGGCCGCGGCCGGCGCGGCCGGCGCGGCCCGCAGGGGGGGCGCGCGTCGGGGGGCGGCCGCCGCGGCCGCGCCCGGTGGACGGGCGCATGGCGACGGGGCGCTCGAGGCGGTGGGAGGGGGTGGAAAGGGGAGCGGGGCTGGAGAGAGTGGGCGCCAATGCGAGCTGCGAGCGAGCCGCTCTGCCGCACTCGCAACACCCCTCCAGCCCGCCGCGCCCCCACAAATCGCACCCTTGCCGCGACCCAGCACCATGCGCGCCTCCCACGCGCTGCTGGCGTGCGCGCTGGCCGCGGCCGTCGTCGGCGCGGTCGCCGCGGGCGCGTGCGCCGACACGCGCGCGTTCCCGGCCGACGGGTCCAAGCTGGAGCCGGTATGTGTGGGATCACTCCATCCTCCCCCGGGGAGGAGGTGGTGGGCGTGGGAGGCGCTGGTGAGGGCGGACGCCCATCACCCCCGCGCGCGTGCCGCCTAGCCGCGCCGCCCGGCGGCGCGCGCGTTGCCCAGCCCCACGCGCGGTGTCGTCGTCAATCGCCAATGCGCTTGGGGGGAGGAGAAAGCGCGCCGCGGTCGCCCGGCGCCGCCCGCACGCGCGCGACGGCGACGTCCGCCGGGCATGGGGCGGGCGCGCGCCGACCCCCCCCCCGCCCGCGCCCGCCCGCCGCCCGCCGCCCGCATCGGCGGCGACGCCGCGGTCCTAGCGATCGCGTGCCGTCAAAAGCGGGCCGGGGCGCCCACCGCCCCGCCAACCCCCCCGTTTTCAGGTCACGACCCAAACCCCCGTCACCGACCTCGCCTGGGCCGGCGCGACCGGCGGCGACAGCGACCGCTTCGTCTTCGCGACGACCGAGCCCCCGGTCGGCGCGGTCGGCGGCCGCCTCTGGTGGTCGGGCGACTATGGCCGCTCGTGGCTCGACGCGACCGACCGGCTCGACGGCGCGTTTGAGGCGCCGCCCGCGGGCGCGCCCGCCACGCTCAAGGGCGTCGTCGACGTGTTTCCCCAGAAACTCAACCCCCTGCGCGCGTTTGTGCAAGGGGCGGGGCGCCACCACTGGGTCACCGACGACGGCGGCGCGACCTTCACCCGCGTCGCGGCGCCCGGCGACACGCTCGGCTGGTACGCCGACTTCAAGGGCGCGTTCCACCCGACAAAAGGCGACTGGATCCTGACCAAGGCGCGCCGCACCGCGTGCGTGGTGGCCGGCGGAGCTTCTTCCCCTGCCTGCGCGCATGATCTCTTTGTGAGCCAGGACTTTGGCCGCACGTGGGCCAACTTGACGGCCAACTCCAAGGGCGCGATCGCCGCGTTCGTCGACTTCGACTGGGGCGCGGCGCTGACCACCGCGTCCGGCGCCGCGTTGACGCCGGCCACCCGCATCTTTGCCACGGCCTACACCGACCCCGCCGCCGTCAAGGGGCCCTACCCCGGGTGGGACGCGAACATCCACTTTGTGTCGTCCGACTCTTTGTTCAAGCCGTCGGGCTCGCGCTTTGGCCGCGCGTCGCACCGCGTCGCCGCCGCGTGCGGCAACCAGGTGGAGGTCGTCGGCGCCTCCCTCTACGTCGCCATGCCGGCCACGTGCCCCACGCATCCCGACGGGTCGCCGCGCGTGCCGCCGCCGGGCGTGTCGCGGTCGAACGTCGCGCTCTACGTGTCGGGCGACGGCGGGTCGTCCTTCCAACAAGTCTGCCTGCCCAGCCGGGAGCTGGACCTCGGCTACAGCCTCACAAAGACGCACGACTCGCGGTCGGCGCTGTTGGCGGTCAACCACGACGAGGCCGACCCCGCCGCCGCCGCCGCGCCCGCCGGCCCGGTGTACGCGCCGGGAGGGGGTGACGGCGGGTCGGTCTACTCGCTGTCGCTCCCGCGCGCGCGCGCCAAGCACGGCGCGACCGACCTGTCGCGCGTCGAGGGCTGGCCGGGCGCGTTCCTGGCCAACCAGCTGGACGAAGGCGCGATGCCCCCTCCGGGCGCGGGACACAAAGGGCGCGTCGCGTACGACTCGCGCGTGCGGACGCGCGCTACGTTCAACGGTGGCGGCCGCTGGGCCGACCTCACGCCGCCGACCACGTTTGCGCACGCCGCCTGCGACCGATGCCCGCCCGGGGCGACGGGCGGGGAATGCGCGCTGCACCTGCACGGGCCGAGCAGGTGGGAATGGAAGAGAGAGTGGGTGGGAGAGGGTGGGCTGGCCGCGCGCGCGCGCGCGCTCACGCCCCGCCACCCATCCTCTTTTTTCCTTTAGCTGGCACGAGGGCCGGGACGGGCGCCCCTCGTTCTACAGCCACAAGTCCGCGCCCGGCGTCGTCATGGCGGTCGGCAACGCGGGCCGCCACCTCGAGTCGGCGGCCGACGCGTTGTGCACCTTCCTGTCGACCGACGGCGGCGCCACTTGGTCGGACGTCGCCCCGCACGCAGGCATTTACGAATATGGCGACCACGGCGGCGCGCTGCTGCTGGCCAAACACGAGACCGACGGCCCGACCGACGCGCTCCGTGTTTCCACCGACGGCGGCCTTTGCTGGCACGACGTGCGCCTGGCGGAAGCGATCGACATCCAAAATATCCGCGTCGAGCCGCGCGGCGCGTCCCACGTCTTTGTCGTGCACGGCCGCGCGTGCCCGACGCGCGCCGCGCCCGGCTGCACCCACACCGGCGGCCCCGGCGCCGGCGCCCCGCCCGGCAAGATGTATGTCGTCGACGTCAAATCCCTGATGGGCGCGTCGTGGCGCGAGTGCGGGGAGGGGGACTATGAGGCGTGGGCGCCGCGCGGAGGGGAATGCGTTCTGGGCGCCAACGCGACGCTCGAGCGCCGCAAGCCGGGCGCCGCCTGCTTCAACGGGCGGGACTACGTCGCGGGCACGGGCTCGGGGTGGGGGTGGGGCGGCGGCGGGCACACGAAGCCGGCGCCGAGCTGCCAGGTGCTGGGAAGCGAGGCGCGGGCGGGGAGGGAGGGGGCGCGGCCGGCGCTCGGTCGCCTCGCCGCCGCCCGCCCACCAACCACCCCCCCTCCCCCCATTCCTAGTGCACGCTCGACGACACCGAGTGCGAGTTTGGGTTCCAGCGCGCGCCCGGCGGCGAGTGCGCGCGCGCCCCCGGCGTCGACACGCGCGCGTGCCCCGCGCTGGGCGGCGGCCGCTACACCGCCTCGTCCACCGGGCGCCGCCTGGTGCACGGCGACGCGTGCACCGGGGTGCACGCCGTGATTCCCGACACCGACGGGCGCGGGGGGGGGCGCGGCGGGGCGGGGCGGAAGGTCGGCCGCGCGGCGGCCGTCCTTGCAGGCCTCGCCGCCGTCGGCGGCCTTGGTGCCGTCGCGGCCTCGCTGCTGGCTTCTTCGGGCGGCAGCGTGGGCGACGCCGTCGGCGTCGCCGTCGGCGCGGGGCTCGACCTGGCGCTCGCCGCCGTCGACCGCGCGCGCGCGCTCGCCGCCGCCGCCCGGTCCCGCTTTTCCCGCCCCGCCGCCTACGCCGGCGGCGCCGACTACATGGAGCTGCCCGATGCCGGGGATTTGGGGCTCGACCTGTCGCCGGGCGACCTGGCCGACGCGCCGACGCCGCTCTGACCTTTTTTCTTTCCGCGCACCATTTTTCCGCTCCCTGCTTTGCGTTGGGGGTGAGGGTAGGAGGTGGCGCGCATTTGCATTGTCACTTGGCGCCGCCGAAACCCTTGCCGCCGCCGGCGCGGCGGGGCGCGGGGGGCGAGCCGCCCGCCTCCTTCACCTCCTTTTTGGCCGCCGCCGCCGCCACTGCCGCCTTCCCTAGCCCGCGCGCCGCGGCGTCCACGCAGTCTTTGGCCGCCAGGCGTACGGCGATCGCGGCCGCGACGTCGGCGGGCAGCCCCCCGCCGGCGAGCGCAGCGCGGTCGGCGTCGGCGGGCGTGGGGAACGAGCCCAGAGTCATCACCGCGGCCGCGGCCAGCGTGCGCAGGGCGCGGGATTCCGAGGCGGGCGGGAGAGGGCGGGCCGGGTCCCTCAGCGACGCCGCGTCGCGCCCTCTTAATTCGTCAGCGCCGCCCGCCGCCAGGATGCGCGCCTCGGCCAGCAGCCGCCCATCCGCGTGCGGCGACGACGCCAGCAGGCGCACGCCCGCCGCGGGCGGCGGCCCCAGGGACGCCGCGGCGGCGCGCCGCCACGGCGCGCGCGCGGCGGCCGCCGCGACGTCCGCCTTGTGGGTCGCCAGCTCCGCCGCCGCGTCCAGCAAGCCGTCCAGGCGCAGAGAGACGGCGTCGTGCGGGTTGGGCATGGGGATGAAGCCTGGCAAGGGGAGAGGGGAGGGGTGAAGGGGTGACGGGTCGCGCGCGCGCGCGCGCGCTCCGGGGCCCCGCCCTCGGCCCCTCGCACACCATAATCCAGCAGAAAGTCGGACGTCGGCAGGTTGCCGTAGTTGAGGGTGACCGCCTCGCCCGCGGCCAGCCGCCGCGTTGCGCGCAGCGCGACGCCGCCGCCCGCGGCCGCCTCGACGGCCGCGTTGGCCGCCCACGAATGATTCGCCATGTCGATGAGCGGCAGCAGCGCGCGCTGGGACCTCCGGGCGCCGCCGGCGACGGCAAAGGCGCGGGAGGTGACGGCGGCGAGGCCCCACGCGAGGCCGCCCGCGTCGACCGACACGCCGCCGAACGGGTCGTTGCCGGGGGTGAGGCTCGCCAGCCGGTCCCGCGCAAAGGTCGCGAGCCAGGCGCACCGTTTCAGCACCTGCGCGTGGAGGGGCGGGTACTCTTGCAGGGCGTCGATGCCCGCCTTGGAAAAAAACATGGGCAGCCCCGGCACGCCCGCGGGCAGCGCGCCGATGTATGGCGCAAAGGGGGACGCCTCCCCGGCCGCCCTGTGCGCCAGCAGTCGCAACGCAAGGCGCCCGCCCCAGAGCTCTTCGGGGACGGCGGCCTGGAGGCGGAGGAGGGCGGCCTCGCGCGCCGGGTCGGCGAGCGGCGCGTCGGCCAACAGAAGCCCTTTCGGCAGCGCCACCAGCGCTTCACCCGGCGCCACGCCCGTCGCCGCCAGCAGGGAGTAGCCGAGGGACGCGCCCGCCGCGCGGACGGCGACGCGGGCCGCGTCGCCGCCGGCCGCGCCGACCCAGCGCGGCAGGTCGGCCACCGCGTCGGGGCCGGGCGCCGCCGCCGCCGCGATACGGCGGCGGCGGGTATATGCTGGTAGCGGGCGCCAGCGCAGGGCGTGGCGCAGCATGGCGGACGCGCGATTGGGCGCGCCGCCGCCGCGGCGAGACTGGCGGTGGGCGGGCGGGCCGCTCGCGCCGGCCACCGCCGCGCTTGAGCAATGGTGAGCACACACACGCCACCGCCCAGGCCCCACAAAGAAAGCACGACCCTCTGTTAGGGTGGCGGCGGCTGCCAGCGCCCGCCCCGCAGCGGCAGCCCGCCGCGCGCACCGTGCCGCCCGCCGCCCCCAAACGAGCCCCCGCCTCCCCACGACATCCCGCCCGCGGGCAGCCGGTCGTAGTCGCCCCCCGCGCGCGCGTAGCGACCGGGAGGGGCGGCGGCCCACGGCTGGGGCGCAAAGCCGAGTGACGACCCGCGCCGCAGCAGCGCGCGCGTCGCAGCGCGCGCGCGCTCGGCGGCCGCAAACGCGGCGCGGGGGTCAGCGTGCGTGCCGCGCGTGGAGACGGCGGCGCCGTGCTCGGCGGACAGGCGGGCGGCCCACAGAGCGTCGGCCGACTCGACCGCGCCCCACAGGGGGCGGCTGGAGCAGGCGACCGCCGCCAGGTCGCGGCCCGAGACACGATTTAAAATGTGCGTCAGGAGCACGTGGTGCGGCAACGAGGCGAGGCAGGGCGGCGGGTCGGCGCCCGCCGCGCGCGCGGCCGCGCTCGCGGCCGGCAGCGCGACGCCGTCGGCCAGCGCGAGCCAACCGGCGCGCGACAGGCGAGGCGTGGTGCCCGCGGCCGTCGGGTCCAGGTCGGCCGGCACCGCGAGCGCGGCCTGAAACGCGCACGGCGCGCGGACGGCCGCGGGCGCGCCCGCGGCGACGACGGCGGTGCGGGGGCCCAGAGTGTAGGCCGTGAGGCGGATGCGAGCGCCGGCGTAGGTGAGGACGAGGGAGGGCGACGAGGGAGGAGGAGAGGTCGACGCGTCTGCGTCGTCGACGCAGCCCAGCTCGCGCAGCGCCGCCGCCGCCGCCGCCAGCGCAACCGCGGCTGGCGTCGGCGGCGCAGAGGCTGCAGCGTCGAGCACGGCGCGCGGGACGGCGCTGGCGGGCGGGTGCCGCGCGCCGCCTGCCGCCGGCGACGCCGGCCGCGGGTCGGGCACCAGGCGTCCCCCCGCGCCGCCCAGGACGTAGATGAGGTCCCCACTGCGCACGCCGGTGGCTTGGGAGAAGAGGGCGGGGGCCGGCGGGAGCGGCGTCTGCACAGGGAGCGGGACGGGACGTCGCAAGGGGGCGGCCGGCCCGCCCCTCCCCGCGCCCTCCCCACCACCCCTCCTCTCCTCATCCTCACCCGGTTGTCCAGGCTGAGCTCGGCCGCGGGCAGGAGCCCGAGCGCTGCGCGCAGCGCGTCCGGCGACGCGTCGGGGGGCAGCTGCACGCTCACCGTGCCGCCCGCGTGCCGCACGCGCAGTTTGGGCATGTCGAGCGCGGCGCGCTGCGCGCGCCGCGGTGCGCGGGGCCGCAGATGGGCACAGTGTGTGCCGGCGCCGCTCTCCTCCCCTCCCCACTCCCCGGCCCCGCACTCCGGCAGCCATGGCGTCCGCCCTGTCGTCCTCCTTCCTGGGGCGCCGCATGACGGCCACCGTCGTCCGCCCGGCGCCCGCCGCGCGGCCGGCGCCGTCTGCCGCGCCGGTCCGGCGCGAGGTGACCTGCATGGCCAAGAAGAAAGGTACGTGTGGTGTTGGCGCGTCGCACGGGGCGGCGTGGGGGGTGTAGGTGGCCGGGCGTGGCCGGTGGGCGGCGCCGGGCCCGCGGCCGGCGGCCGCCGGCGCCCGCGCA
>Ga0315283_10006288_pt1 | contig 10580 bp, 8 predicted proteins | sample YL17G09_0_MG_FD_204541 | JGI IMG/M metagenome (GOLD analysis project Ga0315283, IMG submission 204541) | Sediment microbial communities from Yellowstone Lake, YNP, Wyoming, USA - YL17G09_0 | ecosystem: Environmental > Aquatic > Freshwater > Lake > Sediment | place: USA: Wyoming | collected...
AAGAAGCCGGCCTTCGAGGCATTTGGGCCAGCGGCCTCTCCATTTCCGCGCAATTCGGCATCCGTGACAACAACGAAGCCAGCTGGACCCAGGTACTTGAGGTGCTGGAATTCATGTCCGATGCGACCACGATTCCAATTCTCCTCGATGGCGACACGGGATACGGTAACTTCAATAACATGCAGCTGCTCGTCCGCAAACTGGAGTAGCGCCACATCGCCGCGGTCTGCATTGAAGACAAACTCTTCCCCAAGACGAATAGTTTCATCAAGGGGGGCGCCCAACCCATGGCAGACATGCAGGAGTTTTGCGGCAAGATCAAGGCAGGCAAAGATGCGCAGACCGATCAGGACTTTTGCATTATCGCCAGAGTGGAAGCCTTCATCTGCTGCTGGGGCCTGGCGGAAGCCCTGCGTCGAGCCGAAGCCTATCATCAGGCTGGAGCGGACGGCATCCTCATTCACAGCGCCCTCTCGGTGCCCGATGAAATCCTCTCGTTCAAACAGGAATGGGGGAATCGATGCCCCGTCGTGATCGTACCCACCAAATATTACGCCACGCCCACCGATGTGTTTCGGCAGCATGGCTTTTCGATGGTGATTTGGGCCAATCACATGCTACGGGCTGCCGTGGCCGCCATGCAGAAAACCGCGCGGACCCTCAAGGAGGATGAACACCTGCTCTCCATTGAAGACAAAGTCGCCCCGGTCTCCGAAATCTTCCGCCTGCAAAACGCCGCAGAGTTACAAGAAGCTGAAGACCGGTATCTCCCCCGAGGCGCCGAGAACACCTGCGCCATGGTGCTGGCCGCATCCCGCGGCGATGAATTGGGGGAACTCACCGAACACCAGCCCAAAACGATGGTCAAAATCCAGGGCGCACCGATCCTCTCCCACATCGTCGACGCCTACCATGCAGTGGGGATTAAAGACATCGTGGTGGTCAGAAGATATAAGAAAGAGGCCGTCAATCTACCCAACCTGACCTATATCGACAACAATAACTTCGCGGAAACCGGCGAACTGGATTCCCTGCTCAAGGCCCTCCAATCCAGGAAAGGCCATGTGCAGAGTACGATCATTTCCTACGGCGACGTGCTGTTCAACAAATACATTCCCCAGTCTCTCTGTCAGGAAACGGATGACTGCGTGATTTTCGTCGACAGCAACTGGCAGGAACAGACCAGCTACGCTCGCCTCGGTGGGTTTACCGAATGCACCATTCCCAATTCGAGGAAAGCCTTCAACACCAAAATCTATCTCAAGCAATTGGGAAACAACCTCCCCAAAGAGTCCATCCACGGCGTTTGGATGGGGTTCCTCAAAGTCTCGCCCAGCGCAGCCGTCCACATCACCGACATCATTGTGGAGATGCTGGCCAAACAAGCCAACCGCAAGGCCGGCATCCCCCAGCTGCTCCAAGAACTGTTGAAGCGGCAGTATCCCATCCGAGTGCTCTATACGGCAGGTCACTGGCTCGACATCAACAGCCTCGATGATGTGGTCCAGGCAGGGAACTTTTAATCGCGGGGCCTTTGGTTTTTCTGGTCTATTTGGTCTATCTGGTTTGTTTGGTTTCGTTCGACAAGACAAACAAGATAAACCCGCAAACCAGAATAACCGACTCTACGCTCTTCCGTACGGGTGCTTTCACGCCGCAATTAGCGTATTCTTCGGCGCTAAAAGTTGCATCGAATCCTGGCCTGTTTGCGGACATCTCGGACAGAACACTCAGCGATACCTATGATCTCTGGATGAATACATGATCCCAAGGCTCTATCCCAAATTCTTCTTGTGCCCCAAGGCCCTCTGAAACCCCAATGTCGCTTCACCCTGATTTTCCAACCTCACCTTACTCGCCGCTGATCCCCGAGCAGCGATGGTTTCCGGCTGACGAAGCACTCCGCAGCACGGCCTACGAAAAGCTGCTCCCGCCACTCGTGGCGAAGGTGCGGCAAGAAGTCTTCGCATGGCGAGCCAAAGGATACCCCGGCGCGTCTGCCACTTCAGTATCATTGCTCCGCCACTGGTTCGAGACCGAACATCTGATCGAAAACGCGGACGGTTCGCTTTCCCCGTTTCGCTATTACTTTGCCCAGCGGGAGGCGGTGGAGACGGTCATCTGGCTTTTCGAGGTTCGCCGCGCCCGTGACAAATACGACCTACTTCGGTTCGATGCTTCGGGCGCGGTGTCCTCCGGCATGTTCGATGAAGACTGGCCGCGCTATGTGTTGAAAATGGCGACGGGGGCAGGAAAAACCAAAGTCCTCTCTCTCCTGATCGCATGGAGCTTCTTTCACAAACTTTACGAGACGGACTCCGCGCTGTCGCGCAACTTCCTAGTCATTGCGCCGAACATCATCGTGCTCGACCGCCTGCGGGCTGACTTCGACGGCCTCAGGATTTTCTTCAACGACCCGATCGTGCCCGGCAATGGGCACGAGGGCCACAACTGGCGCGACGATTTGCAGCTCACCCTCCACATCCAGGACGACGTACGCGTCGTCCGCGACACAGGGAATCTATTCCTGACCAACATCCACCGAGTCTTCCTTGGTGACGTTGCCGACCCAACGCTGGAGGACGACGACTTGCGCGATTACTTCCTCTCCCCATTCGGCCCGAAACCCGTCGGCAAGACCACCGACAGCAAGACCGACCTCGGCGAGATTGTCCGCGAAGTCGAAGAGCTGGCCATTTTCAACGACGAGGCGCACCATATCCACAACCCCAAGATGGCGTGGTTCAAGTCCATTCAGGACATCCACCACAAGATGCTGCAAAAGGATCGCCGCCTTGTCTTGCAGGTGGACGTGACCGCCACGCCGCGCCACGACAACGGTGCGATTTTCGTCCAGACGGTTTCCGACTACCCGCTCGTCGAAGCCATCCATCAAAACGTCGTGAGACATCCCGTCCTCCCCGACGCTGCCAGCCGCGCCAAACTCCAGGAACGCACGAGTGCCATTTTTACCGAGAAATACACCGACTACCTCGGGCTGGGGATCGAGGAGTGGAAGAAGAGCTACGCCGAACACCAACTGCTTGGCAAGAAAGCCGTGCTCTTCGTCATGGTGGACGACACCCGCAACTGTGATGATGTGGGGGCCTATCTCGAAAAGATCTGCTCCGAACTGCAAGGCGGGGTGCTGGTCATCCACACCAAGAACAACGGTGAAATCTCGGAAGCGTCTTCTGGCAAGAACAAGGATGACCTCGAACTCCTCCGTAAACAGTCCAACGAAATCGACTCCTGGAAATCTCCCTACAAAGCGATCGTCTCCGTTCTCATGCTCAAGGAAGGCTGGGACGTGCGCAATGTTACCGTCATTGTGGGGTTGCGGGAATACAGTGCGGAAAGCAAAATTCTTCCAGAGCAAACCCTCGGTCGCGGCCTACGCCGGATGTATTTCGGCACAGACACAAGGGAAACCGTCTCGGTCATGGGTACGCCCGCCTTCATGGAGTTCGTCGAATCCATCCAGACCGAGGGCGTCAGCTTCGAGCACGTCCCAATGGGCGGCGGCACGACGCGCCAGGACTCGCTCATTGTCGAAGTGGACCGAGAGAACCAGGACAAAAACCTCGACGCCCTCGACATTCCGCTCCCCAAGCTTACCCGCCGATTTCAGCGCGACTTCAAAGACCTCGACGCGCTTAACTCAGCGGCCTTAGGCAACAAGCGGCTGCCTCTGAAACCGTTCACGCCCGAGGAGACCAGGGAAATCGTCTTCAAAACGATGCTCGACTCGGAGATTCACTACACCATCCAACTCGACGGCTCCGGGCCTGCCGACTACCGCTCCGTCGTCGCATTCTTTGCGCGTCAATTGCTCAAAGACCTGCGCCTCGTCGGCGGCTACGACGTGCTCTATGGGAAGGTGAAAACCTTCATGCGCGAACATCTTTTCAGCCCGTCACCAGTAAACCTCGAAGACCCCGTTGTTCTCCGCAATCTCTCTGAATCGGATGTCGGCAAAGTCCTGTACGACTCCTTCAAGACCGCCATCAACGCGCTGACCATTCAAGAAGCCGGCACGACGCGCGTCGAAGCCTGGATTCGCCTGCGCAAGACGCGCCCCTTCCGCACCGAGCATCGCCCGTTCCTCGTGGCGAAGAAATCTATCTTCACCAAGACCGTCGGCGAGGCCCAGTCCGGCGGCTTCGAACTGTCGTTCGCCGCCTTCCTGGAAGCCGTAAACGATGTGTCGGCCTTCGCCAAGAACTACCTCGCGGTCGGATTCAAGCTCGACTACGTGAAAGCTGACGGCGACCTGTCCAACTACCAGCCGGATTTCATCGTCCGCACCACCGACGGCAGGGTCTGGATCATCGAAACCAAGGGGCGCGTGGAGTTGGACGTGCCGCAGAAAATGGCACGCCTGAAACAATGGTGTGCCGACGCGACCGCCGCCGAAGAGCACGGCCAGCGTTATGATTTCGTTTTCGTCGACCAAACCGGCTTTGAAAAACATACGCCGAACACGTTCACCGCGCTGACTGTCAGTTTCACCGAATATAAACGCTGACCATGATGACCTTTCGCAATCATCGCCTTCGTGACTTCGCCGTGCCGATGGGCACGAATTGGCTGCTCAATGACCTCGCCGAAGCCAAGGGCAAGCAGGAACTGTACACCCGCCAGTCGCCGCAGATGCTGAAAGCCCTGCGCGAAATGGCTCTGGTCCAAAGCGTCGAGTCTTCCAACCGCATCGAAGGCGTCACCGTCGATCGAGACCGCTTGCGCCCGCTCGTCCTCGGCAACGCCCGTCCCAAAGACCGGTCTGAGCAGGACATCGCGGGCTATCGCCGCGCATTGAATCTCATCCACACCAAAGCAGAGGCATTGCACATCACCCCAGACCTCCTGCGCCGTCTGCATCGGCTCTGTCAGGAGGGCAGCGGCGATGCCGGCCAGTTCAAGAAAATGGACAACGAAGTCGTCGAACTGCGTCCCGGTGCCGCGCCCATCGTCCGGTTCAAATGCGTGACCGCCAAAGCCACACCCGCTGCCGTGGATGAACTCTGCCTCGTCTATCGCCACGCCATCGACCAGGACCGCATCCCGCCACTCGTGGCCATCGGCGCGCTCGTGCTGGATTTCCTCTGCATCCACCCGTTTCGTGACGGCAACGGCCGCGTCTCCCGTCTGCTCACGCTGCTGGCGCTCTACCAGCATGGCTACGAAGTGGGCCGGTACATCAGCCTGGAACGCCTCATCGAAGAGGCGAAAGAAGACTACTACCATGTCCTACAGCAAAGCTCCCAACGCTGGCACGAGGGCAAACATGAATTGCTCCCGTGGCTCAACCATTTCCTCGCCATCGCCCGCCGAGCCTATGGCGAATTCGAGCAGCGCGCCGGTCAGGTCAAGGCCCCGCGCGGGGCGAAGGCCGGGCTGGTGCTTGCGGCCATTCGTGAGCAATCCGGCGAGTTCCGTCTTGTCGACATCGAACAGGACTGTCCCGGCGTGGGCCGGGAATGGATTCGCTCCTTGCTCACCGATTTGAAGGCGGCAGGCGAGGCCACCTGCCGGGGTAAGGGACCCGCGGCACGGTGGACATATCTCGGGAGTAAGGGTAGTAACTCGTGAGTAAGGGTAGTAATAAGGGTAGTAACTCAATCGATGACGACCCGAATGACCAAGTCATGAAGTAGGGACCCACGGCATGGCACGACCACACGACACCGAGAGATACGACCTCTCCGACGCCGAGAAGCGAGACCTCATCAAGCTCATCGAGCAGGGCAAGCCCCTGCCGGAGAAATACCGCTTCCTCCTCTTTGCCGACAAGCGTGAGGTTGAACTCGTCTGGAACAGCAAGTCCCGCGAAGTCTGCACCGCCATCCTCCCTTTCCAGACCCTCGAACACATTGACGAGCCTCGGAAGGAACAGCGTGATCAGGAGGAATTGGGTTTCGACATGGGCGGGCGGCAGGTCAAGGGCTGGACCAACAAACTCATCTAGGGCGACAACAAGCTCATCCTCTCCTCCCTCAAGAGCGGCGCGCTCCGCCGCCAGATCGAGGACGCCGGCGGGCTCAAGCTCATCTCCATCGACCCGCCTTTCGACGTGGGGGCGGACTTCAGCATGGACATCGAGATTGGCGGTGAGACCTTTCACAAAGAGCCGAACCTCCTCGAGCAAATCGCCTACCGCGACACCTGGGGACGCGGCGCGGATTCCTTCATCGCCATGATTTATGAACGCCTCATCCTCATGCGCGATTTGATGCACAGCGACGGCAGCATCTACGTGCATTGCGACTGGCGGGTGAACTCATACGTCCGGCTCGCAATGGATGAAGTATTCGGGCGCGGCAATGCGGTGAATGAAATCAAATGGAAGCGCTCCGATGCACACAGCGACGTGGGCCAAGGGGCAAAGCACTTGGGCAAAGTTTGCGACACCATCTTTTACTACTCGCGAAGTCCTGAGTCGCAGACGTTGAACATGCAGTTCACGCCGCTGCCGGAATCAACCGTCTCGAAATGGTATCGCCATATCGAAGAAGGCACAGGCAGACGTTACAACAAGGGTGACATCACAGGTCCAGGCGGAGCGAAGAAAGGCAATCCGGTTTACGAGTGGAAGGGAATTACGCGGGCGTGGCGTTATAGCCGGGAGCGAATGGAGCAACTCGACCGGGAAGGCCGCGTTGTCTATTCAGGTTCGGGAATGGCCTACCAGAAACGCTACCTTGATGAGAGCAAGGGCGTGCCGATTCAAGATTTGTGGGATGACATTCAGATGATTCGCGGCATTCACACACACTCCGAAGGGCTGGCTTATCCAACTCAGAAGCCGGAAGAGTTGCTTGAGCGCGTCATCAAACTTTCCAGCAACGAAGGCGATTTGGTGGCGGACTTTTTCTGCGGCAGCGGCACGACCGCCGCAGTGGCCGAAAAGCTCGGGCGCAAGTGGATCACCACCGACCTCGGCAAGTTCGGCATCCACACCACGCGCAAACGGCTCATCCAGGTGCAGCGCGAGTTGAAGGCTAGCGGAAAACCGTTCCGCGCATTAGAGGTGCTCAACCTTGGCCGCTACGAGCGCCAGGCCTATCTCAATGTCGCCGGGCGGCTCACCGGCAAGAAGAAGGAGCAGGCCCTCGCCCGCAAGGAACAGGAGTTTCGCGATCTGATCCTGAAGGCCTACCGCGCCGAGCCCTTGGCGGAAGCTGGATTTTTTCACGGAAAGAACGGCGGGCGGCTCGTGGTCGTCGGTCCGATCAACCTGCCGGTAGGGCGGCTGTTCGTGGAGGAAGTCATTACGGAATGCCGCAAACGCGGAGCGTCACGAGTGGATGTGTTGGCCTTCGAGTTCGAGATGGGCCTGTTTCCTGCCGTGCTGGACGAGGCAAAGCAGAAAGGCATTGATCTCGCGCCCAAGACGATTCCTCCGGAAGTGTTCGACAAGCGCGCCGTAGAGAAAGGCCAGGTGCGCTTCCACGACGTGGCCTACATCGAAGTCACGCCGCGTTTCCATAAGCAGGACAAGCTCACCCTGGCGGTGGAGTTGACGGATTTCTCGGTCTATTACTCACAGGGGCTCGCTGACGCCATTGCCGCAGATTTGAAGGAAGGCAAGAGCGAGGTTGTGTGCGAACAGGGACATCTTTGGAAGGTGAGCAAAGACAAAGAGGGCGTCATCAGACGGGACAAGCTGACGAACAAATGGACGGACTGGGTGGATTACTGGGCCGTGGATTTCGATTACGAGAGCCGGAAGGAGATCATCAAGGTTCCTCGTGGAACCGGCCTCGGTGGCGTACAGGGCTTTCTGCCCGGGCAGGAACCGTCACAGCGTGAGCTGGAGCTGCCCGCCGACGACTTCGAGGAACGCTGGACAGGCGCCTACATCTTCGAGAACGAATGGCAAAGCTTCCGCACCCGCCAGAGCCGCACTCTCGAATTAACGACCGCCAGCCACACCTTCCCCAAATCGGGTCGCTATGTCATTGCGGTGAAAGTGATCGATATTTTCGGTAACGACACGATGACGCTAGTTCCTATTAATGTCGGGTAATCGCGACCCCCTTTTAAGGGAAGGGTGCGGTAGTGACAATTTGATAATGTTATGAGGGGTTATTCACGAGAGATCAAAAGTCTTCTAGCGAAAGCACGTGAGTCGGCTCTTCTGGCTGTGGAAACTTACAATCGGCCTACAGCGACTTTCCGCTCGGGTGCCTACATCGTGTTGATGTGCATTGCTTGGGCTTCTCTCTTCCACGCCATATTCAGAAAGCGCAAAGTCGCACCCTATTACCGAAAGCCGGGCTCCAGTCGATTCCAAAAGATTGATGGTGATAACCGCGCTTGGGAACTGGCGGAATGTCTCAAGCAGTTCTATCGAGATCAAAATCCATCCTCTAGGGCAAATGTCGAATTGTTCGTTCGACTCCGAAATAAATTTGAGCACCGCTCCTTTCCCCAGTTGGACTCGGAGATATTCGGGGAATGCCAGGCATTTTTAATGAATTTCGAAGAACTCATATGTTCAGAGTTCGGAGAGCGCGTTGCTTTAAAAACGGGCCTGGTTTTTGCGCTTCAATTCTCGAAGAGTCTATCCCCAGCGCAAAGCACAGCGATCACTCATAACTCCCATCGTCAATTCCAGAAGGTGAAGGAGTTTGTTGATAATTATCGATCATCACTTAGCCAAGAAGTGCAAAGTGATATGAAATACAGCTTCAAAGTATTTCTCGTCCCTAAAATTGGCAATCATGCGAGTTCCGAGACTCACGCAGTCGAATTCGTCAAATATGACCCATCAAAGCCGGAAGAAATGAAACGTTATGAGCATCTTGTTGCGATGATCAAGCCAAAGGAAGTCTCCATCACGAATCTTAATCTTTTGAAAGCGGGCGACGTTGTCCAGCAGGTCACTAATAAATTGGGCAAGAAGTTTAACCACCACTATCATCGTCTCTGCTACCTCAAGTTCAATGCTCGACTGGCTGGGAAGAATCCTTCTCCTGGATCTTGGGATAGCCGTTATTGTCATTACGATGCCTTGCACAAAGATTATGCCTATGAACCCGCATGGGTCGTTTTCTTGCTTTCCAAACTTAGTGATGCAGCCGCCTATGATGATTTAGCTCCATCAAATAAATGAGGGGAATAAGAGCGCGGGGGATTGGGGGCAAGGCATGACTATTGACTTATTGGAGCCGGTCGTCTCGCTTGAAGAGATTGAGGGCTCGGCAGTCTTTCTTCCAAGCTAGCCTTCCTCCCGCGCCTTCCGTCATGAACAGCTCAACACCCGTGAAGCGTGAAGCGTATCTCGCGAATGTTCCGCAGGCCGTTCGACCCCCCTCAACCGTCCCTTGGGAGCAGATCGCCAACGGTCGAACACTCTCCTCCACACACCTTCCTGGGCGCATTCTGGCGACATCACCAGAAGAAGAATCTCCTTCGTTGACGATACGTTTGAAATAACTTAGAGTTACACGAAGGCACCAGACTGGAGTCATTTCGTAAATCCCAAGAGCCACCGCATGGATATTCGCGTAGACATGACTACCTCAGACCCGGCGCTGGCGCAGATTATTCATCGCTTGGTGACGGCCTATGAGCCGGAACAGATCTTCCTGTTCGGCTCACGTGCGCGCGGCGATGCCGGCCCGGATAGCGATTACGATCTGCTCCTCGTGGTGCCGGACCATGCCTCACCGGAACGCAAGCGGAGTAAACTGGCGTATCAGGTTTTGTGGGGAACGGGCACGGCTGCCGACGTGGTGGTCTGGACTAGGAGCGCCTTCGATTCGCGGGTTCACTTAGCCGCATCGTTGCCCGCCACCGTCATACGGGAAGGCAAACTGCTCCATGCCGCATGATCCGGCCCTCGTTGCAGAAACCCATGCCTGGTTCTCGAAGGCTGGGAACGACTTGCACGCTGGAACGTTCGAACTGGGTGCCGTCCCGCCCTTAACCTCCGACATTGTGTTCCATGCGCAACAGGCCGCCGAAAAGGCGATGAAGGGCTTTCTCACCTGGCATGGACGGGTGTATCGTAAGACCCATAATCTTGTCGAAATCGGGGAAGCGTGCGCCGCGATCGATCCGACACTCGAACCCTTACTCAGACGAGCGGCGGAACTCACCGAGTACGCCTGGAGATTTCGGTATCCAGGCAACCCTGAAGAGCCGAGCGAGGAAGAGGCCAGAGGGGCGTTGGCACTCGCTCGCGAGGTATTCAATTCGCTCCTGCAGCGCCTGCCGTCAGACGTTCGCCAATAGCGAGTACCACCTGAAGACTTCTCGACAGTCACACAGTACTTGATCTATGGGTGGTACTGCCCGATAAGAGCTGGTCCACGACTAGGAGCCTTCCATGCCCATTGACGAACTTCAGCCGGTCGCCTCGCGTGAAGTGATTGAGGGCTCGACAATTTTCCTCCCACGCTAGCCTCCTGCAACCCCTACTCCACTCGCCCGACGCTAGGCAAAGAGAAAGTCGGTCCAGCCGCTCGATTCTTCCAGCCCTCACGATGAACGGTGATTTTCTTGAGCCGCATCCATAACGTTGCATCGTACGGCTTTGTCGCGAGGGTATCCCTGTGAATGACCAGCAGACC
>Ga0315283_10006289_pt1 | contig 10579 bp, 17 predicted proteins | sample YL17G09_0_MG_FD_204541 | JGI IMG/M metagenome (GOLD analysis project Ga0315283, IMG submission 204541) | Sediment microbial communities from Yellowstone Lake, YNP, Wyoming, USA - YL17G09_0 | ecosystem: Environmental > Aquatic > Freshwater > Lake > Sediment | place: USA: Wyoming | collected...
CACCCGCCCGGCGGGCGACCGTTTCTCTGCGCTGTCCGTCGTGAATCGTTTACTTCACCGCTTCGACCTTGATCTCCTCGTACTCCTCATAGCGGGAGGGACATTTAAGGAGCAGGTTGTTCGCTTCGACGATGCCGCCCGGCTTCAGCGAGCCTTCCACGATGGCGCTCGATCCCTCGCGCTCCATCTGATCGGGCTTGACGCCATGGAAGTGAATCGCCAGTTGCTTCCCGGCATCCTTCGGGTCGGAGATAGCGAAGCTCAGGTCTAGGGTCGCCGGATCGTACTTGATGCTCTCGGTGACGATGTTGCCGCTGACGCGCAGGCTTTTGCCGGTGAGCGCGGTCTTCTCATTGAGCACCTCGCTGACCTCTCGATAGTACGCGCCGGAGCTGGAAATCGCCGAGGCGATCAGGTAGACAATCAATCCCAGCACCACCGCCCCGCCGACGATGAACTTAATCTTCTTGTTGGCTTGGTTCGATTCGACTTTGCCGCGCAAGATGGTAGAACTCTCAGCCATTCTGCCTCCAGAAGTTTGCCTCATCCAACTCACTTGGGCGGAGTATAGCACCAAAGGTACAGAGTGTCAACGGACGGACGAAAGACGAAGGCCGGAGGACGAAAGACGAGAACCGACGGACGACGGACGACCGATGAAGCTGGAAACTGGCTACCGATACGGATACCAGTTTCCAGCTTCCAGCCCTCAATTCGTCGCCGGATACCCGATCTCGACCAGCGTCTTCTTGACGTCTGCCAGCGCGGCCTCGTTCTCGAGGGTGTAGGTCGCCGTCTTGGCCTGTTGGTCACCCTCGACTTTGACCACGCCCGGCAAATCCTGAGTTTCGCGCGTGATCGTCATGACGCAGTGGCCGCAAGAGATGTTCGGAATGGTAAGCGTTACGGTTTGGGACATCGGAAGCCTCCAAGTGTGGGATGTTTGAAATCAGTTATGCCTGAATACTTCAAGAATCTCGCTGATCACCGCCTCGCGCCGTGCCGGCTCATCGCCACGGATGGCAGTGGTGACACAGGTGCGCAGGTGCTGATCCAGGATGATCTCGTTGATCTTGCCCAAGGCGGCCTGCACCGCCTCGACCTGCTTGATCACTTCGATGCAGTATTTGTCTTCCTCCACCATGCGCTGGATGCCGCGCACGTGCCCCTCGGCGCTTTGCAGGCGGCGGATCACCCCCGCTTTGGTCTGATCGTCCATACAGCTTTCTCCGGAAAGTCAGTATCGCGCCGTTCTGACTGCAAATCAGCAAGCCGGAGCGCAACCCCATCCCCCCTGGGGGGGGTATTGCGATCATACCATCACCACCGACCGGTGTCAAGAAACGGGCCAGCCTGGGGTGCATTTCACATTGGGGGCAGATATTTGGATTCGAGCCTGTGCGAAGCCTCCTTTAGGATCAGGCGGTCTATGCGGCGTCGCCAAGTGACCGGCTAAAGCCTCGAATCCAGCCGTGAGGCGCTTGCCCCGAAAATGAAATGCACTCGCCAGCCTGTTGCCGCGCGTTCGTCAGGCGGCACTACGCGCCGTCTTGAAGCCGGAAAACCAAAGCGGGGCGAGACCGGATGCCGTATCATCCGTCTGCGCCCCCGCTCGTTTTGGGCCGTCTGAGGTTCCGTTCAGCTCTTCCCTTCGGCCGCCTGCTGATCTTCAGCCTTAACCTCAGCCTTCGCCTCGGCCTGGACCTGCGGCCGTCGCGGTCGCGCGTGATTGATGATCAGCCCTCCCACGCCGACGGCAAACAGGAGGATCGCGATCCACTGGGCAGTTGCGAAGGTGCCCATGCGCCAGGCATCCGGGCGGAACATCTCCACCCAGAAGCGGCCCACGGGATACCAGATGAGATAGAAGCAGAAAACATCCCCGTCGCGCAGCCATTTGACCAGCTTCCGGGCGCCGAACCACACGATCACGAAGCCGAGGAGGTTCCACAATGCCTCGTAGAAGAAAGTTGGGTGAAAGCCGTTGGTTGCGTACCACTGGCGTGCGGCATCGTTAAGCCGATCCGGGATGCCGCAGGCCATGGGCGAGCCGGCGGGTTCCTGGCACGGGAAGGTCGGATTGATGCGAAACGCCCAGGGCAGGTTGGTCGTCGGGCCGTAGAGCTCTTGATTGATGAAGTTGCCCATGCGGCCGATGGCCTGGGCCAGCAATATGCCCGGCGTGGCGATATCGAGCCAGCGCGGGAAGTTCAGCCGCTTGTACGCGCAATAGACGGCGAACGCGAGGACGCCCCCAGCCACCGCGCCGTAGATCCCCAGCCCTCGAAAGCCGCCGTTCCAGAACGCGATGATGTCGATCGGGTGCTCTCGGTAGTATGACCAGCCGACGAAATTGCCTGCGGGGGTTGAGAAGACGTGATATAACCGGGCGCCGATGATCCCGAAGATCAACGCGAGGGTCAACAGGTTCCAGACGTGATCCGGATCCTCGCCGCGACGTTTCGCCTCGATGGTGCAGAGGTACGCCGCGATCACGGCGCCGGTCACGATCAGAATCCCGTACCAATGCACCGTGAGCGGTCCGAGTTGTAGGAGGACTGGGTTCATGGAGTGTTGCTCCTCACTTCGGTAGACTGGAAGATTGGGAAACTGGTAGACTGGTAGACTGGTGTTGCGACTTCCAGGGTTCCAATCTACCATGTCACCAATCTACCCTGCGATCGTCTGCTCGCGTCGGGCGCGCCGCGCTGCACGATCGTCGGCCGGGGCCGCCTCGCCGCCAGTGGCTGCTGCTGCGGCTGCGGCAGCTTCGCGTGCGAGCTGGCGCTGATACTTCAGCCAACGCATGCAATCCTCATCGTGCCCCATCAGCATGTCGGCGGCCAGGATCGATTTCTTGATCTCCGGCTTGAGCGGATTGGTGATCGCGCTGGGCATGCCGGCCGCGATGAGCATCGCCATGAAGTTGGCGTTGATCGCCTCGCGATCGGGCAGGCCGAACGAGACGTTGCTGGCGCCGCAGGTCGTGTTGCAGCCGAGCTCCTCGCTGATCCAACGCACGAGTTGGGTCACGGCGCCGCCGGAGCCGCGGATCGCGCCCGCAGGCATCACCAGCGGATCGATCAGGATATCCTCGGGCGGGATGCCGTAGGTGGCGGCCCGCTGGACGATCCTCTTGGCGACCTCGAAGCGCACCCTCGGGTCGGTGCTGATGCCGGTCTCGTCGTTGGAGATCGCGATCACGGCGCATTTGTATTCGGCGACCAGCGGGAAGACCGCTTCCATGCGCTCATGCTCGCCTGTGACCGAGTTGATCAGCGGCTTGCCGCCGGCTGCCTTCAGGCCTGCGCGCAGCGCAGCCACGATCGACGAGTCCACACTGAGCGGAACGTCGACCACCGATTGCACCGCCTTGATGGCCGCAACCATCACTTCCGGCTCCAACTCATGGGCATTGGCGACGCCCAATCCGGCGTTGACATCGAGCACGGGCGCGCCCGCCGCGATCTGGGCCAGCGCGTCCGTCTTCACGCGCTCGTAGTTGCCTGCGAGCAATTCGGCGGCCAGCGCCTTGCGGCCTGTGGGGTTGATACGCTCCCCAATGATCACGAATGGCAGATCCGAGCTGATGACTACCTCGACGCCGGTCTTCGAGCGAAGAATCGTCTGCATGAGGGCATACTCCTGATGGGTTTCATTAAGAGACCCGGTTCCAGTCAGAAACCGGGTCCCTGTCTCTGTCAACGAAGTGGCATTATAGTCCAGGACGCGGGAGAGGCGCAAGTTGCGGTGGCTGTGTAAGTCGCCCGCCTTGTCGTTTGGCGGTTGGCAAGGTGGATTGCACACAATCGGGCGTACGGCTAATGTTCGTGGTTGGGCGGATCGGTGAGTTTGGGAATTGGTATGTCTTCATACCGACTTAAGGAGATTAAGCTCTACTATGGAAGCAGGCCGTTACCACTGGCCTCGTTCTCACCCAGCGACCGTAACCTTCCGGTAGATACCAGTCTGGAGGCTGTCATGAGAAAAGTGATCTTGACGATGCACATGTCGCTCGACGGGTTCATCGCAGGACCAAACGGCGAATTGGATTGGACCGCCGCGGATGAGGCGGTCGACGATGACCTCCCTGAACTGCTGAGCACGGCGGACACAGCTTTGATCGGACGGGTGCTCTACCAGGGCTTTGCCGGTTATTGGCCCGCTTATGACATCACAGACCCATCGAAATCGAAGGGCGAAGTTGCTTTCGCCAATTGGATCAATGAGGCGCCCAAGCTGATCTTTTCGACGACGCTTGAGAAAGCAGAATGGAAGAACTCGAGGGTGGTTCCCGTCAAGAAGAATGCCGATATCGCTGAAGCAGTCGCGAAACTGAAGACGCAGCCCGGCAAAAATCTCGTGCTATGGGGTGGCGTTCGCATCGCACAGACCTTCGCACAGCTTGGCTTGATCGACGAATACTGGCTCCTCATTCAGCCGAAGGTGTTGGGGAGTGGACAGCCTTTGTTCATCGCCATCAAGGACCGCATCAATCTCAAACTCGTAAGCGTGCAGCCTCACAACACGATCGGGGCCGTGGCAGTTCGTTACGAGTCGGCCAGGGAATAGCGGGCGGCGACCTGTCGCTAACGAAAATCGTGCGACTGGTCGCACGAATCTCAGAAAGGAGCAAGCCATGAGTGGTGTACGAGTACTGGTGGGCACGCGCAAAGGTGCGTTTATTCTGACAGCGGACGCAAAGCGCGAACAGTGGGACATCAGCGGCCCGCACTTCGCAGGCTGGGAGGTTTACCATCTTAAGGGATCACCAGTTGACCCGGATCGCCTGTACGCGTCGCAATCCTCCGGCTGGTTCGGGCAGTTGATCCAGCGGTCCGACGATGGCGGCAAGACATGGGAGCCGGTGGACAACAAGTTCGTGTACGACGGTGTGCCCGGCACGCATCAGTGGTACGACGGCACGCAGCATCCCTGGGAGTTCAAACGCGTGTGGCGTCTCCAGCCGTCGCTGACCGATCCTGACACGGTCTACGCCGGGGTGGAAGACGCGGCGTTGTTCCGCTCGAAGGATGGCGGCAAGTCATGGCACGAGCTTCCCGGGCTGCGCGGCGCCAAGGGGCATCTCTGGCAGCCGGGCGCCGGTGGGATGTGTCTGCACACCATCGTGCTGGATCCGGGCAACCCCAACCGGATCTTCGTCGCCATTTCGGCCGCGGGCGCGTTCCGCACCGACGATGGCGGGCAGACGTGGCTTCCGATCAATCGCGGCCTGAACATCCAGTACGAGCTCCCCGACCCGAAGGCCGAGGTCGGCCACTGCGTCCACAGCATCGCGATGCACCCGGCGCGGCCGGATGTGCTGTTCATGCAGAAGCACTGGGACGTTATGCGCAGCGACGACGCCGGCGAGATGTGGCACGAGGTCAGCGGAAACTTGCCGAGCGACTTCGGGTTCCCGATCGCCGTTCACGCGCACGAGCCAAACACCGTCTACGTGGTTCCGATCAAGAGCGACTCCGAACATTTCCCGCCCGATGGAAAACTGCGCGTGTATCGCAGCCGGACGGGTGGAGACGAATGGGAAGCGCTCACGAAAGGGCTGCCGCAAAGCGATTGCTACGTCAACGTCCTGCGCAGCGCGCTGGCCATCGACTCGCTCGATGCGTGCGGCGTGTACTTCGGCACCACTGGCGGGCAGGTTTACGCTTCGGCCGATTCCGGCGATAGCTGGGCGCCCATCGTTCGTGACCTCCCGGCCGTGCTGTCGGTCGAAGTGCAGACGTTGCCATGATTCGGGTCGTCCTCCCATACCATCTGCGGACGCTGGCGGGCGTCGGCCGCGAGGTCGAGCTACAGATCGACGGGCCGGTGACGCAGCGCGCGCTCCTGGACTCGCTCGAAGCGCGCTATCCGATGCTGCGCGGGACGATCCGCGATCATGTGACCCTGCAGCGTCGCGGGTTCATTCGGTTCTTCGCCGTTGGGCGGGATCTATCGCATGAACCACCTGATGCGCCGCTGCCCGTAGAAGTCGCGACGGGCGCGGCGCCTTTCATGGTTGTGGGGGCCATCGCCGGCGGCTAAACTGCTCGCACAGTGAAACCCACAGCCGGACCTTTGAGGTTTCAGGCCAACCGAAGGTTGGCACGACCTCGAGGGTCTCCGCATGTAGATTCCATCCTGCGATCGGTTTAGGCGTATGCAACGCCAACCCGTGGGCCAGCCGATCGGCCTCACGAGGTCGCAATGACGGGTACAAGCGTCTTGATAAACGCTTGAGGAGACACCATGCAAAAAATCACCCCATTCCTGTGGTTCGACAACCAGGCCGAAGAGGCGATGAATCTCTACATCTCGCTTTTCAAGAACTCCAAGGTCTTGAGCGTGTCACGCTATGGAGAAGGCGGGCCGGGGCCGCGAGGGACGGTCATGACCGCAACTTTCCAGCTCGATGGACAGGAGTTCATGGCGCTCAACGGCGGCCCGCATTTCAAGTTCACCGAGGCCATCTCGCTCTTCGTGAACTGCGAGACGCAGGAAGAAGTCGATGAACTGTGGGAGAAGCTCTCGGAGGGCGGCGAAAAATCGCAATGCGGCTGGTTGAAAGATAAGTACGGCCTGTCATGGCAGATCATCCCCACCGCCTTGGGTGAGATGTTGGGCGACAAAGACCCCCAGAAAGCCCAGAACGTCATGCAGGCGATGTTGCAGATGACAAAAATCGACATTGCAGCCTTGAGACAAGCCTACGAGCAGCAATGACCCGGCACGGGCGTGATCGCCACGAGGATCAGAGGTAGTCTATGGACAGCAACAAGGCCGGCTTCAGCTCAATCGATGCGTATATCGCGTCTTTCTCCGAAGAAACACAGGCGCTGCTCGAAGCGATGCGGGCGACCATCCGGGCCGCTGCCCCTGAGGCGGAGGAGAAGATCAGCTATCAAATGCCCACGTTCTTCCTTAAGGGGAACCTGGTGCATTTCGCCGCCGCCAAGCATCACATCGGATTCTATCCGGCATCGAGCGGGATTGCGGCATTCAAAGAGGAACTATCGATCTACAAGGGCGCCAAGGGCTCCGTGCAATTCCCCCTGGACCAGCCCTTGCCGCTGGACTTGATCGCTAGAATTGTACGATTCAGAGTCTCTGAGAGTCTGGCCGCCGCCGAGATGAAGTCACGCAAGGGCAAAAAGTGACCCTGCACGAAGCGGCGCAACGTGTCACATCGACAAGCCCAATTCCGGCTGCGCCGGTTTGGCGCTTTCGGCCTTTGGCGCTTGCTTGAAGGTTTGCGCCGTGGGCGGCATCTGCACTTGCGCGCCCCGGAGCAGCGCATCGATGGTGAGAATCCGGATACGCCGATATTTCTGGTTCCAGCCGCGCGACTGGTAGAAACCTGCCGAGACGGCCTCGGTCTCCATGTCGGGGCTGGGCGGCTCCAGGGTGACGAGCACGCCCAGCGCGGCCTCCTCGCGCTTAGGCGTGCCCTTGCGGTGCTACGCTTCCTCGTTCATGCCTGCCCAATAGCGATACATCGCCAGCCATTCGGCGCTGGTGGGATCGGGCGCGATGAAGTTCAGGTCGGCCAGGCCGATGATATACTCTCGACCACTCTTACGGACCCTGGCAACGATGCCCTTACGTAGGCTGCTACGCCGGCTGTCCAGGCCGATGACCTCGACCGGCTCGCCCATCGCCTCGGCTTGCAGCGGGAAGCTGAGGTTGTCCTCCAGGGTGCAGAGCACGCCGCTGAACTCCTCTTCCTCGTCGTAACAGTCCACGGTTGCCTGCTCAAGCAACGTTTCGAGCCTCTTTTCGTCCATCGCACACCCCTTTCACTCCCTCATCTCTGCCTTGAACCATGCCGCCAGCGCCTGATCAAGATCTTGCAGCGCGGCGTCCAGGGTTGCGTAGCGCGGCTCGCCCTCCCAGATCAAGCCGCTGATGTCCAACGCCCTGACCATCGATCGGCTGAAGTCGTCCTGGCCGATCTCGATCCAGCCGAAATCGCGCACCCAACGGGCGACATGAGGATAGCTGGTTTCCGCAGTCATGGCGGCCTTGTTACCTTCACCCAAAATCGAACTCTTCGAGTTTCCGCTCCCGCCACTCCGGCAGGACGCGGTCGAGCAGTTGGTAAAACGCTTTGCCGTGGTGGTGCTCGCGCAAGTGACAGAGCTCGTGATAGATCACGTAGTCAATCAGCTCTTCGGGCACCAGGATCAGCTTGATGTTGAGTGTAATCTGGTCGGCCGGGTCGCGACTGCCCCAGCGCGAGCGCATCTCCCGCACCGCGAGTTGCGGATACGGCAGGCCGAGGTGCTGGACCTTGGGGTAGCACGCAGCGAGGCGCGCCGCGAACACCTCCTCGTCGGGTGCTTTTCTCACTCTGGCCTCGATAGCGCTCTGTTTTTGACCCGTTAAGCGTATCCCAGTTGTGGCTGAGCGTCAAAAACACCGATCCTCTTGTTTCAAAGTCAACTCGCTCCACCATCCATCTTTGAACCCTACCGCACTTTCCCCTTTTGCCGCCTGTCCTTCTCCGTGCTATACTCACGCTACTTCATCGCTTCTCTACCGTTTTGGGAGCACAACCTATGCTCGTTGACCCTGTTAACGCCGCCGAGCTGAGGCAAATCGCTATTGAGATCGACGCTGACGGTCTGGCAGGCGACCTTCGTTGCCCGTCCGAAACCGGTGGCTGGCAGCTTGGCGATTTGGACTCGTCCGAGTAGCTTGACCGTTACCGTGATCAGCGTTTGGTGACCGTTATCGCGTCTGCTGGACAGGCTGAATCGCAGACCTACACGTGCGGCATTTGCGGCTTTGTCTATGACGAGTACGGTGAGTGCCCGCGCTGTAAGCTCGCTTCAGAGCAAGGCTTGTTGAGTCTGCCTGACGACAGCGAAGGGCAAGACATTCTCGACCAAGTGAAGCAGTTTTTGGAGAGACCTGGTCGGGATGAAGGGTGACACCCAGGAGGGAGTTCGACTGCATTTGTGGTCGAAAACAGAGTTGGGTCCGATACATTGCGCGTTTTCAGCCTCTGCAATCAAGCTCGAAAAGGACTACGCGATGGTTCGCTCTTTGTTAGTACTTTACTTTCCGCTAAATAGATTAACATAAAGCGAAAGGCGTGGTAGTATTACGGTGGTTCTTACCCGAACGCCGTAAAGGAGCCGCCATGTCTTCCGCTTCCGAAAGTACCATACAGGCACTCGAGTTCATTGTCAAGCCGCTGCCCGTGGGCAGCAATCTGGCCCTGCTGCACGTGCTGTGGGCCCTGCTGAGCGGCGCCTTTCTCAGCAGTCGGGGCGCCGTGTTTCCCGCTCTGTTGCGCTTGGGGCTGTGTGCGGCGCAGGTGCGCCGCAGCAGCCAAGCGGTGCGTGAGGGTGCGTGGGCGAGTGCCGAGCTGATCACGCGCTGGCGGGCGTGGCAGGCGACGCACAGTGCGTGGCGGCCCGACCAGTTCGCAGGTTAGCAGCCCGTGGCGGTGGACATCACGGCGTTTTGGCGTCCCCAGTTGCAGGGCTGGTGGGGCAAGTTCTTCAATCACCTGGCCCATCGGGCTGTCACAGCCATCGGCTTTGCCCTGGTGGTCGAAGTGGGCCACAACGGTAGCCAACGCTTGCCCTTGCTCAAACAACTGCTCTGCGCCAAGGAGGATACGCTCAGCGAGAGCCAATGCAAGACCCAAGTGCTGCAACAGGTTAGCACGTGTCTGGGGCCCCACGAAGTGGCCGTGCATGATGCGGGCGCCTCGATTGCGGACATGCAGACGGCTAACATGCCGCGCTTTGTCGTGCGCTTGGATCGCAACTGCACGGCCCGCCGGAATCAGTTACCCGCCAAGCACGGGGGCCGCGGGCGGCCCATGGCATATGGCGCCCTGGTGCGCCCGCTGGCCCGGACGTACAAAGGCCGCACGTTGCCCGCCACGGTCGCCGATGTGACGCCGCAGTTCACCTATGAAGGCCGCACCATGCGCGTCCGCGGTTGGCAGGACGTCGTGCGCAGCGAGCAAAAGGTGGCGGCCGATAATGCGCTCTTCACGATCTGGGTCTACGATGATCCGCTGTACCGGGCGCCGCTGGTGCTGGGTACCAACGTGGCGGCCAGCCCCGCGACCATCTTCCAGTTGTATCTAGACCGCTGGCCGGTGGAAGAAGTGCCGTTGGTGTGCAAGCAACTCTTAGGCCTGCAGCGCCAGTTCGTGTTTGCCGCCCTGGCACGCTTCCGGCTGCCCGAACTGGGCCTCATCGCCGCCAACATCTTGGCGCATTTGGCGGCGGAGTTACCCGCCCAGCCCACCGGCTTCTGGGATCGCCAACCGCGGCGCACGCCCGGCCGCTTGCGGCGCGTGCTGGGGCAGGCCGGTTTTCCGACCGCATACCCCTTGGAGGGGCGAATTCGGGAAAAACAGGCCGTGACGGCCCATTTACCCAAGGGGGTCGCTGCCCAGCGCCGACATAAGGCCGTACCAACGGCACCTGCGCCCGCGTAAACGGGCCACAGCAAGTCTTATGTTAATGTCTGGCAGCCAGAGGACACCTCTGGCCCATACCACTTGCCTGCCACACGCTGGCAGTTAGCGGAAAGTAAAGATGTCCGTCAT
>Ga0315283_10006290_pt1 | contig 10578 bp, 7 predicted proteins | sample YL17G09_0_MG_FD_204541 | JGI IMG/M metagenome (GOLD analysis project Ga0315283, IMG submission 204541) | Sediment microbial communities from Yellowstone Lake, YNP, Wyoming, USA - YL17G09_0 | ecosystem: Environmental > Aquatic > Freshwater > Lake > Sediment | place: USA: Wyoming | collected...
GGGGATCAGCGGCCGCACCCTCGGGCGCATCGTCCTGGCCGCGTACTGCTCTTTCAGGAGGAGCGCGGTCGGTACGATCACGTCGGCATCGACCGTCCAGAATGGAACGCGGAGCCGGACTGCCGCATCGCGACGCCACTGCTCCGGCTCGCGCAGCGGGTTCTCGTCGCCCACCACGAGCGCCGCGCGCACGTCATGGCAGAACCTGGCGAGGTCGTGGTCCGGATGGCGCCGGACGACGAAGCCCACGCGACGGGCGTGCAGGTCGTGGGCGATCCCGGGAAGGCCGTCGGCCAGGAAGGCGTAGTGGCGGCGGTTGGCGTTGGGATAGTCCGGGGTGAGGCCAAGGAACACCACCACGGGCAGGTTCAGCGCGTTGGCGGCGTCGATGGCGAGGTCAAGCGCGGGGTTATCGGACGCGCGTTGCGCGCGCTGCATCCAGCAGACCACCGCACGTCCGTCCGGGTCGGGAAGGCCGGGACGCCTGACCATGACCCGCGGCGAACACGCGAGGGCCGCGAGTGCGGTCATCGCAGTTGGCTCGCCGCCTGTGGCACGACAGGTGCCGTGTGGATGTCGCGGGCCCAGCGGTCCAGCCCGGCGAAGTCGTCCACGGTAACCGTGTCCCCGCGCGTGGCCGGCGCGCCCTTGCCGCCGAGCAGCAGCGCCACCGACCGGGGAAGCGCCTCCCGCAGGCGGGTGGCATGGCGCCGGGCCACCTGGACGTCCACGGCAGCCGACACGCTGACAGCGACGACCCGCGCGTCGAGCTCGCGGGCGACGCGGGCGAGTTCGGCCGGCGGAATCTCGGTGCCGAGGTACACGACGCGGAGGCCCGCGGCCGCCATGACGAGCGCGGCCATTTGCAGGCCCAGCGCGTGAGACTCCCCGGGCAGCGTCGCGCAGATCACCCGCGGTCCCGTGGCCCGGTGGTCCAATGGCAGCCGGAGCGACCGCATCACGTCGGTCAGGCGCTCCGACAGGAAGTGCTCGTGGCGAATCTCCAGGCGGCCTTCAGCCCATTCCCGGCCCACCCGGTCGATCAGGGGCGCGACGGTCGCCTGCAGGAATTCGACCGAGCCCAGGCGCCCCCAGTCGGACCACAGGGCGGCGGTGAGGCGATCGGCGTCGAAGGCGGTGACGGCGGCAAGCAGTTCGTCGGTCGTTCCAGTGGATGGGATGGGCAAGGCCGGAAACGGCGCCGGGGGAGCGGCCGTCGCCGTCAGCAGCCGGTCGAGTTCCGTGTCGGTCGCGGCCACGACCGCACTGGCGCGATGGCCCCGCGTGAGGGCGTCCGCGATGCGGCGCAGGCGGGGGACGGTGGCGATCGGATAGACACGGTGCCCGGAGGGCTTGCGCTCGGCCACCGGGAAGCCGTAGCGCTGCTCCCATGTCCGCAGCGTCTCGACCGGCACGCCCGTCGCGTTCGCGAGGGCGCCGATGGAGAGCTTTCCCGCCGTCGTCGTCGTGTGAGGTGATCTCCGGTCGCGCATGTGACGCTCAATGATGCCACGGAACGACGCGGCCCCGGGGCGACACGGTTCTGGCGCGGCCGGCCCAATCGAGGGACCGCACCGCGCCAGACAACCCCTGCAACCAGGGGTCCTTCTCTCGCTACTTCGGGAGCAGGACGGAATCGATCACGTCGATGACGCCGTTCGAGCACGCGATGTCGGTCTTCACGACGTTCGCGTTGTTGACCTTCACGCCCATGGACGTGTCGATCATGACCATCTGGCCCTGAACGGTCTTGGCTTCCTTGAGTTTGACCACGTCGGCGGCCATCACCTTGCCGGCCACGACGTGGTAGGTGAGGATGGCCGTCAGCTTGGCCTTGTCCTTCAGCAGCGCCTCGAGGGTGCCCGCCGGCAGCTTGGCGAACGCTTCGTCTGTCGGCGCGAACACGGTGAACGGGCCCTTGCCCTTCAGCGTCTCGATGAGCCCGGCGGCCTGCAGGGCCTTGGCGAGCGTCGTGAAGCTCCCGGCGGCGACGGCGGTGTCGACGATGTCCTTGGCCTGGGGCTCGCTGGCGCGGAGACCCGCGGCGCTGGTGGCCACGAGGGTGAGCACGAGAGCGGAGGCAAACAACTGACGCATGATCGGTACGGCTCCTTGAAGCACCCACGACAACGAATGCTCCACATGGAGCGTGACCGGCACGGGGGCGCAGCAGCGTGCCGGGGAATCGAAATGGCGCCTGCGACACGCTCGTGTCGCTCACGGCGCAGGTGCTGATATGACGCACTCTCTCGCTGCCCGGATCCCGATCCCGCGCAGCATCCCGGAGAAGATGATCGCGTGCATGGGCAGGAGCGAGTACCAGTAGAGGCGGCCCAGCCAGCCCGACGGTTCGAAGCGCGCCACCTGGCGAATCCGCGTGACCCGGTCGGTGACCGGCTCGACCGAAAACTCGAGCCACGCGCGGCCCGGCAGTTTCATCTCGGCCTCGAGGCGCAGCAGGCGGTCGGCCTCGTAGGCCTCGACGCGCCAGAAATCCAGCGGGTCGCCCGGCACGCAGCACTCCGGATCGCGGCGGCCGCGGCGCATGCCTACACCGCCGACGAGGAGGTCCATCCACCCGCGAAGGCGCCACAGGCCGTTCGCGCAGTACCAACCCGTCTCGCCGCCGATGCGGCGGATGGGAGCGAACGCGGCCGCGGCCGGGACGTCGACGAGGGTCTCGCGCTCGTCGCGAAGCGCCGGCGTCGCCGCGCGCGGTTTCGCGACCGTCGCCACACCGGCCGATCGCGCGTCGGACCAGCGGTTCGCACCCGCGGGGCTGTCGGCCGAGCTGAGCGCGCGAGCAATCGACTCGCGCAAGCCGAGTGGACGGACCGGAAACACCTCGAGCGCCTGATGGTCACCGACGATGGTCGCGTTGCGAATGCTGCTGATCAGCTTGCGTCCCACGCGCGCGTACAACGGCGTCACCAGCGCCAGCCACAAGCTCGACAGGTGCGGCGTCAGCAGCGGCACCGGGATCATCAGACGGCGCAGGCCCCGCTGCCGCGCGTACTCCCGCATGATGTCGCCGTACGACACGACGTCGGGCCCGCCGATTTCGAAGGTGCGCGACGGACCGTCCGGCAGGTCCAGTGCCGCGATCAGGTACGACAGCACGTCCTCGATGGCGATGGGCTGCGCCTGGATGGCCACCCAGCGCGGACACACCATGACCGGCAGCCGCTCGGTCAGCGCCCGGACCATCTCGAACGACAGGCTGCCCGATCCGATGACGATCGATGCGCGGAACTCGATCACCTGGACGCCGCTCTCGCGCAGCACGTCGCCGGTCTCGTGTCGGCTGCGCAAATGGGCGGAGAGATCGTCGCCGGCATCTCCAAGGCCGCCGAGGTACACGATGCGCCGCACGCCGGCGTCGCGGGCGGCGTCGCCGAAAATGCGAGCCGCGGTCCGATCGAGATCCGCGAAGTCGGCGGCCGCTCCCATCGAGTGGACGAGGTAGAAGGCCGTCTCTACCCCGGACAGCGCCGCCCGCATTGACGCGGCGTCAAGGACATCGCCCCGCACGAGCGCCGTGGAAGGCGCGACCCGGGTCCTCAGCGACTCGGGATTGCGCGCGAGGCACCGGACGGGCCGGCCGCGGCGTTCGAGCTCGGCCAGGAGCCGTCCGCCGACGTACCCTGTCGCGCCGGTCACGAGGATGGTGCCGTCCACGGGACCCAGCATGCCACGAGGACGATACGATGTCAAGTATTTGAATAGATATTGAATAGTTTCGCGCTTTGCTACAATGCAGCGCGACACCGCGTCGGGCCCGCCCGGAAGGGCCCGCGCCACCGGGAGGCGGGCACATGTTCAGCAACGGCGTGCGGCGGGGCCTTCTCTTCACCGTGCTCGGACTGCTTCTCACCGCGCCCGCCGCCAGGCTCGGCGCCCGGACGCCGGCCCAGGCGCCGGCGGCGCCGCAGGTCGTTCCGCGGTTCGCGCGCGAGCCGAATCCCATCGCGTTGCGCGGCCCGGCCCGGCCGGAGCGTTACATGGAGGCCTCCGGCCGCAAGGCCGCGCTACTCGGCCGCGAGGACGGCGGCTTCGAGGCGTGGGTCTACCCGCTCAAGGTGCTCCACGACTTCCGCCTGGCATTCGGCACGCCGGATTACGCCGATCCGATCCCGGGGGTGAACCTCGTGTCGAGCGTGGATGTGCGCCCCGAGGCCAGCGTGGTGAGGTTCTCCCACGCCGCGTTCACGGTGGACGCGGTCTGGGTGGTGCCGCTGAACGATCAGGGCGCCATCATCCTGCTCGACGTCAGCACGTCGCAGCCGCTGCAGGTGGTGGTGAAGTTCCGGCCGGACCTGAAGCCGATGTGGCCTGCGGCGCTGGGCGGGCAGTACAGCTACTGGGATGCCGGCCTGAAGGCGTACGTCCTCGGCGAAGCCAGCGGGAAGCAGGCGGCGATGATCGGGTCGCCCTTCGGGATCGATCCGCCCGAACAGCCCGCGCACAACCTGCCGGACGCGCCCTCGCAGTTCACCATCGCCATCACCCCGGAGACGGCCGCGCGCGGCCTGGTGCCGATCGTCATCGCCGCCAGCCTGGAAGGGCTGAACGGCGCGAAGGCCACGTACCAGACACTGCTCGCCTCGAGCGACGTGATGTACCGGGAGTCCGCCGCCCACTACCGGCGGCTGCGCGAGGAGATGACCAGTATCGACAGCCCTGACGACCGCCTCGACCTGGCGTTCGAGTGGGGCAAGGTGGCGCTCGACAAGGGCTTCGTCTGCAACCCGCATCTCGGGTGCGGGCTCATCGCGGGCCTGGGGCCGTCGGGCACCAGCGAGCGGCCGGGCTTCGGCTGGTATTTCGGCGGCGACGCGTTCATCAACTCGTGGGCGATGACGGCGTACGGCGACTTCGACACCGTGAAGCAGTCGCTCGAGTTCCTGCGCAAGCGTCAGCGCGCCGACGGCAAGATGATGCACGAACTGTCGCAGGGCGCCGGGTACATCAAGTGGTTCGAGGAGTTCCCCTACGGCTACTACCACGCCGACACGACCCCGCTCTATATCATCGCGGTGCGCGACTACGTCCGCGCGAGCGGCGACACGGCCCTCGCGAAGGACTTCTGGCCGTCGATGAAGAAAGCCTACGACTATTGCGCCTCGACAGACGAGGACGGTGACGGCCTGATGGACAACACGAAGGCCGGGCTCGCCGCGGTCGAAACCGGGACGCTGCGGCGCCGCGACGTGCTGACCGACGTGTTCCTGGGCGCCGCGTGGACGGAGGCGGCTGACGCGGCGGCGGAACTCGCCGCCATCGCCGGCGATCCCTTCGCCCCCACGGCCCGGGCCGCGGCGACGAAGGCCCGCGAATCGCTCAACAACCGGTTCCTCGACGACGAGGGCCGCCGCATCTACTTCGCGTATATGAAGGACGGCAACGGCCAGGCCGAGCCGACGGTGTGGCCGGGGTTCGGCCTGTGGCGCGGCGTGTTCGATGCCACGCGGCCAGCCGTCGCGGGCGCGCTGGACGATCTCGCCGGGGCAGGCGTCGGCGCCGACTGGGGCGCGCGCATGCTCTCCATCGACAGCGCGCTCTACGGCCCCCTCAGTTACAACAACGGCGCCTCGTGGCCGTTCCTCACGGGGTTCGCGGCCCTCGCGCTCTACGCGAACGGCCGGCCCGACGCCGCGTGGACCTACCTCGACGGCATCACCGACCTGACCTTCCTCGAATCTCGCGGGTACATGGCCGAGCTGTTCTCGGGCGATCGGCTGCGTTCCATCGACGCCGCCGTACCCCACCAACTGTTCGCGACGACCGGGTTCATGTCGACGGTGATGCGCGGCCTCGTGGGTCTCAACGTGCTCCCCGCGGGGACGCGGAATGGGCGCCAGCTCCCCGACCGGCTCGTGCTCGCCCCGCAGTTGCCGGCGGGCTGGGGGTACCTGCGCATCCGCAACCTGCGGTGGCGCGGCGTGAGGGCGGAGGTGAACATCACACGCGACGAGTCCGGGCTCTCCGTGTCGATCGCGCCGCGCGGGGGCACGGTGCCTGTCGAGTTGCGCGCGTCGTTCCCGCCGGGGACGTCGCTCGTGGGGCGTGCGGGCGCCATGGGGTGGCAGGCAGAGCCTCCCTCGCCAGGCCCGAATCGGGGGCCACGACTCTGGCGGTTTGACGAGGTACTCAAACCGGTGCTGTTCGACATTCCGCATGCATCCGGCATTGAGGTGGTACCCATTCGAGACCCGCTGCAACTGGGCGACCCGTCTTCCCGGCTTCGGATCATCGATGCGTGGCTCGACGGCACCACCTACACGCTGAAGGTGGAGGGTCGCCGCGGCCGGAGCTACCAGGTGCGCATGCTGATTCCCTACCGCATGACGATCGACGGCGCCCGGGTCCTCGAGAACCTCGGCACGCGCCCGCCCGCGGCCTCGCCGATCCGACTGGTGGCCATCGACATGCCGCCGGCCGATCCGGCAGCCTCCGGCGCGGTTCTCAGGCGGACTGACTGGGCCATGGTTACCGTGACCGTCCATCTGGGCGAGCGCCTGCGCTGAGTCGCGCCCGGTCTGCGCCCGCCCAAGGCCGGTGCGGCGTCGCTCTAATTGAACGTCACCGTGTGGGAGTGCCCGTTGTCGCTGCTGGACTCCTTCGAGACGCGCTGGCTGCCCGCGATCGCGGTAATCTCGGAGGCCGCCAGCGTCACCGTGTGGTTGTGGCCGGCCGACCCCGCGATGCTCAGGGTGATTCCGCCCGCGGCCGTGAGCTGCGCCGAGGTGATCACCGCGGAGTGGCCGTGGTTCGCGCTGATGGAGCCCGTCTTGTCCCCTCCGGACGGCGTCGGGGCGGCCGGCGAGGGCGACGAGTTGCTTCCGCAGCCCGAGACGGTAATCGCCACGCCGCTCAAGATCGCCATCGCCGCAGCCAAAGTGAATTCCCGCCGACCGAGTATTCGCGCTTCCTTCATGGTGTCCTCCAGCAGTGCTGATGTGCCAGGCTGATGATGGTGACGAAGCAAGTCGCGTGCCCATGCCTGTCGCGCGAATTGGGCGGGAATATTGCCTGTCGCCGCCGAACGCGTGAACGCCGGACGTAAACGCTTACGCGGGACGTAAGCCGGGCGGCCGCCGTTACTTCAAGGTCTTGCGCGGCATGCGCACGTCGCTCATCGCCGCGTCATACGCGAACGACGCCATCACGACCGCGTTTTTCATCAGGTCCTCGGCCTGGAGCGTGTCGAAGAAATCCAGGTTCGTGTGCCCGCCGGTGCCTGGTATCCGGTCCTGGATGAACTGGAACCCCGGCAGCCCCACGTTGTCGAAGGACACGTGGTCGGTGCTGCCCAGGCTCTGGATCGCGACCGTGTGCATGCCGAAATCGTGGAACGGCGCCATCCACGCGGTGAAGATCTGGCGCGCCTGCTCGTTGCCCTGGAGCGCGATCCCGCGGAACTGCCCGGCGCCGTAGTCCTGGTTGAGGTAGACCGAGAACTTCTCGTACTGGGGCGTCACGCCGATCTTCGCGTCCTTCGGGTTGCCGAAGTGCTTCAGCACGTACTCGCGCGATCCGTGCAGGCCCTGCTCTTCGCCCGCCCAGAAGGCGACCCGAATGGTGCGCCGGGGTTTCGCGCCGATGGCCTTCAGGATGCGCGCGGCCTCGAGGGCCACCGCCACGCCCGAGGTGTTGTCGCTGGCATTGGGGCTGGCGTGCCACGTGTCGAAATGGGCCCCGATCATCACGACTTCGTCCTTGAGGTCCGTGCCTGGGATCTCGCCGATCACGTTGGCGGCCTGCTCGACCGCTTCGCCCACCCGGTTGCGGACCTCCACCTCGATCGTGACCGGGATGTCCCGTTTCAGGATGCGGTACATCCGGTTGTAGTGCTCCGGTGTGACCGCGACAATCGGCGGCGAGGCGAGCGTCTTCTCGCGCGACCACTTGTCGCTGTTCGTCCCGGGCCTGGCGAACCCGCGGACGGCGCCAATCCAGCCGCTCTCGCATTGAAAGACGACACTCACGCCCTCGGCCTTGTAGAACGCCATCTTGTCCTCGGCCTTCAGCAGGTCGGGGTTCGGCACGACCCGGGGCGTGACGCGCGGCGGCGTGATCACGGTGTCTTCCAGTTTCTGCAACTCCTCCTCGGTGCGCCGCGGGACGCCTTGCGCCAGCGCGGCCACGTCGATGGCGACCGGCGGCGTCACGAGCACCGCCAGTCCTTTCAGTGTTCCGCGGTAGGTCTCGAGGTCCTGTTTCGTCTGGAGATCGACGATGGCGGCGCGGGCGGTGAGTTTCCCGCCGGTGCCCGGCGTGTGCGCCAGGGGATACCCGACCATCGGCTGGTAGTCCGGCGCCAGCATGTGAAGCGAGACGTACTCGTTGTCCCACGTCACGCCGTAGTCCATGAACGGCTCGATCGCGGTGTTGACGAGCCCGACGCGCTCCATCTCGGCCTTCAGCCACACCTGGGCCCGCTTCATGTCCTCCGACAGCGTGAGGCGCGCGCCGAGCACGTCGGCCATGTAGCCGACGGTGTCCATCACGCGGGAGCGCTGGAGCCCCTCCTCGCGTATCCTGGCCACGGCGACGAGGTCGACCTGCGGCTGTTGGGCCGACGCCAGTCCCAGGAACAACACCATGGCGACCGCCACCACGGCGGCCTTGCGATGCGTGATCATCGTGTGCACTCTCCCCTCCTCGCGCCGTGTCGCCTCGGGCCACGGGGCGTCCCGCACGATACCACGAGGGGGCCCCGATCGGCGGCGCGGGCGCAAGCGGGCCCAACTGTCATCTGATCCTGACTGGCATCGGCGCGTGAGGCGGCAGGAGTGCGCGCGTGAGGCGGCACGCCGGCCCCAGTCGCGCCGGGTTCCGGTTCGGCCGCACTCACAGTCGCCCTCTGCGACCGGGGCCTCGGTGCCGCGGCAGGAGTGCGCGCGTGAGGCGGCACGCCGGACCCAGTCGCGCCGGGTTCGCGGTTCGCGCAGACTCGATGTATCGTTACCCGTGACGAGCTTCGCATGACGCTGACCCGATCCACTGGCCTCGCATTCTCATTGCTCGTGGCGTTCACCCTGACCGGGAGCGGCGCGGCCGGACCTGCCGCACGCCAAGCCTCCCCGATCCCGCCTTCCCCGCTGGCGGTGAGCCACCAGGCGCGCGCCGTTGCCCCCGGCGAGGCGGTGCTGCTGACCTTCAAAGCGCCCGGCGCGCTCGCGGCGGTGCGAGGAACGGCATTCGGCGCGCCGTTTGTCGGCTTTGCCGGCGACTCGCCCGACACGTGGCATGCGCTCATCGGGATCGATCTCGACACGAAACCGGGCCGGTCGCTCGTGGAGATCGAGGCCCGGATGGTATACGGCTCACCGCTCCGGGCGGACTATCCGCTGAGCGTCGTTCCCAAGACCTTCTCGACGCGCCGCCTCTCGGTGGCCCCGGCGTTCGTCACGCCTCCTGCGTCTGAGCAGGCGAGGATCGAGCGCGATCGCCTGCTGCTCGGGCGCGTGCTGGCTGGGGTTTCGCCGCGGCGCCTCTGGGAGGACGGCTTCGCGCGGCCCACGGACGGCGAGGCGATTTCGCAGTTCGGCGTGCGCAGCGTCTTCAACGGACAGCCGAGGTCTCAGCACCGGGGCGTCGACTTTCGGGGCGCCACGGGCACGCCGGTCGTGGCACCCGCCGCTGGCCTCGTCGTCCTCGCCGAAGATCTCTACTTCGCGGGGACCACGGTAATTCTCGATCACGGGCTCGGGGTGTTCTCGATGCTGTGCCATCTCTCCCGCGTCGATGTGCGCCCGGGAGCCGTCGTCGCGCGGGGCGACATGATCGGCGCTGTCGGCGCCACGGGCCGCGTCACGGGCCCGCACCTGCACTGGACGCTGCGGATTGGTCCGGCGAGCGTTGACCCGCTGTCGGTGTTGTCTGTCGTCGGGCTTCCGCGCTGAGCTGCTGGCCGTTCGTGGCTGGAAGCGGCTGTCAGGTCTGGCGCAGCGCACGACCGATCGCATCGAGGCCGCGCACGAGCACGTCCGCCTGGATACCCAGAGCCACCCTGAAGTGAGGCGGCGCCTCAAAGAAGCGGCCCGGCACCACGGCTGTCTGGAACTCCCGGACCAGCCCGTCCGCAAACGCATCGGCTGACACGACGCCGCGCAGCCTTGGAAACGCGACGGTTCCCCCGGCGGGCCTCACCCACTCCAACGCCGGCTGGCTGGTCATGAACCCGTCAAACACGGTCAGGTTTGGCTCCAGGATGCCCCGGGCGCGAGCGGCGAGCGCCGGCAGATGGTCGAAGGCGATCGCCGCGGCGCGCTCGGCCAGCACGGAGCCCGATCCGTCGACGAGGTCGCGCAGGCGGCGAATCTCCTCGGCGAGGACGGGATCGGCCAGCGCCCAGCCGCAGCGCAAGCCGGCCAGCCCGTAGATCTTCGTGAGACTGCTGGTCGAGATGATGCGCGGCGAGAGCGTGGCCGCCACGGCCTGCGGGGGACCGTCGATCCCATCGAGGTAGATTTCATCCGCCAGGACATAGCACCCGTGCCGCTCCGCCAGGGCGCCCAGGGCGCGCATCTCCGCAGTGCCCGAGAGCACGCCGGTCGGATTGTGCGGATTCGT
>Ga0315283_10006291_pt1 | contig 10577 bp, 9 predicted proteins | sample YL17G09_0_MG_FD_204541 | JGI IMG/M metagenome (GOLD analysis project Ga0315283, IMG submission 204541) | Sediment microbial communities from Yellowstone Lake, YNP, Wyoming, USA - YL17G09_0 | ecosystem: Environmental > Aquatic > Freshwater > Lake > Sediment | place: USA: Wyoming | collected...
TGACATGGGAGGCGATGTGAATCTTCGCGTCTGCCCACTCGACCAGCTCGCCGTTGATCCAGATCTTGCCGGTACCCGAAAAGGCCATCGTGAGCTCCTTGGAGTGCGTATTCTACTGCGCCTCCCCGCAGAACGGACACTGGTTCGTGCGGGCCTGGAGGGGCTTGTTGCATTTCCAGCAAAAACGGGGCTGCGGGTTCTCGCGGGCCCTCGGCCAGGCGACCTGAGCCGGGCTCGGGTCCGGCGCGGGGGCAGCCGGCTGCCCGGGGCGGTCGCTCGTCCGCCGCGGTGTCGGACGGTCCGCTCCGCTGAGCAGGTCCTCGAGCACGTCGGCGGCGCGCTGGTAGCGCTCGTGTGCATCCGGCGCCATGGCCTTCAGAATGATGTCATTGATGCGCTGGGGGATGCGACCGTTGCGGGTCCGCGGCGGGGAGACCATGTCGCCACGGAGCAGCCGTTCAAGGTCGGCCGGCGCCGGGGTGCTGTACGGCAGCGTGCCGGTCATCATCTGGTACATCGTGACGCCGAGCGAGTAGATATCCGACGCGAAAGTGGCCCGCCCCTGGAACTGCTCGGGCGCCATGTAGGGCGGGCTGCCGATGACCGTCGTGCCGATCGCCGCCAGTTCGAGGAACCGCGACGTCCCGAAGTCGGCGACCTTGACCAGGCCGTTGTCCGCCACCATGATGTTCGCCGGCCGGAGATCCCGGTGGATGACGCCCTGGCGATGGGCGTGATCGACGGCGTTGCAGATCTGGCACGTGAAGTCGAGGGCGCGGTTCATCTCGAGCGCCCCGTCCCGCCCGATGATGTTCTCCAGCGTCTCGCCGGAGACATACTCCATCACGATGAAGAACACGCTGTCCTGCTTCTCAGCCGTGAGCACCGCGACGATGTTCGGGTGATTCAGGCTGGCCAGCAGCCGGGGCTCGCGCAGGAGCTCGCCGAAATTGACACTCTGGCGGTGTGGGACCTTCAGCGCCACCTTCTTGCCGATCCATGTGTCCTCGGCCAGATAGACGGCGCCGAACCCGCCGCTGCCGAGGGCTGAAAGGATCTTGTACTTGCCGATGGTCTGACCGCGAAAGAACATAGCGGACCTGCGGTCGAGTATAGCGCGGCTTGTCTATAATTGCGGCATGGTGCCACGCCTCTTCGTCCCCACGTTGTTCCCCGAGGCCCGCGTCCTCAGCCTGCCGGTGGACGAGGCCGAACATCTTGTCCGCGTCCTTCGCGTCAAGCCCGGTGCCGCGGTGCGGGTCTTCGACGGGCGGGGCTTCGAGTGTGAGGCCCAGGTCAGCGCCGTGGTCCGGCACGAGGTGACGGTCGAGATCGGGCGACCGGTCACGCCGGCGGCAGAGTGCCGCGTGCGCGTGACCCTGGCGCAGGCCGTGCTCAAGGGAGACAAAATTGACGATGTCATCCGCGACGTGGTGATGATGGGCGTGGCGGCCGTGCGGCTGATGTTGACCGCCCGTACCGACGTTCCCCCGGCGGCCTTCACCCGGGGCGGCCGCGTGGAGCGCTGGCGTCGTATTGCGATCGCGTCCGCCAAGCAGTGCGGGCGAGCCGTCGTGCCGGAGATCTACCCGCCCGCATCGCTGCCCGCGTGCCTCGATGCCGATCGCTCCGACGTGCGCCTCCTGCTCGTCGAGCCGTCGGCCGCCGCGCTGCAGCTCGCCGCAAGCCGGCTGCCCCAGAGCGTTGCCTCGGCGATCGTGCTCATCGGCCCAGAGGGCGGGTGGGCGGCCGAGGAAGTCAGCGCGGCCGTGACGGCTGGCTGCGGGACCATCACGCTCGGCGCGCGGACACTGCGCGCCGACGCCACACCACTGGTGGCGCTCAGCGTGCTCCAGTATTTCTGGGGAGACATCCCGAGGCTAGGGGCTAGGGACGAGGGACGAGGGATTCGGGACTGGTAGCCGGGGCGACATGGCGCGTGGCGCGAGGCGAGAGGATGGCGGCCACCCAGCCGTCTTCCTCTGCAGTCCACTCGACGGTGCAGGACCCCGCGAATGCGGCCAGGACGTGTTCGCGTTCGTCCCGCGTCATGCCGCTGAGAATCAGCGCCCCTCCGGCCGCAACCGACCCGACCACCTCGGCCGCGCTCGCCGCGAGCATCCCGCCTGTCAGGTTCGCCACGACCACGTCGGCGGGAGCCGGCATCTCGCGGCGGAAGTCCATCATCCTGAACTCGACGGTGGCGGGATCACCGTTCAGCGTCGCGTTCAGCCGCGCGTTGTCGAGCGCATCGGCGTCGATGTCGATCGCGAGCACGGCGGCGGCACCAAGGCGTGCGGCGGCCAGCGCCAGCACCCCGGACCCGGTGCCGATGTCGAGCACGCGCCGGCCGTGGAGATCGAGCCGTTGCAGCGCGACCAGGCAGAGGCGGGTGGTCGCGTGATGACCGCTGCCGAAGCCCATCGCCGGCTCGATGACGATCGCCCTGGTGCCCCCGCCGGCGGACGCCGCCGGGTCCCACGGCGGCGTGACGACGATGTCGCCGGCACGGACGGCCCCGAGCGTGGCCTGGCTGCGGCGTGCCCAGTCTCCGTCCGGCACATCCAGCGCGGTCACGACAAGGCCGGTTGTTCCGAACGCCGCCGACAACGCAGCCGCGGCGGCGGCGCGCCGGGCCTCGTCTCCGAAGAACACCTGCCAGCGCTCATCGGGTGCTTCGGCGATGGCGGCCACGCCGAGGCCATCGAGTTCCGCGGACACGAGATCCTGCAGCGTCGAGGCCGCACGAACGGTCGAGTCGAGGGTGGGAAACGTGAGGGTGAGCGCTGGCCAGATCCGCATCAACTGAAGAGGTCTTTCACGCGATCGAACACGCCACGGTCGCCGGCGTTCTCCTCACGGCTGCGAGCCTCGGTTTTCTCGGCGGGCAGCACCTTGGCCAGCTGATCGAGCGCGGCTCGCTGGTCCTTCGTCAGCTTCCTGGGCGTGCGGGGTTGGACCATCACGTGCAGATCGCCCCGGCCGCGTCCGGTGACGCTGGGCATGCCCTTGCCCCGAAGGCGGAACACGGTTCCAGCCTCCGTGCCTTCCGGTATCCGCAGCTCGTCCTCGCCATCGAGCGTCGGCACATGGATCTCGCCGCCCAGGGCCAGGGTAGGGAAGTTGATGCCGACTTCACAGAACAGGTCGTCGGCCTCCCGCTTGAAGCACTCGTGCTCCTGCACCTGGACGACCACGTAGAGATCGCCCGGTGGCCCGCCCATCGCGCCGACTTCGCCCTCGCCGTACAGCCGGAGTCGCTGGCCGTTCGCGATGCCGGCCGGCACCTTGACCGTCAGCTTCCGGTCGCGTGTGACCTGCCCGGTGCTGCGGCACGCCGAACAGGGGTTCGGGATGATGCTGCCGGCCCCCCCGCATTGCCCGCAGGTCCGCGAGACCACGAAAAAGCCCTGCTGGTAGCGCAACTGGCCTCGGCCCTGGCACTGCGGGCAACGCGCAGGCTTCGTGCCGGGCGATGCGCCGGACCCGGCGCACGTCTCGCACGGCTCGAGCCGCGGAATCTGGATGGTGGTGTCGATGCCCTTCGCGGACTCGAGGAAGCCGATCTCGAGGTCGTAGCGGAGATCAGCGCCACGCTGGGGACCGCCGCGCCGCCGGCCTCCGCCGAAAATATCGCCGAAGCCAAAGACATCCCCCAGGCCGCCGAGAATGTCCTCGAACCCGGCGAACACGGTCGGGTCGAAGCCGCCTCCGGCGCCGCTGATGCCCTGATGACCGTACCGGTCGTAGGCGGCCCGCCTGTCGGCATCGGCGAGCACGGCGTACGCCTCCGCCGACTCCTTGAACTTCTCCTCGGCGGCGGCGTCTCCAGGATTGCGATCGGGGTGGTACTTCAGCGCCAGCTTCCGATAGGCGCTCTTGATCTCCTGGTCGCTGGCCGTCCTGGCCACGCCGAGCACGTCGTAGTAATCCCGTTTGCTCACGTCCGTGCCACCTTCACCATAGCCGGCCGGAGCAGGCGTTCACCGAGCATGTATCCGCGCCGAAGCTCCTCGAGCACCTCGCCGTCGCGTCCTCCCTCGACGACCTCGGTCGTCACGGCCTGGTGGACGTGCGGGTCGAATTCTGTCCCGACCGCGTCGATGGGGCGCACGCCGCGCCGCTTCAGCAGGTCCAGCAGCTGACGATGGATGAGCCCCACTCCCTGGCGATGCGCGTCCGCGCTCTCGCGGCTGACGTCGGCGTTCAGCGCGCGCTCGAAATCGTCAAGGACCGGGAGCAGTTCCAGCAGGAGGTCCGACACCGATCGATCAGCCTGTTCACGCCGCTCCCGCTCGGTGCGCTTGCGGTAGTTGTCGAACTCGGCCGCCTTGCGAAGGAGAAGGTCGCGGCAGCGGTCCAGTTCGTTCTGCAGTGCCCGGTCCTGGGTTGGCTCGTCCGCGCCCGCCGAGTCCGCAGGGGCGTCGGGCAGCTGGGATATCTCCGGCTCCGCGTCAGCCGTACCGCTGCCGGGATGCTGTTCGAGTGCGTCGTCCGTCATGAGTGGATGGTGAACCAGGCTGAATCAGGAATCCGCGGGATGCGGACGTTTCGGCGCGTGGCCCAGAAGCCGCGACATCATCAGCGCCACGTTGTCGACCATGGGAATCGCGCGTGAATAGTGCATGCGCAGCGGACCGATGAGGCCGACCGTGCCGGTGTTGTCGCCGTCGGCGTAGGTGGCCGCCACCAGGCTGAACTGCTGCAGCGTCGGATCGGGATGCTCGGTGCCGATGACCACCATCAATCCGGGCCCTTCAATGTACTTCGTCAGCAGCCGGACGAGCCGGTGTTTCTCTTCGATCATCCGGACCAGCGTGCTCAGGGCCGAGAGCGTGATGCCGCTGTAGGGCTCGGACACCTCGTCGAGGAGCGAGGACGCCCCTTCGACGAACAGCGAGTGCGATGTCTCCACGCGTTCGAAACTCGCTCGAGCCAGCCGCAGCGCACGCGCCATGATTTTGTCGTAGAGCACACGCTCCTGGGACAGCCGTTCCAGGATGGTCTTCCTGACGTCCGCCAGGGAAAGGCCGGAGAACTCCGTGTTGAGGTAGTGCGCGGCCTGTTCGAGGTCGGCCGGGGAGATGCCCGCGTCCAGGTCGATGACCTTGTGGCTCACCTGCGAGGTCCGGGCGACGACGATGACCAGCACCCGGCCGGCGCCGAGGGGCACGAACTCGATGCGGTGAAACGCCGCCGTCTCGGACTCCGGGGCCAGAGCAAAGGCCACGGCGTGCGAGGCCTGCGCGAGCATGTGGGGCACCGCAGAGAGGACCGTTTCGGCGTCGGTATCCGGCAGGTGGGCAATCTGATCGAGCACGTGCGCCTCCGCCGACGAGGCGGGAGGGGCGGCGCGAGGGCGCTTGAGGAGTTGATCGACGTACAGACGGTATCCACGATCCGTGGGGATGCGGCCGGCGGAGGTATGCGGCTGCCGGACGTACCCCAGTCCCTCAAGCTGAACCAGCACGTTGCGGATCGTGGCCGACGACAGGCTGAAGCCACCCCGGCGGACCAGGACCTGTGATGCTACGGGCTCGCCCGTCTCGATATGCTCCCGGACGAGGCTCGCCAGAATCCTCCGCGTCCGGTCGTTCAGTGTCGGCAGGTCGGTGGACATATCCTGTTCAACGCACCACACGTATCCAGCAGTCATTATACCAAGTCGCGTCCGATGCGCTCGAATCGGGGAATTCCCGGCCCGCAGGCCCCCCAGCAACAGGGGCCTCCTCGGGGGCTAGAGAGCGGCTCGGGTGGCCAGCGCCCTGGCCGCGGAGCGCGCCTCGGCGACGATTCCGGCGACGTCCAGGCTGACCGGTCGGAAGTCGCGCACGAGCGCCTGGCCGTCGACAACCGTCGCCCGGATATCGGTGCCGCGTGCCGCATACACAAGCGTGGAGTAGGGGTCGGGGCCCGGAACGAGGTGCGGACGGTTCAGTTCCACGACGATGACGTCCCCGCGCTTGCCGGGCTCGATGGAGCCAATCTCCGACTCGAGGCCCAGCGCGCGCGCGCCTTCCCGGGTGGCCATCCAGACGACATCGCGGGCCGGGAGGGTGCCGGGGCCCCGGCGGGCCGCCTGCAGGACAGCGGTCAGCCGCATCTCCTCGAACATGTCGAGCCGGTTGTTGCACGCCGCACCGTCGGCGCCGAGCGACACGCACACGCCGCGGGCCCGCAGTTCGGGGATCGGGGCGATGCCGCTGCCCAGTTTCAGGTTCGAGCTGGGGCAGTGCAGCACCTTCACCCGGCGTGTGGCCAGGATGTCCTGTTCGCCCTCGTTGACCCAGATGCAGTGCGCCACGCACAGGCGTTCCGAGGTCAGGCCGACGTCATCGAAGTACTCGATGTTCCTGCGGCCCGTCCGGCCCTCGACGAGGGCGATTTCCGCCTGCTGCTCCGAGGCGTGCGTGTGCACCAGCGTGCCGCGACTGGCGGAGAGGAAGCCGACGGCTTCGAGAAGCTCACGCGAGCACGACAACGCGAACCGCGGAGCGAAGGCGGCGTGAATCCGCCCGCCTGCCGTGCCGTGCCACCGGCGGTGCAGGGCCAGGCTCTCGTCGATCGATGCCTGCGTCGGCTCCAGCAGCCGGGCGGGCGCCGAGGCGTCCGCGTCCATCATGCACTTGCCGATGATGGCGCGCAGCCCGACTTCGGCCACGGCCTCGAAGACCGCGTCGGTGTCGTGGACGGTCTCCATCGTAAGCACCGTCGTCGTGCCGGTGGACAACAGTTCGCATGCCGCGAGGCGCGCCGACGCACGCAGGGAAGCGGGTGTGTGCGCCGCTTCCATCGGCCACACCCGCGACCGCAGCCAGTCGATGAGGGCAAGGTCGTCAGCGTAACCCCTGAACAGGGTCTGGCAGAGGTGGATGTGGGTCTGCACGAAGCCCGGGAGCACGAGCGCGCCGGAGGCCTCGATCGTGGTGTCGTGCGCGTCGGCGCCGACCGTCCCGACCGCGGCGATGCGCCCATCCCTGATCGAGACGTCTCCTTCGACGACGTCCAGGCGGTCGTTCATCGTCAGGATCGTGCCGCCGCGAATGAGGACGGAGGGCACCGCTGGGCTCCTAGGTGCGATCGCGCATGGACAGGGGCGCGCCCTGCGAGTGGGTCATGACGCCGCGCCTGACGGCGATGAGTTCCGCCGCGATGCTGATCGCGATTTCCTCGGGCGTCACCGCGCCGATCCGGAGGCCGACCGGAGCGTAGATGCGTTGCAGCCAATCCGCCGGCACGCCTTCCCCGGCGAGGGCGTCAGTGATGCGGGCGACCTTGGCCCGGCTGCCGATCATGCCGACGTACCGGCACTCGCGGCCGGCCAGCGCGCGCATGGCTTCGAGATCATGGGTGTGGCCCCGCGTGATCACGACGACGTAGCTGCTGGACGGGATGTCCGCCGTCGCGAGGTGCGGCGCGATGTCGGCCACGACCACCTCTGCCGCGTGTGGAAAGCGATCCCGGTTCGCGAATTTCTCGCGATCGTCGAGGACGTGGACGAGAAACCCCGCGTCGCCCGCGATCCTGGCGAGATGCTGGCTCACGTGCCCCGCGCCGACGAGGATCAGGCGCGGCGAGGGCTCGAGGGGTTCGATAAACACGTCCATCCGTCCTCCACAGATGAGGCCGTTCTCTTCGGCCAGGCTGTCGCTCAGATCGTACCGCACGATCGCGGCCGTCCGGGTACGGATGCTCTCCCGGGCCTTTCCGGAGGCGTCATTCTCATAACATCCGCCGCCGATGGTGCCCACCGTGCGACCGTCGGCATACACGATCATCTTGGCGCCGACCCGCTGCGGTGTTGAGCCCTGGGTCGACACAATGGTGACGAGGGCGGCGTCGTCGCCACGTTCCAGAGCTTGCACGATCGCTGAATAGACGGCTTCCTGCACGACCGCATTATAGACACGGACGGGGGGCGAGGGATCAAAGGCCAGGCGAGAGGCCCTTCGACTCGCGAGCGCGCGAGCTCGCTCCCTTCGACGAGCTCAGGGAGCCCCGAGCACTGTCGAGGGGCTCAGGGCAGGCAAGAGGCGGGGATCAGAACCGGTGCAACTCGCAGATGTCGGCCGGTTCGGTGCCTGCCAGGAACGCTTCCTTCAGGATCCGGGGGCAGCCGGGCTGTGCGAGCTTGCCGGTGTCCCGGTCGATCTCGACGAACGACACGCCGGCGGGGGGCTCGAACGGTACGTTGGGCCGGCCCGCGAGCGACGACATCATGAATCGGGTCCAGATGGGCAGCGCGGCCAACGCTCCACTCAACCCGAGCGGCTGGTTGTCGTCAAAACCCACCCAGACGGCGGTGAGCAACTCGGGGGTGAACCCCACGAACCAGGCATCGCGCAGATCGTTGGTGGTCCCGGTCTTGCCGGCCGCATCGAGCGCAAAGCCCAGGCCCCGGGCCGACGCGGCGGTGCCCTCGTTGATGACGCTGCGCATCATGCTGGTCACCAGGAACGTCGTGTCGGGGCGTGCGATTCGCGTCACGCCTGGTGCTGCCACCGGAAGCTCGGTCGGGCCGTTGACGATGCGGGAAATCGCCCGCAGCGGACGCAGTTCGCCGAGATTCGGGAACACCGTGTAGGCCGAGGCCACTTCAAGGGGCGTCGCCTCGAACACGCCCAGGGCAATCGACGGATAGGGTCTCGGGGCCGTGCTCGACCCGAACCGTTTCCAGAGGGCGGCGACCTTGTCGAAGCCGACGAGTTCGGCCACCTTGACCGTGGCCACGTTTCGCGACTGGGCGAGGGCACGCCGTAGCGTGATCATTCCGTCGTACTCGTCCTCGTAGTTCCTGGGCGTCCAGGACTGATCCTCGAACGTGAACGTAGTCTGCTCGTCGTTGATCAGCGTCGCCGGCGTGATATCCGTGCGGCCGGCCGCCGCAGCCTGCTCGAAGGCCGCGAGGTAGACGAAGGGTTTGAACACCGAGCCGGGCTGCCGTTTCGCGCTCAGGGCCCGGTTGAACTGGGACTGGCCGTACGAGCGCCCGCCGACGTACGCGAGGATGTCGCCGGTGCGCGGGTCGATCGCGATCAGGGCGACCTGGGCCGTCCCCTTCACGCGCTTGCGGGCCAACTGAGTGTCGATCTCGACGATGCCCGCCTGGACCGCCTCCTGGGCGAGGCGCTGCAGGTTGGTGTCGAGCGTGGTGTAGATGTCCACCGGCTGCGTGCTGCTCAACACGCCCGGGTACTGGTCGGCCACCGTCTGGCCGAGCAGATCGACGAAGTAGGGCGCTTCACTGTCCAGCGCACGCGCGACCGTCTGCATCGGCTCGCGGCCCGCGCGCTCGGCCGCGGCCGGGCTGACGTATCCCGCATCCACCATGGCCTGCAGGACGACGTTGCGCCGGTCGCGCGACCGCGTCGCCGACGAGAACGGCGAGTGCGTGTGGGGCGCCTGGATGACCCCCGCGATCGTGGCGGCTTCCGCCAGCGACAGGTTGGTCACATCCTTGCCGAAGAACATGCGGGACGCCTGGGCCACGCCGTGAATCGCGAACGAGCCGCGCTGGCCAAGGTAGATCTCGTTCAGGTAGAGCTCGAGGATCGCGTCCTTCGTCGCGCGCGTTTCCAGCACGATCGAGAGGCACTGCTCCTGGAACTTCCGGCGGAGCGATTTCTCCGGCGTCAGGAAGAAGTTCTTCACGAGCTGCTGGGTGAGGGTGCTGCCGCCGACAAGGTAGGGTTTGTCCCCCTTGATGTTGGTGATGATGGCGCCCACGATCCGGATCGGGTCGATCCCGGGATGTTCGTAGAACCGGCGGTCCTCGATGGCGAGCACCGCCTGCACCATGAACTTCGGAATCAGCGTGAGCGAGATTCGGCGCCGCTTCTCCCGGCCGGTGGTGATGAGCGTGGTCAACAGCGGGGCGTCGAGGCGGACGCCGTCGACGGCGCCGCTGCCCGCGACGTCGATCCGCTCGATGGCCGGCGTCGGGACCGGCCGCCCGTCAGATCCAAGAGGCCCCGAGCGGCCCGCGCCGCGCGGATTCACGAGGATGCGCACCGGCCGCCCCACGAGGTCGCCGCCCCGGGGCACGAGCGTGACGGCGTCTTCCGTGCGGGCGAACTCGCCGGGCTGTTCCGACTGTGCGCGCTCCGAGTACCCAAGATCGTTGAGCCGATCAACCAGCTGCTGGCTCGACAGCCACTGGCCGCGGCGGATCTCGAACGGGCGCGCGAAGACACGAGGAAGGACCCGCATCCTCTCGCCCTGCAGGCGCTCGTCGATGATGCGGGCGAACGAGAGGTAGTAGTAGCCTGCCACCGAGAGCAGCGCCGCGATCGGCACCGCGAGAGCGACGGCGAGATACAGCCGCAGTCGGCGCCTCCGTCGCGGAGGCCTGGCACTCGTGCGGGTCGGCGGCGTGGCTGGCGGCACGGCAGTGTCCCGGACGTCCTAGACGGTGACGACCCAGTGGTAGCCGAGGTCGAGCGGCAAATCGCTCAGGAGCCGGTCCACCAGACCCGGGCCGTACCGATTGAGGAACGACACGAACCCGATCGCGCGCTCCTGGGCGTGACCGTTCGGAAACGCCTGCGCCCGCGTGCGGGTGAACTGCCGGCGCAGCG
>Ga0315283_10006292_pt1 | contig 10577 bp, 7 predicted proteins | sample YL17G09_0_MG_FD_204541 | JGI IMG/M metagenome (GOLD analysis project Ga0315283, IMG submission 204541) | Sediment microbial communities from Yellowstone Lake, YNP, Wyoming, USA - YL17G09_0 | ecosystem: Environmental > Aquatic > Freshwater > Lake > Sediment | place: USA: Wyoming | collected...
TGATGCTGCATTGCCGCAGCCGCGGCGCGATCCAGTCGTCGGTTCGTACTGACCTATAATCCGCCACGAGCAGTCCGCCGCAAGACGGCAACCAGGAACTGAGGAACAAGACAATGGCAGGAATCATCCCGGCCGTACGCAAGCACCTGATCGATTCGATCGCGGCGCACACACGAGCCTCGAAGCCGCGCCCGCCCGTGCCGCCCGCCGACTTCGTCAAGTCGTACTACCGCGGAGTGGACGAGGACGACCTGCGCGGTCGGGCGCCGGCGGCGCTCGCGGCGGTAGCGACAGACCAGCTGCGTTTCGGCTCGGTCCGTCGCGCCGGGCGGCCGCTGGTGAGAGTCTTCAATCCCACCGAGGCCGAGCACGGCTGGACCTCGACGCACACGGTGGTCGAGGTCGTCACGGACGACATGCCTTTCCTCGTCGACTCACTGGTCATGGTGCTGAACGACTGCGGACTTGCGCTTCACATGATGGTGCACCCGGTTCTGCACGTCGTTCGCGATCGCGGCGGGCGCCTGAAGAAATGCTCCGGCGATCCGTCGGTCGGCACGCGCCCGGAGTCCTGGCAGCACGTCGAGGTCGACCGCTCCGTGGATGCGGCCAGGCTCGCCGACGTGCGGGCGCGCATCCTGGCCGTACTCGCCGACGTGCAGCTTTCCGTGCGCGACTGGCAGGCCGTGACGGACAAGGCGCTGGAACTCTCGCGCAGCGTCGCAGCGGGACTGCCCGGCATCAGTCGAGCGGAGACCGCCGAGGCGAGCGCTTTCCTGTCCTGGCTCGCCGACCATCACTTCACCTTCCTCGGCTTTCGCGAATACCGTCTCGCGCGAGGCGCCTCCGCGGACAAGCTCCTGCCCGTTGCGGGGTCGGGCCTCGGATTGCTCAGCACCGGCAAGGGGCGGCCACGGCCGCGGCCGTCGATGCTGCGCGGTGAGACCCGGCGAATGGCTCGCGAGGAGACTCCGCTCGTCGTCACCAAGGCGAACTCGGTATCGACGGTGCATCGGGCGACCTACCTCGACTACGTCGGCGTGAAGAAATTCGATTCGCGGGGCCGCGTCACCGGCGAGAGTCGCTTTCTCGGCCTGTTCACGTCCTCCACCTACATCACGAGCCCGCGCGAGATCCCGCTGCTCCGCCAGAAAGTGCAGCGCGTGATCGACCAGATCGGCGTGGCCCCGGTGAGCCATGACGGCAAGGCGCTCTTCCACGTGCTGGAGGGGTACCCGCGCGACGAACTCTTCCAGGCAAGCGTCCCCGAACTCACGCGCAGCGCGCGAGGCATCGTCAACATCTACGAACGCAGGCGCGTGCGACTGTTCGTGCGTCGCGACCCGTACCAGCGGTTCTTCTCGTGCCAGCTGTACGTCCCGCGCGACCGATACAACACGCTCGCTCGCAAGCGCATCGAACAGATCCTGCTCGACGAGCTTGCCGGACATGCGCTCGAGTCGCAGGTGCAGATCTCGGAGTCGGCGCTCGCGCGCCTCTACACGCTGGTGCGTACCGACCCCGAGCGCGACGTCACGGTCGATATCGAGCGTATTGAACGGCGCATCGCCGAGACGCTGCGCACCTGGGAGGACCGCCTGCGACAGGAGCTGCTGGCGCGCTTCCCGGAGGAGCGCGCCCACGAACTCGCAGGACGATTCGCCGATGCGTTCCCGACCGCCTATCAGGAAGATGTCACGGCCCGCGAGGCGATCGGCGACATCTGCGAGATCATGGAGTTGCCGGCGACGGCTCCGGCCCTCGGACTGCAACTGCGTCCGGGCGACCGCGCGCACAAGGCTCTGCACCTGCGCCTGTGCCGCCGCGGCGAACCAGTCGCGATGTCGGATCTCGTGCCGCTGCTCGAGAACTTCGACTTGCGGATCCTGAACGAGCGGCCGTATCGAATCGGCACCGGCCTGGACCTCTGGATCCAGGACCTCGAAGTGACCCACTCAGGCGGTCGCCAGCTCGATCCGGAGCAGGTCGGCGCGCGTTTCGAGGAAGCGTTCTTCGCAGCCTGGAACGGGCTGGCGGAAAGCGACGGCTTCAACCGCCTGGTGCTCGCGGCAGGACTGGGCTGGCGGCAGGCGATGATCGTCCGCGCGCTCTGCCGCTACCTGCTGCAGACGGGCCTGCCCTTCAGTCAGCGTTACATGGAGTCCGTGCTTGCAAGGCATCCCGGGATCGCCGCGCGACTCGTGTGGACTTTCGAAGCGAGATTCGACCCTGCGCTCAAGGATTCCACCCGCGCGGCCCAGCTCCGGTCGCTCGGGCGTGAACTGGACGAGGCCTTTGAACAGGTCACGAGCCCGGACGACGATCGCATCCTGCGCGCCTTCCGCGCTGTCATCGCGGCGACGCTGCGCACCAACCACTACCAGGTGGACGCCGCGGGCAAGCCCAAGGGCTACCTGTCCATGAAGCTCGACCCGAAGAGCCTGCCCGAGCTGCCGAAGCCGCGACCGATGTTCGAGATCTGGGTCTACTCACCACGGGTCGAGGGCGTGCACCTGCGCATGGGCAAGGTGGCTCGCGGCGGCATCCGCTGGTCGGACCGGCGCGAGGACTTCCGCACGGAAGTCCTCGGCCTGATGAAGGCACAGAACGTCAAGAACACGCTCATCGTACCCGTGGGCTCCAAGGGCGGCTTCTTCCCCAAGCAGATGCCGCGCGGCACGCGTGAGGAGGTACATCGCGAGGGCACCGAGTGCTACCGCATGTTCATCCGCGGCCTGCTCGACCTGACCGACAACGTGCGCGAGTCTGCCGTCATTCCGCCCGAGCGCACGGTGCGCTACGACGCCGATGACCCGTACCTGGTCGTGGCGGCGGACAAGGGGACCGCAACCTTCTCGGACACGGCAAACGCGCTCGCCGCCGAATATGGATTCTGGCTCGGCGACGCGTTCGCGTCGGGCGGGTCGGCCGGCTACGACCACAAGAAGATGGGAATCACCGCGCGGGGCGGCTGGGAATGCGTCAAGCGCCACTTCCGCGAGATGGGCAGGGACATCCAGTCGCAGGATTTCACGGTCGCCGGCATTGGCGACATGGCCGGCGACGTGTTCGGCAACGGCATGCTGCTGTCGCGGCACATCCGGCTGCTGGCCGCATTCAACCACCAGCACATATTCCTCGACCCGGACCCTGACACGGAGCGAAGCTTCCGCGAGCGGGTGCGTCTGTTCAACCTGCCCCGCTCCGCCTGGAGCGACTACGACACACGCCTCATTTCCAAGGGTGGTGGTGTGTATCCGCGCGATGCGAAGGAACTCACGTTGAGTCCGCAGGCTCGTACGCTGCTCGGCATCGAGGCCGCACGGGCCACGCCGACGCAGGTGATACAGGGAATCCTGAAGTTGCCGGTCGACCTGCTCTGGAACGGCGGCATCGGCACCTACGTCAAGGCATCGCGGGAGGCCAACTCCTCGATCGGTGATCGCACCAACGATGCACTGCGCGTTGACGGACGCGAACTGCGCTGCAAGGTCGTCGGCGAGGGCGGCAACCTCGGCCTCTCCCAGCTCGGGCGCATCGAGTTCGCGCTCAACGGCGGCAGGATCAACACCGACTTCGTCGACAACTCGGGCGGCGTCGATTGCTCCGACCACGAGGTCAACATCAAGATCCAGCTCGACGTCGTGAGGCGCCGGTCGAAACTCACGGCGGGCGCACGCAACAAACTGCTTGCCGACATGACCGACGACGTGGGCGCGCTGGTGCTCAGGGACAACTACCTGCAGAGCCAGGCGATCAGCCTGCTCGAGGCGAACGCCCATGAGCGGCTCGGCGAACATGCACACTTCATCCGCGCACTCGAGCTCGAGGGACTTCTCGACCGGGCGCTCGAGTTCCTGCCGAGCGCCGAGGAGATCGAGGAGCGCAGTCGCATCGGCCGCGGGCTCACCCGGCCAGAGCTGTCGATGGTCCTGAGCTACGCGAAGATCGCGCTCAACAACCAGCTGATCAACTCCGACGTTCCCGAGGATCCGTATCTAGGGCGCGAGCTCGACCGCTACTTCCCGGACCGGCTCTCGCGACGCTACGCGTCGCTGCTTGGGGAGCACCCCCTCAAGCGCGAGATCATCACCACGGCGACCACCAACAGCATCGTGAACCGCATGGGGCCGACATTCGTCGCCCGCACCCAGCAGGACACGGGCGCGGACGTGGCCACCGTGTCGCGGGCCTACACGATCGCACGCGAAGTGTTCGACGTGCGCGATGTCTGGCAGTCGGTCGAGCGGCTTGACAACAAGGTCGCCGCCGGCGTGCAGTACGCGATGGTGCAGGACACCATCTCGCTGATCCGGCAAGTGACGTACTGGCTGATCCAGCGCCACCGCGGCGACCTGGGCATCGAGAGCCAGGTCGGGCGACTGCAGCCAGGCGTGCGCGCACTCGCAGCTTCCCAGCCCGGCTGGCTCGAAGGCCTCGAGCGCGCAGCCTGCGACGCGCGTGCCGGCGAACTGGCGGCCGCCGGCGTTCCGGTGACGCTCGCACGCCAGGTCGCGGCCTGCTCGGCGCTGCAGTGCGCACCCGACATCGTCGAGCTCGCGCAAAGCCGTCGCATGTCGGTGGATGCAGCGGCCAGCGCGTACTTCGGCGTGGGAGCGGCGTTCGGGCTCGACTGGTTGCGCAATCGCATAGAGGCTCTCGACATCGACGGCCACTGGCATGCGGTCGCGCGCGGCAGCCTCCGGGAGGCGCTCTACGAAATCCATCGTGGACTGGTGCAGCGAGTGCTCGACGAGACACGGGAGCGCGATCCCGCGCGCGCGCTGGAGCGCTGGCAGAAGAAGCACGTCGTCGCCGCCCTGCATGCGCAGGCGGTCGTCGGCGACATTCGCGCACAGCCGGCGGGAGCAGACTTTGCCTCGCTGTCGGTCGCGCTGCAGGCCGTGCGGCGTCTCGTCGTGGCCGAGAGGTGACGAGCTGCTGCCTCGTCGTCACGACCTATGAATGGCCCGATGCGCTCGCCAGGGTCCTGGCGAGCGTCGGGGAGCAGACCCGCTGGCCCGACGAGGTGATCGTCGCCGACGACGGCTCAGGCCCCACCACGGTCGAGGTCGTGAGGAGGTTCGAGTCGCGGGCGCCCTGCCCTGTGCGATTCGTGACCCAGCCGCACGACGGCTTCCAGGCCGGTCGCATGCGCAACGCCGCCATAGCGTCCACCGATTGTGACTACGTCGTGCTGCTCGATGGCGACATGGTCATTCATCCGCGGTTCGTCGAGGATCACATCGCGCACGCTCGCGGCGGCTGTTTCAGCCAGGGTGTGCGCGTTCCGCTCGACGCGCGCGCGACGCGTGCGCAACTGGCCCCCGACGCCAGCATCCCAGGCCCGCTCGCGCCCGGGCTGGGCGGCCTGCGGCGCAGCTACGCACTGCGGTCGCCAGCGATGTCGGCACTACTACGTCACGCGGCCAACAGCATCATCGCCGTAAAGTCCTGCAACCAGGGCTTCTGGCGGCGCGACCTGCTCGCCGCCAACGGGTTCGACGAGGAGATCCGCGGCTGGGGCTCGGAGGACAAGGAGCTCTGCACCCGCCTCGAAAACGCGGGCGTCAGGCGCCAGACGCTGCTGTTTGCCGCGATCGCCTTCCACCTCGACCACCCGCCAGCGCCCCGCGACATGGCCGCAGTCAATCGCACGCGCTGGCGTGAAACGGTCCAATCCCGGCGGACGCGCTGCGAGGCCGGAATCGATCGGCATCGCCCGTGACGCGATCACGGCTTTCCCGTCTGGCTCCGGGTTGGCAGCATTGATATAAGAGTCACATCATCGTCACCGCGCGAACAACATGAGCACCGGCAAACTGGTACTGCTGCGCCACGGCCAGAGCATCTGGAACCTCGAGAACCTCTTCACCGGGTGGATCGACGTCGACCTGTCGAAGCAGGGCCTGCTGGAGGCCGCTGACGCCGGACGCCTGCTGAAGGCGGAAGGCATCGCATTCGACATCGCGTTCACGTCAGTGCTCAAGCGTGCGATCCGCACGCTCTGGATCGCGCTCGACGAGATGGACATGATGTGGCTGCCGGTCGAACGCAGCTGGCGGCTGAACGAACGGCACTACGGCGCGCTGCAGGGTCTCGACAAGGCCCAGACGGTCGAGAAGCATGGCGCCGAGCAGGTGAAGGTCTGGCGTCGCAGCTACGACATCCCACCGCCACCGCTGGACCGGCAGGATCCTAACCATCCCCGCTTCGACCGCCGCTACGCGAGCGTTCCCGCAGGCGAAATGCCGTCTTCTGAGTCGCTCAAGGACACGCTGGCGCGGGTTCTTCCATTCTGGACGTCCCGTATCGCGCCTGAACTGGCGGACGGACGCAATGTGCTCGTCACCGCCCACGGCAACAGCCTGCGCGCGCTCGTGAAGATGCTCGACGGCATCTCGGACGCCGCGATCGTCGAACTCAACATCCCGACCGGCGTGCCGTTGCTCTACGAACTGGACTCGCAGTTGAAGCCCGTCGCCAGCCGTTACCTCGGCGATGCCGAGGCCGTGAAGGCCCGCGCCGAGGCGGTTGCGCGGCAGACGGAGGCGAAGAAATAGCGGCGCGGCCGCGGAGCGCGCGAAGCGACTGGACCCGAACGCCTTCGAGATCCTGCGCTGATGGCGCAAGCGTAAGTAGACCAGAGCGGCAATCCGCGCCGCCCTGGTCCATCGACACGATCAGCGTCAGGCGGTCGCGGCGTCCTTCAGCTTCTTCATCGCACGCACCTTCACCCTGACCGTCGCCGGCTTGGCCTTGAAGGTCGTGGGCTCCCCGGTGAACGGATTGATTCCCTTGCGCGCGGGCTTCGCCGCAACGCTGGTGACGGTGATCTTCAGAATGCCCGGCAGCACGAACACGCGCGCGCCCTTCTTCCCGATCGCGGAGTGGATCGTGCCTTCGAGTGCCGCGAGCACTGCGCGCACGTCCTTCGCAGCGGCGCCGGTGGTTCCAGCCAGGTGGGCGACCAGGGCGGACTTGGTCAGCACGCGCTTGATCGATTGCTGGGCCTTCGGGGCAACCTTCCGGGCGGGCTTCTTCGCGGACTTCTTTGCAGATTTTTTGGCTTTGGCCATCGGCGTACGTTCGACCTCGTGAGTTGATGAAAAGCGAGCCGCAATCGTGCGGGCTCGGTGCGCACGGTATGCGAATGGCGTGCGGAAGCCAAGCGCGGATGCGGTCCGTCCGGAGGACGGAGAGTCCACATCTGCCCGCTCGGTCGGTCGATCAGCTCAGAGTGCCGAATTGTCGAGGTGCTGCAGCAGCCACAGCGCGACGGAGCCCAACATCACGAAGGCGACGATATCCATGTTGATATTCCTGGCTGCGCCGGATCGGCGCGACGCGCAGGATGGACGCGAATTGTTGCAGTGCAACGTCAGATCCAAATCATCGGGATGACACACGACGCAGCGCACGTCGTAGGCCATGAACGGCCGAGCTATTCGAACTCGATCGCTACCGGCAGTCGAGCCAACGCGTCGGTCGCGGCATCGCATGACGCCGCATCGGCCAGTCGAATCGTGGCGACGGTCCCGAGTCGCTTGTCGGCGCGCACCGTGATCGCAGCCTCGATGCCCAGGGCCCGAAGCGCTTCGCCGCACACTCGTTCGATTGCCAGGTTGCGTAGTCGCGGCTTGAAAATCTTGCCGACGGCGGTCATCGGCATCTGCGGGATGATCTCGATGCGCACCGGCACCGCCGCTCGTTCAGGAACTCGCTCGGCAGCGAAGTCGCGCAGCGCCTCGGCGGAGACGGCGGAGCCCTCCCGCAGCACGACATACGCCATTGGAACCTCGCCGGCATGAGCGTCCGGCTGACCGACTGCGGCCGCCAGTACCACGTCCGGGTGCTCGCAAAGACGCTCCTCGATCATCTGCGGATCGATGTTGTGACCGCCCCGGATGATCAGGTCCTTCGCTCGCCCGGCAAGCCACAGGTAGCCATCCTCGTCGTAGCGGGCCAGATCGCCCGAGTTGAACCAGCGCCTGCCGACAGCGTCCATGACCCACGCGCTCGCGTCGTGCGACGGATCCATATAGCCGGGAAAGACGTTCGGACCGCGCATCAGCAGCACGCCGATCTCACCGGTCTCGCAGAAGCGCTGCAGCGTGGTGCCCTCCACGAGCGCGACGGCCAACTCGCAGTACGGTAGCGGAAGGCCAATCGAGCCCACCTTGCGTTGTCCTGCCACTGGATTCAGCGACGAGACCGCGGCGCCCTCCGTCATGCCGTAGCCCTCGAGCAGCTTCACGCCGGTGATCCGCTCGAACCGGTTGAAGACCTCGAACGGCATCGGTGCCGCGCCGACGAGGCAATGGCGCAGGCAGGACAGGTCATGCTCGCCGCACGGAATGTCCAGCAGCGATGCGTAGACCGTGGGAACGGCCATCATGGCGTACGCGCGGTGACGGGCCAGCAGGCCCCAGAGGTTCTGCAACAGGCCCGGCGTCCGGTAGCCGCCCGGGGTCGCGAGCACGACGTTGCCGCCGGCCGCCCAGACGGCGAGTCCCGTGGCGAGCGGTGCGTTGACGTGAAACAGCGGCAGGCCGCAGAAAATGGTCTGGCCGGGTTCGATGCCCAGCGTTGCCGCCACCGACCATGCAAGGAACACCTCGTTCGCCTGCGTGTGCGGCGCCACCTTCGGCATTCCGGTCGTGCCGCCGGTGTGGAACAGGCTGGCGATGTCGGACGGGTCGATCTCCCGCTGGAAGTCGAGATGTGAGTCGGGCTCGCGATCCAGCAGGGCATCGAAGTCATGCACCGCCACGCGGCCTTGCGGCGGGAACGAGCGAGGCGTCGGAGGCTTCCTGACGAGGTTTGCCGGGTCCACGCACAACACGTGCTCGAGCGTCTCGACCTCGCCCAGGATCGGCGCGCACTTCGCCCACAGGTCGAGTGCCGGCGCGCCGGGCGCCAGCGTCACCAGCACTCGCGCTTTCACGGCACGCAGTATCTGCAGGATCTGCGATGGCTCGAGCAACGGATTGATCGCTGCCACACGCCCTGCCGTCTCGCCGCCCCAGATCGTGAAATGGGTCTGTGGCAGGTTCGGCAGCAGATAGGCGACGACGTCGCCGGGGCCGATTCCGAGCCGGCTGAAGGCGTTGGCCGCCCGCGTGACTCGTCCGAATAATTCGCGGTAGCCGTAGACGATCGGATCCTCGTCCAGCGTGCCACGCAGCAGGAACGTCAACGCAGGTTGGTCGGCGTGAGCAGCGGCGCTCGCCTGCAGCAAGTCGTAGGTGCTGCGCTCGGTATAGCGACTCGCCAGCGGTATTGCGCTCTGCGCCTGGACGTCGGCCGCCGTGCAGACGTTCAGCGGCTCGATCTTCACTTCAGCAGAGCCTCTGCCGAGTCGCCTCGAACTCCGCGACCATTCGCGCGACGACCTCGGCCGTCGGCCGCACGTCGTGAATGTTGCCGACGCCCTGCCCGCCGCTCCAGATGTCGCGCCAGGCCTTCTTCTCCATGTTGCCGCCCGAGCCGAAATCCATCTTCGTCTTGTCGGCCTCCGGCAGCCGGTCGGGGTCCAGCCCCATCGCGGCCACGCTGCGTGCGAGGTAGTTGCCCTTCACGCCCGTGAACAGCGACGTGTAGACGACCTCGTCGGACGAGGAGTCCACGATCATCTGCTTGTAGTCGTCGAGGACGTTGGCCTCGGTCGTGGCCAGGAAGCGCGTGCCGATGTAGGCCATGTCGGCCCCCAGCGCCAGCGCCGCGAACACGTCCGCGCCGCTGCTCATCGCGCCGGACAGGATGATCGCGCCGTCGAAGAAGCTGCGGATCTCGCGCACCAGCGCGAAGGGGCTCGCCATTCCTGCGTGCCCGCCGGCGCCCGCGCACACCGCGATGATGCCGTCCACGCCCTGCTCGGCCGCCTTGCGCGCGTGCCTGACGTTGATCACGTCGTGGAACACGAGGCCGCCGTAGGAATGCGTCGCCTCCACGATCTCGCGTGGCGGACGCAGGCTCGTGATAATCAGCGGCACGCGGTGTCGCACGCAGGCCTCGACGTCGTGCGCGAGCCGGTCGTTGCTGGCGTGGGCGATCTGGTTGACCGCGAACGGCGCCACCTTCGCGCCCGGATTCTCGCTGGCATACGCGTCGAGCTCGTCTCGAATCCGGTTCAGCCAATCGTCAAGCAGTGCCTTCGGCCGCGCGTTCAGCGCGGGAAACGATCCGATGACTCCCGCCTTGCACTGCGCGATCACGAGGTCGGGCGTCGAGGCGATGAACAGCGGCGCGCCGATGACGGGGATGCTCAGGCGACCGTGAAAAGCAGCTGGAATCGGCATGCAGAGTTACTCGTCAGAACGCGAAGGTGAGAATGCGCCACGAGCGCCCCACGGCCCCGGCGCGACGCCTACTGTGAATGCGAAGCCGGGGCTCAAGGGCTCCGTGGCTTCAAGCGGTACTTCGCAGGGCCGTGCGCGGCATGGACGCCGCGCCCGGAGCCCCCACGGAAGGGTTCACGGCGTCCCTGCGAAGTACCGCTGGATGCCGCGGAGCCCAGGGACCTCACGCCGCCTTCGACTCGCCGGCCGGGCCGTGGAACGATAGGCCCTGCTCGG
>Ga0315283_10006293_pt1 | contig 10577 bp, 7 predicted proteins | sample YL17G09_0_MG_FD_204541 | JGI IMG/M metagenome (GOLD analysis project Ga0315283, IMG submission 204541) | Sediment microbial communities from Yellowstone Lake, YNP, Wyoming, USA - YL17G09_0 | ecosystem: Environmental > Aquatic > Freshwater > Lake > Sediment | place: USA: Wyoming | collected...
GGGGGGCGAGGCCCTACGGCCCCAAGGTCGACGTTTGGGCCGTCGGCGTCCTCGCCTACGAGCTCGTTACGGGCAGGCCGCCCTTCGAGGGCACCCAAGGAGGAGGAGGAGGAGGAGGAGGAGGAGGAGAGGAGGGCCGGGAAGGGAGCGTGGCGGCGGCGGCCGTCCCCGCCGTCGCGGTCGGCCACGGCGGCAACGAGGCCGCGACGGCGAGCCGCGTTCTGTACTCGGACGCGATCCGCCTCCCTCCCGCCCTCGGCCCCGAGTGGGCCAGCTTCGTGAGGCTCGCCCTGAGGAAGCGGCCGGACGAGCGGCCCAGCGCGGTGGAGCTGCTGGAGCACCCCTGGCTGGCGATGCACGGGTGCGCCGGGCTCGGCGGGGAGGAGAGGAAGGGGGAGGAGAAGGGAGCGGGAGCGGCCGGAGCGACTCCGGCGGCGGCGGCGGCGGCGGCGGCACCCCCGGCAGCAGCACCCTCGGCTGCTCCTCTCTCCCTCTCTCCTCCGCCGCCGCAGCCGCAGCCGCAGCCGCACGCCTCGCGCTCCTCCTCGCAGCCCACCACGGCGTCCCCCTGCTCGTCCGTAGACATGGAGGACGTCTTCGCGGACGAGCAAGCGGCGGCGAGGGCCGGGAGGGAGGCGAGGGAGGAGGAGCGGCAGCGGGCAGCGGCGGCGGCGGCGGCGGCGGCGGCGGCGGCGACGACAAGGACGGGAGGAGGAGGAGGAGGGGGAGGGGGAGGGAGGCTCGGCGCCCTTTGGGCGACGCCCGCAGACCGTCAGCAGCAGCAGCAGCAGCCCGCTCCCTCCCCTCGGGCTCCTGCTGCTCCTCCCCCTCTTCGGTGCGCTCCTCCCCAGCCCCTGCCCGTCACGCGCTCCGGGGCGTCGTTCGTCGAGCTGCTGCGGCGCGCCGGCGTCGCCGGCGCCGGCGTCGCGGCGGCCCCCCTCGACGGCGGCTCCGGGGACGCCGCGGCCGCCGCTGCCGGCAGGGGAGGGCTGAGGGTCCGCGTGGCGCACTACTTCCGGAGGCAGCGCGGTGGGGAATAAAGGAGGGAGAGGAGAGAGAGAGAGAGAGGTGAAAACCAAAGGGGGAGGGGGGGGCGGAAAAAAACGAGAAAATGGAAAAAAACCTGCTTTGTTTCCTTTCTTTTCATCTTTTTCCTCAAAGTAATATTTTTGAGACAGAAAGGGGGACCGCGAAAAGTGAAACAACTGAGGGATATCTACAGAGAGCACAAGAGAACCGAAGAAACAGAAGAGCGGGAGAGAAGGGAAACGGAAGAAAACAAAACGAAAAAAGGGACAAGGAGAAAGAAAATCGGCGCCTTTCTCCCGTCGCTCCCTTTCCCTCGCGCTCGCTCACTTTCTCCCCTCCCCTCCCCCCCCCCCCCCCCTTCGCCCGCCAAAACTCCCCCTCGCACTCAAAGCACCCCGGCCTTGGTGATCACCACCAGCTGCAGCGGCCTCCCGTACTTTGCCGTCACCCGCGCGACCCGCTCGTCGCCGATCGCCCTCGCGAGGTCCCCGAACGGCCCGGGCGTCGCGCCCAGCACCCTGACCCTCGCCGTCACGGCGCCGACGACCTCGGCCAGGCCCTGCTCGACGCCGCCGAAGACGATGTTGGCGCCGTCGAGCGAGGGCACGGGCCCCGGCCCCGTCGTGATCAGGAACTCGGCGGCCCTGTACCCGGGCCTCATGCGCACGGCGTCGTCGTCGTCGTTGGCGCCGAGCGCGAGCGAGAGCGTCCCCGGGCGGGAGTGGCGCAGCGGGCCGCCGAACGAGGACGGCGAGAGGAGGTCCGGGTTGGACGGCGGAGCGGGCGGAGGGGAGGACGAGGAAGCGCCGCTGCCGCCGCTGCCGCCGCCGCCGCTGCTCCCGCTGCTCCCGCCGCTCCCGCCGCTCCCGCCGCTGATGCCGGAGGAGGAGGACGGCGGCCGGAGCAGCTCCGACCACGCGGGGCTCAGCTCGCCCATCCTCCTCGACCCCTGCTTCCCCGCCATGATGTACGACCCCCTGACCACCTTGTGGACCAGCGTCCCGTCGAGCTCGCCGCCCGCCGCCAGGGCCAGGAACTGCCGCACGGTCCCCGGGGCCGCGTTGCCGTACAGGCCCAGGACGAGCCTCCCCAGGGGCTCCGGGTCCGAGCAGAGGGCGGTGGCGTCTCCCAGGGTGCGGTCGGGGCGGTAGCCGGAGGGGCAGAGCGCGACGTCGAGGAAGGCGCGGGCGGTGACGAAGTCGGGCGCGTCGGCGGAGGGGGGGGGCCGCTGCTGCCGCTGTGCTGTCGTTGGTGCAGCCGCTGCTTCTCCGGCGACAAAGGGAAAGGCGGAGAGGGAGACGGCTGCTGCTGCAGCTGCGAAGGAGAGCTTGGCCGCGCGGAAGAGCGCGGTGGAGGAAGAGGAGGAGGAGGTCGGGGTCGAGGAGGAGGAGGTCGGGGTCGGGGTCGAGGAGGCCACCTCACCGTCGTCGGCGGCGCTCGCTCTCACCGATCGAGCCGACGACGACGATGCTGGCTGCGGTCTCCGAGCAACCGTGTAGCACCTGCCTCGCGCGCCGGAAGGTGCGACGGTTCCGGCGAGCTCTCGACGCCGGAAACATAGGGGCTGCATTCCGAGGGGGTGCATCGGTCCGCAGGGAGAGATAAGAAAGAGAGCGAGGGAGAGAACGAGCTTCCGAAGTCGATCGAGTGAGTGCCATGGTCGCTCCCCTCTCTTTTCTTCTTCAGTTTCTTCTTCTCCAAGGAAGAGGAAGGGAAAGGAGTTTCGCTCTCTCTCTCTCCCTCTCACGCACACACGCTCTCACTCTTTGCTCTTCCTCTCTTCCCGTCCTCGGCGAGCTCTCAGACAAGCAGCTGGCGTGCTCTCTCGACAAGGTCCGTCCGGGTCGCTGCGTATGAAATCGAGAAGAGAGAGGGCAAAAGAAAAAAAAGTGTGCTTGGCCTCCAGCAATTGCGGCGGCCGCAGCGGCTTCCCCTTCAACTTTACCTTCGCCATAGCGGGCCGAGGGCTCCCCGTTCTCGTCTCAATTTGTGCCCTTGGAGTAGCACGTGTTTTTTTTTTGAATCAAAGGCCTGCTAGCGGCCGAAAGCGAGGAGCACCGCATTGGACGGGCAACGAAACGGCATGAAACCGAAAAAAAAAGCGACGGCGCGATTTTCTCCCTCGCTCGCCCTCAATTCCTCTCTCTGCCCAAGCCCAGCGTTCCCGACCGCTTCGGCCCCTTTTACCGGCCCTTCCTACCCCGTGGCGTGCATGCTACAGACCAGCTCGGTGCTCAGGTCACATTTTTCTTCAAAAAAACAAAACACGGGACAGGCCCGAAGAAAAGCGAACCACCATGGCTCGGACGACTTCGCAGCAGAGGAGGAGCAGGAGGAGAGGAGGCGCCGCGGCGGCGCTGTCTCTCGCCGCCGTCGTCGTCGCGCTCGCTGCCTCCTCGTCCTCCGTCGCCTCTGCAGAGCCCCAGCTCGAAGTAATCTCCCGAGGGGACGGCTCCCAGGAGCCCACCAGGGCGACTCTGGGCTCGATCCCGGGCGTCACGGGGGCCTCCGCCGCGCTGCACGGCGAGACAGGCTCGTCGGCGGCCTCGGCGGAGGTGGCGGCCTCGGTGGCGGCCTCTTCCTCGACCTCCAACTCGACGGCGTCGCAGCAGCAGGGCAAGAAAAAGTCCTTCTCGTCCTACCCCTTCCCCGCCTCCCTGCGCCTCGGCCACTGGGACCCTCCGACCTCGGGCTGCGCCGCGGCCCTGCTCAACAACCCGAACTACACGCAGGTCGCCCAGCCCGACGGGAGCACGCGCTTCTTCCTGCCGTGGGAGACCTGGCCGTGCATGAACGGCGCGCAGGTGCGCACCTTCCTGACCGCCAAGAGAGTCGCCGCCGCGGGGAGCAAGAACGCCTCTGCCTTGAGCGACGACGACTGCCGGACGCTCGACGCAGGGTTTGAGATCTCCACCTGGGCCTTCAACGCCAGCGCGCTGCCCACGGCGACGCAGGCCAACGCCTGCCGCCCACCCTTCTGCGCCCACTTCGGAGGCAAGGTCAACGGCACCCTGTGCCAGCAGCCCTACCTCCGCGAGTACTTCCCGATGCCCGGGGCCGGGACGCACTTCCAGCCGTTCGAGGTCGCGCAGCTCGACTGGGAGCCCGAGGGCCACGCGCCCATGGGCGTGTACTCCGACCCGCACCTCGACCTGCACCTCTACTACACGGACAAGGCCGCGGTCGAGTCGATCGGCGTCGGCGGCTGCAACCGGTGGGGGTTCCTGTCGCAGGACGCGTGGTACAGGAGCCTCAAGCCCGTGCCGATCCAGTGCTTCCCGACCGGGGCGTACACGAACACGGCGCTGGCCGTGTCGGGGATGGTGAGAGGAGGAAGGGAAGGAAAGAGAGGGAGTTTTGAGGAGGTCGAATTTGTTTTTACGAGTTTCGTCGCGTTCTCACCTCTCTCTCGACCTCTCGACGGGAAAAAAAAACGGGAAAAAACAGGGGACGCACCTGGTCAACGTGCTCAGCCCTGAGTTCAAGCCGCCTTTCCACGGGTTCGGGCAGACGCTGATCCTGGGCTCGTATGACGGTGCGCTGCTCTTGGTTTGTTACATCCAGAGCGAGGGAACAGAAGAAGAAGAAAAAAAACTCACTCTCGAAAAAAAAAACGGCTTTCTCGGAAATCTCAAACAAAAATAAATTCTCAGGAGCGATCAACTTTGTCGAGCTCATGGCCTCTGCCCACTGGCTCTCTGCCAACGCCGCCCTCGGCAAGAGGCTCTGCTTCCCGATCATCGGATCCCCCAAAGAGTACAGATACGGTAAGTAAGAAGGTTTCTATGCTTTTTTTTCTCTTCTTCTTCTTCTTTATTCTCGGGGGGGGGGGGTCGAAGAAAAAAACTCAAAAGTTCTTCCCTCTAACTCTCTCTCTCTCGACCACGACCGTCTTCCTTCACCACGAACCATGAAATAAAAAAAAAAAACAGGCGGCCTCAAGCCCCACAAGTACTGCTTCGAGCCCGACAGCGCTACGGGCACCACCACCATCCGCTTCACCGACCTCCTCTGGTTCGAGCCGGGCTGCGTCGAGACCAAGGACACCGTCTTCGCCCCGGACTCGTTCGCCCCGCCGATCCAGGAGGCGATCCTGCTCAACCCGACGTGCACGTACCCGAAGCCGGGCGGGCTCAACGCGAGCGCGGCGGCCCTCGACGCGTGGAACAAGAGCGCGCTCTGGTCCGAGGCGAGGGCGGAGCTGGCGGCGGCGCTGGCGGAGACGGTCTCTCCGCCGCTGCCCGTGACGGTCGCGGTGACCAAGGGCTACGCGGTGAGAAGACGAGACGAGAGAGAGAGAGAAAAGGAGAGAGAGGGTGAGAAGGCAAGGGAGCAGAGTACAGGAAAGAAAGGGGAAAAACTCAAAACTAAAAAAAAAATCTAAAAAATTAAAAACAGATTGATCGCGCCGTGACGAGCGCCCTCGCTGAGGGCTACACCACACTCCGGGAGCCCGCGACGCTGTCGAACAACAACGGGAAGCCGTTCAACGCGACGCTGCAGAGGGCGATTGGCAAGGTGAGCTTATTTTTCATTCTTTCTCCCCTTCTCTTCCCTGAACTTCGGAAATGATCAAACTCACTCCTTGAATTCTCCTCTCCTTTAAAAAAAATTAAAAAAAAAAGGACATGATCCTTACGGCGATCGGGAAGCGATAGGAGAGAGGGGAGGGAGAAGTTTCGGAGACGAATGTAGATCCCGTTGTGTGGTCGGAGCAGCTGCGCTCGGTGATTGAGGCTGTCGGGCACGCCAGGGGGTGAGAGAAGTTTGTAAAGTTTTTTTCGAAAAGTTTCGGGGGTTGGGTCTTTTTCAAACGAAAAAAACACAATTTCAAAGAACAAAGAAAGAAGAGAAAGCCAAAACGCTTTTCTCTTCTTCTAGTCCTATTCTCAAATGCCCGTCCTCTCGTCGCCGACGACACGCCAGCGACCCCGTTCGATGCTCTTGATGCCCCTGGCGGTCGCTGCAGCGCGACGAGCGGCGGCGAGTTGCTCGTCGAGGGCGAAGATGGCATTGGCGTCGTCGGCGACTCTATACAGCATGCGCCGCCGCTCTCCTCTTTTGCACCTCCCTAGCAGCTCCGCCGCTGCCGCGACACCCGCGATTCGACGCCCCTTTGCGGCATCGACGTCTGCGATTGTATCACCTCCTCGCAGCAACAAACGGCTGAGCAGTAGATCTTCGAATCAGAGTCAAGTGGGCGCGCCGTTCAAAGCCGCCGCCGCATCTGGTGGCGGTGCCGGCACCATCGCTGCCGCCGCCTCTGCTCTGCCGTCGCATTGCTCCGGCTGCGGCGTCTCCCTGCAGGGAAGCGATCCGGATTTGCCTGGGTGAGTAAAGAAAGATCGATGCCTTCCTTACTATGCTGCTAAATTTCAGTGATACCTAGGAGAAGGCGAGGCCAGAGAGCCGGCATCGGCGTTGGCTAGAATTGCCAAAAAGAAAAAAACCAATGCATGCTCACGACGACGGAACCTCCTCAACCTGGAAAAAAAACTCAAAACATTTCCCCACTTTGCGCAGCTACTTCCAAGTCCCCAAGCCCAAGAAGAAGCCCGGACAAGAGCAGCTGTTCGAAAAAGAAACCTCCGAGGCCGCTGCCGTCGCTGTGTTGTCCAGGGGGGAAGCAGAAGAAGGTTCCTCCGACGACGAAGAAGAAGAAGACGACCTCGCCGCGGCGGCAGCCACGGCCGCGCTCTTCGACGCGACCGACTCCCTCGAAGGGGAGGAAGAGGAAGTCGACCTCTCGGACTTTGACGACGACGAGCTCTTCCTCGACGCCGCGGCACTGGGTTACGAGCTCAAGGACGAGGCGGACCTCCTGGACCTGGACGGCGACGACGATGAGTTGGACGAGGGAGGAGGAGGCGGGGAAGGGGGCGACGACGACGCTCGGCTCGCGCGCGCCGTCTCGCGCGCGCTCGCCGCAGCCGCGGCCAGCTCGTCGCGCCCCGACGAGAGAGGGGTAGCGCCGGACGCCGAGGCCGCCCTCGCCGCCTTCGACGCCGCGATCGACTCTTGGGACCTCGGCGGGAGGAACGGCTTCGACCTCGACTTCGACGAGGAGGGCGGAGGGGACCCCGAGGACGACATCTCGTTCCTCCTCGACATCGAGGACGAGGAAGACAGCGACGAGGAAGAGGGAGAGGGAGGCGAGGGAGGTGAGGGAGGCGACGATCCCGGCTCCCCTCTCCCTTCTCCCCGCCCCCAGAAGCCGCTCTGCGCCCGGTGCTTCTCGCTCGTCAACTACGGCAAGGTCAAGAACGCCGCCGCCGAGGCCGCGCTCCCCGCCTTCGACCTCGCAGGCGTCGTGGGCCGGAAGCTCGCCCTTACCAAGTTCCGGCGGCAGATCGTCCTCGTCGTCGTCGACGTCGCCGACTTCGACGGGTCGCTCCCGCGCGCGGAGCTCCGGGCGATGCTGCCCCCGCTGGAGGACGGGGAAGGTGGAAGCGGAAGCGGCAGGGGAGGAGGGGCCTCCTCCGCTTCCTCCTCCTCCTCCTCCTCGGCTTCGGCCCCGGTCTCGCTCATCTTCGCGATCAACAAGTCGGACACCCTCCCCGCCGCCGCCACGGGCACCCGCGTCGCCGACTGGGCCCGCCGCCGCGCCAGGGCCGCCGGCGTCCGCAGGCCCGACGCGGTCCACGTGGTCTCCTCCAAGCGCGGCACGGGCGTGCGGCAGCTGCTGGCGGACCTGCACTCGAGGCTCGGCGGGCGCGGCGATGTCTGGGTCGTCGGGAGCCAGAACGCCGGGAAGTCCAGCCTGCTGAACGCGATGAAGGCCGAGGTCGCCAAGTGGAAGGGCCAGGGCGGCGAGGAAGGGGGAGCCGGGGGAGGGAAGAAGAGCAAGGGGGCGAAGAAAGGAGGCTTCGGCTCCTCTTCTCTCGACCTCGACGTCGCTTGCGGCATCAAAAACCCGATCACGGCCGCGCCGCTGCCCGGCACGACGCTCGGCGTCCTCAGGGTCCGCGGCCTGCTCCCCCGCGGCTGCAAGATGCTCGACACGCCCGGAGCGCCCTCCCCTCGCTCCGTCATCGCGGCGCTCCCCGCCGCCAGCGCCGCCGCCGACGCCGCGCTGCTGCTGCCCCGCTCGCGCATCGCGCCACGGTCCTTCCGCGCGAGCCAGGGACAGTCGCTGCTGCTGGGGGGCCTCGCCCGCTTCGACGTCGTCGAGGCGCCCTCCGGCGGCGGGCCCACCCTCTACCTGACCGTCTGGGCCGCCGGCCCCGTCGGCGTACACTACGGGTCGACGGAGGCGGCGGCCAGGGCGAGGGCGTCGCTGGTCGCGAGGGGCACGCTGGTGCCGCCGACGGTGGGCGAGGACGACGGGCGGCGGCCACGGGTCGAGGCGGCGGCGGCGGCGTTTTCCTCTGCTGCTGCGGTCGGAGGAGGAGACGAAGGCGGCGACCTCGATACTGCCGCCGCTTCCCTCCGCTTCGACCAGGCCCTGGGCCTCACCTCGTCGCTCGTGCCTGTGGACGTCCCCGTCTCCGGGGACTCGTGGAACCGCAGCTCTGTCGACGTCGCCGTCGCCGGACTCGGCTGGGTCGGCGTCGCTCTGAAGGGAACCGCGAAGCTGCGCGTGTGGGTGCCGAAGGGCGTTGCCGTCACGGTGCGGGAGAGTCTGGTGCCGGATCTGTCCCGGGAGCTGGGGCGGCCCGGGTTTAACGGCTCGCCAGTCAAGGAGGTTGGAGGGGGAGGAGGAGGAGGCGGCGGTGGAGGAGCGGGGGGAAAAGAGAAGAAGAGGGGTGGCGGGGGCAAGAAGAAGAAGAAGAAGAATTAGTTTTTTCTTTGTTGCCCCTTTTTGTTTGAGTGTGATGAATGGAATGCAACTTGGAATGGTGATATTTACAATCGTTTCCTCTTTTCTTGACATGGCTTCTACTGTGGCAAAGAGAGAATGAAGAAGGGGAAAACGAATCGTTCAAGCGACGACGACGCCGCCGCTGCTCCCCTCGTCGCCGGCAACGACGGCAGCAGAAGCAGCGTCGCTCGTCCCCATCTCTCCTCCTCCCCCACCGTGCTTGCTCGGGCAGGCCTCGTCGTCGCAGAAGTAGTGAGGCACCTGCATCGGGTGCATCAGCGCGGAGCAACGGCTGTTTTGGTTTTGGTTTTGGTTGAAGAGAGAAAACGGGTTTTTTATTTTTGTTTTGAGGAAAAACGGTTTTTATCTCTTTCGCTTCTCTCTTTTTCTCTCTCTCTCCCTCTCTCTTCTCTCTCAATCTCTGCAAATTTCGAAACTTCTCTTACCTGCACTTGGCGATCGACTCGGTCCTACGGACGTACTTGCCCGAGTTGCGCATCCCGCGGCGGTGGAGCGACGACTGTGAAAGAGTTTTGAGGGTGTTTTGATTGAGGTCGAGGTTGAGACAAGGGGAAAAAACAGAGCCGTCGATCGAAACTTAGGCCTAGCTCCTCTCCGCTGTTGTTCTCCCTCTCTCTGTCTGTGCTCTCTCTCTCTCTCTTACCTTTTTCTTGGGCACAGCCATCCACCGCCGCTGCTGCTGCCAGAGAGAGTTCTGAAAAGGGGAGGCAGAGGCGAAGAGCGCAGAAGAAAGAGTTGACGATTCGCTGCATCGCCCGCCGAAGATCAGCGCCGGCTGCCCTGCGAACTCGCGCATCGGGCCCTCCGTTGCCTCTCCTCCGGTGCTAGTCGAGGGAGGACATTCGCCCCTCGATGCCCAGGGCGCAAATAGCGACTGACTGGAAGGAGAAGAGGAGGAGAACGCCGCGGACGAAGACGTCGACACCGTCGATGGCAGAATGCTCGTCGTCGTCATCGTCGTTGTCAGCACCTCGGCTCGTCCAAACAGAGCCTCGAGGGTGGCCGCAGCCGAGGAGGAGGACGACGCGCGGGCGCGGAGCATGACGGCGACGTCCGAGGAAAGACTGAGCTCTCTTCGCAGCAGCAAAGAATCAGGGAAAGAGTTTTTTTTTTTTGCTCGAAGCCGCAAAAACGAGAAGAGTGTGAATACTTCGTTTCAATCCTTTCAATCTCCACATTCCACGCTCGCTCTCTCTCTCTTCTCTCTCGCCTGCTGGAGCTCGAGCGGGGCGAGAGACTTGCGCGTGCATTTATCAGCAGCGTCTCCTTCTCTGCATCTCTCGCGCGCTTGCACGTGCAGCGTCTCTCTGCCTCATGACGCTCCACGCCGGCTGAGAGCAAAAAGTTTGATCTCGTTTTTCTTTAGGCAAGCAAACACAAAGTGAGCCCCGTTTCCGCTCTTTTCCCTTCCTTTTTTCCCCGATCCGAGAGCCTGAGGACACAGGGCATTGTCTCCCGCCTGTCGTCGAGGAGAGAGAGATCTGGATTCCTCGCAAAGACAGGATAAAGGGAAACATTCGATTCCGACCTCGCCCCCTCATCTCATTGCCCAAAACCTCTCGCCTTTCCTTCTCTTTCTTTCTCGCTCCTTCCCACCACCACCGCCACCGCCAGGACACACACGCGAAAGCTCGAGATGCGGCTGGACTGGTTCCGCAGGAGGTCCACGACGTCCTCCGTTGGCGGTGGCGCAGGCGGCGTCGAGAGAGACGGAGGAGCAGGAGGA
>Ga0315283_10006294_pt1 | contig 10576 bp, 10 predicted proteins | sample YL17G09_0_MG_FD_204541 | JGI IMG/M metagenome (GOLD analysis project Ga0315283, IMG submission 204541) | Sediment microbial communities from Yellowstone Lake, YNP, Wyoming, USA - YL17G09_0 | ecosystem: Environmental > Aquatic > Freshwater > Lake > Sediment | place: USA: Wyoming | collected...
TCCTGCTCTTTTGCGCCAGGGGTCGCAGAGGGAAGGATGTCGTACGACACCGATCGCGTCGCGATGACCCTGCCGGTGTCGCCTTCGACCAGCACGGCCCGCGTGCTTTGTGTGCCGCTATCAAGACCAAGGAACAGTCGATTCACGCTGGTATCCTCTCGAGCGGACCGCCGCGGCGATTCCGCCTGGCGGCCGAGCGCCTCACTTGATCTTCATCGTCGTATCCACCCGGAAGCGCCGGAAGTTCGAGTAGGTGGCGCGCCCTTCCACGACCTCTGCGCCAGCGTTGCGGCGCTCGTTCATCTCGCCGGGCACCAGGATTCCGAGTCTCGGCTCGTGCCGGTAGACGACGTCGAGAGTGTTCACCGTGCCGCTCGGCCGGGTTTCCAGCAGCGTGCGCACGATCCGCCCATCTGCGGGATCGATCCAGAACCGGCCCCTCGACGGCACGTCTTCGTGCTGACGGCCGACGATGGCTGTCGGCGAGGACGATTCCAGGTACTCGACGACGACGGTCTCCAGGTCGTTCAGGCGCTCGCGGCCCTTCAGCTTGAACGTGAAACCACCACGGAGCTCGTCCGACAGAAACTGGAGGGCGAACGTCGGGACGTTCGTGTCCCTCGTCCCGCTCCCGATGTTGTGCCGGCTGCTCTCCTCCCTGATGCGCAGCGCCTGGTTGTACGCGTCCGCCGGCGATTCGACGAACAGCTTCAGCAGGCGGTCACTGCGGTCGCGGACTGGCACGCCATCCACCGAGTAGACGTCACGAAACGGCAGCCACTGGCTCGATCCGCTCACCGCGACCAGCAGGTAGTCGGAGACCAGCGTGCGCGTCACGATCAGACCGGCAGAGGTCGAATCGGCCCTCCGGAAGAGGGTCTGCTCGTACCGTTCTTCGCTGACGACCGACGTCATCGACTTTACGTAGCCCGCAACGTAGGCGGACGCCCGCAGGAGAACGGTGATGAGGTTCGGGGATGCGGACTGCGGAGGAATCGTCGCCGCAGGGGCCTGTGTCCAGGCCGACACCATGAACATCACGATCGCGAGGAACATGTCTGTAATCCAGGCCCCAACAGCAGGCGCGAAAGGAACGACGTGGCGCGCGTCAGCCGGCGAACATGCTCTTAACCACGAACCAGACGTTGGCCGGCCGCTCGGCGAGACGCCGCATGTACCACGGGAACCAGAACGACCCGTACGCGACGAGCACGCGCACGATCGCGCCGTCCTTGACCAGCCGCAACTGTTCGCCGCGCTGAATGCCGTACAGCATGTGAACCTCGACGTCCCGCGCCGCCAGGCCTGCGCGCTCCGCATGCGCGCGGATGCGCGTGATCAGGTGCACGTCGTGCGTGCCGAAGACGGGGCGGAACCCGTTCTTCCGTCCCAGGCCCTCGAGCATCGCCGCCGCCAGATTGAAGAAGTTCTCGTCGACGTCAGCCTTCTTCGGGTACGCCAGCGTCGGCGGCTCCTTGTAGGCGCCTTTCACGAGGCGGACCCCGATGCCCTGATCGACAAGGGCTTTCAGATCGTCCATCGTCCGGTAGAGATAGGCCTGCAGGCACACGCCCACACGCGGGAACTCCGCCTTCAGGCGCTTCGTCAGCTCGAGCGTGACATCCACGCAGGATGTCTGCTCCATGTCGATCCACAGGTAGTTGCCCGTCGCATGGGCCCGCTCCGCCAGCGCCCGCAGGTGTGCGTAGCCCTGCTCCTTGTCGAGGTCGAGGCCCAGCTGGGTGAGCTTGATCGACGGCTCGCAGTGGATGCCGGCCGACCCGATTGCATCGAGGACGTCGACGTAGTGCCGCGCCACGGACGACGCTTCCGACTCGTCTGTGACGTTTTCGCCAAGCCTCGTGAACACCGTGTCGATGCCGAGCGGTCGGAGCTCGCCGGCCGCCCGCAGCATGTCCGCGAACTCCTCGCCGGGCATGAACGCCCTTGCGGCCCGTCGCACGAACCAGAGCCTGGGGCCACGCTCGCGCATCCACCGGTTTTCGGACATGGCGAGCAGCACGCTTCGCATCATGCTCATGATGCGAATATCCTACCTCACTACTTCTTGATCAGTGCTTTGATCTCGGGCGGAGGCGTGAAGCGATCGGCGGGCAGCTCCACGTTGTGCTCGACCTTCTCGACGGTCACCACGCGCTGCTGGCCCATCACGTCCATGCGGCTGGCGAAAGCCATCAGGATGCCGTCGACCTTCCGGAAGTCGCCGGGTTCCGCCACCACCGTCACCGGGCCCGCTGCCGAGTTCACGGTCGTCTCCATGCGGACGACAAGCCCCGACTCCTTGTCGAAGTGGAGCGTCTGGGCCGAGCCCACCTTCGGCGTGGCCACGACCCGGTACGCCGGCCTCCCGTTGACATCGACGATGCCGGTGCACTCCGCGCTCTTGAGGTGGTCTTTCCAGTGCGCCATCCGATCGAAAATCGCATCGCGCAGCCCGTCGTCCCGCTCGGCTCCCTCCTTGACGACGGCGCCGCGCACGGCGGAGTTCTCCCAGACGACGCCCTCCGACACGCCACTCTCGATTCTGCCGGTCGCCTCGGACTCGACGAGGGTGTAGTTGCTGTTCGGCCGCGCTGAGTACACCGTCATGCCCAGCACGACGTTCGCCCCAAGTATCTCCATCTGCGCGTGGACCACCCGGTTCCTGATGGCGTCGTACGTGGCCACCCCGCCGGTCGCCTCGACGTATTTCGCGATCACGGCGTCTCCTGTCGGCAGCGTGCCGGCGGCGGGCGCCTGTGCAAACGCCGAACTGATTGCCCCGGCGAGCACCATCGCGCCGGCAAGAGTCACACTCCCGATCCACTTGGTCATCACGTTGGTCCTTTCGATCAACGACTCCGTATCCACTGAACTGCCGCCTTTTCTTCTCAGAACTCCTGCCGCCGACAGGCGCGTGCCGCGACCTGCGCCGACACCCACAGCAGCACGGCCGCCAGCCCGAGCACGATGAGGCCGGCCGCGGCCATCCCGTAGCGATCTGCCAGGCGGGCGACGCCCTGCGTCACCTGGCCGCGAGGCACGCCCTCGTAGAACGGTCCGCCGCCCGGTGCGCTCGCCGCGCCGGGCATGGCAGGACCCACGATGTCGGTGGCGATGCCGGCAGCCGCGAGCACGAGGGCCGCCGCGACGTTGCCCTTGCCGAACCCCCACCGGTAGTAGCACGGCAAGTAGACAGACGCGATGAACGCGAACACCAGCACGAAGGCAAGCCCGACGTCGCCGGCCATCCATCGCGGCCATGGCTCTGCGCGCATCACCAGGCTGATCCCGCGAGCGGCCCCGATCGCCAACCCGATCACCAGCGACAGCAGGCCGACCACGACTGCCGTGAGGTACCGCGCCCGAACGACCATGGCTCGCGTCACGGGCAGGCTGAGGACGAAGGGCTCGGCCTCGTTCTTCCAGTCGAGCATCGACACGGCAACCAGGAGCAGGGACGCACAGGTGACGTTGACCCAGAAGAAGCCGGCGCCGACTCGTGAGACCTGGAGCGCCGTCACCACGTAGAGCGGCACGACGGCCCAGAGGAAGATCGCGCCGACCTTGATGTCCTTGATGAACAGGTTCAACATGTTCGCCCCGTGTAGCACATGATGTCATCGAGAGTGGCCGGCTCGATCACGATATCGCGGCCAGCCATGTGCTTCCTGGCCCGTGGAGCATCGTCGGTCAACCCGGTGAAGGCGTGGGCCCCGACCTCCACGCCGGCAAACAGCGATCGCGTCGCCTCGTCCAGGACGCCGGGATCTCCTCTGACAACAACCCACCGGTCGAACACCTCTTCCCGCGTCGACGAGAACACCAGGCGGCCGTCGCGGATGAAGGTGATGTAGTCGGCCATGCGATCGAGGTCGCTCGTGATGTGGGTCGAGAACAGGACCGAGGCCTGCCCGTCGGCGACGTAGGCGACCAGACGCTCGAGGAGCTCCCGGCGGAACACCGGGTCGAGCCCGGACGTCGGCTCATCGAGCACCAGCAGTTCGGCGTGGTGCGCGAGGGCCAGCGCCAGCGCCGCCTTTGTCCGTGTCCCCCGCGACAGCGAGCCAAACCACTTACGCGTCGGCAGCTCGAACTCCCGCGCCAAGGCGTCGAACAGCGGCTGGTCCCACCGGCTGTAGAACGGCCGGACGATTGACGCGAGCGCCTCCACGCTGATGTGGTCGTAGAAGCTCGGCACCTCGTGGACGAATCCGATCCGGTCTTTCACGGCGATTTCCGCAGTGGCCGGGTCCTCGCCGCAGACCCGCAACTGGCCCGAACTGACGTGCGCGAGCCCGAGGATCAGCTTCACGATCGTCGTCTTCCCGGCGCCGTTCGGGCCGATGAGCCCGCAGACATAGCCGCGGGGAAGAGAGAAAGACACGTCGCGGAGCGAGAAGCCCTCGTAGTGCTTCGTGACGCCGCGCAGCTCGAGGATCGGATCCACGCCCCCTCCTACACCTACAGATCGCGCCGCTCGGCGAGGAACACCGACAGCCGGAACGACAGCCAGACGCTGAGACTCACGATCAGCGCCGTTTCGACGATGGGCCCCGCCTGGCCGAGCCCCGAGTAAAGCGCGACGACACCCCGCTCGATGGTGCCGAAGAACAGGCGGGCGCCCGACCGTGCCGCGAAGAAATCGGCGGCCACGAACAAGACGACGCCCACCACCTGGAACGCGCCGAGGAAGACCAGGACACCCAGCAGGCCGAAGCGGAGCACCACCGGCATGAGCAGCGCGATGGCCGTGCTCGCCAGCGTCGCGGTCAGCAGCAGCGTCTTCACCTCGAACAGCTCGGCCGCGCGCTGCACCGACCATGGGAGCACCGCCGCCATCGCGGCCACCACCAGGTAGGTTACGGCCCCAACGACGTAGGACACGACGTAGCGGGCCTGGACGAGGGTGCGACGGCGTACCGGCAGGCTCGCGAGCGTGGCGGACGTCCGCAGCTTGTCCTCGCGCGCGGCAATCGTCGTGGCCATGAGCGCGCCGACGAACGCGGCCCCGACGGCCGTGATCCGGCCCGCGTCCGGTTCGCTCATGGCGTACGCGACCCAGACGAACCACGGCAGGATGCCCCAGAGATGCCGCGCGTTCAGCAGCAGATCCTTCCGAAGCGCGTTACGCAGCATGAGCGTGGTCTCCCGCCATCAGCACCATCACTTCGTCGAGCGTGACCCTGTCGACGACCGCCCGCGATCCCACCACGCGCCGGGCCGCGCCTCCATCGGACACGAGCGCCTCGACACCGAAGGCCCTGTGCCGCATGCCCCTCAGCAGCCGGGGGTCAAGCTCGCGGATCACCTGCTCCTCGCCTCTCACGATGGCCCACCCGTCCAGCAGGTCGTCGCGCGTCAGTGAGAACACGATTTCGCCGCTGCGGATGAACGTGATGACATCCGCCACCCGCTCGAGATCGCTGGTGATGTGCGTCGAGAAGAGGATCGACTTGCCCTCGTCCTGCAGCAGCGCCGACAGCCGCTTGAGAAGCTCGCGGCGGAACACCGGGTCGAGGCCGGCCGTTGGCTCGTCCATGATGAGCAGGTCAGCCCCGTGCGAGAGGGCCATCGCCAGAGCGAACTTGCTTTTCGCGCCGTGCGACAGCGCCTTGTACTTCTTGTCGAGAGGCAGGGCGAACTCGCGAGCGAGGCGGTGAAACGTGTCGTCGCTCCATCGCGGGTAGAACGCCCCGAGGGCGCGGCGCTGGGAATCGAGACTCTGATCGTCCCAGAAGCCCGGCACGTCGTAGACGAAGCCGATGCGCGACTTCACCTCGATCTCCGCCTCGCGGTTGTCGAGGCCGAACACCCGGATCTCCCCCGCCTCTCGGCGGATCAGGTTCATGATGAGCTTGATGATGGTCGTCTTGCCGGAACCATTGGGGCCGATGAGCCCGCCGATGTGCCCGCGCGGCAGCGTGAAGGACACGTCCTTCAGCGCGAACCCGCGATAGGTCTTGCGCACGCCGCGGAGCTCGAGGGCGTATTCCGGCGTCATGCCCCCTCCTCGCACAGCAGGCGCAGCATCTCGCGGAGCTGCTCGTGGCCCATGCCCATCAACTGGGCTTCCGCGACCGCCGCCGCGAGCTTCTCCTCGACCGCCTTCATGCGCTTCTCGCGCAGGAACTCGGCATTCTGGGCTGCCACGAATGTGCCCTTGCCGGCCACCGTGTCGGTGAACCCAGCCGCCTCCAGTTCGTCGTAGGCGCGCTTGCTGGTGATGACGCTGATCTGGAGGTCCTGGGCCAGCTTCCGAATCGAGGGCAGCAATGCGCCTTCCGAGAGTTCGCCGGCGATGATCTGGGCCTTGATCTGCCTGACGATCTGTTCGTAGATCGGGTCCGGGGATGAGTTGGCGATCAGGATACGCATGTGCTTTCCATACCTACTGTATATATACAATAGATACAGAAAGCACGATTGTCAAGGGGCCGAAGGAAGAAAGGTAGAGAAGTAACGGGGCCGGGACCAATTGGGTCCCGACCCCTTTCGCGACTACGGATATGTAATCGGCCCCGCCCAGGGGCTTCATCCTACTGCAGCGTGAAGTTGACGGTCACCGTCATCACGACCTTGACGGGGTTGCCGTTGAGCAGCGTCGGCGTGAACTCCCACTGCCGGACGGCATCTGTCGCCGCCTGGTCGAGCATCGGAATCGAGCGGAGGATTCGCGAGTTCTCGACCTTCCCGTCCGGGCCGATCAGCACCTCGAGAATGACCACGCCCTGAACCCTGGCCTCGTTGGCTTCAGGAGGATAGACCGGATTGACGTTGACCAGCCTCTTCGGCGGGCTGATGGCGCCGCCGACCTTGAGCGCTGTCGGATCGAGCGACGTCTTGCCGCTGGACGAACTGCCGCCCAGCGGGGGTGGTGGAGGCGGCGGGGGCGGCGGCGGAACGTCCGACACCATTCCCTTGAAGCCCGCGGCCACGCCGCCGGTGACTCCGCCAGGGACTCCGCCGGCCACCCCGTCAGTCGTGAAATTCACCGTGACCGTCATGACGACCGGCACGGGCACCCCGTTCACGATCGTCGGCGTGAACTCCCACTGCCGCACGGCATCGAGTGCGGCAGTATCGAGCATCGGAATCGAGCGCCGCAATCGGCTGTCGCTCACCTTGCCGTCCTCGCCAATCAGCACCTCGGCAATCACGACACCCGCCACCCGCGCCGCGAGGGCCTCCGCCGGATACACCGGCGCGACGTTCTTGATCTTCTTCGGCGGGGCGATTGCGCCACCGCTCCGGACCGCGTTTGGCGGGACGGCGCCCCACGCGATCTGCGCGTCGCGGATCTTGATGGCCTGGTCGCGCAGTTTGTCGGCTTCGGCGATGAGCGCTTTCTGAGCCGCCGGGTCGCTCTCGAGATTCGCCTGCAGCCGGAGCAGCAGGTTCTTGTAGGTCAGTGCCTCCAGGTACTCCGGCTTGAGCTGAAGGGCCTTGTCGATCTGCGAAATGCCATTCGCGATGTAGGCCGCCTTCTGGCCGTCGCTCAGGCCGGCTCCTCGATACGCCTTTTCCCAGTAGTGCGTCGCCAGCGTATATGGGCCCTCCGGATTCGATGGGTCGATGGCTATGCGCTGGGTCAGCGCCGCGATGGACTTCTCGAAATCGCCACGGCGAGTGTAGTAGCCAGCGAGATTGAGGAAGGCTCCGGGGTCCTTCGGACGCGCCTTGGTCAACTCGATATACGTCTTCTCGGCGTTCTTGAGGTCACCGGCCTCTTCGTAGCGTCTGGCGAGTGCCACGTAGCTCGAGAGTGAGCCGTCGATCACCGGCAGCGCCCCCGGCTTCGCCGCCTGCACCTTCTGATCCACGACCGGCTTGGGTTGCTGCGGCGGAGCCGAAGGAGCAGGGGGTGGTGGCGGCGGGGGTGGCGGCGCCACGAGGGCCTTGGCCTCCTGCGTCAACACGCTCGCGCTGACCGTGGCCGCGCCCTGTGCCTCAGGCAGCGCAACGGCGCCGGCCGCTGCGCGCAGCGGGACGGCCTGCACCACGACCCATCCTCCCGCGGCCAGCACGGCCACGACGACGACAAACGAGCAGAAGAGGCGGATGCGCGACATGGACACCTCCCGCACGAGCAGCGCCACCCGCTGGGCCAGGTGGCCGTGTTTCAGGAACAGCGACGCGGGCTGCAGCATCGGCGTCGGGCCCGCCGCGGCCAGCCTCAGAAGGGCTTCGAGATACGGCTTCCTGGCGCCGACCAGGCGGACGACGTCGCGGTCGACCACTTGTTCGACATGCAGATGAATCTGATCCACGAGCCACCAGAGCGCCGGGTGGAACCAGAACACCGAGAGGATGAGCTCGTCGCCCAGCGTGCGCACCCAGTCGCGGCGTGCGACGTGCAACAACTCGTGGGCAGCGATAGCCGTCTGCTGGGTTGGAGTGAACGCGGAGAAATCGGGAGGCACGAGGACCACGGGGCGCCGCAGGCCGAATGTGACAGGCCTGACGACTCGGGCCGACACTCGGAAGTCCGCGTCAGCCCCCACCATGAGCGCGGCGTCGTCCACGGCTTCGAGACGCGGATCGAGGGGCGTCGAGGAACGGCGAAGGCGGGCTAGCGACGCCAGGCCCAGCGCGAGCCACGCGAGCCGAAGCGCCAGGCCAGCCACGAAGACGGCCAGCGCGACCGGGCCCCAGGGCCACGTGCGCCAGTCGGGCCCCGAGCGACCGTCGCCGCGGCCGGCTGTCGCGTCCGCCCCCGCCGCGGCGGCATCGTCGATGGTGCTGGCAGGTGCAATCCCCGCCGCCAGGTCGGCCATGACGGTTGGCAGCGGCTTCGGGCTCGCAGGCGCCCACGGCTGCAGAAGGGGCAGCGCCAGGCAGATTACGAGCACGGCGCGCAGGTACGCGAGGCGGGGACGAGGCGATGTCATCCGCAGGAGGCCTGGCAGTACGACGCCTGCGACAACCAGCGCCGCCACCTGAAGTGCCCACGCGAGGAGATTGCCGAGGGAGATGTCCAGCATGTCAGGCCTCATCGATGTGCCGGGCCAGTTCTTCGAGTTCCTTGCGGGTGAAATGCCGATCCTTGAGGAGGTGCACCACCAGGGGCTCGGCGGCACCGTCGAACAGCCGGTCGACGAACTCGCGCACCATCGATCGGACGACGGTGGCCTCCGGCTTCGTGGGCTTGTAGACGAACGCGCGGTCGTCCTGGCGTTTGCGCAGGTGGCCCTTCGTCTCGAGCACGTTCAGCATGGTCAGGACGGTGGTGTAGGCGATCTTGCGACGCTCGAGGAGGTCCTCGTAGACGTCGCGGACGGTGGCCTCGCCCTTCTGCCAGACCACCTTCATGATTTCGAGTTCCTGCGGGGTGAGGGTGGAGGATTTGAGTTTCATGTCTACTAACAACTTAGTAGGTAGTAGGCAGTTTGTCAAGGGGAAAGATAGGCGAAAGGCCCTTCGACTCGCGAGCGCCGAAGGCTCGCTCAGGGCAGGCGGGAGGCGAGAGGGGCGGAAGGACCAGGATTGCCAACAACCAGGATTGCCACGGGCACGACGTCGCCGTCCCCGTGATACCCTGTCACCGCTTGCCCCCGCTCGATCGCCCCATCGGCTGGTCTTCGGTGTCCCGAGAGGTGATCTCATGCATTCGCGCACGCGCCCGCTCCGCTTCCTGCTTGCCATCGCCTTCGTGGCACTTGCGGTCTCGTCCACTCTCGCCCAGCCGCCCGCCGCTGCGCCCCAGACCGTCGACGACAAATTGCTCGCCGCGATGCACGGCATCTCGAGCAACACCATCCTGGAGTGGGTGAAGGAACTGGTCTCGGAGAAGTACCAGGGCCGGCTGACGGGCACACCCACCTACGACGCGTCGGCGGCGTGGACGGCCGACCTGCTGAAGTCGTGGAAGTACAAGCCGGCCGGCAATGCGGGCACCTACTATCAGAAGTTCCCGAACCCCTACACGCTCGTGAAGCCCGGTGCGGAACTGAAACTCCATGTCCCGCTGCCGGGTGGCGGCGCGATCGTCAAGTCCTACGCCTTCGAAGAAGACTACTACCCGGGCTCGACCTCCGACTCCGCCTCGGCCACGGCCGAGGTGGTCTACGTCGGCTACGGCATCACGGCGCCCGAACTCAACTACGACGACTACACGGGCATGGACGTGAAGGGCAAGTTCGTCGCCTTTGAGCCCGAAGTGCCGATGGGCCCGGAGCCCGATGCCGAGCTCTTCAAGAAGTGGCGGCCGTACTCCTTCCACGACTACAAGATGAAGAACGCCGCCGAGCACGGCGCCATCGGCATCGTCTACGACTACTTCATCGTCAATCCCAACGCCGTGTTCATCAAGGGTCTGCAGTGGGTCGCCGTCAACCGCGCGGTGATGGACGATCTGTTCGCCGGGACGGGGAAGAAGCACAGCGATGTCATCGCGCAAATCCGCAAGACGCTGGCGCCGGCCTCTCTTCCGCTCGGCACGACGATGACGATGAAGAACGTGACCGAGCATCATCCCGAGGGCATCGGGTCCAACGTGATCGCGTGGGTCGAGGGCTCTGATCCCGTGTTGAAACAGGAAGTGATCATCGTCGGCGGTCACCTCGATCACCTGGGG
>Ga0315283_10006298_pt1 | contig 10573 bp, 7 predicted proteins | sample YL17G09_0_MG_FD_204541 | JGI IMG/M metagenome (GOLD analysis project Ga0315283, IMG submission 204541) | Sediment microbial communities from Yellowstone Lake, YNP, Wyoming, USA - YL17G09_0 | ecosystem: Environmental > Aquatic > Freshwater > Lake > Sediment | place: USA: Wyoming | collected...
AATGCCGGCCCTGTCCATGCTTATGCGCGGGTTCCCGGAGGAAAGACCCGCTATCTGTCCGAACTCAAGGCCGGGGACGGCGCTCTCATCGTGAACGCTGATGGCACTACCGAGCAGGCGGTTGTGGGAAGAGTTAAAATTGAAAAGCGTCCGCTGGTATTTGTCGAAGCAGCGGTTCAGGAGAACCTGTACACCGCCATTCTCCAGAATGCGGAAACTGTGCGCCTGACAGCTCCGGGGGGCAACCCGGTATCTGTTGTTGAACTCAGCGAAGGCAGCAAAGTCCTGATGCTGATAGAAGAAGCGGGAAGGCATTTTGGCATGAAGGTGGAAGAAACAATAAAAGAAAAATGAAGCCCTCTCTTTCATGATCTCTTTTATCAATAAAGATAGCGACGACTTTTCAGAGGGTTGCTAATCGCTTTGACCCTGTTGATTGATCGTTTAAAATTCACGTCTCTGGGCAGTCCCTCTGAGCTTCTTCCCATTGACGCGTGCCCTCGCCGTGCTTTTATCTGACCACTGGTACTAATATTGCTCAATTATAGATAGACGGTTATTATCTGATGGGTATCCTTAACACATCTTCCCAGTGGAAGCCTTTTTTAGTGCGGATAATTTTTCCGACCGCTGTCACTATTGCCCTTTTTATTACCGCTTTTTTTTCAATAATTATCCCTGCCATAGAAAAAAGCAGCCTGGACCGCAAGCGGGAGATGATCCGCGAGCTTACCAACTCCGCCTGGAATATCCTTGCCAAGTTGCATGATGATGAGCAGAAAGGTCTGCTCACCCGCGAGCAGGCCCAGCAGCAGGCCATCGAGCAGATTCGCAACCTGCATTATGGCCAGGAGATGAAGGATTATTTCTGGATCAATGACATGCAGCCACGCATGGTGATCCACCCGTACCGCACTGACCTCAATGGCAAAGACCTCTCCAATTACACTGATCCAGATGGAAAGCGCGTTTTCGTGGAATTTGTAAACCTGGTCAAAACACAAGGCGCGGGCTATGTGAACTACATGTGGCAATGGATGGATGACAAAAGACGCATTGCGCCAAAGATTTCCTATGTGAAGGGGTTTGCGCCCTGGGGGTGGATCATCGGCACCGGCATCTACATCGATGATGTCAAGGCAGAAATCAACGCAATAACCCGCAATCTTATCGAAATATCACTGTTTATACTGGTGGCCATCGCGCTGTTACTGTCGAGCATTGCCAGACAGAGCTATCTGAACCTCAAGCAGCAGCAGCTGGCAGAAAAGGCATTGCGGGATTCAGAGGAAAAATACCGCATGCTGGTTGAGTCTGCGGGAGAGGGTATGCTTATGGCCCTTGAAGGCACCTACATGTATGCCAATCAAACCATAGCCGACCTGCTTGAATACGCCCCGGAAGAGCTCAGCAAAATGAGGGTGCCTGATATTTTTTCAGAACCAAAAGATCGCCCCGGCAATCAATATGTTAAGGAACTCATTTCCGGCACAGCAGTTCCTGACCGATTCGAAACCCAGCTGAAAACCAAATCGGGCGCTTTAAAAGAGGTGATTATTTCCACCACCCGGATATCCGTCGGCGGCAAAAACGGCTTTATCGCTGTGGTAACAGATATTACCAAACGCAAGCAGGCTGAAGATGCGCTCGGAGAGAGCGAGGAGAAATTCAGAACACTATCAAACAACCTGAACGTTGGTATTTTTAGAAGGACCATAGGGGAACACTCCCGATTTGTGGAAGTTAATCCGGCACTGGTAAAGCTGCTGGGCTACGCAAGCAAAGAAGATCTGCTTGCCACTTCAGTCTTCAATCTGTACAGCAATTCGGAAGACCGTAAGAACCTGGAGCCGAAAGTGCACCGCGAAGAGTTGAAACGGGAAATAGTAAAGCTCAGGAAAAAAGATGGAACAACCTTTACTGCTTCCATCTGGGCGGTACTGGTGGAAGACGAAGACGGCGCTCCACAATACTTTGACGGTATTATTGAAGATATTACTGACATACAGGTCAGAGAAGAAGAGCGTGAAAAGCTGATTGGGGAAATGCAGACTGCGCTGCTGTTCTTCAATCAGCCGCTGGCAAGCCTGCATGGTGCCCAGGTGTCGGTATGCCCTCCAACGATTGCCATACGGGAGGCAGTGCGCTTAATGGAGCAGCAGGATGCCGAGGTGCTGCTGGTGCGGGATGCATCGGGGATGGACTGCGGCGTGGTTACTGACCACGATTTGAGAAAAGCAGTGATGACGCCGGATGCCCCGGTTGCAGAGATTATGTCATCCCCTGTCCGCTCACTACCGGCTACCGCATACATATTCGAATCATGGCTGTTTATGGAGCGCAACAGCATTTCACACCTGTTTATTACCGATTCACAGGGCACGATCACGGGGGTAATGCGCAGTGACGATATCGTCGCCATGCAGAAATACTCTCCTGCAGTGCTGCTGTGGGAGATTCAGCATGCGCAAACCCCTGAAGAAATTATCAGCCGCAATGCAATCCTTCCCTACCTCATCACCACCCTTATAAACAGCGGGGCAAAACCCCATAACATAAACCACCTCACCACCATCGTAATCGATGCCGTGCTGCAAAAGCTTATCGAATTTGCAATCAGGGAACTGGGCCGTCCTCCGGCACGGTTTTCGTTTCTGGTATTTGGCAGTGAAGGGCGGCAGGAGCAGACGCTGCGCACTGATCAGGATAACGCGATCATTTTTGAAAACGGGGCTCCAGAACAGGAAGAGTCTGTTAAACAGTACTTCGTAAACCTGGGCGCAAAAGTGTGCCGCTGGCTGAATCAGGCAGGGTACAGCTACTGTGAGGGCAACAATATGGCGCAAAACCCCCAGTGGTGCCAGCCGTTATCTGCCTGGAAACAGTATTTCAGCGAATGGGTGTATACGGGGACAGCAGAAGACCTGCTCAGAACTAAAATTTTCTTTGACTTTCGCTGTGCTTATGGCGAGCAGGAATTAGTGAACCAGCTGCGGGATTACCTGGATGAAATCGTCTCCAGCAACCCGCGGTTTTTTCAATTGCTGGCCAGAAACGTGCTGGCGCTGAGCCCGCCGATCGGACTTTTTGGAACCTTTGTTGTCGAATCCGTGGGTGAGCACCGCAATGTGTTTGACATAAAAAGCTCAATGCTGCCGATTGTTGATTATGCCCGCATCTATGCCCTCAACCACAAAATCAGAGCTACCAATACCATAGAGCGCTTAAATGAGCTGCGCGAGCGCAACGTCCTTTCACCACAGAATTACCAGGAGATGATTCAGGCATACAGCTATCTGATGCAGATACGGCTGAGGGTTCAGGCAGAGGCAATATCCGAGGGGAACCGTAAACCGGATAATTATGTGAGCCCCAAAAACCTTACTTATATTGAACAGAAGCTGCTAAAGGAAATTTTTTCTCAGACCAAAAACTTTCAGGCCCGGCTGAGTTATGATTTTACCGGCCAGCTGGGTGGTGTTTAATGATACTGCTTATCTGTGATACCCATTGTTATTTTGATACGGTTAATAAGCAAATCGAATACGCTGAAAACTCTCTTGGCCTTGACGTCTCCTGCGTCATTCATCTGGGGGACTTCGGGATATACCGATCCCACTTGCATGATTTTTTCATTAAAAACGGAAAGCGCTTCAGGCGGCCGCTCTATTTCATTGACGGAAATCATGAGGATTTTGATGCGCTTCCCTGGCTGGTAAAGAAGTATGAGGATTTCTTTACCTATCTGCCCCGCGGAACCGTTCATACCATTGCAGGATATCGCTTTCTGGCATTGGGCGGTGCAGCTTACATGGACTCCATGATCACCCAGAAAGGTGCGGTAATTACTGACCAGCAGATTGAAGAGTGTCTGACAATTCCGCGCGACGATGTGGATATCATATTGACCCATGACTGCCCGGCAGGAATCGGCATGCCCAATACTCCCGGGTTTGAGCATTTTGGCGATACCGGGTTCCCGCGCAGTGACGAGCTGGCAACCCATTTTAAACCAAAACTCTGGCTGTTTGGCCATCATCACAAGTGGCATTCCCATCAAGATGGGCACACGGCCTATTACGGGCTATGCGGCGCCTGGAAGGGCTTTGGAATGCTTGATGATAATTACCAGTTTACCATCACGAAACACACGCTTGAATGGGAAAAAACGCCGTTTCTTGAAAAGATTCTGATCAAACTTAAAATAATACGGCCTGATGCTCCGCCAAATTAAAGGTCATACACTTTCTGAAGCTATTACAAAGACAAGATATCCTGTTGCAGGAACAACATTAGCTGCTAAACGATCCCCGCGACTGCGCACGAAACAGGTATGCATAAGCGCCCTCCCCGGGAAATTTTAAATGTTGTCACCGTTTATTTTACCGCTCCCGTTCCTCAAGGATTTCCCTTTGTGACTTTTAAATTCTACTTTCCGCATTAAACAAGCCATTGACACACAGCCTGCTTTGACATATAAACTATCTCCCTATAATCTACAGCACCCCCACCAAATAGTTATAAATGTGCTATAAAAAACTTAGAAACCTGTATAGTGTGCAGGTAACATTACCTTTAGAATTGACAATTTAACGCACTCGGACTTTTAATTGTAATGACTCCGCAAAGTACATTCCTGCTGTGGAAGCCGTTTTCCAAACGAATTGTTCTCCCCACGATTCTTACGATTATCCTTTTTATCTCCGCAATCTTTTTCATGATAATCCCGGCTATTGAAAAAAACGGCATGGACCACAAGCGGGAGATGATCCGCGAGCTTACCAATTCAGCCTGGAATATTCTTGCCAAATTGCATGATGATGAACAGAAGGGGCTGCTCACCCGGGAGCAGGCACAGCGGCAAGCTATCGAGCAGATTCGCAACCTGCATTATGGCCAGGAGGTTAAGGATTACTTCTGGATAAATGACATGCAGCCCCGCATGGTGATCCACCCGTACCGCACTGACCTCAATGGCAAAGACCTTTCCAACTATACTGATCCGGACGGAAAGCGCGTCTTTGTGGAATTTGTCAACACTGTAAAGCAGCACGGCTCCGGGTTCGTATATTATAAATGGCAGTCATACGATAATAAAAATCTCGTTTTGCCCAAAATTTCTTATGTGAAGGGTTTTACTCCCTGGGGCTGGATCATCGGCACCGGCATCTACCTGGAAGATATACGGGCTGAGATTGCGCTCATGACCAATAATGTGATAAAAATTTCACTGAGCATTCTTGTGCTTATTTCCCTGCTTTTTATCAGCATCATCAGGCAAAGCTATAAAACCCAGAAGCAGCAGAGTATAGCCGAAGAGGAGCTGAAAAAGACGCAATCAAGCCTGGCGCTGGCCGAAAAAATGGCCTCTCTGGGAAAGCTGTCCGCAATGGTGGCGCATGAAATTAATAACCCGCTCTCCGGCATCCTCTCCTATGCCAAGCTTTCCTCGAAATATCTGGGGCAGGAGACAATCGATGCCAACACTCACGCATCAATTAAGGAAAACCTTGTGCTTATTGCCAGCGAGACAAAACGGTGTGGTGATATTGTCAAGAATCTGCTCCTGTTTGCCAAGCGATCTCTGGGCGAGATTAAAGCAATTCATCTGAACGAAATTATTGACGTCAGCATTAAAGTGATTGATCATAGCGCCAGAATGAAAGACCTGGAGCTGGTTGCGGAACTGGATGCTGGTGATGATGCAATCCAGTGTGACGCCGGAGCAATGCAGCAGATTTTTATCGCCCTGATCGTCAATGCCATAGAGTCATCGCCACGCGGAAAAAAAATAATCGTGCGTACCGACTACCGGAATAGGGATCTGATAAAGATCAAGCTGATAGATTATGGCGATGGCATCCCAGAGGATGTTCTGCCCCATATATTTGAGCCGTTCTTTTCCACAAAAACATCAAACAAAAGTTTAGGATTGGGGCTCTCAACTGTTTATGGCATTGTTCAGCGTCATGCAGGCACGATTACTGTGGAATCCCGCGTAGGCAAAGGAACTGAATTTACCATCATCCTCCCCCGGGTACAGGAGTTATCCCCGATAGATGAAAAAAAAGGAGCTGTATGACATGAAACCTTCAGATATAGGCATATTGATCGTTGATGATGAGGCTTCCGTGCGCGATGCGCTGTTTAAATGGTTTAAATTTGACGGCTACCGGGTGGATACCGCGGAAGACGCAACCATCGCTCTCCAGAAACTGCAGGCTAATTTATGGGATATAGTGCTATTGGACATCAAGATGCCGGGCATGGATGGGCTGGAGCTGCAGCGCAGGATCAAGCAGATCGATAAAAGCATCATTACCATAATCATAACGGCTTTCGCGTCAGTAGACACCAGCATACAGGCGCTGAAAGAGGGCGCCTTTGACTATATTGTTAAACCGGTTGACCCCGACGATATGAGCCACCTTATCAGAAATGCTGTCGAACAACGGCGGCTGATTTATGAAAACATCCAGCTGCGCCAGCAGATTGAAGAAATATCTTTTCCCGAGGAAATAGTCGGGGAGAGCCCGGCGTTGAAAAAAGTGATGGAAAAGGTGTCCACGGTGGCGCAGACGGACTCAACGGTTATGATCAGGGGGGAAAGCGGCACCGGCAAGGAGCTTATCGCCCGAGCCATTCACAGCAACAGCAACCGGCGCTATTTCCCGATCATCACCATCAACTGCGGCGCGTATACGGAAGGGCTGCTGGAAAGTGAGCTTTTTGGCCATGAAAAGGGAGCTTTTACCGGGGCGCTCTACCGCAGAAGGGGCAAGCTTGAGATGGCTGATAAAGGCACGATCTTTCTGGATGAGATCGGCAATATCGGGCATAAAATGCAGATGGACCTGCTGCGGGTCATTGAGACCAGGGAGTTCACGCGACTCGGGGGGGACCGGGTTGTCAATGTGGATTTCCGCGTAATATGCGCAACAAATCGGGATCTGGAAAAAGCGGTGCGCGAGGGGAGTTTCCGCGAAGACCTCTATTATCGCCTCAATGTATTCTCAATTACCCTGCCTCTGCTGCGGGAGAGAAAATCTGACATAGCGTTGATCGCACGGTTTTTCATCAAGAAATATGCTCAGTCGATGAATAAAAATGTGTCGGATTTAAGTCCTGAGACCCTGGAAGTGCTTTTGCGTTATGAATGGCCGGGGAATGTGCGGGAACTGAGAAATGTCATAGAGCGCGCCATCGTTGTGGCAAAGGGTAATTTTATTGAAGTTAATGACCTGTCTTTCCCTTCTCCGGCCACCGTAAAGACTACCGAGGAAGACTCACTGGAAGAAATTGAAAAGAGCCAAATAAAAAAAATCCTGGACCGCACCGGCGGCAATATTGCGCAGGCTGCCAATATCCTTAAAATCAGCCGGTTGACCCTGTACAATAAAATAGAAAAGTACCAGCTGAAAAAATGACCGCTGCAGAAATACCTGGTCATGTCATATATTTATATAATCCCCATCGAAACATCGCCCTTATTCTGGTTTGAACCTTTGACAGCGGGTATTTTCCGCGCGTTTGGAATGCGTACCAAATGCGTAAAATTTAGCATGGATATCTCAAAAGCATTTGATCCTTTGCGGCAGCAGTATAACTCTTCGCATCTGTTGAGTAGGCTGATTGACCGGCCGCTTGCTGATGCGGATAAAGTGCTGGGAGTTGCGGAAGTGGATCTGTTTATTCCAATTCTGACTTTTGTTTTCGGGGAAGCACAGCTTGAAGGACCCGGGGCAATTGTTTCAACGCATCGCCTCAACAACAAATTTTATGGGCTGCCGGAAAACCAGACCCTGCTTGCCCAGCGCATAGTAAAAGAGTCCCTCCATGAGCTGGGTCACACTTTCGGGCTGCTGCACTGCTCTTCCCCCGGCTGCGTTCTTAATTCTTCAACGTATGTGGAAGATATTGATCAGAAATCCGAGGAGTTGTGCCCGCAGTGCCAGCAGCAGATAAATATCACGTAGGGTCTTCAGCCCGGCAGAGAGACTCGAGGATTTGATAGTACTGCTCAGAAGGCAGGACTGCCGCAAGGCTGGTAACTATCTCCCCGCCGTCCTGCATGGTAGGTCCGAGACTTGTTCCGCTCTGGTTGAGCAGAGCTGTGCCTGCCGCAATAACCTCCTGCTCTCTTTTCTGATACCACTCCATGGCGCGCCTTCCAGACAGAAGCGTTCGCAAATCATTCTCAAGGTTAGCCGGCTTTATGGTTATAAGCCAGCCGCCTTCCCATGGGTCACTGCCAACCTGTGCAGGGCTTTTTTTAAGCTGTTTATTAACTGAAAGGACCGATCCGCTGAGCGGTGAAATAAGCGGCACTATGTGCCGCTCCTGAATGAGGTGAGAAAAACACTGACCCTGCTTTACCGCTTCACCTTCCATGGGAAGCACTACCGCCTTGACGTTTGCAACAAGCTGCGCCAGTATGCCGTCTATGCCGATCCGGACTTCATCGAGATCTTCAACTTTCGCCCAGCAGTGATACTGATGATAAAATAGGGCGCCCTTCATCTGCAGGGAAGGTTCAGTGTTTAATGCGGCCGCAGGTGGAACTGCCCTGCGGTAATCCGGGCGGCTTCCCGCTGTGGCCTCGTTGCGCATCACCTGATCAAAAATGCACTCCTCGCAACGGAAATCAAGGGTGCAAAGCTTGTAGGCTATCAAGCCGGTAGTCATCCACACGCATTGCTTTTCTTCATCCGGTATTAGATGGCATTCCTTCTTTTTCATGACCACCACTCCGTATTTGACCATGCAGCAGGCTTACCAATAAACAATTCACAAGAAGCGCGATATCTTTCAGCCACAGATATAATATAAGTCTTGCGCACGGTCATTCGTTAACTACTCAAGCCTTACTTATCCTTATTGCTTCTTCTCCTTTTCAATTTTCTCGCCACCATCAGCCATGGTTAACCCCAACTGTGGCTGGTAAATAACACCTTCAGTAACCTTAGCTGTCTTAGGCTGCAGGGACATGGTAAGGACGGCGCCCACGCAGAGCATAATTCCCGCTATAATGAAAGAAGAAGTATAACTGCCCGTTGTTGCCATAAGCATCTGCGACATTCTGCTCATGACAAAACCACCGATACCCCAGGCAGTAAAAAGAATGCCATAATTAATACCAAAGGATTTAAGCCCCCAGCTATCTTTTGCAAAGGACGGGAACAGCGACAGGTTTGCCCCGTAATTAAATCCTATGAAGGTGGCCAGCAGTACGACCATTATCGCGCTCGCTTCCTGGGCATTCACGGTGGGAATTGCCGCAAGCATTAAAACCGCCTGAAATATCAGAATGCCGGCAAGCGTTACATTGCGACCGATCTTATCGGAAACAATACCGGCGAAAATACGCCCTCCGGCATTGCCAATAGCCATTATTGCAACAGCCACAAAGGCTGCTTCTCCCATGCTCTTCTTCGCCATTCCCGCAACGCTGCCAATGACCATCAGGCCGGTTCCGGCACCGATGAAATAAACACACCACATAATCCAGAAGGTGGGTGTTTTCATCATCTCGGAGGGAGAAAAATCGTTCTGGGCGGATGTTTTACCTTTTTTGCTCGCGGCAGAACCGGCGCCGCTCGGCACATATCCGGCCGGCGGATTCACCATGAGAGTTGACAGCCCGCACACCACAATGAGGAACGAGATACCAAAAATCATCATGGCTGTGTGAATCCCAAATGCTTTCAAAAGATATTCTGATAAAGGAGCGATATAAACTGATGCAAGGCCAAAACCAGCTACCACTAAACCGGCAATTAAGCCTGTTTTAGCCGGAGGGAACCATTTGAGTGCCGGCGGTGTTGCAGCGGAATAACCAAAACCAATTCCTGCTCCGGCCAGAACTCCAAAACCGATCACCCAGTTGACATAATTGGATGTCTGGGAAATCAGGAGCAATCCCAAACCAACAAAAATTCCTCCAAGGAATGCGGTAACTCTTGGACCAATTTTATCCTGGCATTTTCCAGCAAGAATCATGGAAAATGCAAAGCAAAGACAGCATACTGAATACGGATCATTCAGTTTTGCAATGTCCCAGTTAAAAGCACCTTCACCCCCAACTTTAATGGATTTCTCTATAGCGCCCTTGAAAATACTCCATGTATAAAGAATCCCCAAAGCAAGGTTTATTCCAGTTCCGGCAAATGTAACACTCCATCCTTTGTTTTTAACTGCTTCCGACATGATCTCATCCTCCTGTTTTTCTGTAATTTCTGCTTCTGCTTAAAAAAGATACACCGATTACCTTTTAATTTGCTTAAAACTTAATCAATGTTTATGCCAAATACTGATAGAAGATAGATGTAATTTTAATTATAAGATAATTCAAATAGATATGTTTATATTTATTCTAAGAAGCAGATCTTTTTTACATGCTTAACAGGCAACCAACTGTTTAAAATATTTACACATTTTGGGTTTATAATAATTAATTTTATTAAACAAAGCAAAATCAATCGCTTGAATTAGCCTGGTTGTGTTAATAATATAAACACTAAACTGTTAGTTTTTTAATCATTTCCAGTTTTTTTTATCTTGACATTCTTTTACT
>Ga0315283_10006299_pt1 | contig 10573 bp, 7 predicted proteins | sample YL17G09_0_MG_FD_204541 | JGI IMG/M metagenome (GOLD analysis project Ga0315283, IMG submission 204541) | Sediment microbial communities from Yellowstone Lake, YNP, Wyoming, USA - YL17G09_0 | ecosystem: Environmental > Aquatic > Freshwater > Lake > Sediment | place: USA: Wyoming | collected...
GGGAGGGGGAATAGGGGGGGAAGGAAAGGAAAGGGGCGCGTTCTGTTTTGGGACGCATCACAAGCCGGCCGGGAAGCACGGCGCGCGCGTGAGGTTGTTTCGCCAATGCATCAGCACACCAGGATTACGGTGGCTGCGAGCGAAGCACACAAAATGAACAAGCAGGCCCACACACGGGAGGGGGGGGGAAAAAAGAAAGAATATGAAGAATGGGGGAGGGGACAGGAAAATTTGAGGGCAGAGCTTTTGCGGGTGCTGCTTTCAGCACGTTTTGATCCCTTGGAAGCGGTGAGCGGGGAAGGTCAAGGGGCACGCGGCGGCGGCGCCCAGAAGGTGGCAGCGAAAGAGGTGTGAGAGAAAGAGGTTTGGCTGTTGCGCGCGCACGCCTCTCACCCGCAGCCTCACGCCTCCACGCACACCAGCGGCGGCGACGCCCGCCCGCCCGCCGGCCCGCCCGCCCCCATGGGCGACGCCCCGTCCCCGCCCGGCGCGCACGGGCACGTGTCGTGCGCGACCTGCAGGTGGCCGCACGGGCCGGTGTACAGGGCCCACCCGCCCCGCCCGGCCAGCCAGGCCGCCATCCCAAAGCGGGCGGCCAGGGCGGGGCGGACGTCGAGGGCCGGGTCGGCCGCGAGGCCCTCCAGGAGGGGAAGGACCGCGGCGTGCAGGTGGGTGTCGCCCCCCTCGCCGGAGAAGGGCGCCGCGGGGACGCCGCAGCCGGGCTGGAGGAGGAAGGACCAGGGCGAGTTGTCCAGCAGGACGGTGCGCCCCAGGTCCCGGCCCAGGATGGCGAGGTCCTTCGTGTGCGGGACGGGGCCGGCCGGACGGGTGGCGGGCCGGTAGAGGCGGACGGGGAGGAGGGTGCCGGTCGGGTCCAGGGCGTCGGCGATGGGGCCGGCGTAGCCGGGGAGGCCTGAGAATGGGAGGAGAGGTTGAGAAAAATGGGGGGCCGGGAGAGAGAGAAAAAAAAAAAAAAAAAAACGAAAGTCCCTCCGCCCCGCCCCGCCTCTTTCTCTCTCTCTCTCTCTCTCTCGTCAACACGCACCGGCAGTGAACATGACGACGTCCACGGGCAGGGTGGAGAGGCGGGTCAAAAAGGCGTCCAGCCCCGGGCGGATGAAGACGTCGACGGGGCCGGCAGACCCGTCCCCATAGTCCGCGGTCACCGTGATGCAGGGCGCGGACGCCCGGGCGGAGGCCGGGGCGGGGGACGGGTACACCGCGACGAGGGTCTCGTCCAGGTCGAGGACGACCTGGCGTGGTGTGGGATGAGGGGGAAGGAGAGGGAAAGAGGAGAGGGCACACACAAGGTGAGCGCACGGTTCAGAGTCCGAGTCAGAGGGGTCTCCCCAAAGATACGCTGGCGGGGGGCCCTGATCGCGTTTCGATGGCGAGGGGTAGAAGAGAGAAGAGAGAAGAGAAAGGGACGAGGAGAGGGGGAGAGCGGGCTCTGCCAAGGCAAAAGCCAAAAAAAAAGAAAGGAAAAAAACTGGAGGCCCGTGCTCGCTCGCCCAAAAATGGGGCTCCAAGGGGGGGGGGCGCTGCTCGCCCTCTCCTCTCCCCGCCCTACCCACCCTTCGTCCCGCCTCTCCTCCCCAAACTACTCACCGTCAGCCGGCCTTCGCTCGAAGGCGGGGGCAGGGGCAGGGCGGCGCACCGGTAGGCGGCCGCCAAGGAGGCCGAGGTGGGCTCCGGCGCGAGGGCGTTATGCGCCGCGCCCGCCTCAGCGACCTGCACAGCCTCCTCCACTTCCTCCTCCCCCTCGGCCTCCTCCGCCTCGGCCCGCCCAAACACAGTCAGCACCTGGGTCCACAGCACGCCAATGACCTGGGCCAGGGCGGTGGCGGTGCGGAGGGTGCGCGGGGAGGGGGGAGGGGTGAACGAGGGCGCGGGGCGGGCAGGAAAGCCCTCGCATGCAGACGGGTGGAGCGTCCGGGTGTCGCCCTGCCCGCTAGGGGCGATGACCGTCAGGCCGGTGAAGGGGGGCATGAGGATTGGGAGTTTGAGGAGTTCAATTTGTGGTGGACGAGGGGTCGGGCTCTCGGGGGCGTCGGGATGAAAAAAAGCGGAAAGTGAAGAACAAAGTTTGCTCACGCGCCGCCGCCCGACGGCCCGGCCGTTGCTGCACAGCACTCTTACTTCCTCTCTCCTTCTCTCTCCGCACATCACACACCGAGCCATGTCCGGCCTGAAGAAGCTCATCCCCCTGCTAGACCGGTGAGTGCCGTAACCTCAGCCTAGTAAGGAGCAAGGCCGCGCGGCGCGGGCTTCTCCTCCTGCTTTGCTCATTTCTTTTTTCCTTCTTCCACTCACTCTCCATCTCTCCCTCCCCACAGTGTCCTCGTCGAGAAGCTGGCCCCGCCCACCAAGACAGTCGGCGGCATCCTGCTACCCGAATCGGCGACGGCTGGGAAGGTATGAGGAAATGGAGAGGTTCCGAGGGAGCGTGGGCATGCACACGACCGTCGGAAAGAGAAGCGTTGCTTCCGATCGAGAAGAGGTTTGCTCGCACGCCGTGGCGCCGCCCTCCTCTTCTCCTGCACACACAAACACCGCCCGCACGTGCATGGATTTTCAGATCACTTGATCCGGGAGGGCGCACGCATACCAGCTCACATCCCCCACTCAACCAACCCTCTCCCTACCTACAGCTTGCCGAGGGGCGGGTCATCGCGGCCGGCCCCGGCCGCCGGTCCGCCCTGTCGGGGGACCTGGTGCCGCCGTCGGTGAAGGAGGGCGACACCGTGCTGCTGCCGGAGTATGGCGGCCAGGTGCTGAAGCTGGACAGCAAGGAGTAAGTCGGGAGAGAGAGAAAAAGGGGAGCGGCACGCCGCCCCAACTAGCCAAAAAAAACAAACGCACACACACTGACACGTTTCCTTCTCTCCTCCTATTTCTTCCACTTTGACTCACAGGTACATCCTCTACCGGGATGACGAGCTGCTGGGCGTGCTGACGGATTAGGGCATGCGTCTGGGGTGGGGGCATTGGTTTTCCTCTAGCATCGGGGCGGTGGTTCGGGGTCGAGAAAGGTTTTCATGTGATGGTCTTCTCCTTCTTTTCTCAAGCAGGGCTCCTGCAGTCTGTACAACACAAGCAGCGCGCGCAGGAGGTTGCTATCGATCGCGCGCGCACGAGAGAGAGAGAGAGAGAGAGAGAGAGAGAGAGAGAGAGAGAGAGTACCGCGTTTTTTTGTTGTTTCAACCCGCCCCCGCGGCTGCCGCCGCCCGCCTCAGCGCGGCCAGGGGGGCCCCCCCGCCCCCGGCCACCGCGCCCGCCCGCACGCCCGCCGCGGCCGGGGCGACCACCAGCTTGCCCGCCCGGTGCACCCGGCCCGCGCCCTTGGCGTGGAAGCCCCGCTTCCTGCCGCCGCCCGCCCGCTTGGCGACGGCCGCGGCCAGGGCGGCCGCCCGCCGGTCGCCCGCCGAGAGGTGGGGCTGGGCGTGGCGAGCCTTCCGCGAGTGAGAGGGGGGCGGGCGGGCGGTGGATGCCGCGGCCGCCGCCGCGGCCGCAGCAGGCGACACGCCGGCACTCCCACCAGCCACGCCCAGGCGGGCCCGACCCTTGGAGCCGGACGCCGCAAGCGGGCGGGCCAGGAGGGTCGCCAGGCGCGCGCGGGCGGCCGCGGCCGCGGGGGGCAGCGCCAGCTGGAGGCGCGAGGCCGCCGCGCCGCCGCCGCCCTTCCGCCGCTTGCGGGGCGGGGGCAGGGGGTGCATGCCCGGCTCCTCGTCCTCGCTCCCGCTCCCACTCCCGGCAACCGCGGGCGGGCGGCCCCCGCCATCGTCCGACGTGTCATCGCCAGACAGGGCTAGCCCGGCCTCCGCGGCCGTCCGCCGGCGCCAGGCCTCGTCCGCGCGCGCCCGGCTGGCCTTGGCGGTCGCTGCGTCCACGACGGTCGCCAGGGCCACCCGCTCCGCCGCCGCGGTCAGCAACGCCCGGTCGATGGGGAAGTCAGGGGGCAGGGGAGCGCCGCCGGCGCCCGGGTCAGGGGGCGCGCCCCCGCCGCCCCGCCCCATCGCCCGCATCAGCCCCGCCCAGCGGGCGGCCTCGCCCGGGACGACCAGGCTGACCGCCACGCCCACCGCCGCCGCGGCGTCCACCCCGCGCGCCGTCCGCCCGCACCGGTGCACGTACGTGTCCGGCGACGCCGGAATCTGGTAGTGGATGACGGTGGCGATGGCCGGCACGTCCAGGCCGCGGGCGGCGACGTCGGTGGCAACGAGGATGCCACCCGGGTCCGTGCAAAAGCGCTCCAATGCCTTGAACCGGGCCCGCTGCTGCATGCCCGCGTGCAGGGGCCGGGCGGGCAGGCCCAGGGCGCGCAAGAGGCCGCTCAGGCGGCGGGCGCAGGAGACGGCGTTGACGAAGATGAGCGTCTTGCCGGCGTGCGCGGTCAGGAGGTATGCCAGAGCGGCGTCCCGGGCGGCCAGGTCGGCGCACCGGACAGTCGCCTCGCTGATGCCGGGCGCCAGGAGGAGGCGGCGGCGGCGGCTGTGCGCGGGCGGGGCGTCAGTATCAGCAGCAGCGGCAGCGGCAGGCGCGTCGTCAGCGCCCACCTCCCAGCCCTCCCCTCCTCCGGCCCGCCCGCCCACGTCCACCACTGCCGGCGCCCTGCCCACCTGGAGGGGCACGCGCGACACCAGCGCCTCCAACCCTGCCCCGCCCTTCCCCGCCCCACCGCCCTTGCCGCCCCGCACCCGCCGGCGCAGGGCGTCGGGCAGGGTGAGGGTGGCCGAAAAGACAAAGGTCTGCATGGCGCCCGCCCAGGCAGCCGCCCGGGCGGCTTTGGAGGGAGGGGCGGGGGCGGGGCCACTGCCACCGCCCGCGCCCTCCACCCCCATCTCCATGCCCTGTTGTTGCTGCTGCCTTTTGGCGGCCTGCGCGCCCTCCACGCGCCCTAAAATGGCGGCCAGCTCCGGGAAGGACCCGTCCGCCACCATGCGGTCCGCCTCATCAATTACCAGGCAGGCCAGGCCGCCCAACGCGGCGGGCGTCCCCAGGTGGGGGTGGCCGCCCTCCACCTCGGCCCACAGCCGCCCTGGCGTGGCGACCACGACCGCCGGCCCCGCCGCCAGCAGGCGGTCCTGCTTGGGCGCGGCCAGCCCGCCCACCACGGGCGCCACCCGCACACCGGACGCCCGGGCAAAGGGGTCCAGCGCGGCCGCGACCTGGAGGGCGAGCTCGCGGGTGGGGCAGAGGACGAGCGCGCGCAGCGGGGAGGGGGGAGGAGGCGGGGGCGGGGACGGGGGGGGCGCTGCCCCGCCCGCCGCTCGCTGACCACTGCGGGCTGCCCGCTCGTCCAGCAGGCGCTGCAGGACTGCTAGCCCGTACGCCAGGGTCTTCCCCGACCCCGTGGGCGCGGCGCCGAGGACGTCGCGCCGCCCGGCCAGCGCGGGCGGCAGGGCGAGGGCCTGGATGGCCGTTGGCGCGGCGAAGCCGGCGGCGGCCAGGGCGCCCATGAGTTCGGGGCCCAGGCCGGCGGGCTCCCAGGCGGAGACGTTGACGAGGGAGGGCGGTGGAGGGGAGGGTGTGGGCGGGGCGGCAGCGGCAGCTGGTGGTTTTTGCCGGGGGGTTGCTGCCGTCGACGTCGGCGCCCCCTTTTTCTTCTTCTTCTTCTTCTCCGTCTTTTTCGGCTTTTTCGTCCTTGTCTCGGCTGTCTCGCCGACCGCTGCCCTCAGCCGGGCGTTCTCTGCCTCAAGGGCGGCGAGGCGGGCTTCCATGGAGGTGGGCGTGGAGGCAGCGGTCGATGTGTGGCCCACTTTCACTCCCCGCATGCGGCCGGCCGCCGCGCTAGCCGTCGTCTGCGTCGTTTTTGGCGCGCCCAGCCCGGCCACCAGGGTCCGCGCCTCGCAGCCTGGCAGCTCTTCCAGGCCGGCAAAGCCGCCCTCGGCGTCTCCCGTCAAGGCCGGATCGACGGGGACGGGGCGCCAAGGGAGGGCGGGGAGGGGTGGCGGCTTCCTCGTCATCTCGTTTTTTTTCTTCACTTCGTAGTGTGACGCGGGGGTCGTGTGTATTTTTCTCGAACCGGCCGTCGCGGCGGTCCGGCGGTCCAGGACCAGGGTCATACTTGTATTATATATATAGTCAAAAATCCTTCCTCTGACATCAGTAGTCGCGCTGCTTTGGCCGAGTTGGTCTAAGGCGCTGGTTTCAGGCTCGAAAAAACCCATCTCTGATGGGTTGGCACCTCTCCCTCTCCCTTCTTCACTGATCGGGTGTGGGGGTCATGCCGCGACCTGGCGAATATACCAGTCCGGAAGGGCGTGAGTTCAAATCTCACAGGCAGCAGTTTTTTTTTTCCTTTTGTTCGGGCGGGACGCATGGCGGGGCGGGGCAATGATGGATGATGGAAAAAAAGGAATAGGGTGGGTTTCAAATATCTCTGGCATTGTTATGTGGTCCAGGTCTCCCTTTTTTCGTCCACTGCCAGCCGAGTGCCTGCCTTTCGGCATCCAGGCGCACAAGGAGATGCAGCTGGGCCTGTCGCTCTAGGGAGTGGCGTGCAGAGCCCCCCCCCCCCCCCCCCTACCCCCACCACCCTGCCCCCCTATCACGCTCAACCGCACCACCGCGTCCAGCACCAGCAGCTCCGCGTCGCGCGCCCACGCCAGCTCCCGCGCCTGCTGGCGGGCGGCGGGCACGGTCGCGATGACAGCGTACAGCGCGGGCGCCGGAACGACGAGAGCGGACACCCGGCCCCGGGCGATGACGGAGGCGAAGCGGCGAGGGAGGGTGGAGGGGGGGGACGCACCCGCGCCACCGCTTTGGCCAGCCTCCCCACCGCCGCCGCCGGCGCTTCCGCCCGACCCGTGCGCCACCTCGCCCACGAACTGGCCCGCCGCCCGCAGGGCGACCACGTACGACCCGTCTCCGCGCCGCAGGGCCCGGGCCAGGCGGGAGGCCCGCCGGATGGAGGCGGCCACCGCCGGCGGGAGGTCCGCGCCATTACCGCTGCCGCCGCCCTCCCCGCTCGCGGCTGGAGGAAACTTTACGACCACCTCCGCCGCGCCCGCCAGTAAGAAATAGGCGTGCCCGCCCGGGTCGCCCTGGCGCAGCATGACCGCCCCGTCCTCAAACTCCACGCGTGCCGCGGACGGTGTGGCCAGGTGGGCGGCCAGGTGGTCGGTTCTGGTGGCGACCCGTGGCGCGCGCGCCGGGGTCGAGGCCGAGGCCGGGGTCGAGGCCGGGGTCGAGGCCGAGGCCGCCGCGGCCCGCGCGGCATCGCCCCGCCCACCACCACCCGCGACCCAAGGGTGCGCCAGCACCTCCTCCAACCGCGCCCGGCCACCCGGGTCCTTGACCAGCATGCGTGTCAGCAGGTCGCGCAGGGGAGGCGACAGCAGCGGGGCCGGCGGGAAGCGCAGGGGGTCGCCCTGGATGGACGCAAAGAGGGCCGCGGCCGCAGACAACTGTTGGCCGCCGTCCCCGCCGCCGCCGCCCCTCGCCGCCGACCCGAATGGCAGGCGCCCCGTCACCCAGGCATACAGCGTCACGCCCAGCGCCCACACATCCGCGGGGCGGCCCCGGTATTTGGCGCCCGGGCGGCACTGCTCGGGCGCGAGGAAGGCCGGCGTCCCGGCGACGCACTTGTCAACCAGGTCGTCTGCAACGTCCAAGAATGAGGGGCCGGTGGCGTGGGTGGTGTCGCCGGTCGCCGCCACGTCAGCCCCACCACCACTACCACGGCAGCTGAGGAGGTGGTGCGGGTTGGGCTGGTGCGGCTGCTGCCCCGGCAGCGACCGCCCCTCCACTCCACACTCTTTCAGCGGCCGCATGAGGCGGGAGCAGCCGAAATCGCTCAGCACCGCCCCGCCCGCCGCCGTGAGCAACACGTTCTCCGGCTTGATGTCGCCATGCAGGATGCGGCGAGCGTGCAGAAAGGCCAGGGCGGCCGCGATGGAGGCGAAATGGCCGCGCGCGACGGCCTCGGGCAAGCGGGCCCCACCCTCCAGGTCGGCCCGGGACAGGACCGGCCCGCCCTCGCAATAGTCCATGAGGAGGAGCGCGCGCCCGCGGGCGGGGTCATGCAGGACCTCGCGCAAGGGCACCACGCCCGGGTGGTGGGCCCGCGTCATAAGCGCGGCCTCCCGCCGGAAGTCTGCCGCCCGGCGGGCCGCGTCGGCGGCCGGGTCGGCGCGGCTGGCCCCGCCGCCGCACCCCGTCCGCACCACTTTGGCTGCGTACAGTGCCTGGTCCGCCCCGTCCATGACCAGGTACACACGGCCGTACGCGCCCGCACCCAGGAACTTCAGCACCATGTACCCGTTCAGCCATGTGGTGCCGCCGACCCGGGTCAGCGCCAGGCGGCCGGCCTCCCGGGGCGGGCCGGAGGGGAGGGGGCGCGGGGCCGCGACCCCGAAGAGGGAGGCGCCCGGGGGCGGGCCGGCCGGGGTGAGGACCAGGCGCCTGGGCGGGCTCACGGGCCGGCTCGCCGCGCCGCCGCCCACCGGCCCACCACCACCCCGCGGCGAGCGTGCAGGCGGTGGGGCAGGTGGCGCGCCGCCCGCCGCCGCCACCCGCTGCCCCGCCCTCCAGGCAAACGGGCTGCCGCCTCCCGTCGTCGCGCTCCCCAGCGGCGACCGCGCCGGCGCCTGCTGCAGCGCCGCCACCGCCGCCGTGCGCAGGGACCGTGCCGCTGACGCGGCCGCCCGTGGAGACAGGGAGGACGCGCGGCGGGTGAGGGGCGGGAGCGTGGGCGGGCCGTGGGCGCCACCCCCCCCGTTGAGCGCCGCCCAGGCGGCCGCGCCGCCGTGCTCACTGCCGCCGACGCCGCTGGCCACCACCGCGGGCGGCGGCGTCCGCGACCCACCCCGCGGGCCATCGCCCTGGATGGCGCGCAGGCGGGCCAGGAGGGGGCCGACCGCGGCGGCGGCGGCGGCGGCGCGGGGGGTGAGGCCGGGCGGGGCGGGCGGGCTTGCAGCCGCCAAAGCCTCCCCCAGGTCTGCGGCCACCACCCGCAGCGGGCGGAGGGGCGCGGGCGGGCGCAGCGACGCGGCCGCGGCGAGGGCGGCGGCCACCGCAGCAACAGCCGCGGCCTCACCGCCACCATCGCCAGCCTCCTCGCCGTCCTCCGAGGACCGGGACATCGCGTCCCACGCGTCGTCGTCGTCGGCGGCAGCGGCAGCGGCGGCGGCCTGAGCGGCGGGGGCGGCAGCACACCCGGGTGGTGCGCCCGCCCCGCTCCCGCCGCCGCCGGCGTCCAGGGCGACCCGGGCGCGGCCCAGGGGGGTGAACGCGTCACCGCCGTCAGGCGATGCCGGGGGTGATATAGCAGGACGCGGCTCCGGCCCTCCGGGGCCGCGCGCCTGCCAGGGCAGCCCGTGCGGGGGCAACAGCAGCGACGGCGCGAGCGAGGGCGTGCCCGCCCCGCTGCCCCCCCCCCCCCCCGCGCCCGCCGTCCCCGCCACCGCCGCGTGCGGGGCGAAGGTCACCGCCACGCCCGGCCCCTCCTCCTCGTCATCCTCTTCCACGCGTCGGCGGCGGGGCACGCGGGGCGAGGGCGTGGGCACCGCCCGCGGGGCGGTCAGGGGGCGGGGGGGAGGCGGGGGGGGGGGGGAGGGGCGCGCCGCCAGGCTGGCGGCGGGCGGGGCGGGGAGAGGGGGAGAGGGGTCGAGGGGCGGCGGCGCGGCCTTCCGCCCGCCCTCCTCACCGCCCGGCCGGGCCTGGTCTGCGGCTGACGGGCTAGCAGGCGCACCGCTGCCTGGAGTGGGCGGGGCCGGGGCGGTGGCGGCCGCCGCAGCAGCAGCAGCCCTGGTGGCCGCGGCCGCCGCGCGCGGGGGTGGCGGGGGCCTTGTGATTTGGAGAGAGAAAAAGAGAAAAGAGAAAATGAGTTGGCGTGTGGGAAGGCCGCCGCTTTTTCTTTTCGATGCGCCCGTGCTTTGCGTGTGTGGTGAGACGGCCGTGCTCCCACTGGAGAGCACCATAGCGCGTGCGTGGGCGAGGACCGGGGGGGGGCGAGGAGACGGAGCGGCAAGGGCGCCGGACAGGGAGATACAGGATCGAGGTCGGAGGGGGTGCGGCGAAACAGAGGTCGCTGGCGTTGCAGCCAAACCCTTTGCCTGCGCTTTCCTCCCTTTCCTCTCGTGCACGGACAAGATCGAGCCCGCCCGCCCGCCCCCACCATCCTCGCACAGGCCTTTTACACGGCTGGGCGTGCTATGGGGGTGAAAACGTCGTGGCGCGGCGGGTTTGGATGTGGAGACGGGCGCGAGCGTTTCAAGTCGCATCGGCCAAAAAGCGGCCAGCACCCGACGCGCGCTCCCCGGCATTTCGGGTCCCCTTCCTGTTCTTGCATGCGTGCGCACGGACGAGGCGCCTCCTAAATCCTCGCCGCGACCATCGCTAATGATGGCCGAGCACATGCTATATCCAGGCACCCGCACCTGCAATCAAATGAGAAGTCGTCGCCGGGTGGGGGTGGCCGCCCACCCGCCTGGCCGCCGCACCGGTCGTCCGTCCCTCTCCCTCCCACTTTCTCCTCCACGGGGACGGGGCGGGTGGGGCGCGAGGGTGCAGTCCCCATTTTGGGGGTTGATGGGATCCTCTCACACGCGCAACACGGGTGTGTGTGGGG
>Ga0315283_10006300_pt1 | contig 10572 bp, 10 predicted proteins | sample YL17G09_0_MG_FD_204541 | JGI IMG/M metagenome (GOLD analysis project Ga0315283, IMG submission 204541) | Sediment microbial communities from Yellowstone Lake, YNP, Wyoming, USA - YL17G09_0 | ecosystem: Environmental > Aquatic > Freshwater > Lake > Sediment | place: USA: Wyoming | collected...
GCTCGGCCGAGTGGCAGCGCACCCTGTGGGACGCGGGCCGGGCCGGCATCAGCTACCCGAAGGACTGGTACGGCCAGGGCGGCACCCTGATGCAGGAGGTGATCTTCGCTCAGGAGATGGCTGACTTCGGCGTGACCACGGGTGCCTTCATGGTGTCGCACAACATGGTCGGCCCGGCCATCCTCGCCTTCGGCACCGACGCCCAGCGTCACCGGTTCATCCCGGCCATGCTGCGCGGCGACGAGATGTGGGCGCAGCTCTTCAGCGAGCCCGAGGCCGGCAGCGACCTGGCCGGCCTGCAGACCCGAGCGGTTCGCGATGGCGATCACTTCGTGGTGAACGGGCAGAAGGTGTGGACCTCGAACGCCGAGACCAGCCACTGGGGCATCCTGCTCGCCCGCACCGACCCCGACGCCGCCAAGAACCACGGCATCACCTACTTCCTGGTCGACATGACCTCGCCGGGGATCGAGATCCGGCCGCTGAAGCAGATCACCGGAGAGTCGCACTTCAGCGAGGTGTTCCTCACCGACGTCGAGATCCCGGTCGACAACGTGCTCGGCGGGCCCGACGCCCTCAACCAGGGCTGGCGGGCGGCGATCCACACGCTGGCCAACGAGCGGGCCATGATCGGCGGTGGCTCGCACATGACCGACCTCGACGCCCTCATCGACCTGGCGCGCGCGCGACACCTCACCGACGACCCGTGCATTCGTCAGGCGCTGGCGGCGGCCCACTCGCGCACCGAGATCCTCACCTACCTCGGGTACCGGGCCCGCACCGCCATGGCCCACGGTCGTCCACCGGGGCCCGAGACCTCGGTGATGAAGCTGTTCATGGCCGGTCACCTCAAGGAGATGGGCTCGCTGGGCAAGGCGCTGCAGGGACCGGCCGGCATGCTCGAGGGCGAGGCCGACGACGGCTCGAACATGCTCACGTGGCGATTTCTGCAGGCCACGGCCATCTCGATTGCCGGCGGCACCAACGAGGTGCAGCGGTCGATCATCGGTGAGCGAGTCCTCGGGCTCCCCCGAGACGCAAAGTAGGATTCGCCGACCATGGCCGAGACCTCCGAACCTGCCGCCGAGGCTGATGGCCCGGCCGAAGGCGTGCAGCTCACCCGCGGCCAGGCGGCCCGTCGCCAACGGGTGATCATGGCGGCGCTCGAGCTCGGAGCCGAAGGGGGCTACGACGCCGTGCAGATGCGTGACGTGGCCACTCGCGGCCAGGTGGCCCTCGGCACGATCTACCGATACTTCACCTCGAAGGACCATCTGCTGGCCGCCGTGCAGGTGCAGTGGATCACCGACCTCGAAGCTCGCATCCGCCTGCGGCCGCCCAAGGGCGACACCACCGCCGACCGCATGGTCGACATCTTGCGCCGGGCGACGCGCGCCATGGAGAAGCAGCCCGAGTTGAGCGCGGCCGTCGTGACGGCGCTGGCCTCACCCGATCCGGCCGTGGCCGGGTGCAAGGACGAGATGGACCAGGTCATGGGTCGCATTCAGGCCATGGCGTTCGGGCCCGACTTCGATCCCGAGCTCGAGAATCGCATCATGCGCGCGCTCGGGTTCGTGTGGTTCTCGTCGTTGCTGGCCTGGGTGAACGGCTGGGAGGGCATCGACGCATCGGGCGACGAGCTGATCTCGGCCGCCCATCTCATGCTCGACCAGTTCGGCTGACCGTCGGGCCGGTTCGTCAGGCCGGTTCGTCAGGCCGGTTCGTCAGGCCGGGTTGTGGGTGATGTCGACGGGCTCGGTGGGCAGGTCGCCGGCGACGAGGGCAGGCAGGAATTCCCGCAGGCGGTGGGGGAGCACCGGCTCGATGCTGGCGAGCAGAGCGTCGAGGTCCCACCAGCGGTGACCGGAGAAGGCCGCGGCCTCGAGCATCTCGAGCGCCGCCGGGCGCACGTCGTGGGCGTCGTCGCACCACGCCACATGCACCCGTTCGTGCTGGTCGAAATGCATCCCTGCGAAGTCGAACACCGAGTGCTGGGTCCAGACACAGGGCCCGATCTCGACGTCGGTGATGCCGGTCTCCTCGTAGAGCTCGCGGCGGGCGGCGTCGTGGCTCGTCTCGTTCGGGTCGATGCCCCCGCCGGGGATCTCCCACCACGGGGCCTTGGCCCGATCGAACGGATCGGATGCCGACAACAGCAGCACGTGACGGTCGCGGTTGAGCAGCACGACGCGTGCCGCGGTGCGGCGCAGGGTGAAGGGACTCACGGCGCCGAGCCTACGGCGCCATCCCGGCGGCCGGCCGGGTCATCCATCTGTCGAGGGTCGGCTACCGATGGTCGGTGTCGTCGGAGTGATCACCGTCGGACGGCGACCGGGTCGCCACGAGCCCTTCGAACGCCGGGGTCGGACCGCTCAGCCAGCGGGGTGAGTAGGCGCAGACCAGGTGGCCGGAGGGTGCCTCGGTCGACTGGGTGACGGCGGACCGGGCGGCCGACCCTGCGCCGGACCGCGCGGGTTGGGACGGGGGATCGTCGGGGGCATTCGGCATGGGAACCATCTCCTCGTTGAGCGGGCAACAGCCGGTTTCTCGGATTCGCCGCCCACGGTATGAGGGCGGCGCAGCGCAACGGTAGGGAGTATTCGGTACGAATACCGAGCACCCCCCACGTGTGCTTCGCCCTCGAGAGCCCCGAAGCCCACAGGACGTTACGCACCTGTGGAGCATCGATCGCGGATGCCTGTCCGGGATGCGTGGCGTCCCGGCGAGGGTGGCGTTCATCGCCGTCAGCGCGTGCTGCACAGGCCCCGAGCGGACTACGAGCTTCCCGAGGCGGAGGTCGGATCGAGCCAGTCGAGCCACTGCCCGTGCGGCGGCATCCAGGCCAGGGCCCGGTGCCCGGTGCGGCCGTGGTCCCAGAGGCCGAGGCCGAGCAGCGTCGGCGAGGTGTGATCGCCGACCTCGCTCGGACGGGGGGCCTCGGGAACCCAGGGGGCGTTGCCGGCGTACTCGGCGGTGACGTAGGCGATGGACCGGTCGGCGCCGAGCTCGTCGAGCAGTCGGTGCAGCTCGGCCCGCTCGTCGTCGGAGAAGTAGGCGAGCACCCAGGTCGAGTCGAGGCAGGCCACGGCGTCGTCGGGGACGGCCCGGATGGACTCGGCCACCAGGTCGACGGCGTTGCCCCGACGCACCTCGGGAGGATCGAGGCGGGCCAGCCCGAGCGCGGCCCGGAAGCGTTCGACCCGGTGGGGGACGTCGGGCCAGATGCACGCCTCGAGCCAGCGAGTGGCGATGGGATCGGTGACGTCGACCGGGTTGATGTCGATGCCGAGGCGGGAGATCACCCGGGGGGCCTGGGTCGGGATCGGAGGTCGGAGCGGCCCGTGCGCCGCGCAGGTCAGCTGCACGGGCGAGTCGGGCGGCCCGGCCGACCCGGCGCCGCCGTAGTCGATGTGGAACTGGTCGAAGAGCAGGTTGAGGCCGGCGCTGCACCCGATCTCGATCAGCGCCAACGGGCGTCCGAACCGGCGGCTGACCGCCTCGAACGCCGGCAGCAGCGCGGCCGAGCGGCCGACCTCGTTGGTCTGGATCGATCGGGTCTCGAGCAGGGTGGCGAGCTCGCCCTGATGGGCGACGACGACTTCGCGGAACAGCGGCCACGGGTCGGGCTCGACGGGGTCGGCGCCGGCCACGATCTCGGCGTAGCGCCGGGCCAGGGGCAGGTCGGGATCGTCGAGGGTGAGCTCGCGGACGCAGTCGAGAAAGAGCACGGCGGCGAACGACGACTGGTTGTGGCGGGTGATGAGCCCCGGGATCCACGGCTCGTCGGCGATGTGCAACGCCAGGTGCTCGTAGAGGGGGCTGTATCCGGGGAACTCGACCTCGGCCAGCCACCGGAAGATGCCGGCCAGCTTGGCCGCATCCTCGGCCACGGCCGGGTCGAGCGCGGCGTTCCCGGGATCGGGCGCGGCGTTCCCGGGGTCGGGCGCGGGGTCGGGCGCGGGGTCGGATGCAGGGCCGGGCACGGCGGCAGGCTACCGCCCGAGCCCCACCTGACGGCTCGTCAGATCGGTCGGTCCCGCCGGCGGTACCATGCGCGCATGACCGAGGTCGAGGGAATGCGCGGGGACCTGATGTGGGGCACGACCCCCCGGCTGGTGCGCCAGGCCGCCGAGATGCACGGAGGCCGACCCGCCATCGTCGACGGCGAGATCACCCTGAGCTACCAGGACCTCGCCGCCGCCGTGCACCAGGCGGCCCGGGCCTTCATGGCTGCCGGCATCACGCCGGGCGACAAGGGTGCGATCTGGGCGCCGAACGTGTACGAGTGGGTGGTGGCGGCGCTCGGCCTGCAGAGCGCGGGCGGCGTGCTGGTCACGCTCAACACCCGGTTCAAGGGCACCGAGGCCGGCTATGTGCTCGAGCGCAGCCAGGCCAAGGTGCTGCTCACCGTCACCGACTTCCTCGACACCGACTACGTCGATCTGCTGCGCCGCGAGTTCGGCCCGGCCATCGACGGGCGGCCCGTCGACCGACTGCCCGCCCTCACCCGGATCGTCGTGCTGCGCGGCGGGGCGGCCGACGGCACCGAGTCGTGGAACGACTTCCTGCACGGCGGCGACGCGATCGATTCGACCGACGCACATACGCGTGCCCTCGCGGTCATGCCCGACGACTACTCCGATCTGCTCTTCACGTCGGGTACGACCGGCAGCCCCAAGGGTGTGCTCACGGCCCACGGTCAGAACCTGCGGGCGTTCGGTGACTGGGCCGACGTGGTGGGGCTGCGCGACAGCGACCGCTACCTCGTGGTCAACCCGTTCTTCCACGCCTTCGGCTACAAGGCCGGCATCCTCGCCTCGATCATGGCCGGCGCCGCCCTCTACCCGCAGCTGGTGTTCGACGTGCCCGACGTGATGCGCCGCATCGCCACCGATCGCATCTCGATGCTGCCGGGCGCGCCCACGCTCTACCAGTCGATCCTGAACCACCCCGACTTCGGTACCACCGACATCTCGTCGCTGCGCCTCGCCGTCACCGGCGCCGCCGCGATCCCCGTCGAGCTGATCCTGCGCATGCGCCGTGAGCTCCAATTCGAGACGGTCATCACCGGGTACGGGCTCACCGAGTCGTGTGGCATCGCCACGATGTGCCGCTACGACGACGACGCCGAGACCCTCGCCACGACGTCGGGCCGGGCGATCCCCGGGGTCGAGGTGCTCTGCGTCGACGACACCGGTGTCGAGGTGGCGCGGGGCGAGCCCGGCGAGGTCGTGATCCGGGGCTACACGGTGATGCAGGGGTACCTCGACGACCCGGTCGAGACGGCGGCCGCCATCGACGCCGACGGCTGGCTGCACACCGGCGACATCGGCGTGATGAACGAGCGGGGCTACCTGCGCATCACCGATCGCATGAAGGACATGTTCATCGTCGGGGGCTTCAACGCGTATCCGGCTGAGATCGAGAACCTGATGCTCGCCAACGAGGCCATTGCCCAGGTCGCCGTCGTCGGCGTGCCCGACGAGCGCCAGGGTGAGGTCGGCGTGGCCTTCGTGGTGGCCAGGCCGGGTAGCTCGCTCGACCCGGCCGAGCTGACGGCGTGGTGTCGTGAGCACATGGCCAACTACAAGGTGCCTCGCCGCATCGAGGTGGTCGACGCGCTGCCGATCAACGCCGGTGGCAAGGTACTCAAGAACGAGTTGCGGGACCGGGTGGCCCGCGACTGAGCGGCGTCCGCACGTCGGTCGGGGTCGGGTGAACCTGGGCCCGAGTTCGTCGGAGGTGCGGCGGGCCTTGCCGGGCCCGGTCCCCGTTGGTAGACATCGGGGATGTCGATCGAGAGCGAGCTCGTCATCGGGGCGACCGTCGAGCGCGTGTGGGCGCTGACCCTCGATGTGCAGGGTTGGCCGGCCCTGACCCCGACCATGACAAGCGTCGATCGGGTCGATGAGGGGCCGCTGCGGGTGGGGAGCACGGCCCGGGTGCTGCAGCCCCGTCAGCGACCCGCGACATGGACTGTCACCCGCCTCGACGAGCGCTCCGTGTTCGAGTGGCAGACGAAGGTGGCGACGGTGACGATGGTCGCCCGCCATCAACTCGCCGAGGTGCCCGACGGGTGCCGCAACACGCTCACGGTCGATCTGTCGGGATTCGGGAGCCGGCTCCTGGGCCGACTGTTCGGATCGAGGATCCACACCGCCATCGAGACCGAGAACGCCGGGTTCAAGCGGGCGGCGGAGCGCGACGGCGTCGACCGGGACTAGCCCGTATCGCCCGGCAGGTGCGACGCCGAGGCCACGAACTCACCGGACTCAACCCGTGGTCGAAGCCCCAACCCCAAGACCGGAAGGAAGCTCCCATGCCTGAGTACCTGTTGTCGGTGCACGGAAACGACGCGAAGTACGCCGCCGTCCCACCCGACGAGGTCGGGAAGATGCATGCGCAGGTCGGTGCCTTCAACACCCGGTTGCAGGACGCCGGCGCTCTCGTCTTCGCCGGGGGACTGCAACCCGACTCCACGGCGACCGTCGTGTCGTCGAACGGAATCGAGTCCACGACGACCGACGGCACTTATCTGCAGGCCGACGAGCACATCGGCGGGTTCTGGGTGATCACCGCTCGCGATCTCGACGCCGCCCTCGCGTGGGCTGCCAAGGGCTCCGCCGCGTGCATGAGCGAGGTCGAGGTCCGTCCCTTCCAGGAGGTGCCAGAAGGCGAAACTCCCGGCGAGTGATGGCTCGCCGTGATCGGTGAGACAGCGTGGCCTGACGTCCTCGCCCTGCTACGGAGTCGGCCGAGAGGCCGCAACCATGCGGCGAACCTGCTCTCGATTCTCCCGGCGATCGGCTCGGATCTAACATGCCGTCAGATCTTGCGGCGTCGGCCGGTCGGCACCTGAAGGGAAGCACGTGGATCTTCGCTATTCCGAGTCGGACGAGGCCTTCCGCGCCGAGCTGCGGGACTGGCTGGCCGGCGTGCTGCCGACGCTGCCGGCCAAGCCCTCGCCCCACGACTGGCCGGGCCGACGCGGCTACGACACCGACTGGCAGCGGCGCCTGTTCGAGGCCGGCTACGCCGGGATCAGCTGGCCCACCGAGTACGGCGGCCGAGGCGCGACGCTCGTCGAGCAGCTGATCTACCTCGAGGAGACGACCCGCGCCGGAGCCCCCTACGTGGGTGTCAACTTCGTGGGCACGCTCCACGCCGGTCCGACGATCATGACCGAGGCGAGTGAGGCGCAGAAGGCCGAGCACCTGCCCCGCATCCTGCGCGGCGACGAGGTCTGGTGCCAGGGCTTCAGCGAGCCGAACGCCGGCAGCGACATGGGCTCGCTCAGTTGCCGCGGCGTGCGCGACGGCGACGAGTACGTCGTCTCCGGACAGAAGACCTGGACGAGCTTCGCCCAGATCGCCGACTGGTGTGAGCTGTTGATCCGCACCGACCCCGACGCCCCGAAGCACAAGGGCATCAGCTGGGTCATGTTCCCGATGGACACGCCGGGCATCGAGATCCGCGAGATCAACACCATCGCCGGCACCTCGGAGTTCAGCGAGGTCTTCTTCGACGAGGCCCGCGTGCCGGTCGCCAATCGCGTCGGCAACGAGAACGACGGCTGGCGGGTCGCCATGGTGACGTTCGGGTTCGAGCGCGGCACCGGCTTCGTGTCCGACCTCGTCGAGACCGACCGGCTCATCTCCGACCTCGTGCGCCTCGCCCGTGCGGTGACCCGCCGCAGTGCGACGGCGTGGGACGACGTCGCCCTGCGCCGCGAGATCGGCCATCTCCAGGCCGAGATGGACGCGCTGTGGGCCATGACCAAGCGCAACCTCTCGCAGGCATCACGTCACGGCGTGCCCGGCCCGGCCGGCTCGGTCATGAAGGTCGTCTACTCCGAGCTGTACCAGCGGGTCACCGACCTGGCCATGACCGTGCTCGAGCGGGGTGGCCTCTCGCTCGACGACGTCGGCGACTGGCCGTCAGGCAGCTTCGTCGAGGAGCGCGTGCGCAGCACGTCGTTCTCGATCGCGGCCGGCACCAGCCAGATCCAGCGCAACATCATCGCCGAGCGCATCCTGGGGCTGCCCCGTGAGTAGCGCCGTCGAGATCGACGTGACCGGAACAGTGAGCGATCGACCGGCGCCCGGGTGGCGCCCGGCGACGGCCACCGAGGGGCAGGCGTAGACATGGATTTCGAACTGAGTGACGAGCAGGTCGCGCTGGTCGACGGGGTGCGCGCCTTCGTCGACGGGCGCTTCCCGATGGCGACAGTGCGCAGCCTGGCCGACGAGGGTGGGGTCCGCCGGGAGCTCTGGCAGGAGCTGGCCGACATGGGCCTGTTCTCGCTGCGCCTTCCCGAAGCCGACGGCGGGGTCGAACTGGGTTGGGCCGATGCCGTGCTGGCCTTCGAGCAGCTGGGGCGGGCCCTCGTGCCCGGTCCGTTGGTGTGGACCCATCTCATGGCCGGCCTCGTGCCCGGTGCCGCGACCGGCGAGACCATCGTGACCGGCATCGACCGTGCCGACCCCTCCGCCCTCGTCGAGTTCCCCCGCTCGATCGACGTGCTCGTCGTGTCCGACGGCGCCGGCCTGTGGTCGGTCGACGCGTCCGGCCTCACCATCGACGACCTCAAGCCGCTCGACCCGCTCACCCCGGTCGGGCGCCTCGCCGGCCCGCTGGCGCAGGGTGAGCAGATCCTCGACGCCGAGGGCGCCCGGCACCTGCGCATGCAGGGTGCCGCCCTCACCGCCGGTCTGCTGCTCGGCGTGGCCACCGCCTCGACCGACCTGGCTGTCGCCTACGCCAAGGAGCGCCACCAGTTCGGACGGCCGGTCGGCTCGTTCCAGAGCCTCAAGCACCTCATGGCCGACATGTTCGCCCGCGGCGAGGTGGCCCGCGGGGCGGTCTACGCCGCCGGGGTCACGCTCGACGACCCGGCGGTCGGATCGGTCGAACGGGCGGTCGCCGCCGCCAAGCTCACCGCCGCCGAGGCAGCTCTGGGCAACGGCAAGACCTGTATCCAGGTGCATGGTGGCATGGGCTACACGTGGGAGATCGACGCCCACCTCTACCTCAAGCGGGCCTACGCCCTCGAGCCCGCCTTCGGCACCCGGGACGACTGGGCCGACGTGATGGCCGACCTGCTCGACGCCCTGGCCTGAGGTTCTGGCCAGGGATTCTGGCCTGGGGTTTCGGTTTCGGCTGCCCATGGTCGGCCCGGCCTGCCACACTGCGACGGTGGCGCTGTCGACCTCGGTGATGATGCGGCGGGGACTGTTTCGTCACTGCCCCGTGTGCAATCGAGGCCACCTGTTCCGTCGATGGGTGGTCATGGCCGACACCTGTCCCCGTTGCGGCTTGGTCTTCCGCCGGGCGCCCGGCCAGTGGCTCGGGTCCTGGTTCCTCAACATCTGCGTCGCCCAGGCGGCCGTGGCGCTCGTTCTGATCGTCGGCGTGGCGGCGACCTGGCCGGCGCCGCCGATGTGGGCGATCGGTCTCGCCGACATCGGCGTGGCCATCGCGGTGCCCTTCCTGTTCTTCCCGTTCTCCCGCACGATCTGGACGGCCATCGACCTGGTCATGCGCCCCCTCGAGTTCGGCGAAGGCGTGGCCCCTGGCTTCGAGCTCGACCACCGCGTGCCGGCTGGTCGCCGCTGAGCCCTCGTCGGCAGTTCGACCACCTGTCGGGTGGACGGTCATCCGGCGTGGGTGGCTCCGGGGCTGGCGGCGGCGGTCAGGTGGTCGTGGTGGTGCGGGCAGCCGTCGTGGTCGTCGATCTGGGCTTCGTCGTGGTCGTGCTCTTCGGCTTGGTCGGGATCGTCTTCGGGGGCGACGTGATCGGCGCGGCAGTCGTCGGGGTCGTGTCGATCGGAGCGGCGGTCGTGGTGGGGATCCGCGAGTCGAACACGATCACCGTGAACACGACGATCGGATCGTCGGGCGAGGCCGATCCGGGCGGCCCGTAGCGCAGCTTGATCTGGGTGGTGCCGGTTGCCCGGGCGCCATAGCGCAGCACCTGGCTCTCGATGGGATCGGGCGGTGCCGACGTGGCGGGGTCGACGGGGTCCGCGGCCGGATCGCTGGTGGCCGGGTCGCTCGCCGTCGCGTCCACCACGGTGGTCGGGGCGGCGGTGGTCGGGTCGCCCGGGCTGGTCGGGGCGGCGGCCGGGTCGGCCGTCGTGTCGGTGGTGTCCGGCGTCGAGATGTCGGTGGTGACCGTCTCGGCCGGCGCACGGAACTCGGTGCCGATCGTCAGGACGATCGCCGGGTCGGGGCGCTCGACGGCCAACCAGCTGTCGCCGGATGCCGGTTCGGCGTCGAGCACGATGGCGAACTGCTCGGCCACATCGACGCTGATCGGCTGGCTCGGGTCACTGAAGACCCGCACACCCGGTGCGGTATCGGCGGTGACGCCTCCGTCGGTGGCCGACGTGGTCGACGTCGAGCTCGACGAGTCGCTCCCGCGGCAGCCGACGATGACGGATCCGCTCATCACGATCAGCACCGTGGTGAGGGCGGCCAGGCCGGCGCGGGAGTGTTCGATGCGGCGGGCCATGGCCCCGAAGTATGCCCGCCCGCCGCCGGTCGTTGTACTCGCCCCCGGCGCGGTGCCGG
>Ga0315283_10006302_pt1 | contig 10572 bp, 27 predicted proteins | sample YL17G09_0_MG_FD_204541 | JGI IMG/M metagenome (GOLD analysis project Ga0315283, IMG submission 204541) | Sediment microbial communities from Yellowstone Lake, YNP, Wyoming, USA - YL17G09_0 | ecosystem: Environmental > Aquatic > Freshwater > Lake > Sediment | place: USA: Wyoming | collected...
AGAAGCTTGGCTGGAAGCGGTCTGCGGTCGATGGAATGTTCTTCTGCGCCTCATGCTGGGAAGCGCGCGTAGCGGATCGCGCCAAGAAGAAGGTGTCACGGTGATCCTGTCTAGAAACGTGGTCCTGCCTCGAAATGCAGGCATACGCTCTTGCGATCCCCTCTCGCAGTACGGGCGTATGCCTGCCTTTGGGAGCAGGACATGAAAACGATTTGCACTTTCCTTGGAGCGGTATTCCTGTACTCGCTCTGTGCGAACATCGCGAATCGTCTGCTCCACAGGTTCGACCCGCCTGAGAAGTACAGCGATGAGAGTCCTGGCATGTGGTACGACAAGTACGAGCATAAACAGTACGCGAGAGCCAGTGATCAGGAGACGCACAGGGTGTACATCCAGGCTGGCACGATCCTGTGGCCAGGGTCGCTCATGATCTGGCTGATCTTTCTGTTCCGGTTGCCGTACCGCATCGTGATGAGAGTTGAGCGAGTTATGGACAGATCGAAAGATCCGCCATCCAACACGCCGTACCGAGGATAACGCATGAGTCCCATCTATCGACTGTCTGATTTTCTTCGTGCAGCTCGTGTCGCAGTATCGGCGGCGCGTATCGAAAACCCGGAAGCGCGCGGCATGGCGGGCATCGGCTACAAGCTGCCAGACAATAGCGGCATGCTCGTGTGCGACTTCGACAGCGAGCCGTTTTGCGACGACCTCGAAGCTCTGTTGGTCGCGTGTGACCGCATGCGCAACTACTGGGAGATCGAGAGCGATGAGTCGTTGGTCGAGACGATCGAGCGTACCGAGCGCGGGTTCAAGGAGCTGGCGTTGCGATGCAACAGTGCTGAAGTACGTGCGGCTGCAGCAGAGCGTAGATTGGCCGAGCGGGACACGGATCCTGCTCCTGCTGACTCGAAGGAGCCACGATGACGATCCGACGCGCGGTGATGGTGCAGTGGTTTGCTGGCAGCGATCACATTGCTCGTATGGGTCCTTACAAGACCCAGGTCGAGGCATGGAAGGCGTTGCGAGCCGTACCGAGAAAGAATGTGCCTCTGCTTACTTCGCTCAGGAAAGAACCTGTTAAAAACCGCCGTATCCATGTCGACGGTGCATACGTGTGGCCAGAAGAAGCGTGACAGAAAACGATTTGTGAGGTGTGTGATGTCAAAGTCAATCAGCGAAGTGACGAGCGAGTTCATGAGCGATATCAATGTTCTGATCGACGGCTTGGCTCGTCAGATCGCTTACGAGATGGCAGAGCAAGCGGTCAATGTCAGTCTCTTCATGGATGAGAAGCATCGCGTACTGAATGGCGTGCAGTTGCCGACAGTGTCGTGGGTGACCATCAAGAAGCCTGTGTCCACGGTCGCCACGAAGCCTGTGTCCACGGTCGCCACGAAGCCTGTCGCCACGAAGCCGGTCATCAAGCTGAGCAGCAACAGACAGACATGGCTCAAGAAAGCGCCTGCGCAGCATATGACCAACGCGAAGCCGACTGGCGTCGCCAAGAAGCACAAGTGAGCGTGTTCCCTGATCTGGAATCCGAGTATTCTACCTACATGACACCAGAGTACTTCAGGTCCAGAGCTAAGGTGCTTATGAGGCGGTGGCGTGCATGTAACTCGCCTACATGCACTACATGCCCAATCAGCCTGGACGAGCAAGAGCTTGCCGAGGCGTTGCAAGAAGAATTCGAGGCAGCGGTGAGAAGTCGCAAGGACGGGGGAGTGAAATGAATTTTGGCGAAGCGATCGAAGCTGCCAGGGCTGGAAAGAAGATCCAGCGCGCAGGTTGGAATGGAAAATCGATGTGGGTCTGCCATATGCCCGGCAGAGTGATTCCTGCAGGCAAGGTAGGCGAGCGGATACGTGACTTCGTGCCGACAGGAGATGTGACTGTCCTTGGGTACTTCGTGATGTGGACAGCCGATCAGAAGTGGTTGCCTGGGTGGCTCGCGAGTCAGACTGACATGCTCGCGACAGACTGGAGCGTTGTCGCGTGAGTCCGTATCGAGAATCGTCACCACACGAAGAACCGAGGGAACGCATGTACGTAGAGGGATTTTGGTGGAAGAGCATCCTGACAATCGGCTCGTTGTCACTGATTGGCATCGTGACTTTTGGTTCCGTGGTCGGGATCAGGTCATGCACTGCGCCTCCTGTGAATCGCGGATGCGTGGAATCGGCAGAAATCGTCTCGTCTGCCAGCTCGCGTCGCGAGTGCGAAGGTGGTGGTCGCGTCGTAACAGAGCAGATGCAGCAACAAGGTGGTACAGATATGCTGCAGGTGCGCTGCCTGTGCACGCACGATGCGGATGCGGGGATGAGGTGACACGTCAGCCGCCGAATCAGCCGCTGCCTGATGACTTCTTTGCCGAGTGTCACCGGCTCCCATCGTGCGACGGGTCTCACCATCCGTCTGTGTGTGAGCGTGTGCAGCGCGAGAATGCTGCTCTGGCTGCGGTCGATCCGAGTGGTGACCACATGACAGGGTGGGGCATCGTTATCGACACGTTGACGATGCTACAGTTCGTGGTTCGATCTGATGGCGCAGCGAGGTGCTGGAAGTGCGGTCGTATCGGGCCTTATTGCGGCGTGGAGGTGACTGTTGCCCCTGACGAACACGGGAATCTGATCACGACGTTTGGGTATTGCGCGCTCGACTGATAGTTGACAGCCTTGCTACCTTAACGTAGAGATAGGTGTCGCTTGCAGCGACCCAGAAACCTATGTCTACACGAATTTTTCACCCCAGACACGCAAGACGTGCGGCACCGCGCAGAGGTGTTGGCCGTGCTCGTAGGAAGTGTTCTAGTGGCGACATGACGTGTCGGTACTGTGGCGAGAAAAACGGCTTGCACTGGCATGGATGCGCCTCTGCAACAAACGAAACCAAGTGTCCGTGCGGATCGTGTGTGGCTGATGACACGGTAGAAGCGCTGGCAGTCGAGGCGGCACAGAACGCAGTCGAGGCGGCACCGAACGATCCGATACTCGTCGTCGAGAAGATGCTGAGTGACGCAATGAACGAGGTCGTGATGAGTGTGGTTCCGAACCAGCGTGCCCTGGGTCGCGTCGATGCGCTGACAGACGTGCTGGGCCTGCTGAAGAGGTGACTGCGTAATGACCACGATGACTACACCCACCAAGTAGCTCTCATCGAGATCCACTGCCAGAACTGCCGACGCTCGATGATTGTGGCTGTTGAGTTCGGGATAGATGGAGTAGACGTGTTCGAGCCAGACGCTCGCAAGCTCAGTGACGTGTTGCATTACGGCGACCCGCCGCAGCACGGCTGCGTTGGCGACACGATGAACTCGGTTCCGATTCGTGTGATAGAGTTCTGGCACAGGAACGCTCAGACATACGACTGGGAGCGTCGGTCAGAGCTTGAAATCGAGATGGACTGCGAATGGGATGTCGATGAAGAACAGTATGGTGTTGAAGGTGATGCGGTCAGCAAAGCACAAGAACTCGATACCAAAGTCAGAGGCTCTGGTGTCAATGCTGACCAAGAAGGGGTACCGAGTGATCAGAATGATGATCACGGTCGGACGTGAGGACTTCGTCATCGACATCGCTGATTCGACCGGCACCGTACGCAGGGCGCGTATGATCATGGAAGATGTGGTCAAGAAAAAGGATGGGAAGAAATGATTTCTGACTCGTCAGAGAAATGGAGCTGGTCGCACGATGATTCGTTTCATGGTCCGTTCGACGACCGTGAAGACGCGATCTTTGATGCGTCTGGGACCGACTATCAGAACGTGACAGTGTCGAAGTGCAGGATGGTGAGGCCAGAGGAACACGTCACCGGGCTAGATGCCGAAGAGATCATCGGGCTGATGAACGATGAGTTCGATAGCGATGAGTTCTTCGCGATCAGCGACGATGTTGCAGCACAGGAAGCTCTGGAGAAGATGCTCGCGGCTTGGGCTGCGGTGTTCATCACTTGTGAGTACTGGGAGCCTATCGGCAAAGATGAAGACGTGAGTAGCGATGTCGAGCGTCTCAGGGCTGAGCATCGCAAGACTGAATGCGGTGCAGAGCGCGCGACATGACTCGCCGGTTCCGTCTCACGGTAGAGTGCGACGTCGTGATCAACAGCAGGCATCTGTGGCCGGATGGTAACGGCCCAGCCGACCCGACTGTCGACGACGTCAAGAAGCTGATCGAAGACTGCGGAGGCGCTTATAGCGTGGTCCGTGACTGGAATCTGGACGATGAACTCTACATCCGTGTGTCGGATGAGGATCTGAGATAGTCAGACCGTTGACCGTGGCGCACTACCGGGCGACGGGCAAGCTCACGGACGAGAAGGACCACGTCCGTGTCTTCCCCCCAAAGTGAGTGAGTCATGCGGTACACCGAGGACAAGAAGGGTCGGTCGGTCCGTGAACTGGCCATGCTGAAGTGGTTCGTTCGCACTGCCTACGTGGACCTGCCCGACCGGGCCATCGACCAGTGGGCCGAGACCCTGTGACCGGGGCATTCGTCAGGTTCACTTGGCGACACACCCCACGTCATGCGTCTGTCATCGAAGGCTACTGCTTCAAGGGAGACACAGCACGGTTCCCCTACGAACTGAGTCTCTACGTGAAGCCCGACGAGAGTGCTGGGTTCCTGTCCTGGGTGAAGGTCCACCCGGCACACCGTCGCACCGGACATGGCAAGCGTATGGTGGGCAAGTACCTTGACTGGTGTGAGAAGCAGGGGATCAGGCAGGTGTTTCTCGTGACGGACTACGAGGGGAGTCCCTGGCTGGCGAAGTTCTACCGTCAATTCGGGTTCAGGACGATTGCCAAGCACCGGATGGTCGTGGGGGTCGAGAATGCAATGCGCCTAGTCCTGAAGAACAGGCGTCGAGATGCCACCCAGGAAGTAGCAACGACCCCCGACACGACCCCCGACACGACCCCCGACACGACCCCCGACATTGGGGACCTGTTCCAGTACAAGGGGGACGGGTTCCGTGTGACGGGGTGGGTGCGGATGGTGAAGCGCACCCTGCTCCCCACGAACACCGGAGACGCCGGGGTCAACGCCAGCAACGACGTGCTGAACGAGATCCTGGCCGAAGAGGGCTGGTTCGACAAGCCCCCGCAGCCGCAGTGGTGCCTGCCCGAAGTCGCCACGCACGTCACAGGTGCGGGTGTTTGCGGTTGCATTGCTGCCATCACAGAGATCACCCGGGAAGGACGGGTGGACTGGCCGGAAGGACACCTCGCCAAAGTTCGCGAGAATGCAATGTTCCGGGCCACAGAAGGTGATTGGGTCAAGTAGCAGTCCTTGGCCCCCTGCACGGGGGCACCGCTGACCCGACCGTCACGCTTCCATCCACGTTCTCACGCGAGCCGCGAGCCGTTCCATCACAACCACAACCTCGGGATCGTCGAGGAACTTGTGGTTGTAGTATCCGTCCTTCATCAGCATTCCCGCAGCAAGTCTCTTAGCCATCCATGGGCAGTTGCGTCCGTGTAGCACGGCGCTGATCTCGCCCTGATGATCCATCCCACCGCAGTACGCGCACCAGTCACAGCAGGTGCAGTCCGATGGGATCATCGGCGTGGCGTTCGCGTCGGTTTCCAACTCAGGTAGCGCCATTGAGAAAATTCTTTGCAGCACTCAGCAACTCTCGCATCGCTGGACGCTTGGCGTTCATCCTGTCCACCTGATCTTTGTACCACTGCTTCGGGTCGACACCCGGAGACAGCGTGACGCCTGCTGCTACGACGATCTCGTACGGCGGTGTCTTCAGGAAAGATCGGACGCTCTTGAGAAGCTCCTCTCGCGTGTCCGCAGGCAGCGCGTCAAGAAGCGTCGTGGCAGATACTTCGCCTATGAGATCAAACAGTCTAGAGAGTAGTTCGGCAGCAGAGATTGCGTCCATCTCGTACATCGCCACGATTCGCTCAGCAGGGTTCATCAGAACACCGGTCTTCTGTGCTGAAACAGCCGCAAGGACACCTCGGGGATCTCGATGTCCCAGAACATGTGGTTCACCTGATACCCACGACCAGCGATGACCACCGTTGCCAGGACAAGTCCGTCGCCCTGCAAGTTCTGTGTCTCGAAGATCAGGTTGAACAGCCTGTCGCGAACTCGGTAGGCTACGAATCGCATGGTCATCCGATCTGGAATTCTACTGATTCAACAGGAAGATTGCGCTCTTCTTTCAGCAGCGCCTTGACCCAAGGAACCATGATCTCAAGGATCAACTGATCCGCATACTCGATCATCAGCGCATCTTATCCGGTCTTCACCGATCGTTCAATCGCGTGCGAGATCCATGATCCGCCGTTCTCCTTGTACTTGCGCAGCAGTGACTTGAGCGCTTGTCCCTTCTCCTTACCGGTCGCACGCATGATCGGCTCGCGATCCCAGTTGTCACCGAGCCACGCGCGCCACTGGATCTCGATCGGAGCGTCTTCGACCCGAAGGCACCGCAGCTTTGCGGGCCAAACTATTTGCTGCACAAGCGACTCGACCCCCTCGATGTAGATCGCCTTGCACTCGTCGATTGTTCTCGGAGGTGCGTCCTTCGGAAGCGTACGTATCAACCGAACTTCTTTCTCTTCTGTGCCGACGTAGGCGAAGTACTCCTGTGTCGTCTTCGGAGGATGGATCACCTTGCCGTATGGCTCGATCTCTTCGTCGGGCAGAGGGATCTTCGACTCGTGAGAGGGTCTTTTGTTCTGCGAGGCGAAGTAGTACGTCACCGGGATCGACAGGCCAGCGATGATGAGTGCCACGACGAGACCGTAGAGCCACCATGGCGCACGTTCGGCGGGTCTGTGCCTTGGCAACGGCGTGAGCACCTCATCTGTTCGCGCGGTCAGGTTAGTGGGCTCATGTCCACGCAGCATCACTGGTGCCTGCGCCGCATCGACGACCACGACGTCTGGCGAGTCTGCTGGGCGATGTCGCGGATGAGCAGCCAGTATCTGCAGGACGAGGATCAGGCACAGGTTCATGGTGTATCTCTACATTAGGTAGCAAAGCCTGTCAACCATCATCGCGTCATGCAAATCGTTTTCTGATACGATGTTGTTGCCATGAATATCGCAAACCACGTCATTCAGGATGCCGTTCGAGCCGCGTACGACGGTGACGGGACGATCACGATCACCGATGAACTCAGGTCAGCATGGGAAATCTGTACGGTCCCTGCACACATGATCGACTTGCTAGACATCATCGAGCACCCATCGTTACGAGACGCCTACGCTCACATGCTGATGTCTACGGACGAGAGCGCCACCGCGAAGTTCATGCCTGACTTCGATGAATACCCAGAGGCTGCAGATGCGATCAGAGCAGTCATACCGACGCTGTGATCAGGATAGGATGTTGCTACTCCACGACTTGACCGTCCTGTAGGCTATTACGCCTGCCACAGCGACGCTGGCTAGCACGAGCAGCGTCAGTGTGGATGTTATGGACGGGTTGTTTCTGGCTCTGCTCGTTACGCGCCGGTTGGTCATACGTCGATTGGTCATGCGCCGATTGGTCATAGGATCACCTTCAATGGACAAAAGCGAGGGGCATCGTCGCCTTCTACGCGCACCTTGAGTACCGGTGGTACGTTGCTGAATTCGTAAAGACGCAGAACAAATGCGCGAACGAGACTGGCCTCGATGTCCAGATGGTCATAAAATCGCTCGAATGACAGCCATTTAGGCAACATGAGCTTGAAGCTTTTTTTCGGGAAATTGCCGCTCCACTTCAGGTCTGGTCCAGCCACGGAGTCGATGGTCACCGTAGAGTCTCCTATGTGCGGCTCTACATATACTTGGAATCGATGCACGAGATGGTGCTTGCGAATGTAGAGGACGCGCTGTGCCACATCCTCTTCGCTGACCCATTCATCTCCTGAATAACGATTTGGATCGTTGAGATCCTGTTCCCATGCTGGCTCAGGGAACGTTCCTCGCACAAGCTCTTCGAGCGGCATGTCTTCTAGTTTGATGCGACTCATCGTGTCACCGTGTTCATCGCTTCGTCATGTCGACGAGGTGAAGATCCCTGATCACGTCGTACGTCCGATCGACGTACTCCTTCACCTTCTGCGGAATTGTATCAGTGATGTCTCTCCAGATACCGAAGCTATCCCCGCGCAAGTACACCGTATAGATATCAGCGAACTGGTTAGGATGCCTGTAGATGCCGTTGCCTTTTCGTGTCAGCGTCGCGATCCAGAACCCATCCGGTCTATCAAGATACGTATGGTTGCTTAGCTTCACGGTCCATCGGGTACCGATCTTGCGGACGAACGTGAATTTCTTCTTCTCGATCAATTGCTGCAGGCTCAGGTACTGGTGCATCGACAGACTGTACTTCTTGAGCAATCGGTCGAGATACTCAAGATCGTTCAGATCGCTTCGGAACGCGTCGTCGTCGCTCACATCACACCAGCCTTGTCCATGATGCGCAGCGCGGTCTCTGCCGAGTACCTGACATCGGGAGGAACTTTGTCGAAGTAGAAGTAGACGGGTCGGCGGTACGGCTGTGACAGGTAGACATGATCCGACCAGTCAGTCGTACCCTTGCCGATACGAATACCAATGACGGTGTCGTTGCCTTCGAGTGACGTATGGAATACCACGCGCATGTACCACCGGCTGATGAACCATCGTCTGAGGCCGGAGTCGCGACCAATGTCCATGTGCCACTGTAGCTTGAAGCCGTCCTCTTCGATGAGTCGGCGCAGGCCAAGGTACTGGTACATCGACAGTTTTGCGATGTTGTTGTCGAGGTATTCGAGGTCAGTCATAGCGTGATCCAAAGAGGAATGGAGTTGCCGATGGAGTAGTTAGGAGACGGTGCGTCGTGTCGGTCGATCCAGATCTCTCCGTCCAGCGACTGCCCGTCAGTATCGAGAGCTAGCTGGAACTGATCGGCAAGGCTGTGGCCGAAATCGACAGCGTCATACATATGCCTGAACGAGAGCCACGTCGGCAGCTTGATCAAAAATGGTTTCAAGGAAAGGCTGTCCGACTCGAAAGTTACCTCTTCGTGATTGTCGAACATCATGAACACGGAAGACCTGAGCCTCCCATGGACCCACGGGAAGCTCCGGTCACTCGCGCGGTAGCGCAGAGCGGTGTAGAACCTGCTGACTCTGTAGCTTGTCTTCAGTTCGTGGATGCGATCAAGAACCTCGTCTTCTGTAGACGCCTTCCATGGGGCACGCTGACCGGCGATGCCGATGTGGTACGTCGCACCGTCAGGGAACATGTTTATGGCAAGCTCTTCAAGCGGCAAGGCGCTGAGCATGGGCGCGTGAGTCATGGTGTGCCTGACGATGCACCGGATGATGGTGCACCGGATGATGCATGGATCTTCATAGTGAACGTCTCGAAATGTCGATAGGGATGCAGCGGCGTATCCGGCTTGTCTCGCCAGATACGCATGTCGCAATTCATGCGTCTTTCATCCGCTCCTCTTATCTCGATCTCGAATGCATCTAGCAAACTATTTTCAATGTCGACCGCGTCGTACAACCGCTCGAACGTAAGCCACTTCGGCAGCTTCAGCTTGAACTTGCTAGACATCTTCGCGTCGAATGTAGCTGTCGGGATGTAGGTCATGGCGTATCTGCCGTCGACAGACGGAGCCTCTACCAAGCTAATGTATGCCTGTGCTTCGTTAGGGAACATACGCCACAGACCAATCTGATCCGTGCCCGTGGCGTTGACGTTGATCCTGAACGTCGATAGGTCTGGTCCGAGCGTCCTGAACCACTTGATTCGACTCACGACGGCTGGTTCGTGAGTTGTGAGGTAGTTGTATGACCACGACGACTCCGTGGCTCCGCTAGGAAAGATGCCGCGAGCAAGATCCTCAAGCGGTAAATCGACGAATCTGATGGTGCGCGGCGCTTTCATTTCATCTGCTTCGGTGAACGAGCAAAGCCTATCACGACCAACCGATGTCCGTGGTGCCGAAGGTCGCCTGGAGATCGCAGAAAAACATTGATCGACTCGGTGGCCATGACTCCCAGCACGACGTGGGTGAACAAGTCGTTCTCCAGCAGAACCGCGTCGTACATCGTCTCTGGTCGAAGCCACCTCGGCAGATCTAGCCTGAACGGCTCGCGCGGCGCGAGACCGGTCCACATAGCGGACAGCGACATTGATGACCGCGATCCTTCTAGCCACTGCTTCATCGATGCCGATGGTGTCTCAAGACACCATGCGTGAATACGAGATGACTTGCCATCGATGACTAGCTGTACCTCGAAGACCGAGTGCGACGTGACGAACGCACGGATGCTATGAGCCACCGACGTTTCAGAGTTCAGCGAACCCTTCGGAATCATCGTCCCGTGGTCATTCCACGTTTCGTTGGCTCCGTCAGGGAACACGCCGTGCGCAAGGTCTTCGAGTGGTAGATCAGCGAGTTTCATGGTGTCACTCGTAGGTGAATGAGTTCGCCGGATGGGTAAATGTCTCGCTGGACCCACATCCTGGCTTCCACAACCTCAAACTGATCCAGCTCGACCCTGAACTCGTTGACGAGGCTGTGTTCAAGGTCTACGGCATCATACATCGTCTTGTACGTCAGCCACTTC